>Ga0272442_10007097_pt1 | contig 14561 bp, 23 predicted proteins | sample SSMForm2O_FD_200262 | JGI IMG/M metagenome (GOLD analysis project Ga0272442, IMG submission 200262) | Marine sediment archaeal communities from Little Sippewissett salt marsh, Falmouth, MA, United States - SSM-Form-2O | ecosystem: Environmental > Aquatic > Marine > Wetlands > Sediment ...
GAATCACCTAAATTTAGATAAAAACTACCGGTCTTTTTCAGCACTCTGTATATTTCTCGGCATATTTCAACTAAATGTTCAATATACATATTTGGGTGTGGTTCAAGACCAAATTGCCCTCGCCAAGCACCACAGCGTGTGCAAGTGTGGGTTGTTACATCATACGCTAAACCTTTTTGTTTAACTAAAGATGTTTTGCCGGGTGCTTCTTGATGTCTTGTATGAGATTCTCCCCAATCGTGTTCACAATCTTTATTACCACCCCATATCTTTTCGTTACATTCTCCATAAAACCTTAAGCCCCAGTAGGGTGGTGATGTTATTACACAATCAACTGATTCTTCTGGCAACTGTTTCAGCAACTCTACATTATCGCCACAATGTATCTTGTTAATCCACTTTTTGTCCTTCTCCATTATAAACCCTCATTCCATAATATTTACCAAGTAATATATCAATTATTTCTTTCTCTAATTTTTTTCCAATTTCACCATTACGTTTTCCACTATTATAAACTGCTTGCAATAACTTTAAATCTCTCATACATTCATATTCAGCATTTGGATCACCATCAAAATAATGATTCAAAAACCTTGAAACGATACTTGCAGATACCTCTATTAAACTATAACCTCTATCAGGATCCATTCCAATTTCATCTGTTTCCAACTCAAATCTTTTTTCTTCACGTTTTGATACGCCATCATTTACTTTATATTCATCTTTTGTTAATTGAGCAACAATATGAATTCCTTTACTAAATTGTTTTTGTCTATACAAAAAATAAGTGCTTCTAAATTTATATTCATAAATAGATTTGGTTTCTGGATATTTTCTTATCCTTAGTCCATAATAAGTATCTCTTTTTTTAATACCATTCTTATAAACTGATTTCAAAATATATGGATATATTTCAATATCATACTCAATTTCACATTTTGGTTTAAAAATATTTTTCATCAACCAATCATATTTCTCTTTTATTTTTTCTTCTAATACTTCTTTATCAACTGTTTTATACATTTTTTCTTTCCTCCTTCAAAAAATAGGGTATCGCAACCATCGCACAACCCAAATCTCTATCAAGCGTTTTCTCTTCTGTTACAACGTGTATCTCTTTATATTTGATATCTTGATTTCTACCAATCTGTATAATTGATTCAACGATATCTTCTCTTATCACCTCATCAGATATATCAATCGTTTTCCCCACACATTCCATAAACAGAATAGCATTATGATCATCTTCTGGTATCGCAATGCCAACACCAACATACATATCATCTCCCGCCGTGCCAAACTGCCACTCGCCGGCACAACAGATATGCTCGCCCGGAGTAATACTACCTTTGATAAGTTTCTTATTTATCTCGTCCCATTGTGAATAATCAAATGTTTCAATTCCCTCATAAACATTCATCCACTCATTACCTATCGGCGGGAAATGTGATGTTACACTTGGCTTATAATTGATACCATTCACAAAGTTCCCCCTACTACAGAATGATGATGTCTTTCTGAAATTCACTTGCCCCAAACCCATTTGTGTCTCTGCTAAATCAAACAAAACTATCTTCTGTAATCTCTCATTACGCACAGTCCTGTCCGCTTCAACTATCGTTATCATTGGGTAACAAACATATGTCCCTTTATACAGAAACGGTTTCATTTCTTTACCTCCATTTCATATGCTCTTTTCCAGATATCTTTTTTATTTACTTTAAATAAGCTAATAAGATTATCACAATTATGTTCTTCGCCAAAACCTCTAAATGTTATACTATCCATTTTAATTATTTGTTTATCTGTATCAACAAGCTTACTTTTAACATATGCTTTTACAGCATCATCAAAATCACCAAATATTTGAAAATCAACATCTTTGTTTCTATTTTTGTATTCTTCTAATCTTAAAATATACGCTTTATTCATTCTTCCAACTCCTCAACATCTTTGATAGCCATTTTTCCTTTTAACAAAATTCTATTGCCATCATCATCAAATACAGTAGTTATAAAAAAACCACATTTAACACAAATATAAACAGTTTTTCTAGAACCTGAATCATGACCCCAACTGGTTGCAATAAAAGGTTCCATTTTTGAACCACATTTACAATTCATCTTTTTTCCTCCTCTTAAATAAATCTTTTATTCTCTTTTTTATCTTATCAGATAAAATCTGGCGATAATAGATATTCTTCCATACATTATGCAAAACAACAACTGCTACAATTGATACAAAAAACTGAATATTCGCAAACACAGCAGAATTAAACCAAACAGGCAAATCTTCAACTTCTTTAAATGTTGTTGCGGCGTATAAAATTGCAAAACTCATCATCATCAAACTTGATACAACAACACCTACTGTTAATTCTAAACATAACAGAAATTTTAAAGATTTCCCATAAGTCCAATTTTTATTTTTCAATACATCAAAAGCCAATCTTATAATGATATACACAAAATAAGCAGGCACCAGCATTAAAGAAATATCGCCAACAATATCAAATAACAGTTTTATCATTTAATCCTCCCACACATTAACACCAAATCGTTTCTTTAAAGTTAAAGCACTCCAAATTTGCCTATATAAAATGCCAAACATAAAACAGATAAAACCTACAGCATATATCAAAGTTGTTAAACCTTCTGTTAGCAAGAAATACAACAAAGCAACAGCCAAGGGTCCATAACCGAAAACGCCAATATATAACATAGTCCTATCAGCACCGTATTTTTGCATAAGTCTTTTGCCGAATTTTGACATTTCAGCATTGGTTTCATCTTTTCTTAAAGTTTTTGCTATTCTGCGATTTACTCTTCTCTTGTAATTTCTATCAGTTATCATCTTATGATTATGTCTCATCATTTTTGCTGTGCTGTAACAATCACCAGCACAAACCAATACAAATGCGATAACTATTATTAGTTCGATTATCATTTATTCACCAACATTAAACAATATCTCGCAATCACAATGTCCACCGTGATCCTCAAAATATTTCATTGTTTTATCTATATCTACATTTGGAAAATGTTTTTTAAGTATTGCAGTTGCCAAACTTTTATCATTTCCACCTTTACATTTCCAAGTAATAGTTTTAAAATCATTTGGATCTTTCTGTTGAAAATCACAAGATTTCTCTAATAATTCACAAAACTTTTCCCAATCTTTATGTTCAGGAGTCATTATTTCTTTCATCTTGTTCTTTCCTCCTCATAAATCTCATCTATTGTTTTTCCACATATCTTACAAACAACATCTTTTAAACCCAGTTCTTTAAGATGTTTTTCTATATGTTCAACAAATACTGTTGCTTTATTTTCTACTATGACCATCTATCTACCCCTCTTTTAAGTTTATAATCTATTAATTCATCAACTGTTATAAGTTTGATATCAATATCATATTTTTGTTTAAATTCAGCACTTCTATTTATCGCATCTCTTGAAAAACTAAAACCAACAATAACACCATACTTTTTATTTATAAACTCATCTTCATAAATATCAATATCACCTTTTAATTTTTCCACAATTGATCTACCTACATTTTCATATCTTTTTATCTGAACAGCAACTTTACTTATCTCTTTTGGTAAAAAATTTGCGCCAAATTCTGTTATACCATCTATTCCTATATCTCTTTTTGGTTTTTTAGCGCACATTCTATTTCTAACCCAATTTTCAAATTCAATTGGTGATAATTTTTTTAACTCGTTTTTTCCTATAGGAAAATCTACTATATCTTTTTCAATTAAAATAGGATTATAACCAGAATCGTTCAATCTTTTTATCATCATTCTACAAGCTGTTGGTGAAACATCTATACCAATAAATTTTCTATTTAATTGATATGCTGATACTACTGTAGTTCCACCCCCACACATCGGATCTAAAACAACATCACCTTTATTACTACTTGCTTTGATAATTCTCTCTAATAATGCAAGTGGTTTCTGGGTGGGGTAACCCATAGACTCATTTCCATGAATAAAAGGTAAATCCCAAACATCATCCATTACAATTCCTTCTTCTTTAAGATATATTTTTGAATATTCACCTCCCTTACTCTTGATAAGAGCATACTTCTTACCAAACTTATCAGTTTTATTATATCTACTTATATGGTTTGGGTCCAAAGGAACTTTAACTGCGTGTTCATTAAAGATATATTTATCAGATTTAGAATAAAACAAAATGATATCGTGCTTTCTTTGAAATCTGTTTTTTTGCATTCCACGACCACGATAATGCCACACTATTTCATTTTGAAAATTCTTTTCTCCAAATATTTTATCCAGCATTAATCTTATATGATGATTAGCGTGCCAATCGCAATGAAGATATAATGAACCTGTATCTTTTAAAACATCATAACAAGATCTAACTCTTTCTTCTAACCATTCAATGTATTTAAAAATCCCAGTTCTTTGCCCATCTTTATACCAAGTATCATCAAAATGAGCTTGTTCATAACCATTATTCCAAATTGAATCATAGTTTTTACCTGAATGAAACGGCGGGTCTAGATAAATCAAATCAATACTTTCTTTTGGTATTTTCTGCAATTCATACAAACAATCCCCACATATAATCTTATTTTCTAAATCCATTTGTGCACCACACTTATCTCTTTTAATCTTTTATTCGCAATATCATAATATTCCTTCTCAAGCTCAAATCCAATGTATCTTCTATTCAACATCTTACAAGTAACCGCCGTAGTTCCAGAACCAAGAAACGGGTCCAGAACAACATCATTCTCAAAACTCCAGTATTTCAAAATCCACTCAATCAAATCCAAGGGTTTCTGTGTCGGATGCAAATGTTCAAAACTTACAGAAGAAACAAAGCAATCGGTTGATTGTCCTAATTCGTAATTAAAATGATGTCCTGAACCTTTGTTTTTAGTCGCTATTATAAAGTTCTCAGCGGCATTCATCCACTTAACTTTTCTCACTTGTGGCGCTGGATTACTCTTAATCCAACTACCTATATGCCTTACTTTGAAATTATGTTTATTCTGTAAATATATGCCAACTAATCCAATGTATAATTTATTGTAAAACATTATCAAAATGCCATTTTCTTTCAATAACGTAACAAAAGTATCAATATAATCTTTCGGAAAAATCTTATCTTTATCCCATTCACCAAAATCCATATCTATTTCTCTTATCTCACCATATTTCAAATCATTAAAAGGTATCTTTTTATCAGAGCTGATATTATAAGGTGGATCTGTTAGAATCAAATCTATACTATTCTTTTCTATCTGTTGCATACCTTCCAAGCAATCCATATTATAAATCTTATTTACATCCATTTATCCACCTTAACCACTTTCTTATGCCTTAAATTCTCTCCCATATATGCATCTTTCTGATATCTGTAAACCTTATCTCTTTCATCAAATACAACATCAGCCATATACTTAACAAGTGATCCACTATTCCATTGCTCTTCAGCTTCTTTGTCGTGGCAAGTGTGTAAATGCGCAACATCATCAATTGATAATTCCCCCTTCTCTTGTAAAAGTATATACAACTTCTGAATGTTACGCTTTACAGCACCCTTACTGAATTCGGGATAATTATCCATACCACAACAGTCCTCACCGGGGCAAGATGAATTGCAAGCGTTTTCAGCCAAACAATGATAGAATTTCATTCCTCTATCTTCAACTTCTTTTTTAACCTCATTCATAACTTTTTGCCTAATAGGAAAAATATTCCTATAACTACCACCACTATAATCTGATTCAGTATCGCCGTAATCTTTCATTTTCTGTATCAAATCAATTCCACTCTCTTGTAAGAATATCTTATTACACGGCGTTGTAATTCTAATCGGCTCCCAAATAATCTCTTTAACACCACACGCCTGCGCTTCTTCTATTATTTTAATAGTATCACTCATATCCACCAATTGATACAAATGTGGCGATATTCTCACCTGCACGGGTATATCGTGGCGATTCAACTTTGATAATGCCACAAATCTCTTCTGCGCAGACCAAGTGCCAGGTTCAATTTTCTTTCTTAATTCATCATCATAAATTGATATACTCTCTTGGCAAACGTAATTACCATCTTTCATCAATTTGATATATTCATCTTCAGCTTGAATTATTGATTTTGTAAAAATTAAAACAGGATATTTATCATATTTATTTGATATCTTAAAGAATTCATATGTAAGTTTGTGTTTTTTCTCTATGTGTTGAAAACTATCTGTCATACTTCCCAATCTGATATATTGTCGGTGGCGTAATGCTTTAGCAAGATAAGTATCTGATTTACCTTTGAAAGCATTTGAAAATTCTTTTTCTACTATTGATAAATCTGCTGGCTTTGATGGTCGGTACCAATTATGATACATATTCAAAAACCAATCCATCGCAAAACAGTATAAACAACTGAAACTGCAACCCAGATACAAATCAACTTTTAATGATGCTGGACAGCAATAGGTTTCTGTTTGCATTAATTTTATAGGTGTCTTGTAGGGTTCTGCGTTATCTGGTAAATCATCATATAATTTAATTTTAGACATACATATTCCCAAATTCATTATCAAGACTTTTTAAAAATCTATCAATATCTCTGTCTTTCAATTCATCTTTTAATTTTTTTATCTCTTTCTCATGCAATAAAACAAGCTTTTGTAGTTTGTATATAGCATCCTCTAAATCCTTTTGTTTCATATTACTTCCTTCATATTTAGAATATATTTTTTCTTTTTAAACATTATCATTTTTTCCATATCTGTCATTTTCTATTACCTTACAATAATATTTGTAATCGCAATATCTACAACCATTTTCAAGTCGTGGCTCTTTTGGAAATTCATTATCAAGAATCTTACCCAACAATCTTTCGCATTCTTCTCCAGCTTCTATCTGTTTTTTATTAGAATATGATATCTTACGCCATTGATTTGGATACAAATAAAAGAAATAGAAATCTTTGAGTTTCGTATTGAATTTATATTCAAACAATAACTTATAAACATATGCTTGCATTCTATACTCAAATGATACTGTAGGGTAACTACCTGTTTTCCAATCTATCACCTGCGCTTTAGGTAAATTAACATAATCAAGAAAGCCATAATATTTGCCGTTATCTATCTCCAACTCTGAAAAAGGTTTAGTTATTCCTTTCAAAGTATTTTGATATTCCCACTCTGAATGAGTTTTTAAACAATCATATGCTTTTTTTAACCAGACCGGTTCAAGTGTTCTATCCCATAATTCTTTTAATTTATTATATGTTGAATACAGAATATTATTTTGTGTTGTATCAAGTGAAAAATTAAATTTATAATAATGATCTATTGAATCGTGCGTATATTTTCCCGTATCCATCGCTGATGTATCATATCCCATCGGTTTGCATTTATCAATATATTTCAATTTATAGGCATATGGGCAAAATCTATACAAGCATATGCCAGATTGACTAATTCCTCTATTCATTTTTCAATAGTTTCTAATTCTACAAATTTATGCCTTTCTAAAAGTTGTTTCTTACTGTATTCCTTGTAGTGATCAAAACAGTATCTTAAAACGCCGTTTCCAGTATGTATAAAACATTTAGCTTCATTTTCACAATTTTCTTTCATACATCTTTCCATATTAATGTCCCTCTGTTAATGGATATGCTACGGTGTGTAAAACAATTCCCATTAAACCGCCGAGCCATATTCCCCAAATATTATAATATACTCCAAGTGCAACTATAATAACAGATAAAGGTAATAAAACATAATAAGGCAACATTGATATCTTCTTTTTGTGTGCCATCCACGTTTTTCTGTTAGTATGATGTGATATCTCAAAACCCATTGTGAATTTTGTTCTATACCATTTAGGTTCATAACCAAGTTTTACTGCTTGATAATAATGTAAATATTCGTGTAACAATCCAAGAGATACAGCAATAGCAATAGTCATAAGACTATTTGATAGTATTTTTATTCCTATCGTTACCTCTGCTGTATATATCAATCCTATAAATATAAACAATAATATTAGCGTTCTTGTTAGCCAATGCTTAAAATTAACTTCTTTCTCCTCATCCTCTTTTTCTTCTTCTTTTATCATATTTATGCCTCAAATATTTTCATTAAAAATATCATAAACCCAAATAGTTGTTCTTCAGCATCACCGCCATATGATATCCTAAAAGATGTATCAACTAATCTTTCAAGAATTTCAAGTTTCTTATTTGATTTAGAGTTTAAAATAACCTCTCTTAATGTATTGATAATCTCTTTATGAGAATATGCTTTATCATAAAGTAAATCATTAAGATAATCGTGGACAATTGTTACATCACCTTCTTTGCATTTGATAATCATCTGTTTGATAAAATCTTCATTAACGTGACCAGTAATCTCATAAATTATTTCTTTGTGTATATCTTTGATGTTTGCTTTTTTCAACTGATGTAAATAATTCGTTGCTGTTCTCATAGAACCACGTGATAATCTTGCTAATTCTTTAACAGCAGTATCTCTGATATCAATACTTTCTTCTTGTATAATTTCACAAATTAATGGTAACATATCTTTATCTTTGATACTTTTGAATCTGAAAACATTACATCTATCTTTGATAGGATCAATTATCTTTTCTGGATAATTACAACTGAAAATAAATCTACACCTATCAGCATATTCTTCCATAACTCTTCTTAAACAACCTTGCGATGAATTACTCAAATAATCTGCTTCATCAAAGAATACAATACGATATTTTCTACCTGCTAATAATTCTCTTGCGTGAGCTTTAACTTTAGTTCTTACATTATCAACACCAGTTTCATCTGATGCGTTTATCTCTAAATAATAATGTCTCCAATCATCACCATACAAATCTTTTGTAAGTGCTTTAGCAACAGTTGTTTTACCCGTGCCAGCGGGTCCAGCAAACAACATATGTGGAATATCATCATTTTCAACATATTTGTTAATCCACTTTAAAACGTGGTCTTGCCCTACAACTTTTGAAAGTGTGTTTGGGCGGTATTTTTCTGCAAATAATGTATCTTTCATTTTTAACCCTCTTCATCTACTTTTTTTAATAAAAATCCTACACCAATAACAAAAATATAAGCTATTATAAAAACCCAGAAATCTAATGTTTGCACAAATTCTACAATATTATCTGTTTTCAATATCATTCTAAAGAATTGTAAAGAGAATAAAACAATTAGTAAAATTGCAGTTATTTTGAGTATCATTTAAACACTTCTGTCATTTTCGAGGCAAGTTTAACACTTATACCCTTAACTTTCATTAGCTCCTTTACATCAGCATTGATAATATCTCTAAATGAACCGTTAAAGTGATCAAATAAAGCATTTACTTTTGTCTTTCCCAAACCCGGAAAAACATTCTCAAACATTGCTCTCTTTATCTCTGTTGATGTTGATTTTCTTCTTATAGGTATATAATCCATTTCTTTTGGCTGTGTTTTACCATCATAGAATTTTTCAATCATTATACAAGTAAAAGGTACAAATATTCCACCAACAAACATAACAGTAACTTTATGTCTTGCTAATATTGATATCAAAGAGCCCATAACAACTTGGGGATTTACACCTAAAAAGGCATTTATCATATCAGGTATACTTTCAAAATCCAGAAAGAGAAATGGATATTCAAAATTATCTCTTAATTCTTTTAATTGTTGATCGAGTTTTCCACTAAAAACATCTCTCATATAATCTTCATGTTTTCTCTCTATACCAACTAAACCATCACCTGAATGATAATCACCAGATTGATAATTGCCTGTTTCTATACCATCTATTATAGGACTTTTTCTATTCTTGATATATTCTTCAAATAAAGGTATTTTTTTTCTCTCTCTATTGTCAATATATATCTTCATTCTTGCACCTTTATTTTTCTCTTATCTAACTCTATTTTTATAAATTCAGCGGCTCGTAAGCATTGTTCATCACCTGTTTCTTTGTAATCTTTCATAGCATTCTTGTAACCTCTGATAAGATTTTCATCAGGTTTCTTTGATAAATCTTTAACCATTTTATTCAATATTTTTTTAACACCATTCATCTTCTTTTCCTCCTATTCAATATACATTCTTTACATAAATCACCATAAACTTCTTTGAGTTTTTTACAATCTGGAAATCGTGGTTGTAAAGTGCTAACTTGATATCTTGTATATTCATATTTGAATCTTGTCCAATTACAGTTTTTCATAAAAGTGATAATTGCTAAATCAGTATAGCCAAGAAACTTTAACCAAGAACCTAATTCAACTCTTTCATAATGCCGTGGGTGTGAATGTTTTGATAATTCTTTTAAACAAGGCAAAGCAACTGCTTCAATAGTTGGCGGCTCCATACCAGAACGTATTATTTGAATCATATCTTCGCCATTTTGTCTTTCAATATCTTTGAAATTGGGTAATAATGATATAATATCATCTAAAGTATGATTTGCCTTTGGTTTTTTTGGATCTTCCCCTGGACTTTTTACAATCTTTGATATGTGTTTAAGACCTTTATCAAAATCTTCTGGTGATATGTTTCTACAATACAATCCATTTGCTTCTCTTGATCTTACATATTTACTTGTTGGGTATCTTATAAGAAAATGTAATCTACCAAATGTTGGATAATCTACAGATTCAATATTAAGTTGTTTTGATATTGCTACTTGCGTTGAATAAATCTTATCTGATAATAAATCTTTTTCTTCTGGCTTTGGAATTATATCTTTAATCATCAAAAACATATGAAAACCTTTTCCACCAGAGAAATTGATAACATATGATATATCATTTTTATCACAAAATTTCTTTAAGCTTCTTGTATTGTTATAAGGAAATCTCAAAGAAAAATTAGAATCAATATCAAAAACAAGAGAATTTACTATTGGTGTATATTCATTTTTAAATTGATATGTAGAAACAAATATAGGAGCTACTCCATTGAGTTCTCTAATAAAAGATTTTAATGAAAATTCTTTTTTAACGTATACCTGATTAGGACAACCAAAATATCTGGGTAGCTCCTTAAACATTCTATCTAATCTTCTGATACGAATGGTGGTATAAATACACCCAATAGATGTTCCTTTGATGTTTCATATATCCAAGCTGGTGCATCACCTGACATATTGATATTCACTTCTTTATCAAATGTTGCACCTATTTGTTGCATCCCATAGGTATAAACTGCTTTAAAGTCTTTTCCATTCAATGATGATTTAGGGAAAAACTCATCTTTTTCATGTGAATTCAAATCACCAACAACGGTTAAAAATTTTCCATCTTTATCAGTAAATTCATAGAATTCAGTACCAATAGCTTCAGCACCTCTTATTATTTCTCTAAATTCTGATACATCAACAACTATCTTTTTATCAAGTTTTATTTCAGCGCCTTGATCATCTTTAACAACAGGCACATTACCCTCAATATTAAAAGGTAGTTTTGTAAGAACTTCACTTCTTGGAGATTCTATTGTTAATTTTGGATTTCTAACTTCACCTTTGATACTCATTACTGAACCTTTGACTTCACATACAAGTTTCTCTTTTGGTGGAAATAGTTTCACATTTTTAAGAAACTTAGCAATTTCAATCTGTATTGATTCATTTGCTTTATCATCAATTTCTTCAAAGAACTCTTTTTGTAACTTTAACATTCGTAATGATCTGCCTTTTTCTTCCTTTTGTATAGAAAACATTTTACCATCTTTAACAGATAAAACTGAAGATGGAACCATATCTTTTACCAAAAGTTTTTCTAACATATATTCAAATTTTTCTTGTTTTATAACAAATTTCATTATATCACCTCTGATTTATCACATAGTATTCTTTTGTGGAGAATAGGTAAAGAGTAGTAATTATTACTCAGGAAAGATTTTAGGATGGGATGCACCTAACTCTCTTTCACAAAATACTACAATGATAAATCCCAATCATCTTCTTTCTTTTTCTCCTCTACTTTTTCTTTTGGTTTCTGTTCTGCCTTTTCCTCCTTTTTAGGCGGTTCAATACCTGCTTGTTGTTCTAAATCATCCATTGCAGATACTTTAAAACCACGTTTCTCTAACTCTTTCAAACATTTAAGATGAGTTTCATAAACATTAGTATTTGTTGTTTTAGTTTTTCCGTATAATTTAGTATAACCAGTAAGTTTGTAAGAACGTATAAAAAAGTCATTGCCTGTATGTGCAGTATATATGACACTATCCATCTTGTGCTGATTATGTTTCTCACCAGCAGGTCTAAATCCTAAATCAAAGAATATTGAATCTTTGTTTGTTTCTTCTTTAATCTCTGATGTAAAAATCGTATTAAATTGTAATCTTTTAACTTTATCAATCCAATTAAAGTTATGAAAGAACTTTATTATTGGCCATGGTCCACCAAAGGGTCCAGCAAATGCTTCATATGCTGTTCTTTTATCACCTTTATCAGCACCCATTATTGATTGCATCTGTGCAAAGAATTCTCCCATTGTTTTACCATAAGCATTTCTACAAAAGTAATCTTGTGAAAAAGTCCAATAGTTTTCCATTAACTCAAAAACCAAATCACCGAATTTACCTGTTTTTTTATAATGTTCATTCAAAAGTTTTACTGCTGTTGCTGTTGCTCTTATAGTATCTTCATATTGATTAACAGGAAATATTTTTATCCTATCTTCTTCTACATATGGTTTAGGTATAAAATCATAGAGTTTTGTAAGTCCTGTTGGTCTATCTGGAAATAATATGCAAGCAAAAAAATCTTTAGGTAATAAACCATTTTTATAAAGATATCTAAATCTATCAATATAAAATTTTGTCTTTCCAGAACCAGTTTCGCCAAATACTAAAAGTTTTTCAGTATCAGCAGTTCCTTCTTTAAATTTTTTCATACTTAAAGATTCTGCTTCTTGGTCCCACAAAGTAACTGCTTCTTGTTTCTTTAAAGTTTCTTTATTCATTTCTTTCCTCCTTCAAATTGAAAAAAGAAGAGGGAAATTTAAATTTCAAATAAATCTCCTTCTTCTTCTTTCTTACTTTCCCCCTCGTGAGGCTTCTCCTCTTTCTCTTCCTTTTTCTCTTCTGGTTCATCAAGTATTATCTCTTCTGTATCTACTGATTGAGGTTCTTCAAATGATATCTCTTCTGCTATCTCTGGTATGAACCATTGTGGATTCAATCTAAATTTTGGTTCTTCTTCATCTTTTGCTGTATTTACAACTGTTATACCAGCAAGTAAAACAGAACCTTGCATATATTTGTAATCTCTTTTATCAATAAAAAATCTTCTAGTTTCACCTGCGATTGTATTATCCATTATATCATAATAAGCATATTCTGATCCATCTTCTCTTTCACCGAAATCTTCGTCCATTATCTGAATTCTTACAATTCTGATATCTGTATCGTGTGCGCTTTCATTAACATCAGCATCACAAAGATCCATCATTTCTTTATTATCTTCAATATTATCTTCATAAAATTTCTTAAAATCAGGAGCTTTCTCTTTTGTTGGTTTAAATGTTGCATTATTAGCTATGATACCTAAACCCCAATCTCTATCTTTTCTCTTTCTATCCTTTCCAGGACTATATGTAGTTGATAATATAACTGTTGTTTGATAAACTTTACCAACTTCAAGATCCTTAATATTTTTAGCAGCATCTCTCCACAATGTTCCAGCAGCATATTGCCAACCTTCATCAGGTGAGTTGTATTCAATTTCTTCGCCTTTTTCATTCTTCAAAGGTTTTACAAGTGCTGATATATCACCAATTGCTGTATTTTCATCTTTTATTCTTATATAACGTGTATTACAATGTAACAATGGTGATATCAAACATTCTTGTCCTTGTGATGATGAATATTCTTTATACAAAGCAGCCCAAGCAACTCTAATTTTAAAATTATCATTTTCCATTGCTTTTAGATTTTCATCTTCTTCTATTATCTCTTTTAGTTTCGCCAATAAATCTTTTATTGGTACATCTTTTTTCTTACTCAATGCTTCTATTCCAGCTTTTATATCTTCTGGTATTTTTGCCATATTTTTCCTCCTATATCATTTTTACATAAGCAGTTTCACCAAAATATCTCCTCTTGAATATTTTTTCTTTTTCGTGTTGTGAAACTTTTAAAAATTTTCCATAAGTTTCTTTAGGTAATATTTCTAATTTTGATAAATTATTATCTGCAGTCTCCATACTACAGTTATCCCATTTAGGTTGAAGATTCTGAACCATTGTTAATCTTCTTACCCAAATATTCTTTTTAATGAAAACACCTTCTTTCAACAATCTTTTATACTCTTTTATAGCTTGTGATTTTATAGAGTGTTTTCTAAATCTTTCTTGTGGACTAATTATCAATAATGATTCTATACTAATAATAAGATTTTTCCATACAGGTAAATAAGTCATTCTTGCATACAAAACATCTGATATTCTTAAATCAGTTCTGTTTGATAACAATGCGTGGTGTATTGATAACTTAACTAAAATCTCATATAATCTTGTAATGAAATGTTCAAGTTT
>Ga0272442_10007098_pt1 | contig 14561 bp, 14 predicted proteins | sample SSMForm2O_FD_200262 | JGI IMG/M metagenome (GOLD analysis project Ga0272442, IMG submission 200262) | Marine sediment archaeal communities from Little Sippewissett salt marsh, Falmouth, MA, United States - SSM-Form-2O | ecosystem: Environmental > Aquatic > Marine > Wetlands > Sediment ...
TGACGGCGGTCACGCCGTATCCGATATTGACCTTCTTGGCCTTTTCATAGATGTTGGATGCCGGTTCACAGATCGATGACCCGTAGGTGGAGATGGCGGCCACCACCTTCTTCTGTCCCACCAGTTTCGTTGCCGCCAGGGCCCCTGTCTTCGGTTCTCCCGCATCATCAACGACTTTCAGTTCAACCATGCGACCGTCCAGGATTCCCCCCTTGTCGTTGATCAACTGTGCCGCGATCTCACAGGATTGTTTCGCCATCTGGCCTTCATAGGCCCATGGTCCGGTAATGGGACCCTGCAGCCCGATGATGACAGTTTCCTTGTCCTTTGCCAGTGACAGTGAGACGCTGAGTCCCAGTACCAGCACCACAACCAGCAGATATTTTGCAACTCTCATAGCTCACTCCTTTTTTGAAAACGTTTGACCTTTCATTCACCGCTCAATCTGAAACACAAACCAGGGGAGTGTATCGACACTCCCCATCCGACCTGCACTGCAGTTTCTCTCAGAGACATGCGAGGTGCCTGAAGGCAGACATATCCCTGAAGGAGTCCCTTTGGTACCTGCTATTTTATATCCGATGTAGAATGGTATTCACCAACTCGGGGAGCGCAGTATAGAAAAGTGACCGTCATGTGTCAAGGATAAAAGTAGTACTCCCGCCATAATCAATGCATCGAATTGTATTGTCATTTCGCCGAATGGATCAGTGCTATCCCGGAACCTGACGATGGCAGATGTCTTCGGGGAACATACCTGAAGACAACGAACCATTGGCATGGTATGTGCCGGGGATAAGGGTCTGCCGGGCCCGTTGCGACATAATCGCCCACGGTACGATGCACGGGTCTAACGCCTGCCCGCTGTGCCGGTGATAATACGAACCGGCGAGACGCGGTTCTGTGGTGAAACCCCGGCAGCGACCTCATGGAAATATGGCAGTACGAAGATGATGGAGTGCCCGATGAGTGACATGTCGGGAACCTGCACAGCATCATATCGGGGACCGGTACCATAGCAGGGGGGATGTCGTGCGGCAGGAAGGGGTCGCATACATGCGACCATTTTCAGTGCATGGGTATGCCGTATCCCGCAGTCATTGTTCCTTTTTATCGGATTTATTCCAATAACATGTTGTATATATTGTTGAATATATTTCATTTGCTCTAATGTGACCGTCTGGTACAATTTTTGAGTAAAGGAACAGTGGGGGAATGGAACATGAACGTTGCCATACCCGTCTGGGGACAGGACGTGTCGACGGTTTTTGATTTCTGCGACCGACTGCTCGTTGTTGATGTCGTTGCCGGGCGGATAACAGACAGACAAACAGTGCAATTGGCCGACAATACCGTCGCCTGTAAACCGGCAGGACTGAAGGAGTTCGAGGTCCGTGTCCTGCTGTGTGGGGCCATTTCGAGGCCGCTCTACAGCGTCATAGAGGCATCGGGCATCGCCATCATACCCTTTCTGCGGGGACGGGCGGATGAGGTCCTTGCGGCCTATCTGTCCGGCAATCTGCCGGACAGGCGATACATGCTCCCCGGCTGCCATTACCAGGGATGGTATTTCAAGGGCAGGGGAATGAAGCATCGGTTCCGGCCACGGGGCCGTGGTAATATGAGGAAAGGATAGTACATTTATGAAAGTAGCGGTTACTTCTTACGGGGAGGATCTTGAAGGAAAGGTTGATCTGAGTTTTGGACGTGCCAAATGGTTTGTCGTCGTGGATTCGGAATCAGGGGTGGTGGATGCCCATTCAAACAGGCAGAACGTCAATGCGGCACAGGGCGCGGGAATTCAGGCAGCGCAGAACGTCGCAAATCTGGATGTAGAGGTGGTTCTGACCGGAAATGTCGGACCCAATGCCTTCAGGGCGTTGCAGGCCGCCGGTATCAGAATGTATATAGTCGGCAGGGACATTGAGCGGGTGGAAGACGCGCTTGCACAGTGGAAGGCGGGTCATCTGCAGGAAGTGCATGATGCGACTATTGAGGGACACTGGGTGTAAGGAGGTTGCATAAATGCGACCCGAAGCGGAGATAAAAGGTGCATTATAGCGACAACTGTTGTGGCATGACGATATGAAGTAACTGCAACTGTTTGAAATGTCGTGAAGAATTAGTGTGGGTACTAAGTGAGTATTTTGGCATAGTTCTTGAAGTAGAGTGTATCGGGGAGTCGTTTTATAGGAATGGGAATCCCCTGCCGCCTATGGCGGGAAATATCGACATGAGAGAAAAACTATATACGGTAAGGAGGTTATAGTATGCCAGGAGGAGATAGAACGGGTCCTCAGGGAATGGGACCAATGACGGGAAGGGCGGCAGGTTACTGTGCCGGATATCCTGTGGCTGGATTTACAAACCCCGCTATGGGTGCGGGATTCGGCGGAGGCTTCGGTGGAGGTTTCGGCCGGGGTCGTGGTTTTGGCGGTGGTGGCCGGGGCTGGCGCAACCGATATTATGCCACCGGTCTCACGGGATGGCAGCGCGCTGCCTCTGCCTATCCGATGGGTTGGGGGGCTCCCGCTGCGGGTGTCCCTTACAGTTACCCCTATCAGCCGCCACAGTACACGCGGGAGATGGAGGTCGAAGGGCTCAAGTCTCAGGCAGAGTACTTTGAAGAGGCCCTCGGTGGGATCAAGAAGCGTATTGAAGAGTTGGAAAAAGGATTGAAAGAAGAGTAAAGCCAGAGGACGTCGGCGACATGGCAAGGATGAGTTGGCTCGGCTTACCTCCTACCCCTTTGACCGTGTTGCCGGCGTTTTTTATCGAAACAGCAAAGATGTACCCGCATGGCGGTACCCTGCGGGTACATCGGTATTGTATGAGTGAGGTAGATATATGAAAATCGCAGTAACGGCAATGGGTCCATCCCTCGACGATCAGGTTGAAACACGGTTTGGGCGAACACCCTATTACCTGTTCATCGATCCGGAGACCATGGAATATGAGTCCACAGAGAATCCGAATATGGCGGCCGGAGGGGGTGCCGGCATCAAGTCGGCGCAATTGATGTCTGACCATGGTGTGCAGTATGTCCTTACCGGGAATTGTGGTCCCAATGCCTTTAATGTCTTCGGTGCGGCAGGGATTCAGGTGATCGTCGGTGTTAACGGAACGGTCCGTCAGGCCGTTGATCAGTTCAAGGCGGGTGCCTTTTCCGCATCGAATCAACCCAATGTGGCCAGTCATTTCGGTATGGGCAGTGGCGGCGCGGGTATGGGTGTCGGTGGCGGTATGGGCATGAGCGGCGGTCGTGGCATGGGCATGGGCGGCGGTCGCGGTATGGGCATGGGCGGCGGTCGTGGCATGGGCGGCGGTCGAGGTATGGGCATGGGACAGGCAGGGTCACCGATGCCGGGGACGCAACGGCAGGGTGCAGCCGCAGGAAATGTCAATACACTGAAGGAAGAGGCCCGGATGCTTGAAAAACAGCTCGCAGATCTGAAACGGCAGATAGATCAGAGCAAAGGGGGGGGTGGTATGGCACGGGTTGACGCCCAGATATGCACTGGTTGCGGTGTATGTGTCAACTATTGTTCCTTTGGTGCCATCACTGTTGATGGAGTGGCATTGATTGATGAAGGCAGGTGTACCGGCTGTGGGGCATGCGTTGATCAGTGTCCCCTCGGGGCAATCACCATTGTATAGAAAGGAGCATCGCGCTTTGAAACTAGCTGTTGCAAGCGGCAAGGGTGGCACCGGCAAGACAACGATTGCCACGAATCTTGCCGTCATGCTTGCCGATAAGGGAACGTCCGTTCAGATACTGGATTGTGATGTCGAGGAACCCAACTGCCACATCTTCTTAAATCCGGAGATCGATTCGACCATACCGGTTACGGTACCGGTGCCACGGGTCGCGGAGGAAACATGTACCGGCTGCGGTACCTGTGCGGAGGTGTGTGAATTCAGTGCCATTGCCGTTATCAAGGGCAAGGTGTTGCTCTTTCCTGAACTGTGCCACGGATGCGGGGCCTGCAGGCTCTTTTGTCCCGAAGGTGCCATTGATGAGATTCCCAAGAACGTGGGTACGGTGGAGAAGGGAAGCGCCAATGGTATGGGGTTCATTCACGGATTGCTCAATATCGGAGAACTCATGTCTCCCGCCGTCATCGGAGGTGTCAAGGCGGCCGCCACCGACGGGGAGATGATAATCATCGATTCGCCTCCGGGGACGTCCTGTCCGGTCATTGAGGCCGTCAGGGATGCAGATTTTGTCCTGCTCGCCACGGAACCGACCCCCTTTGGTCTCAACGATCTGGAACTGGCCGTCGGCATGGTGAGGGTGCTGGACATCCCCTTTGCCGTGGCCATCAATCGATGTGATGTAGGCAATGATGATGTCGTCCGATACTGTAACGAGGAAGCAATAGACATTATACTTGAAATACCCGATGATCGTCGAATCGCCGAGGCCTACTCACGAGGGGAGATGATCGTTCATGCAGTACCGGAATACAGACAGCTGTTTGATGCCTGCTGGGAAAAGATAGAGGGACTTCTCCTATGAAAAAGGAACTGGTGGTAATAAGCGGAAAGGGTGGAACGGGAAAGACGAGCATTGTGGCGGCCTTTGCCAGTCTGGCAAAGAGAAAGGTCCTTGCCGATTGTGATGTCGATGCCGCAGATCTCCATCTCGTTCTCAATCCCCGGATACGTCACCGTGAAGATTTCAGCGGAGGCAGCAAGGCGACAATCAGAGAGGAGGCCTGCACGAATTGCAGGCGGTGTATCGAGGAATGCCGGTTTGAGGCGATAGAATATCCCCCATCGGATGACGGGAAGGAAACGACCGTCCCGCAGGTCAATCATGTACTCTGTGAGGGATGTGGTGTCTGTAAGCGTGTCTGTCCCAGCGAAGCGATTGCCTTCGAGCCTGCAGTCAATGGCGAATGGTATGTCTCGTCAACGAACAACGGTCCCATGGTGCATGCACGTCTCGGTATGGCCGAGGGCAATTCGGGCAAGCTGGTAACGCTGATTCGTGAGAAGGCCCGAACGATTGCCACGGAGACCAACCTCGACTATGTAATCGTCGACGGTTCACCCGGCGTGGGATGCCCCGTCATTGCATCCATTACCGGTACGGACCTTGTCCTGGTAGTGACCGAACCGACGCTCTCCGGCGAGCACGATCTGTTGCGTGTTGCAGAGCTGACCGCGCATTTTCGTATCCCCACAATCATGTGTGTCAATAAGTGGGATCTCAATCCCGAGATGACAGAGCAGATAGAAGAAAAGGCGAAGATACACGGTATCAAGGTGGCGGGAAGGATCCGCTACGATACGGCGATTACCAAGGCCCAGATCATGAAGACCTCCGTCGTCGAATATACCGGTGGTGCCATATCGGAAGACCTGAAATCGCTCTGGAGAAATGTCGTCTATGCGTTCGGTTGAAGGGGGGACTCATCGTGAAGATATCGCTTGACTGTTTCCCCTGTTTTTTGCGTCAGACACTGGAAGCGAGCAGGATATCGACGGCGGATGTTGGGATACAACGGGAGATACTCCATAGCGTCATGGATTCGTTGAAAGAGATTTCCGACGAATCGACTCCTCCCGAGATGGGGTGGCAGGTGCACCGGATCATTCGGGAGATCACGGGGAATCTCGATCCCTACGAGGCAATCAAACGGGACCATAACGAGCGCATACTGGCTATAGAAGCAGAGTTGACGGCGATGGTCGACGGTTCGGCATCGCCCCTCATGAATGCGGTGAAACTGGCCGGCAGGGGAAACCTGATCGATATGGGTCCCCTGCGGCAGTGGTCCGATGTCGTAGATATCTTTGCGGGATTCATGAACCAGGAATCACCGGTTTTCGATTATGTCCCCTTTGAGGCATCGCTGGGCCGGGCGGAAAGACTGCTCTATATCGGTGACAATGCCGGTGAAATTGTCCTTGATAAGATTCTCTTAAAACAATTAGGTATATTCCCGAACCTCGATATCACCTTTACCGTGCGGGGCAGACCGATTATCAACGATGCAACCATGGCAGATGCCGAGGCCGTCGGTATTGCCGACATCGTCACCGTTATCGATACGGGGGCCGACTTTCCGGGCGTCGTACTGGAGTCGTCGTCGGAAGAGTTTCTGACCCACTATTATCATGCAGACATGATCCTTGCCAAAGGGCAGGGAAATTACGAATCACTGTCGGATCGGCGGGAGCCCCTCTTCTTTCTGCTGCAGGCCAAATGCCCCGTCATTGCCGATAAAATAGGCTGTCGTGTGGGGGATCTCGTATTGCAGAACGGTCGCAGTCAGCCTCAGACCCTGTGATGTGGGGCATGGCGGTGTCCTGGTGATGATTGTGGGAGAGAATCACTGAAATGAGTGGAAGTTATAAGATTATTGTGCTATATTACCTGATTACATAAAAAGGTACTGAGGAATAGGGATAGTTGGTATGCCCACATATGAATATCGATGTGATTCCTGCGGACATGAATTTGAGACATTTCAGAAAATGACCGATGACCCCCTGACTGCATGCCCCCGCTGTGCAGGGACCGTTGAGCGATTGATAACCGTGGGGGGCGGATTCATAGTAAAGGGACAGGGGTTTCATGCCACTGACTATGCAGGGGAAAAGCGATCGCCCCAGTGCGGGAGAGGCACCACCTGTTGTGGCAGAGAGATACCCTGTGCTGCAAAATCCTGCGATACATAAGCCTACCATGGAGTGAATATGAAAAAGCGATATATCTTCGGACCGGTACCGTCACGACGCCTGGGGAGATCACTGGGTATTGATCTGATTCCCTTCAAGACCTGTTCCTATGACTGTATCTACTGCCAGCTGGGGAGGACGACGAATAAGACAGTGGAGCGAAAGGAATATTTTCCTCGTGAAGAGATTTTGAAAAATCTCGCAACACGGTTACGCGAGGCGTCTCTTCCTGATTACATTACACTGGCCGGTTCCGGTGAACCGACGCTCTATGGACCCCTGGAAGAACTCATTCGGGGAATCAAGGAGATAACCGATATCCCGGTGGCGCTCCTCACCAATGGGTCGCTCTTCTGGGACGACGGCATGCGCCGGTCCGTTCGGGAGGTCGATCTCATTGTTCCCTCCCTCGACGCCGGAGATGAGGAGACCTTTCTGTCTGTCAATCGGCCCCATGCGGATGTCTCTTTCAGCAGGATGACGGAGGGGTTGTGTGCCCTGCGTGAAGGCTTTCAGGGAGACCTCTGGCTGGAGATCTTTCTTGCCGGGGGGATTTCCGATGAAGACCCCGCCATTGCGAATATTAAGCGCTGGATGGATCGGATCAACCCCGATCGCGTCCAGCTCAACACGGCCGTCAGGACACCGGCCGAGGATTTCGTACACATGGTACCGCAGGAGCGGATGGAAGCAATCGCCGATTTCATGGGACCGCAGGCGGAGGTCATTGCCGATTATACCGGGGTCCATGATCGTGGCGAGTTTCATCTGACGCAAAATGATGTACTTGATCTTCTCAAACGGCGTCCCTGCTCTCTCGATGATATTTCGACGGGACTGGGACTGCACAGGAATGAAGTGATCAAGTATGTGCAGGAACTGCTGGATCACGACTCCATCAGGATGGAAAAACGAAACGACAAAACACTATACATGGTGGATCACACCGTACCAAGCAATGAGGTTTAATTGAAAGGAGAACGTAGTAATGGCTGATTGTAAAGGCACCTGCGCAAGACCAGGGAGTCAAACCGATGAAAAAAGAGAGGCTGAACAGAAGCTGAGAGAATATACCGAGAGCAAGGCCCTTGCCAATCGTATGGGAAAGATCAAACACAAGATCATGGTCCTGTCCGGCAAGGGGGGTGTGGGCAAAAGTACCGTGGCGGCGAATATCGCCGTTGCACTGGCCCTGGAGGGCAAGAAGGTGGGCATCCTGGACAGTGACTTTCATGGGCCCAGTATTCCCACCCTCTTCAATCTCGATGACAAACGTCCCGTTACTGACGGGAAGTCCCTGCTGCCGGTGGAATTCGTCCACGGCATCAAGGTGATGTCCATGGGATTTCTGCTCCAGAACCGCAATGACGCCGTCATCTGGAGAGGTCCCATGAAGATGAATGTGATCAAACAGCTGCTTACCGAGGTAAACTGGGGGGAACTGGATTATCTGATCATAGATTTCCCTCCCGGAACGGGGGACGAACCCCTCTCGGTGGCACAGCTCATGCCGGGACTGGATGGTGCCGTCATCGTCACTACACCGCAGGACCTCTCTCTCAATGACGTGAAAAAGTGCATCGGGTTCTGCCGACAGGTTAAGGTCCCCGTCCTGGGTGTCCTGGAAAACATGAGCGGCCTTGTATGCCCCACCTGTCATGCGGTTATCGATGTCTTCAAGCGAGGGGGCGGTGAAAAGATGGCGAAGGAGATGAATGTGCCCTTCCTCGGCTCCATTCCCATTGAACCGCAGATCGTCGAGGCGTCCGACAACGGGCAACCCTTTGTGTATCACTATTCCAAGACTCCGGCGGCTGAGGCCTTTACCGCAGCCATCAAGCCCATTATAACGATGGGAGCACCGGCGGCTGCAGAGCCGGAGGAGACTGCTTCAGAGCCGGAGAAAGCCCCTGCAGTTGCTCCCGAAAAGGACAACGGAAATCTGACGATAGCCATTCCCATCGTCCAGGGTCATCTGAGCGCCCACTTCGGGCATTGTGACGAATTTGCCCTCTTCGATGTCGATGCCGACAATAAGCAAATCATCAGTGAGAAACACGTTGCGGCACCACCGCACGAACCCGGTCTGCTGCCGGTATGGCTGAAAGAGAAGGGTGCCAGTATGATCATAGCGGGCGGCATGGGCTCACGGGCCCAGGGGATCTTTGCCGAAAACGGGATAACCGTTGTTGTCGGTGCATCCTCCGATAATCCGGAGACTCTGGTCAAGGATTACCTCAACGGGACGCTGCAGTCGGGTGACAACATCTGCGATCATTAGTGAGGTAGAATGTGCGTCCGAAGGAAGGCACATTCGTTACTGAATATATCCCCTTCAGGGGAGTAGTAAGTTACAATATACTTCAGGCTGTACTTTCTTTTCGAAAGTACAGCCTTTGCCGCATGTATCCCCATGAGGGGATGTATCCCCGTTGGGGGACTAGTTCCCAGGCGGTGCCTGTCTCCGCCAGGGGATCAGATGCAAGGGGGGATATCGTTTCCTTTCTTCTGAAAAAGAGATACGTATAAGATCAGGTGTGCGATCTAGTATCCGAGCCGGAAAGTCTGTGAAGGGGGCACTGGATGAAAAAGGGTAATCTGATTGTAAGGCAGTTTGTTTCGCCCTCCGACGGGAAGAATATCAATACATACGTTCTTATCGATGGCAATGAGGCGGCCGTTATAGATGTTGCCGATTCCTGTGACGATGTCAAGAATACGCTCGATGAAATGGATGCGCGTCTCAAATACATCCTTATCACACACGGCCATGCATCACATCTTCAGTCTGTCTCCCGGGTGAAAAGGGAACTGGGTGGCCAGATATGTTTCCATGATCATGACAGCGACCTTATTGAGAAGGCCGATGAAACACTGAAACCCGACATTACCCTGAAAGACGGTGTGAAACTGCAATTGCATGAAACCGAAATCATGGTGCTGCACACGCCGGGACATACGAGGGGTTCAGTCTGCTATTATATAAAAAAAGAGAAGGTAATATTTACGGGAGACACCCTCTTCAAAGGTGAATATGGCAAGATATGGGGTCCCACGAGTATGGCATATATGTTGAAAAGCCTGAAGCGAATGAACAGCTACGTCCTGTCCAGTTCAACTGTTTACCCGGGGCATGGCGATGCAACGACCATGTATGCGCAGGCCTGGCTTGACTGTCTTGATAATCTTTCCTAATTATTTTCCAGCCGCAATAATCAGGTAAAGGGGAGGCTCCACCGGTGTCTCCCCCTTTTTGTTGCGACGTCGTTGCCTCTATGCCCGAATCACCTTTTTCCATACAATGACAGTATCAGTAGAACACTCACCTGAGGAGGGACGCCATGCCTTTCGTTGGTGTCGATAATGGAAGGATCTATTATACAGTCTCGAGGAGGGGGGCCCGGCGAAGCGTTAGGCACCATAAGGGTTTCCGCCCTTATAATGGTCGGTCATGACGATCGTTCCACACCGCCCGATGTTACCAGCCGCCTGCACTCCCAGTTGCCGGACAGTAGTGAAGGGTGCCGGCCACTGTCTGGCCATTGAACGTTGCGATCGGGTCAATGGCACAATGATCGCCTTTCTGAAGGGTGTCGGCTATGGAAGATCAGAGCTTGTTGAGCAGTGTATCCATGTTCAACCCGTGCCTGTTAATCGCGGCCGTTTGGCAGGGAATGAAAATGGTGCCTCCCCATTTTTCCTTGAAATGGCGGTTTCCCGCGTTGATGCCGAGGCCGAGGTTGATGACACGCTTGCCCTCATGGTGAGACAGTCGTACCATCTCACGAAAGAGGAGATCGGATACGCCGGGAACGCTCTCTTCTGGAGAGCGGAAGTTGAAGAGATAAAAGGCATATTCGGCAGAGCCGAGATCGACGATGGTGAAGGCCGAAAGAACGGTATTGTCTTTCCTGGCTTCCAGGATCCTCGCATGCCCCGACCTTTTCAGATACGTGTGAAGACGTCTGAATATTTCTTCATGGTCAGGTGTGATGTTGTGGGTCCTGATGAAATCCCTGATGAGTTGCTTATGTTCCCTGCCGAATGTGCCTTCTCCTAGTGAGAGGTCTCGCTCTGCACGCCGTACCATGTATGAGACCTCAGGGGGAATCGCTCTCGGGGGCAAGTCGAGACGGTAATAATGGTCGTATTCGCTTTGATTGCCATCGTCTTCGAACCAGAGTTGCGGGGCAATGACCGAAACCGTGGCAGGGTTGAAGCGTTTCAATGCCGATTCATAGGCCCCGGCGATGTCTCCTTCGGCATGTACGAGCGGGTAGCCGATAAAGATCAGGTGATTGTTTCTGGTATAACAGAGACAGTCGTCATGGAGATGGGCCTCTGCCGAGGAGATTGCCTCCACATAGTCGGGTAGATGTTCCGGTACATAGGCCCGATGGTATATCAGTCTTCGTTCCTGGTCGCTTAGCATGGCAATCTGATTATTAAAAGACGAATATTTCCCCCGCCCGGACTTCCCTCATCCTTTCAAGGGACTTTTCCATTTTGAAGGCCACATCTGAGGCAGCGACTGCTCCGACGGTCTGCTGGGCCGCCCTGTTGACATCACGTTCGGCACGCTTCAACTGTATGAGAAAGGCGTTATACCTTTCCCACGTCTGGTAGGTGTTCTGCATCATGGTCTTATAGTCTTTGGCCGGTTCCCGGAGCAGCTTCACATAATGGTCGATGAGAAGGTCTATTTCCCGTGTCTGCTTATTCCTGATCTTCTGTGAGTATATTCCCTTCTCGTCTGAACTGAGAATTTCTCCCGTTTTTTCCTTGATCCCTGCCATTGCCTCTTCCTTGGTTATTCCCGTGCCCACCATGTCACGTGCGGCCTCGAGGGCCAGTTTTTTGGTAAAGAGGAAGTTCAGCGTAAATATTTCCTTCGTTCTCTTGTGCTTAACGAGGTTTATAATGAAGACAAGGGGAATGGTTATATCCCATGCCGTGAGAGGTTTTAATTTTATAATGGACGAAGAGACATCCTTTGCCAGTGATCGTTCCTCTTTGAGTATCTTTTCATACTTCGTATCCAGTATGGTGGGGAACAGTTTTGCCATGCATGACCTCCATTGCCGCTAAAAGATGGTATCTGCCGACCGTTCTCTCATGTGTTCCAATACCCGACTTTCCATCGACAACCGCTTCATCAACGCCTCCGTATTGCCGAGTTTTTCCTTCAGTGCCTCGTTGACCTCCTCCTCCACACCGGTCAGTTTCCTGAGAAAGGAGGCGTATCTGTCTCTGTCCTGGTAGACATGCAGGATAAGGTCGGCGTAAAGCTCCCCTTCCGCAGTCAGGAGGTTTTTGTAGTGATCTGTCAGTACGTCTGCCTCCTTCAGGAGGGCATCCTGAAGGTTGGCGGAATGGAGTTTGAGAGACTCCAGCCAGAGGCGGATTTCCTCACGGCGCCGGGAACGCCACTGTTCTTCCGGTGCTCCCTCGATCATGGCCCGTGCCGCCGAAAGGGCGATTTTCCTGAGGGCGAGAAAACTTTCGGTATATCTCCTGATTTCTCCGTTTCTCTTCAGGTGGTCGAAGATAAACATGCCGGGGATCAGGTAGTGCCATGTCGTGACAGGTCTTCGTACTATCAGACCGAGGGCGGCCTCTCTGGCGAAGGTCTCTTCCGCCGACAGGATTATATCATAGGTGCTTTTCATGGCGTACTCCCGATGGCATACAGACACACCTGACGATTAACATCAATCGCATGCACTGTCAACGATTCCAGGGTGCACTGTGCATACCGTGAGGCCAGATGCAAGAGTCTGGAATAATGAAAAAAAGGGGGGCGTAAAGCCCCCCCTTGGGGGTTGTCTTTACCCCGGCGGAATGGGTGCAGTGAAGAACATCCCGGACCAGAGGAGCCATACGATGATCAGCGTCCAGACTGCATTTGCGAGCTGGGCAATCCAGTAAGCGATGGCAGGTTTGCCGCCGCCCACGGTGAGCAGGTCCTTGAATCTCGTTTCAAGGCCGATGCACACAAAGGCCAGTGTGAAGAACCATTCGCGATAGCCCTTACAGACACCCTGCATCTTTTTTGTCGCGGCTGCGCCGTAGGTCGGCTCAACGAAGAAAGAGATGATGAGAGAGGCAACGATGAAACCGACGATAAATTTGGGGAACCGGAACCATACTTCCATGATGGAGGGTTTCTCGGCGCCTTCCCTCACGGACAGGGTGATGGTAGCCCACAGTGCCAGGAAGAATGCCGCAAAGCCGATCAGCACATTCTGGGCCATCTTCACGATTGCGGCCGCCTTGAGAGACTGTTCAGAGCCGATTATCTCTCCTGCGGCCACCACGGAGCCCGTATTGTCAATGACACCTCCAAGCCATGCGCCCGCCATATTGGTGGGAAGGTTCATCCATTTTGCTATGGGCGGCAGGATGATGATGAGGACAACGGCACAGATCATCAGCCAGGCAACCATGTAGCTCACCTCTTTCGGATCACCCTGAACGGCCCCTCCGGCGGCAATTGCAGCGGAAACACCACAGATGGCGTTCCCGCTGGCTATTATGCTCGAGAATCGCTCCGTCAGTCCAAACCTCCGACAGATCCAGTAGGTTCCGAACCAGACGGGTCCCACCACGAGAAGGGCCTGGGCCATGCCGACGGCCCCTGCCTTTATGATAATGGAAAAGAGGATTCGCTGCCCCATGACGACGAGGCCGATCTTGACGAAATACTCCGTCAGTACACCTGCCTTCAACCAGTCGGGGACACCAAATACGTTACTGATTATCAGACCGAAGGCCAGCGCCCAGATGACATAGGAGAGCCCCCAGTATTTAATTGTTGCCTGCTTGGCTATAACGATCGCTATGAAGCTGAGTATGAAGATCACGGCGAAGCTGGGAATGTAACGTTTGGCATCCCGCTTCATGGCTGCAACTCCGAGGAGTGTGAGTATGCAGATGATAATAAAGAGAATAATGGTAGACGAAACGGTTGCCCCTCCCTGGGGGAAGGCCTTGGTCAATGAATCGCTCCATGTGCCGATTTTCGGTACCTTGGGCATCCAGTTGAAGAGGGGGGTAGCAAGGACAACGATAAACCAGCCAATCCAGCATGCCCACCAGTCTTCCTTCTGCCATAATGATGACCAGTCGATCTTGTTGTTTTCGGTATTCATATAACCCTTCTCCTTTCATCGACTTTTCGTTGATATCCAGAGTAATCAGGATTATGTTCCGCATCATATGAATATTTGTTGTCTATCTGTTGTCGTGGTATGTGTATATCGAGTGCTCGCTGTGTTCTGGATTGAGGTTGATTACAACAGCTCTGAATATAAGTTTTCCGTTATGGATTAGTCCTATATAATACCAACAAACGCTCTCTACAGTTGTGAGCCGCTATCACCTCCCTTCTCTGCCTTTCCTGTGTCCCGTAACGGTGTTGCCCCCTTTTCCATCACGATAACATTTAAGGTTGTATACGGAGTTGGACAACAATTCCGTATACAACAAGTTGGACTAAGCCGCCGTTGGTCTCCTATGGGGATTCAATAGGACGGCTCTGTCCCCTGTGTATGTCAAAATATCTTTCTTTTCGTTGATCTCTGACGATTGAACAGCAGGTCTTCTGAAACATGGTGTTTCATGTGATTGTAAAGGCACTGTTTCTCTCCGTGTGCGTGCCATGAAGGGGGATCTGTCGCCGGGTCGGACGCAGGAATACGTCGTGTTATGTTTTTTGTTTTATCTATGGATGTGTTCACAGAAGACTCCCTCTCTCATGGAGGCCACCTGCCGAACCGGGGCAGGAGCGTCTCTATCAGCACCATGGTGCCTTGTCCGCACTTGGGACATATCCTGACATCGATACCGGTGAGACGTGACAGCGTCTCTTC
>Ga0272442_10007099_pt1 | contig 14561 bp, 14 predicted proteins | sample SSMForm2O_FD_200262 | JGI IMG/M metagenome (GOLD analysis project Ga0272442, IMG submission 200262) | Marine sediment archaeal communities from Little Sippewissett salt marsh, Falmouth, MA, United States - SSM-Form-2O | ecosystem: Environmental > Aquatic > Marine > Wetlands > Sediment ...
TCGGGCACCAAGCTGCGCGGCGCGCCGCCGGCGTCGCCGAGAACGGCGAGGGCCCGCGCCAGCTCCGCCTGCTGGCAGACACCCGCCAGCAGGTCGATCTCGGGGACCTCCTCGGCCAGGGTGCGGGCGTAGCGCTGGGACAGGCAGCCGGTGACGGCCAGGCGCGCGCCCGTCTCCCGCTTGACGGCGGCGAGGGCGAGCAGGCGCTCGACGTTCTCCTCGCGGGCCGCCTCGATGAAACCGCATGTGTTCAGGACGATGACGTCGGCCGCCGCGGGATCGTCCACGGCGGTGAAGCGCCCGGCCGGCAGCAGGTTCAGCAGGGCCTCGCTGTCCACGAGGTTCTTGCTGCAGCCGAGGGTCTCCAGGTAGAGGCGGCGGGCGCCCGTCAAGGCCCGTCCCCGTCGCCGGCGTCCTCGAGCACCTCGGGGCCCACGAGGACGTCGCGGGCCTTGCTGCCCGTGTGGGGCCCCACGATCCCCGCCTCCTCGAGCATGTCCATCAGCCGGCTCGCGCGCGTGTAGCCCACGCGCAGCCGGCGCTGGAGCATGGTCGTGCTGCCGAAGCCCTGCAGGACGACGATGCGCCTGGCGTCCTCGTACAGCTCGTCCTCGGCACCGAAGTCCCGGCCCGAGCCCGCCGGTCGCTCCAGCGCGAGGGGCGGCTCCGGGGCCGCCTGCTCGCGCCAGTGCGCCACGACGCGCTCCACCTCCTCGGTGCCGACGAAGGCGCCGTGGAGCCGCTGAGGAAAGGGCCTCCGGCCGTGCTTGAAGAGCATGTCGCCGCGGCCGATAAGGGTCTCGGCGCCGACGGCGTCGAGGATGGTCTTGGAATCGAAGCGGCTGAAGACCTTGAAGGCGACGCGGCTGGGAAAGTTGGCCTTGATGACGCCGTCGATGATGTCCACGCTGGGCCGCTGGGTGGCCAGCACCAGGTGGATGCCCACGGCGCGCGCCATCTGGGCCAGGCGGATGATGGGCGTCTGCACGTCGCGGCCGAGAGTCATCATCAGGTCGGCGAACTCCTCCACGACGCAGACCAGGAAGGGCAGGGTGGCGGTGACGGTCTCGCCCTCGGCGTCGGTGATCTGCCCGGCGCGCACGCGCTCGTTGTACTCGTCGAGGCTGCGCACGCCGGCGGGCTTGAGCAGGAGGTAGCGCCGCTCCATCTCCCCCACCAGCCAGTTGAGGGCCTGCAGGGCCACGCGGTTGTCCGTGATCACCGGGTGAAGCAGGTGCGGGACCTCGTTGTAGACGCTCAGCTCGAGCATCTTGGGATCCACCAGGAAGAGGCGCAGGGTCTCGGGCGTGTGCACCAGGAGCAGGCTGACCAGCAGGCTGTTGATGCACACGCTCTTGCCCGTGCCCGTAGCGCCGGCCACCAGCAGGTGCGGCATCTCGGCGAGGTCGGTCCAGGTGGCCTTGCCGTCCACGTCCACGCCGAGGGCCAGGGCCAGCTCGCCGCCGCGACCCGCCGCGTCCTCGGCCTCGAGCACCTCGCGCAGGCGGATGAGCCGCGGCTTCGGGTTGGGCACCTCGACGCCGATGGCCGCCTTGCCAGGGATGGGCGCCACCAGGCGCAGCTCCTTGCTGCGCAGGGCCAGGGCCAGGTCCTCGCGGCGGCTGACGATCTGTGTCACCTTGACACCGCTGTCGGGCTCGAACTCGTAGGTGGTGACCACGGGCCCCTGGCTCATGGCGCTCACGCGACCGTTCACGTGGAAGCTGGCGAGCTTGTCCACCAGGACCCGGGCCCGGTCCTCCAGGGCGCGGCGGTCGGCCTGGCGGTCCACGGGCTCCGGCGGCTCCAGCAGCGAGGTGTCGGGCAGGACGTAGTCGCCGCGCCGGCGGACCGGCGCGGGGCGACGGCGCGGCCGCGCGGCCTGCCGGACGGGGGCGGCGGCCGCCCCCGCCGCCGCCGCCATGGCGGGAGCCTCCGCTTCCGCTTCCGCCTCCGGCGGCGTTTCCAGATCGCGCGCGTCCACCGTCAGCACTGCGGATACCTCCGCGGCCGCGCCCCGGCGCGCCTCGCGCCGCGCGGCCATCCAGTCCGCCAGGCGCCAGCGCATTCCGGCGACGGCCCGCCCCGCAGCCCGGGCCATCCCGGCGAGGGCGCGCCCGGCGCCGGCGGCCAGCCGCCCGGCGGCGCATAGCAGCCACCAGACGGCGCGGGGCAGGGCGAGGAGCGTGGCGAGGGCGGCGCGCCGCAGGCCCGACAGCCAGGCGCCGGGCAGCAGCGCGAAGAGCCCGGCCAGCGTCAGGAAGCCGAGCAGCACCTGGCTCCCCGTACGACCCGTGAAGCTGAGCAGGCCCTCGGCCAGCAGGACGCCCAGCCAGCCGGCCCGGGACGCGTCCGGCCCGCCCAGCCAGGGACTGCCGGCCCAGAGCAGCGCCAGGAGGCCGGCGGCAGTCCAGCCGACGAGCAGACCGCGGCGGCGGCGTGCCGCCAGGTCGGCCCAGGCGGCCAGGAGGCAGGCGGGCGCCAGCAGCCAGGGCGCCAGGGCGCCCAGGAGTTCCACGAGCGCCTTGGCGAGGATGGCCCCCACGAAGCCGAAGGCGTTCTCCGCCGCGAGCAGTTGGCGGTCCCAGCCCCAGCGCGGCATGTCGGTGGAATCGTAGGTGGCGACGCTCACGGACAGGAGCACCGCCAGGAAGAGGAACAGCAGCCCGCGCAGGGCGTGCCGTCGTGTCTTCATGCTCTCACCCCCAGCCGGCGGTCAGGCGGACGTGGCGCGCCAGTCCTCCTCCTCGAGGAAGCGCGTGCTGACGTCGCCGGCGATGAAGCGCGGATGCCTGACGAGGCGCGCGTGGAAGGGCAGCGTGGACGGCACGCCCTCGATGACGCACTCGTCCAGGGCCCGTCGCATGCGCTCCAGGGCCTCGCTCCGGTCGGCCCCGTGGGCGATGATCTTGGCGATCATCGAGTCGTAGAAGGGTGGGATCTCGTAGCCCGCGTAGACGTGGCTGTCCACCCGCACGCCGGGGCCGCCGGGCAGGTGCAGTGCCGTCACCTTCCCCGGGGCCGGCAGGAAGTCGCGCTCGGTGTCCTCGGCGTTGATGCGGCACTCGATGGCGTGGCCCCGCAGGCGGACCTCGTCCTGCCTCAGGCTCAGGCGCTCCCCGCCGGCGATGCGCAGCTGCTCCTTGATGAGATCCAGCCCCGTGACCATCTCCGTGACGGGGTGCTCCACCTGGATGCGCGTGTTCATCTCCATGAAGTAGAAGCGACCGTCCTCGTCGAGGAGGAACTCGACGGTGCCGGCCGAATGGTAGCCGACGGCCGCCGCGGCGCTGATCGCGGCATCGCCCATGCGCTCGCGCAGGGACGCGTCCACGGCCGGCGAGGGGGACTCCTCCACCAGCTTCTGATGACGGCGCTGAATGGAGCAGTCGCGCTCGCCCAGGTGCAGGACGTTGCCGTACTTGTCGCCGAGGATCTGCATCTCCACGTGGCGCGGCCGGGCCAGGTAGCGTTCCACGTAGAGCTCGCCGCTGCCGAAGGCCGCCTGGGCTTCGGCCTGGGCCGTGGCGAAGGCGCGGGGGAACTCCTCCTCGCCCGCCGCCACGCGCATTCCCTTGCCGCCGCCGCCGGCGGCCGCCTTGACGATGACGGGGAAGCCGATCTCCCGCGCCACGCGCAGGCCCTCCAGCTCGTCGGCCACGGCGCCGTCGCTGCCGGGCACCACGGGCACGCCGGCCTTCACCATGGTGGCGCGGGCCAGGGCCTTGTCCCCCAGGAGGCGGATCATCCCGGGATCGGGCCCCACGAAGACGAGGCCGTGGCTCTGGCAGACCTCGGCGAACTGCGCGTTCTCGGCCAGGAAGCCATAGCCCGGGTGGACGGCGTCAGCGCCGGTCACCTCGGCGGCGCTGATGATGGCATGGATGTTCAGGTAGGAGCGGCTCGCCGCGGGCGGCCCGATGCAGACGGACTCGCGCGCGAAGCGCACGTGCAGGCTCTCCTCGTCCGCCTCCGAATGGAGGGCGACCGTCTCGATGCCCAGCTCCTCGCATGCGCGAAGGACGCGAAGGGCGATCTCGCCGCGGTTGGCGACGACCAGCTTGCGGATCATGGCGACTCCCCGGCCGCGGCGGCGGGCCGCGCCCGCTTGTGCGTATCACATCGTCCGGGGGGTGTCCAGCGGGCATTTGCGCGCCCCGGCAGGGCGCGGAGCCGCTCGGGGCGTGGCCGAGCGGAGTCCCGCCTACTCCTTGAACGCCTTCATCAGGCCCTCGGCGCCCTCGATGCCCATGAGTTTGAGGCGGATCTCGTCGGGGTGGGTGGCGTGGCGCAAGGCCTCCTCCAGCTCCACCTTGCCCGACTGGCAGAGCTCCAGCAGGCTCATGTCGAAGGTGCGGGTGCCGTAGACGGCCTGGCCCTCCACCAGGAAGTCCCGGACCGCGGCCAGCTTGGTGGGATCCAGGAGGTAGTCGCGCACCGTGGAGCAGCCCACCAGGATCTCCGTCGCCGGCAGGCGCGCGCCGCCCTCGGCGCCGCGCACGAGACGCATGCTGATGATACCCTTCAGGTTGTGGGCCAGCAGGTAGCGGACCTCCGTGTGCTGGTCGGGCGGATAGAGGGACAGGACGCGGTTGATGGTCTGGATGGCGTCCGTCGTGTGGAGGCTCGACAGGACCAGGTGGCCCGTGTCGGCAGCCGTCAGGGCCACGCGCATGGTCTCGGAGTCGCGGATCTCGCCAATGACCAGCACGTCGGGATCCTGGCGCAGGACATAGCGAAGGGCCGTGTGGAAGGAGCCCGTGTCGCTGCCCACCTCGCGCTGTGTGATGAGGCCGAGTCCGTCCATGTGCAGGAACTCGACGGGATCCTCCACCGTCATGACGCGCGCGGGGCGCGTGGCGAGAATGCGCTTGACCATGGCGGCCAGGGTCGTGGTCTTGCCGCTGCCCGTCATGCCGGTGACGAGAACCAGGCCGCGCGAGATCTCCGCCAGCTTCGCCGTCACTTCGGGCAGGTTGAGGCTCTCCAGGTCCGGCACCTCCGTCGGGATGTGCCGGAAGACCATGGCCGTGCTGCTGCGCTGCATGAAGACGTTGCCGCGGAAGCGTCCCAGGCCTGGCATGCTCAGGGCCAGGTCCACCTCGTGCTCCTCCTCGAAGTGCTGCGACTGCTTGTCGTCGAGGACCTGCTTGAGCAGGACCTTCATGCTGTTCACATCGAGGTCAGCCTCCTCCATGAAGACGATGTCGCCCTGGACGCGGAAGGCGGGCGGGCGCCCGGCCTTGAGGTGGAGATCGCTGGCCCCGCGGTCGACCATCTCCTGCAGCAGACTGGCAAGTTCCATCGACGCCTCCTTTGCGAGGAGGCGCTAGCAAGAAATCGTCCCGCCGCGAGGCGGGCAGCGCGGGAAACGACGGGGAAGGATGAGGCGGCGCGAGGATCCCCGCGCCGCTCAGGCCGTCTCGATCAGGAAGAGGATCTGGCCGAATTCGACCGGCTGGCCGTTCTCCACGCGGATCTCGCGCACCACGCCGGCCACCTCGCTCTCGATCTCGTTCATGAGCTTCATGGCCTCGATGATGCAGAGCACTCTGCCCGGTGTCACCCGCGCGCCCTCGCGCACGAAGGGATCGGCGTCGGGACTGGACGCCCGGTAGAAGGTGCCGACCATGGGAGCCTTGACGGCCTGCAGGCCCTCCTCCAGCTCCGCCGCTGGCGGCGCAGGCGCTGCAATCGGCTCGGCCTGCGCCGGCGCCGGGGCCGCGGCGGACGCTCCGGCGCGCCGGGCCACGCGGAGGCGGCGGCCGCCGAGCGGGCTCTCGGTGATCTCGATCTCGCCCAGTTCCGGATGCTCCTCAAGCAGTTCGATCAGGCGTCGGAGATCGTTTTCGCGCATGACGGCTCCTTGTCGGGATCGGCCCTAGGGCTCCCCCATGAGATGGCGCAGGGCGAGCTTGTAGCCCTCGACTCCGAGGCCGCAGATCACCCCGCGGGTGGCGGCGGCACAGAGGCTGCGCCGCCGGAAGTGCTCGCGCGCGTGCAGATTGCTCAGGTGGACCTCCACTACGGGCAGGTCCAGGCCGGCGATGCAGTCGCGCAGGGCGACGCTGGTGTGGGCGAAGCCGCCGGGATTGAAAACGACGCCGCGGCAGCGCCCCTCGGCGCCCTGCAGGGCATCGATGAGTTCGCCCTCGTGGTTGCTCTGGTGGAACTCCAGCATGACACCAAGACGGCCGGCCCATTCCGCCAGTTCCTCGTGGAGGGACTCGAGACGGTCCGCGCCGTAGATCTCCGTCTCGCGCCGGCCGAGCCGGTTCAAGTTGGGCCCCTGCAGGACGAGGTAGCGATCCACTCAGGCCCCCTTCCGCGGGGGCTCGTCGCCGCCGGGCGCAGTCTCGTCCTCGGGCCAGGAATCCTCGTCCTCCGGAGAAGGCGCCGGCATGAGGTCGCGCTCGATGTCGGCCAGGGGGATGTCGAGGACCCCCGGCGACTCCGCCGCGCCCGGGCGCGGCTGACCGGGCACCTCCTCGCCGCCGGCCTCCTGGCGGGCAAGGGCTGTGGCCACCTCTTCCAGGCGGTCGGCCATCTCGGGATCCTCGGGATCCTCGCTGGCCCAGCGCTCCAGGTAGTCTCGCGCGGCGCGCCAGTCGCCCCGCTCCACGGCCGCCGCCGCCAGGGCGCGCAGGGCGGGCAGGTTGCGGGCGTCCAGGCGGGCCAGGACACTCTCGTAGATGCCGCGGGCATCCTCCATGCGCCCCATCTGCATGTGCAGGCGCCCCAGCAGCACCCGGGCGGCCACGTGGTCCGGCCAGCGCACGAGACCCGTTTCCAGAAGCTGCTGGGCCTCCTCAACGGCCCCCCGGCGCCGGGCCCAGTCGGCCAGGACCAGGAACAACTCCTCGCGCCCGCTCTCGTAGAGGCGCCGCAGGGACGCCTCGTCCCGGGGCGCCGCCGCGCCGCCCTGCCGGTAGCGTTCCTCGTCGGTCATAACTATCTTGTTGTCTCCCATTTAGATGCGTTGTTCCAAGACGGGGAATTCGACGCTAGCACCGGCTTCGCCGCCGGTCAACGATTTCCTGGTCGCGCCTCAGGCGGCTCCCAGCTCACGCAGTACGACCGCCACGCGCGACGGGCCCACCGCCACACCCGGCCGCGGCCGCCCCCATTCCTCGAGCAGCACGAACTCCAGACGGCCGCCTCGCCGCTTCTTGTCCCGCTTCATGAGATCCAGGAGCCGGTTCGCCGTCATCCCCGGCGGGAGCCGGCCGGGAAGCCCGAGCGCGTCCAGCAAGGGCTCCAGTCGCCGGCGCAGGCCCGGCGGCGTGATGCCCGCGCGCTCCCCCAGCCTGAGGGCAGCCAGCATGCCGAGGGCTACGGCCTCGCCGTGCCGCCAGGCCGGCCGGGGCTCGGCGGCTTCGAGGGCATGGGCCACGGTGTGACCGAAGTTGAGCACCCGCCGGCGGCCGGCGTCATGCTCGTCGGCTGCCACCACGGCCGCCTTGTGACCGCAGGCGGCCGCCACCGCCGCCTCCAGCCCAGGCGCCCGCGGATCGAGGAGCGCCGGTCCCGCCGCCGCCAGGCACTCCAGGTGCTCGGGATCGGCCACGGCCATGGTCTTGATCAACTCGGCGAGGCCGGATCGCAGGTCGCGGCGGGACAGGGTATCCAGCCACGACAGGTCCGCCAGGACGGCCAGGGGCTGGTGGAAGAAGCCCAGGGCGTTGCGGGCGCCGGGCAGATGGACGGCGGTCTTGCCGCCCAGGCCGGCGTCGGCCTGGGCGAGGAGCGTCGTCGGCACCTGCGCGAAGGGCACGCCGCGCAGGTAGGCGGCGGCCAGGAAGCCGGCCAGGTCGCCCGTGACCCCGCCGCCGGCGGCCACCAGGATCCCATCGCGGCCCAGGCCCAGGTCGAGCAGTCGCCCGGCCAGCCTCTCCACGCGGGACAGGCGCTTGCTGCCCTCGCCCGGCGGCACCATCAGGCGGGGCAGCCGCCCCAGCCAGGCCTCGAGGCGCGGCCCCTGGCGGCGGGCCAGGCGCGCGTCCACCAGGGCCACGGCCGGACGGCCTGCCAGGGCCTCCACCAGCAGCCCGGGCGGCAGGTCCCTTCCCACGTGGACGGGATAGCGCCGCGTACCCAGCTCGACGGTGATGGTGCGCATGGGTCAGAAGCGGAAGGTGCTGGCGAGGGCCTCCAGCTCGCGCACGTAGGGATGCTTGGCCAGTCCCGGCGCGTAGACGATGAGGTCCACGGCCAGCAGGCGCTGGAGGCGCGTATCGTGGACGAAATAGGTGATGAAGACGCCGCCGGTCATGTCCCGCTCGTTCTGCCAGACGCCCTGCACCCGCAGGGCGTCGTGCTCCCCCAGGACGGTCTTGGCGAAGACCGACTCGCCCTCCAGCATCGTGTCCCCGTGGTAGAGGGTGTCCACCACCTCGGCCCGCCAGGCGAGCAGGGCGCTGGAATCGGCCAGGCTGGGCGCCTCCGTCACCTCGTTCCGCCAGAAGACGGCGATCCCCCGGCTGGGATCCGTGCGGTGCAACTCGATGGCACGCAGGTCGCGCCGCTCCTGGAGAAGGTGGTAGTCGGCGGGGAAGCGCAGCGTGAAGCTGTAGTTCTGCCAGAGGTACTTGCCGCCGCCCTTGTTCTCCCGATCGCGCAGCAGATAATGGCGGTAGCGCTCGCGCGTCGAGTCGCGCAGCCGCTGACGCAGGGTCGGCGCCAGGCGTGCGAGCACGTACTCCTGCTCGGCGCGGTTCGCCATGAGCAGGTAGTAGACATCCTGATCACGGGCGTAGAAGTCCTGCTTGTAGAGCAGCAGGTGGCCTTCCTCACGCGTGCGGGCCAGGTAGTCCCGCCCCAGCTCCCGGGTGACACGGTTGCGCAGGGAGCCGGGCTCGTCGATGCGCACGAGGAAGACGATGTTGCGCGCGTCCGTGTTGCCCTCGATGCCTTCGGCGTCCAGGTGGAAGACGTTGAACTCGTTCTCGTCCTCGAAGACGTAATGGATGGGATGAGCCAGGCCCTGGACGAACTCCCGCACCTGCGGACTGCTCTTTCCCGTCTCGGAGATGAGGAGGACGTCCGAGTAGCTGCCCACGGAGGGCAGGTTGCGGTCGCCGCCGCAGCCGGGGGCGGCGAGGACGACGGCGGCCAGGAGCGCGGCGCCCGCGCGGCGCCCGCGTCGGAGCGCCGCGCTTCCCGATGCGTGTCTCATGCAGGGAGCATAGGAGAGCCCGAGGCCGCGGTCAAACCCTTTGGTTCAGGGGGTGGGCCCGGGCGGCGTGACGCTGTCGGCGGCGGCGCTGTCGGCGCGCGCGCCCTGCAGCGGAACGGCGTTGTAGGGATCGTCGGCCTGGACGGCGCCGCGGGCGCCGCCATCGGAGATGAGCCCCCCCGTGCGTCCGTCCACGGCCTGCACGCGCGTGCCGTGGGAACGGTACTGGTCGGGCATCCGTCCCGGCGTGGACGCGAAGCCGGCGCCGTCCGCCGCGCTGTCGCCGGGCGTCACCGTCACGGCGGGAATCCCCGGTCGGACCAGCGGTGCGCGCACGGTCCCGCCCTCGTCGTAGAGGAGCCAGACGCCGACGACGCAGACCGCGAGGGCCGCGGCGGCGCCGACGGCGAAGCGCGGCCAGAAGGACACGCGGGCCGGGCGCTGGAGCATGATCTCGCGCTCGAGGGCAGCCCGCTGCAGCTTGCGCCGCAGATTCCAGTCGAAGTTGGGCGAGGGCTCCGCCTCCGGCTGCTCGTGGAGCATGGCTAGGCCGTCGCGCAGGTCGCGCAGGTAGGCCGCGCAGTCGGGGCAACGCTCCAGGTGCCGGTTCAGTCGCGCCTGGCGCGTGGGATCCAGGCGCTCGTCGAGGAAGAGCGAAATGGCTGCTCGGGCTCGCTTGCAGTTCATCGCAGGGGACCTCCCTCGAGGGCGGCGTCGTCGCTCCGGAAGCGCGCCACCCAGTGTTCGCGAAAATGGGACCGGGCCCGGTTGATGCGGCTGCGCACCGTTCCCAGCTTCAAGCCCGTGGCCGCGGCGATCTCCTCGTAGGACAGGTCGTGGAATTCGCGCAGCACGAAGGGCTCGCGGTAGTGGGACGGGATCAGCATCACGATCTGCTGGATGTGCTCCCGCTCCTCCTTGGATTCCAGGTCGCTGTCCGGCATGCGGCTCGTGTCCGGCGCCTCCATCTCGCGGCGATCGCCGTCGTCCCGGCCCACCAGGGGCATGCGGAAGACGGGGCTGCGCCTGCGCCGGCGGGCGTGGTTGCGGACGAGGTTGATGGCGATGGTGTAGAGCCAGGTCGAGAAGCGGGCGATGGTGCGGTACTTGTCGGCGTTGAGATAGGCCCGCACCAGAGCGTCCTGCGTCAGTTCCTCGGCCAGTTCTGGATTGGCCACCATCCGCAGGAGGAAGTTGTAGAGCCGCACCTTGTACCTGCGCACCAGTTCGTCATAGGCGCGCTTGTCTCCCTCCTGGACGGCCAGGATCAGGGACTCGTCGCTCCGCGGCGCGTCCGCCTGCTTCTGATGCCAGTCTCTTGTCATCGTCTCGTCTCGTCGGGTGGGCTAACGCCTCCGCCCCGCAGAAGTTCCCGCCGGGGTTCCCTCTCCCCCCAGGAACAGCCAGGCCTCGGGCGGCAGTTCCGGAGTCCGCGGCGGGCGGAGGGTGAAGCGCAGGAGCCGCCCGTCGGCCAGCCGCAGATCGAGGACGCGGCGGCGCCCGCCGGGCACGTCGCGCCAGGCCAGGCGCAGGGGGCCGTCCGGGCCCTCCAGGACAAGATCGCGGGCTCGCCCGCCGGGCGCCAGGCGGAGGCGGGCCGCCCAGCCTCCCAGAACGCCCGCGAGACGGTCCCAGCCGTCCTCACGGCGGCGCTCGGCCCCTTCCAGGAATCCGGCGAGCCCCTCCCCGGTGAGCAGCGCCGGCCAAGCGGCGGCGGGCAGGCGCTGGAGAATCTCCAGGCGCGGATCGCCGGACCGGACCAGCGATGCCTGGGAGGCCGGCTCCGCCCAGTCCAGCAGTGCGCCGCCGTCGCGCAGGAGCACCTGGGCGCGAGGAAGGCCGGCGCGGCGGGGCAGGGTGACGCGAAGGGCCGCGCGCCGGACGTCCGGCTGGCGCAGGCGCCACGCGCCGGATACGTGAAGGACGCCTCCGTGCAGGATCCACCGGCCGCGCAGTTCGACGGGCTGCCGGGCGCGCCAGTCCGGGCCGGCGGTGGCTGGCTTGTGAGCCTGGATGAGGATGGTCAGTATGATCGCGGACAGGCCGGCAAGCGGCCACCGGCGCCTAGGGTTCACGCTCCCGGGTCTCCGTGCCGCCCTCCACGCGCTCCGGGGGGGCCTCGTCGGCATCGCCCCGGCGTCCCCGCTGGAACTCGCGCAGGCCCGAGCCGAGGCCCCGCATCAGTTCCGGAATCCTGCGCGCTCCAAACAGCAGCAGGACGACGAGAATGATGAGGATGATCTCCCAGTGTCCCGTGAATGCGAACATGTGCTCTCCGCGCCGCGGTGGGTTCGAATATATATCCACGATACGTCCGCCCGCCACGCCTGTCCACGTAAAAACGCCGGTGGCCGGACCCGTCCTTGCATCATCGCCGGCGGCGCGGCGGGCCGGCTACGGCGATTGCCGGTGCCGCCCCGTCGTGCCGCGTGATGGAGGCAAGGTGGCCGAGGAGACGCTGCATTCTGAACTCGCGCCGGATTCCGGCCCGGTGGAGGAGGACCTCGCCACGGCCCTGGAGCGCTGGGCCGGCACGTCGCCCCCCCTGTCCCGCCCGCTGGTCGAACTGGCCCTCGAGGAGGGCGTTCGCCGCCGGCGCGTGGGCCTCTGGGAGCTGCTGGCCGATCTCGAGCGGCCGGAGCGGACACGCCTGATGACCCAGATCCTCGGCGCGGCCTACCGCGAGGAGAACGAGGGGCTGCGCCTCCTCTTCAGCTTCCTTTGCGGCCGGCCGGTGTCCTTCCTCTACGCCGAGATGATCACCAAGCTCCACCACACGCGGCGCTTCCACCGCAAGCTGGCGAAGGGCATGGTAGAGCCCGCCGACGACGAGGCCGACTGGCTGCGGCGCCTGCTGGACGTGATGCCCGCCCTGGCGGACGCGCCGCGCCCGCTGGAGCTCCTGGACTTGGCCAGCGCGCGTCTGCACGCCTTGCTCTCCCTCGAGCACGAGATGCCCTTCCCCTTCGAGCCCGACGTGACCGCCCTGGTCAAGCTCGAAGGCGAGGCGGCCAGCCTTCGCGGCGCGCGCCTCGTCGAGCGCATCGGCGACTACGATCCCCGCGGCCCCGCCCGCATCCTGCCCATGGTCGTCGCCCTGGACGAGTGGCAGGGCGATCTCCACGACTTCGCCGACCGGGGACCCAACTCCCTCAAGCATCCCCTCCGCCAGTTCCTCGGCGAGGAGGAGACCGCCGGCTGGAAACGCGCCCTCAAGAAGCAAGGCGACGCCCCGGCCCGGCTGCTCGCGCACTGGATCGGCTGGATGGAGAAGACGGAGATGCTGGGCAACGAACCCGCCGGTTGGGTGGCCATCCTCAAGGCCCTGGACGACCGCCGCTACCGGCGCACCCTGATGGCCGCCGTCATCCTGCCCATGCGCTGGCGGGAGCGGCGCCTGGGCCTCAAGCGCAAGCCGCCCGCGGACCTCTTCCCGCGCCGCGCGGTCAGCATGGCGGACGGCTATCACTGGGTGGACCTGGACCAGCTGCTCTGGAGCGCCTGGGTGAGCGCCGATGGCGTGCCGGCCAGCCCCGAGTTCTGGCGGCGCGAGGAATCGCCCCTGCTCATGCTGCGCAGCCGCATCCAGGACGAGGCCTTCTGCAACCGCATCCTGGACAACAGCCAGTGGACCGGCCGGCCCGGCGTGGTGGAGGCCATCGCCCGGGGCAGCCGCTCCCTGAAGATCCTCCTGCGCATCGCTCGCACGCGGAAGTTCTACACGGGCTCCGCGAACCGGGGGGTGCCCGTCGCGCTGCTGGTGAATCCCGTCGGGATTCCCCTGAGCGCCCTGCGCCCCTTCCTCACGCCGCGTTTCATCACCCGCCACGACCTGACGCACCTGGCGCGCGGCGGCCCCGACGTCCGCGAGGAGATCAGCCGCGAGGCCCGGGAGGTCCTGCGCCACATGTAGGCGCCCGCCGTGGCCCCTCGCTCATCCCCGGTAGAACGCCTCGATGCTCTCGACGACCCAGGCCTGCTGGTCCTCGCCGATCTCCGGATAGATGGGCAGGGAGAGGACCTCCCCGGCCAGGCGCTCCGTCACGGGCAGGGAACGAGCGGCGCCCGTCTCGCCGGCGAAGCAGGGCTGGCGGTGCAGCGGCAGCGGGTAGTAGACGGCGGCGCCGATCTCGCGCTCCCGGAGCCGCTCCAGCAGGGCGTCGCGTCGCTCGGGCACGCGGATGGTGTACTGGTGGAAGACGTGCTCGCCGCCGGCGGGCAGGGCGGGGCGCCGCACCAGATCGGCCACGCGTGAAGCGGCGAAGAGGGCCTCGTAGCGCGCGGCGCGCTCGCGGCGCGCCATGTTCCACGCGGCCAGGTGGGGCAGCTTCGCGTGGAGGACCACCGCCTGCAGGGCGTCCAGGCGGCCGTTGATGCCCACCTCCTCGTGGTGGTAGCGGCAGGACTCGCCGTGGTTGCGGTAGCGGCGCGCGCGCTCGAGCAGTTCCGGATCGCGGGCCGTCAGCAGGCCCCCGTCCCCCGCGCCGCCGAGATTCTTGCTCGGGAAGAAGCTGAAGGCGGCGGCGTCCCCCAGGCTGCCCGCGTGCCCCTCTCCCTCGCGATGGGCGCCCACGCACTGGGCGGCGTCCTCGATCAGCCGCAGGCCGCGCGCGGCGGCCAGCTCCCGCCAGGGCGCCCAGGGCGCCTGCAGGCCGTAGAGGTGGACGCAGATCGCCGCGCGCGTGCGCGGCGTCACCAGCGCCGCCGCGTCGTCCGGATCCATGAGGAAGTCCTCCCCCACGTCGACGAAGACCGGCCTTGCGCCGCGGTGCACCACGGCGCCCGCCGTGGCGAAGAAGGTGAACGCGGGCAACAGCACCTCGTCGCCGGCGCCCACGTCGAGGATGGCCAGGGCCACGCGCAGGGCCTCGCTGCCGCTGGCCACGCCCACGGCGCCGGGCGCGCCGACGAGAGCGGCCATGGCCGCCTCAAAGTCGGCGACGGCCGGGCCGAGGATGAAGCGCTGGCTCTCGAAGAGGTCGTCCACGGCGCGCCGCAGCGGGGCGCGCATTGCTGCGTACTGGGCCACGAGGTCGAGCTGGGGAACCTTCACGGATCATGCCTCCCGCTGGGGAACGGCGCAGTCTATCACCGGCCGGCGGCGCGCCCAAGGCCGAACGGGGTCACGTTCTTGCAATCCGGAATGGAGAACGAGGAGGCCGACTACCGTGCGATTCCCGTTGCATCTCAGCGCCGCGATTCTGGCGTCAGTCCTTCCCGTGCTTCCGGGGACGGCTGTCGCGCAAGATGGGGACGATCTTGCAAAAATCAACCGCTTCGAGGGCGGCCGCATCGACGTGACGCTCGACGCCGCCTCGCTGCCCCTGCTGGGCCCCGGCGCCGGGGGACTCCAGGCCAGCGCGGCGCCGGTCTATCCCGGGCCTGG
>Ga0272442_10007100_pt1 | contig 14560 bp, 7 predicted proteins | sample SSMForm2O_FD_200262 | JGI IMG/M metagenome (GOLD analysis project Ga0272442, IMG submission 200262) | Marine sediment archaeal communities from Little Sippewissett salt marsh, Falmouth, MA, United States - SSM-Form-2O | ecosystem: Environmental > Aquatic > Marine > Wetlands > Sediment ...
CATAACAGAGGCAGACCACAACGAGACAGCATGCACCTGCATAGAAGCCGCAGGCTTGTGGAACCTTGGAGGAGAAACAGAAGCAGCAGAATGCTGCGGCGACGACGGAGGCACAAACCTGACAAGAAAGGCAGACGGAAGCATGGACAACGGCTACATATCAAGTCCGGCAGACGACGCCTGCTGCTCCTTAGCAACGGATTGCGTTGACACCAGCACTTGCTACGACGATCAAAACATAACCAACGACATAGACGCAGACGGAGACAACGACTACTGCAACGACACAATATGGTACGACTGTCTCGACGACACACAATGCGACACTGTCAGCGGATACCACTGCGTGAACAACGATTGTACACAAGGATGCGCACAAAATAGTGAATGTCCAAACAACTTCTTCTGCAACACCTCAGGCTCATGCGAAGCAACAAAAGCAGACGGACAGACATGCGAAGCAGAAACATTCGTAGCAAACCAGACAGAAGAGAACGGAGTTTGTCAATCCGGTTATTGCGACAACGACGGCGTTGAAGACCCGGACGACGGATGGTGCTTCACCCCACAAAACATATACTTCGACAACCAAGAATCGACTTGCGAAGAATCCGCATACCCGAACCTGAACAACCTCACAGACGAGAAAGCCCCGGAGTCATGCATAGCTTCAACCGCCTACATCAACGCTTCATGCTCATACATAACAGAGGCAGACCACAACGAGACAGCATGCACCTGCATAGAAGCCGCAGGCTTGTGGAACCTTGGAGGAGAAACAGAAGCAGCAGAATGCTGCGGCGACGACGGAGGCACAAACCTGACAAGAGTAGTAGACAATTCAATGGATTCAGGCTACAGCAACGATAGCAGCGACGACGCCTGCTGCTCCTTAGCAACGGATTGCGTTGACGCCAGCACATGCTACGATACAGGCACGATAACTGCAGATGTAGACGCAGACGGAGACAACGACTACTGCAACGACAACATGTGGAAGGACTGCAACACTAACGCACAATGCGACATGGGCAACGGCTATTACTGCTCTGACGCAGACTGCATAAATGATTGTTCCCAAAATGCGGACTGCCCGGCAGGAACCTTCTGCAACCAGTCACAGGAGTGCCAGCCGAAGCTTTCTGACAACGAATCATGCCACGCTTCCATAGTGTTCCTTGATAATGAAAACGACGGTGTTTGTCTTTCAGGGCAATGCGACAACGACACATTCGGTTTGACGGACGAGTTTATCTGCTACGCCTGCAACAACACCTACTTCGATGCAGGTGGAAGATGCGAAGCAGATTCTTGCGGAGCGGAAGCAAGATGCGACGAACGTATGCTCGGAGAAGCATGCCGTGATTGTACCCCGTTTGCCAATTCCACATGCAACGCAACATGCGAATGTCCGGTTTGTATTAATGCTTGTGATGATGACGGAGATTGTGTGCCTGGCGAGTTCTGCGATGTAAGCGAGGGTGACTGTAAGGCACAGACGTTATGTGACTTCCCTCCGGGAGGCGACGACACAGATGACACTGCATGCGAGTATAATTACTGCTCAGCCTCGGAACTGTGCGATGAATTAGCTCCCGGGAGCCCACTGAACTACTGTAACCTCACCGGAGAGAACTACTACAAGGATTACTGCGGTTCCGGCACTGCATGCCAGTATCAGGACAATACAAGTATTTGTCAGGCAGACGGCACAGGCTGCAACGCCTCGGCATTCTGCGATGAGCGTGCAGAGGGTTATGAGGATACCACATCCGATCAGTGCTGTTACTCTGGTTGTCAGGATCTGGACTGTGATGTTTTGGACGATTTGGATTATTCAGACATGACATTGACTGAATCGGAGGTAACGGCAGCTTCGTGTACTGCCGTCTGCACCGATGTGAACACGTGTTGTGATGTCCAAACTGCAACTTGCAACCTGACGAATCTGTGCGAGACTTTCCACGGACTTGTGACTAACGAGGACGAGATATCAGATTACGTTTGTTTCATGTCCAACAACCAAACCTTGAACTGGTCTTTGACTGCGGACGCCTCAGAGACAAACTGCAGTGACGGCTATGACAACGACTGCGACGGAAACATTGACGGCAACGACACTGATTGTCAAGACGGAGGCGGCGGAGGCGGCGGAGGCGATAAAGAGCACGATATATCGATAATACAAGTAAACGTTCCAGAAGTCGTCTTAGTGGGCGCCTCTGTGAATGTCGAGGTAGTGATACAGAACACAGGGGATTATTCTGAAAATCTGGAAGTAGAAGCAATAGACCTCCCCACTGGTTGGTCCTCCACGACCGGCTCAGTGATAGTCTCGGACGGCTCTACTGAGAGTGAAACGATACAAATCACTACGACTTCAATAGGTGAGTACACGATGACTGCACAGGCATCTAATTTATTCATCTCAGATACCGAAATATTCACCATAAACTCGGTGGAATGCTTGACTAACGACAACTGCGAGGAAGCCGAAATTTGCATGAATAATTCGTGTTCGATAGCTCTGGAGTGCGCATTCGATTCCGATTGTGAGGAAGGAGAGATATGTTCAAACAACACGTGCGTGGAAGTGGAATGCTTTAACGACACCGACTGCGAACCCGGGGCCACATGTGTGGAAAACGTGTGCATACCTCCAGAATGCACAGTTAACGAAGACTGTGAAGAAGGAGATGAATGCGTAAATTATACTTGCGTCTGGACACCGGAGTGCGCATTCGATTCCGATTGTGAGGAAGGAGAGATATGTTCAAACAACACGTGCGTGGAAGTGGAATGCTTTAACGACACCGACTGCGAACCCGGGGCCACATGTGTGGAAAACGCGTGCATACCCCCGGAGTGCACCTCTGACGAAGATTGCGGCAGTCACGAGGCCTGCGAAAACTACACCTGCGTATTCGTGCCGGAGTGCACATCCGATTCCGATTGTGATGAAGACGAGAAATGCCAGGGCGGAATATGTTTCCCGATATCGCCGGATTGTTATGAAGATGAAGATTGCCAAGAGGACGAGACCTGCATGTATGGTAGATGCGTCCCGAAATCACCTTCCGGTACCACACCAAAAACAGATACCGAAGGAGAGGAAGGGACAGGCATAAAACTGACCCCGATAGCCATCCTCCTCCCGAAAGAGCTTTCAGAGGGGGAGATGATGCTGATAAAGGTATATGACGGGGACGGGTCGTTGACTACTGCGAACATCATAATAACTAAACCGAACGGTGAGGTTGTCAAGAGAACAGTATCCAATGGCAGATATTCAGTAATAGCCGACTCTCCGGGTATCTGGAGCGTGGAGGCAGGTTCAGGCTACACATCCAGCAAATATAGCGTTAATGTGATGGAAGCCGGGCGTCTCGTTCTCACAAAGGCGGAAAAAGAGGGTAGAGAAACACAGAAGATAATCGACAGGATAACCTCTGTGACTATGTACTCGGCTCCGGTCATCGGCATCGTTATCCTGGCTCTTCTGATAATCATGGCCCGCAGGAAAAAGCGCTTTGTAATCTCAGCAGACTTTGCAAACACCCTCGAAGGTATGGATGATGTAGAGGAGTTGAGAGACTTCCAAGTTAACAAATACGGTGAGATATACTCCACGGTATTCTTCGAAGAGGACTTCATCAACAAACGTGATTTGACCTCTAACTCAGAGGATATAGCCAGCATCTTCCAGGACAACTACGACCTTACTTCAAACGATGCAAGGGCAATGGCGCTGGCAAAACAGATGAGGGCCACGATGCTGACAGACTCCAAAAAGATAAGGAAGGCATGCAAAAAAGAAGGAATACTCTGCGAGCTTATACTGGACGTTTCTTCGATTATGAAAGTCCTCAAGAGCAAAAACAACACCTGACTTTTATATCCTGTCAGATACTATTTGCATGGAAACACTTCTTGATTCTTCCTATACTACGGTCGATGAAAAGCCCGTCATACAACTCTTCTACAACCGCCAGAAAATAAAAAATGTTGAAGGTGTTGAGCCTTATTTCTACGCCACATCCTCAAACCCGGAGGAGTTAAAGAAGGAGATAGAAGAGCAACATATAAGTTCCATCCTAAAGATCGAGACAATCGAAAAAACAATCATCAGGAAAAAGACGCCTTTGGTCAAGATAACTCTTCAGCATCCGAGGAACGTGCCCGAGAACAGAGACAAGATAAGAAACCTTCAAAACTGCGAGGATATTTACGAAGCTGACATACGTTTTGCACAGCGTTACCTGATAGATTCAGAGATTTTGCCGATGGAAGGGGCGGATAAGGCAGGTCTCGTAGTGGCGTCATTCGACATAGAAACCTACGCAACAGAGGGCAAGATAGACACGAAGAGCCCGATACTCATGATAAGCTACGCCGACAGCACGGGAATGGAAAAAGTCATTAGTTACAAAAAATCAGATAAAGAATTCGTTGAAACAGTCAAGGATGAGAAAGAAATGTTGGAGGCGTTCGTAGAACTAGTGAAAAAGCAGAAAGTTGATATAATCGTTGGCTACAACACCGACAACTTCGACTTTCCGTATATCCAAGACCGTGCAAAAGAACTGAAGGTAAAACTCGATATAGGTGCCGACGGTTCAGAATTAAGGCTGGAAAGACGGGGGATAGACATGGGTGCCAGAGTAACGGGCAGGCCCCATATAGACCTTTACCCGGTCTGCAGGCGTTTATTCAAACTCCCCCGTTACACGCTTGAAGACGTCTACGAGTCTATCTTCGGAAAGCAAAAACTCGATATAGACACGGACAAAATTTCAGTGTACTGGGACGGGGAGAAAAAAGAGGAGCTGGATCTTTTGTTCCAGTACTCGATGGAGGACGCCAAAGGCGGCCTGAAGATAGCAAACGAGGTTCTTCCATTGGTTTACCAGCTTTCGTCATTGATAGGCCAGCCACCATTTGAGGTGTCAAGGATGGGCACAGGCACGAGCGTTGAGTGGCTGCTGATGAAAAAAGCCCACGAAAACAACGTACTCGTTCCAAACAAACCGAGAGACAGCGAGGCCCGTGAGAGAGCCACCCACAGCTTTCAGGGCGCATATGTCCTTGAGCCCAAGAAGGGGATACACGAGGACATAATAGTCTACGACTTCCGGAGCCTGTATCCATCGATAATCATGGCCCACAACATAGACTCCAGTACTTTGAACTGCGACTGTTGCAAGAAGGAAGATGCGCACGTGGCCCCCACTGGTGCATATTTCTGCAAGAACAAAACAGGCTTCATACCGGAGATACTCGGCAACATCCTAAAAGCGAGGCTAGAAACAAAGAAAAAACTTAAGGAAGAACGCTCAAAATCGAAACCCGACGAGAAGAAAGCAAACATCCTTGACGCACGTCAGCAGGCCTTGAAGGTTCTCCTGAACTCGGCATACGGGTACCTGGCCTTCTCTCGGGCCCGATGGTACTCGAAAGACTGCGCTACGGCAGTAACAGCCTACGGAAGAGAATACATCAAGAAGACGATTAAAGCCGCTGAAAAAGCGGGGATGAAAGTCATAGCAGGGGATACCGACAGCGTCTTTCTAACACTCCCGAACGGTGGGAAGGAAAAGACCATAAACCTGGGTAAGGAGTTCGCAAAGAAAATAAACGCTGAACTTCCCGAGACCATGGAGCTGGAATTCGAGGGTTATTATGTTCGCGGTGTCTTTGTAACTAAAAAGCGCTATGCAATGATAGGCGAAGACCAAAAACTAACGATAAAAGGCCTTGAAACACGAAGGCGGGACTGGAGTAACATAGCCAAAACGACGCAGCAGAAAGTCCTTGAACTGGTGCTGTGGGAAAACAATCCAAGAAAGGCCGCGGACTACGTCAGGGAGGTCATAGAGAAAATAAAAGAAGGGAAAATATTGAAAAAAGAATTGGCAGTATATTCACAACTCACCAAGAACCCCTCCGAGTATCAGAGCAAGGCCCCGCATGTCGAGGCCGTAAAAAAGGCGATGCAGGAAGGCAAAAGCTTTTCATCAGGCGACGTCTTCCAATATATAATAACAAAGAAAGGAGAGATGATAAGCGACAAGGCGCGCCTGACAGAGTTTGTCGCAGAAGGCGACTATGACCCGGACTATTACATTAACAACCAGGTTTTCCCGGCAGTTTCACGCATACTTGGAGCCCTTGGATATTCAGAGGATGAGTTAAAAGGGCTTGGAAAACAGATGACATTGGGCAGTTTCTGAGTACTGAAAGTAAAAACACGAGAACGAAGTGAACGTATTTTTATTTATACATACCTAAAATAGAAAATAGAAACCCATAAAATGGCAAGATTTGTAGTAGCTCGGCAGCTTGGAGGAAAGCGCTCTATAACCACGACTGGAAAGGAAATCGGAAGGCTCGACGACATTGTTGTTGACGAGAAGACCGGCGGAATGGAGGCTGTGGTAGTAGAACCCGACGAAGAGACGGCTCAGGAAGTAAGGTTTACGAAGGATAGTGAGGGCAATTTCGTCATACCTTTCAAGACGGTCAGAGCAATAAGTGACGTTATCGTAGTGGAGGAGGCGGCCGCACCCGTAGAACCGCAGGCAACAGCCAAGCCGGTTTCGAAACATCATCACCGCCACTAAACCCCCGGAAGCTCATTCTTATAGCTTTAGCTGTATGTGGATAATGGTCGGTTGGCTTTTCAACTAAGCATATAGAATAAACCTTTCTTCCAAGCGCATATAGAATAAACCTTTCTTCCAAGAGCATGAATCAAACCCTTTTCTTCCCCTCGGTCTTGACTATACGGGCTATCTTAGAGGCTTTCTTCTTTGCGTCTCCCTGTTCTATGAGGGTACCCATCTGGACGGCGTCTGCACCTGCTCTTATAGCTGCTGCGATCTCCTCGTCCTTTCTTATCCCCCCGGCTGCGATGTGAAAAGTCTCAGGCCTTATGAACTTCCTTATCGTACCTATCATTTTGGGGGGCACGGGAGACTTCGCAGCACTGCCAGCATCTGTTAATATAAACCTGAAACCCATATACTCCGCGGCAAGCGCCATGGCTCCCGCAACCTTCGGCTTGTCCAAAGGGATACCGTTCGCATCCCCGACCCATCCGACGGTCTCTCCGGCTCCCACAACGATATAACCGACAGGTAGCGCTTCAACGTCCAGCTTTTTCAGTATTGGTGCAGAAAGCGTCTGCGCGCCTGTTATCCAGTATGGACTCCTTGAATTTAACATAGACATAAAGTATATGGCGTCCGCAAACCTTGTTATTGTGGCGATATTGCCTGGGAAAAGCGTGACCGGCACGTCGACTGCTTCCTTTATTCTCTGCACTGAGAGGTCCAGTAGGCTCCCCTGAACGCCTGTTGAGCCCCCAACTACTATCATATCCGCCCCGGCTTCATAAACAGCCTTTGAAGCCTTTATCGCGTCTTCCTTGCTATCATAGTCCATAGGGTCTATGAAGGCGAAGAATAGGGCACCGTCCGATTGGCGTTTTTCTAACAAGTATTTTTCGACCTTTCCTATTCTGTCCATTTTAATATACAATGCCTCAAATTAGGGAAACCGTTGAAGGTATTTATACATCATTTGATAAAAACGGTACGAAAGCTGAATGGAGAAAAACGGAGTACTTGTACTTGAGGATGGCACGGTAGTCGTGGGAAAAAGTTTCGGAGCTGATGCCATTTCTTCCGGCGAGGTCGTTTTCAATACTTCTATGACCGGCTATCAGGAATACCTGACGGACCCATCCTACAAATACCAGATTTTTACAGCCACCTACCCTTTGATTGGAAATTATGGTATACAGCCAGGCTTTTTCGAGTCCGACAAAGTCCATGTTGAGGGTTTCGTAGTTCGGGAATATTGCGAAAAAGAGAGCCACGCCGATGTCATTCGGACATTAAGCGAATTTCTCAAAGAAAACAAAATCCCTGCAATACAAGGCGTCGACACCCGAATGCTCACTAAGAAGATAAGGGTGCACGGTGTCATGCTCGGCGTGATAAAAACACCGTTCGAAGAAAAGGAGCTCCCTGAGCTGATAGAACAGGCGAAAAACCTCCAGTCTATATCTGAGATGGACCTCGTGAGCCTTGTAACAACGAAGAAAACGATAATTCACACACCCAAGAAATCCATAGCAAAGGTCGTCCTCGTAGATTGCGGCACCAAGCGCAGCATAATGCAGTCTCTGTTCGATAGGGGAGTAGAGGTAGTGCAGGTGCCCGCAAGCACTACCGCGAAAGAAATCAAGGATTACGAACCTGACGGTGTCGTATTCTCCAACGGTCCTGGGGACCCTGAAAAAGTGCCATACGTTATCTCTACGGCAAAGAAGATCATAGACGAGCAACTGCCGACTATGGGGATATGCCTCGGCAATCAGATGATAGGCCTTGCCATGGGTTGCCAGACCTATAAACTGAAATTCGGTCACCGAGGGGCAAACCAGCCTGTAAAGGATTTAAAAACAAGCAAGGTTCATATAACCTCGCAGAATCACAGTTTTGCTCTTGATGAGAACAGCTTCCCAAAGGACCTGGAGGTAAGACATATAAACCTGAACGACCGCAGCGTCGAAGCCGTCCACCACAAAAGCCTCCCGGTAATGGCATACCAATACCATCCTGAAGCCCACTGCGGGCCGAGGGATACTTCTTACCTTTTTGATGAATTCATAGAAAAACTGAAATGAACAAACCGGAACCTACAGTAGAAGGCGCTGACGAACTGAAATGAACAAACCGGAAAAAGTATTGATAATAGGCTCAGGTCCGATACAGATAGGGCAAGCTGCAGAGTTCGACTACTCAGGCAGCCAGGCCTGCCTCTCTCTTAAGGAGGAGGGCATCAAAACAATACTGGTCAACAACAACCCTGCCACGATACAAACAGACACGAACATAGCTGATGTAGTGTATCTTGAACCCATAACAGTCTCGAATGTCGAGAAAGTCATAGCAAAAGAAAAACCGGATAGCATCATGCCGGGCATGGGGGGCCAGATGGGTCTGAACATGGCCGTCAATCTTTACGAGGCAGGAATACTCAAAAAACATAACGTTGAAGTTCTCGGAACCCCTATAAGTGCGATAAAAGAAGGCGAGGGAAGAAAAGAGTTCGCCGCCCTTATGGACAGAATAAACGAGCCTATTGCCAAAAGCAAATCCGTAACGTCTTTGCACGAAGCGCAGGAGGCTTTATATGACATAGACTTCCCGGTAATCGTCCGGCCGGGCTACACCCTGGGAGGAACAGGAGGCGGCTTTGCTGAAAACCCTGAAGAGTTCCAGAAAGTCGTAAGGAGAGCCTTAAACAGAAGCATGAACGGCGAGGCTCTTATAGAAGAGAGCTTGAAAGGCTGGAAGGAGATAGAATATGAGGTCATGCGGGACAGAAATGACAATTGTATAACTGTCTGCAGCATGGAGAACTTCGATCCTATGGGGGTGCATACCGGAGACAGTATAGTCGTGGCCCCCACACAAACTCTTAACGATGAAGAGTATCAGATATTACGTTCTGCATCCCTTAAGATAATCAGGGCTTTGGGGGTTGAAGGTGGATGCAACGTGCAGCTGGCCTTACACCCAGAACGTCTTGAATATCGGGTCATAGAGGTTAATCCGAGGGTGTCTCGTTCATCAGCTTTGGCGTCAAAAGCCACAGGATACCCGATAGCAAGAGTATCCGCAAAGATAGGCATAGGGAAGACTCTCGACGAGATTCCGAACGAAGTTACAAAATCAACTACCTCGGCTTTCGAGCCTACAATAGACTATATAGTCACTAAGATACCCAGATGGCCGTTCGACAAATTTCGTGGACTTTCCCACGACATAGGGACAGAGATGAAAGGCACCGGTGAGGTCATGAGCATCGGAAGAACGTTTGAAGAATCTTTGCAAAAAGCCGTCCGGAGCTTGGACATAAAACGAATGGGGATGTGTGCTGACAAAAGGAAAGAAACCAAAGACAAGCAAAAACTCATAGAGCTTATAAAGACACCCACGGACACGCGCATCTTCCACGTATTTGACGCTCTTAAAAACGGCTTTTCGGTAGACGAGGTCTTCGAGATAACGAAGATAGACCGCTTCTTCTTATATAAGATTAAAAATCTCGTAGAGATGGAGAAAAAGCTCAAGAAAAACCGGCTTGACAAGAGACTCATGAAAGAAGCGAAGCGTTTCGGGTTTTCAGACAGCCAGCTTGCGCGGCTCCAGAAAAAGAAGGAAATTGAGATAACTAAACTTAGGAAAAAGCTTGGGGTAACCCCCTCATACAAGCTCGTGGACACATGCGCCGCAGAGTTCGAGGCAAAAACACCATACTACTACTCGACATACGAGGACGAGTGCGAGGTCAACCCCGAAACAGACAAAAAGAAACTAATAATTCTCGGTTCAGGACCTATACGGATAGGCCAAGGCGTCGAGTTCGACTACTGCACAGTCCACGCAGTCATAGCTTTACGGGAATTGGGCTACGAGGTGCTGGTGATAAACAACAACCCTGAAACAGTCAGTACGGATTTCGACACTTCTGATAAGCTCTACTTCGAGCCCTTGACAGTTGAGGACGTTGTCAGCATAGTTGAAAAGGAAAAACCCGGGCTTATGGGGGTTCTTGTCCAGTTCGGCGGGCAGACAGCCATAAACATCTCAGACGGCCTGGAAAAGCAGGGGGTTAACATATTAGGCACTCCCCCGGCAAGCATAGACTTGGCTGAAAACCGTGATAAATTCGGAAAGATACTCGAAAAACTAAAAATCAAGGCCCCGGACTGGGGCACTGCGTTCTCTTATAAGGAGGCCGTTAAAATCGCCAATAGGGTAGGCTACCCTGTTCTGGTGAGGCCTAGCTACGTCCTCGGCGGTCGGGCCATGGAGATAGTTTCTTCCGATTCCGAGCTTGAAACATACATGACAGAAGCAGTCGAGGTATCCCCCGAACACCCGATACTGATAGACAAGTTTTTGAGCAACGCGGTAGAGATAGACGTAGATGCGGTATGCGACGGCAAAGACGTTTATATCGGCGGGGTAATGGAGCACATCGAGGAAGCCGGAGTACATTCCGGGGACTCTGCCTGCGTCATCCCAACGCAAACCATACCGAAAAAAATCGTTGAGGAAATAAAGAAGCACACAAAGGACATCGCCATAGCCCTCAACACGATAGGTCTCATAAACATCCAGTACGCGATAAAGGATGGCAAGGTCTATATACTTGAGGCAAACCCCCGCTCGTCCAGAACAATACCCTTTGTCTCCAAGGCCACAGGAGTCCCGTTGGCTAAGATAGCATCGCGGGTCATCATGGGCGAAAAACTGAAGGACCTGATAAAAGACTGGGACCGGGCAGAGAAAGTGAAACACGTTTCCGTTAAGGACGTTGTGCTCCCGTTCGACAAGTTGCGGATAGACCCGTTGTTAGGGCCTGAGATGAAAAGCACCGGAGAATCCATGGGCGTGGGCAAGGATTTCAGCGAGGCTTTCTACAAAGCAGAAGAAGGCGCGGATCTTAAGCTGCCCCTCAAAGGCAACGTCTTCATAAGCGTCAGCCATAAAGACAGAGAGCAAATGTTCCCCATAGCCTCCGAACTATCAAAACTCGGGTTCAGCCTCTACTGCACCGAGGGCAACTACAACTACCTCTCAAAGAAGGGAGTAAAAACAGAGAAAGTACTGAAAATAAGCGACGGGCATCCAAATATAGTAGACATGATAGAAGGGAAAAACATAAACCTCATCGTCTGCACAAAAGGAGACGACCCTCAGGAGAGGGCCGACGGAAGGGAGATGCGTTTCAAAGCTCTGGATTGCAACGTGCCGTTTATAACAACACTTACAGGGGCAAGCGCGGCTGTAAAGGCCATAAAAGCTGCAAAGAAGCAGAAATTCGGCGTCAAGAGCATAAATGAATATAACGCTTGATTTTTTTCCTCGCAAATTCAAGATTCAACATAATGAAACTCTGGGACAAGGGCCAGACGACTGAGAAGAGCGTGGAGCGCTTTACTGTAGGCAACGATTATGTACTCGACCGTAAGCTTGTCTTGTACGACGTTCTCGGCAGCCTTGCGCATGTCAAAGGACTTGAGAAGGCCAAAATCCTCACAAAAGACGAGTCATCGCAACTCCAAAAAGCCCTAGTGCAAATCATAGAACTCGACAAGAATGGCCAGTTCATTATCTCGCCGGAGGATGAGGATGTGCACACCAAAATAGAGAATCAACTCACTCAGCAGTTGAACGACCTTGGCAAGAAGATACACACCGGACGAAGCCGGAACGACCAAGTGCTGACAGACATCCGTTTATACACGAAAGACCAGCTGCTCGATTTAGAAGGGCTCTTATATGACTTTTGCAAAGCGCTTCTTGAAATCTCGAATAACAGCATTGAAACACCGATGCCGGGCCGTACTCACTTTCAGAAGGCTATGCCGTCGTCTGTAGCGTTGTTTTTTTCGTCTTTTCTTGAGTCAATGCTCGATAACCTCGCGCCCCTGCGTGCAGCTTATGTACTTAACGATCAGTGTCCTTTGGGCAGCGCGGCCGGTTACGGTGTGAACCTTCCGCTTGACCGCGACTATACGTCATCACTACTCGGTTTCTCGAAAGTCCAGAACAACGTCTTGTACGCCGGCAGCAGCCGGGGCAAGGTAGAACTGGAGGTGCTTTCTGCCCTTTCGCAGGTCATGATAGATCTCTCACGTTTGGCAAACGATTTGATAATTTTTTCGTCCCCTGAATTCAGTTATTTCACCCTGCCGGACGAATATTGCACAGGCAGCAGCATAATGCCACAGAAGAAAAACCCGGATGTTCTGGAACTTGTGAGAGGCAAATGCCCGGAGGTGCTTTCATACCACTATCGGGTGGCCGGAATAATCAAAACACTACCCTCAGGCTATAACCGGGATATGCAGGATATCAAAGAGCCTTTGATGAAAGGCATTGAGACGACGATGTCATGCCTCAATATCATGACTGAGATAATTACCAGCATACGCGTAAATTCCGAAAAACTCACCGAGGCATGCACAAAAGAGATTTACGCTGCAGATGAAGCTATGGACAAGGTAAAACAGGGCATACCCTTTCGGGACGCATACCGGCAGGTCGCCGAGAATCTTCACCGTTTAGAGTCAAAAGAGCCGTCGGAAGCAATAATAAACAAGAAGCTTGTCGGAGGTCCCGGGAATCTATGTTTGGACAAATCGCGGAGCCGGATGGACAAAGAGACGAGATACCTGAAATCCGAAAAAGAAAGATTCAGGAAGACGATGGAGTCCCTGATGTCAGTTAAATAACTTTTAAACAGAAAACCGTTATTACTAAGATGGATATAATTTCCATGAGGGGTATGGAGAAAAAGCAGGTGGAAGACATCCTGAAACTTGCCTCTAAATTCGAGAAGGGGGGAGCTTCAAACACCTTAAAGGGAAAAATCCTCGCGACATTATTCTTTGAGCCGAGCACAAGAACGAGGTTTTCATTCGAGAGCGCGATGAAACGGCTCGGCGGAACATGCGTCGGATTTTCGAGCATCGAAGGCACCTCTGTCAAGAAGGGTGAAACGCTTATAGACACAGTCAACATAATGTCGGGATATTCGGATTGTATAGTCATCCGGCACTCCAAAGAAGGGGCCGCGAAACTTGCTTCAGAGCATTCTTCGGTTCCTATAGTGAATGCCGGAGACGGCAGCCACGACCACCCAACGCAAACTCTTCTTGATTTGTACACGATTAAAAAGAGCCTGAAGAATTTCAACGGGTTGCGCGTCGGCATATGCGGAGACCTTCGTTACGGTCGCACCGGCCGGCCGTTGTCGATAGCACTGAGCAACTATGACACCGAAATATCGTTCATCTCGCCCCCGCAGCTGAGTATGGACAAGTCCACGGTGAAGTACATAAGGGATAACGGGACCAACGTAAAAGAAGTTTTGAAGATAGAAGACGTTATAAGAGAGTTGGACGTTTTATACATGACCCGGATACAAAGAGAGAGATTCCCCACGGAGGAGGAATACCTGAAATTCTCGGGCCATTACATAGTCAATAAGGAACTGATGAATCTTGCAAAGAAGAATATGATACTAATGCATCCTCTGCCGAGGGTCAACGAAATATCCGTTGAAGTGGATTCAGACCCGAGGGCAAAGTATTTCGAGCAGTCAAGAAACGGCGTTCCTACGCGAATGGCGGTGCTTTATACCGCAATGAAGAAATAAAAGAACAAGCAGATTCATACCGCCGGTATAACTGACAACTTAAAATGGACAAAACACTGAAGGTCGAGAAAATCGAAAAGTCCGGAAATACCAGTCAAATCGCTAAAGCTCTTTGACGGTACGCGAAATCCGCAAATCGGATTTTTAGCGTACCCGGACGGAGTATGGTCGGGTACGGCCTTCGGCCGACCCAACTGCCAAATCAAATGCAAAGTTATACCGCCGGTATAACTGACAACTTAAAATGGACAAAACACTGAAGGTCGAGAAAATCGAAAACGGAACAGTTATAGACCACATAACCTCAGGAAAGGCC
>Ga0272442_10007101_pt1 | contig 14559 bp, 15 predicted proteins | sample SSMForm2O_FD_200262 | JGI IMG/M metagenome (GOLD analysis project Ga0272442, IMG submission 200262) | Marine sediment archaeal communities from Little Sippewissett salt marsh, Falmouth, MA, United States - SSM-Form-2O | ecosystem: Environmental > Aquatic > Marine > Wetlands > Sediment ...
TGGCAGGTTTACATTGACAGTTAAGTTGAGAGTTACGTTCGTAGATTTATCTGTGGACGTTATCGTTATTTGCTTCTTATTGAAGCCAATATTCTGTTCTTTTACATTATTCTCAAGCAGTTTTTCAATAGCCTTAAGGTCAACTATGCCCATATGAACTCCTACGGATGTGTAATTATTTTACTACTAGGGGGGAGATTGGCAAGAAAAACAAATTGCGAATCAACTTTTTTATGATATAATATTGACTATGGGAAAAAATGAAAATCAGGAATTAGAAGAAAGTAAAAGCAGACAACTAAGAAGATATGCAGAAACTCTGCCCCATTTACCAAATTTATCAATTAAAACTGGCAATTTTAGAAAAGCATATAGAGAGGGAAGGAAATTTTATAAAGAACGATGGCGAAGTAAAGAACAGCCTTCTAAAGCATTTGATAATAAAATAGTCAAGGCAACAAATAAAGGTTTAAGTCATTTGATAAGCAAAACGGTTGTAACCAACTTTGCAGATGCAATGAAAAGGTTAAAACATATTCCTAATGCTAAACAAATTATAGAAAAAGCAGAAGATATTTACGAAACCACCAAGGAAGTAGAAAAAAGGGGTAAAATTATCAATAGGCACGTACTAATAGGCAAACTAGAAACGGGAGAGGTATTAAAAGTTGTGGTTAAAGAACAAGATGATAAATTTACGTTTACCACAGTATATGTAACTAAAATAAAAATGGATAGCAAAGAAACGCAGACATAACGTCTGTGATAGGATTGGTTACCTCATAATAGGTCCCCTTGCTATCCTACTGTAACTATATCACCTTTTTAACTCTGAGTCAACTTTTTTCTCAAAATTCTTAACAATATAAAATCTACCTATTATTACTAACATTCCATAATTTCAGTTTTTGAACTTACGAACAACCTATCTCACTTTCCTCGACAAACCTTTTCAACGGCTCGTCGGTATACATCCTCACCAAATCCTTGCTAATATAACCGTGTACTTTTCGACCAAATCCCCTGACTTTCTTCGGTGCTTCTTCGTCCTCCATTAAATCTTTTGCTAACTTCAGCATATTAAGACAATGGTGTTTTTGATAGATAGACATAATCGCCATATTCTTCTGCCATTTTTTCCTCCTATCGTAACAAGCGCGGTCTTCTCTTTCGCTTTATTCTGCGTCTTTTCCTTCTCCTTGCCTCCTTTGCCTGCGTAACCCTACCAAAGATTGAATGAGCAAACTTCTCAATCTCGCTTCTTTCAATATGCTTGGGATTTTTCATAAGTGCGTTATAAAGAGGGGAAATATACTGCGTATCCGTCATGGCCTCTATTATATTTAGGGCCGGTTCCAAGAATGGGAGCTGAAACATAGCGATTCTGTCGGTCATTCTTAAAGCGTTGGATAATGCCCGCTTCTTTTGCGCCTCATCCCCGTTTTGATAGGCAAAGACAAGCTCGGATAAGGCCCCCTGGCCTTCGTTTAACATACCTAAAGTTGCGCCCCCCAAAGACCAGAACATCGTATTTAAAATATTGTAGTCATACCGTCCTCTTTTCCTTGCAGCCGTTACCTTCTGCAGAACCCTTTGTGTTAGGTCTGCGGCTATAATAATGCCTATAAGAGCAACAATCCCCGACCGCTTCTCATCCCAGGTCCTGCCCCTTGTAGCTTTATAGAGATTTGCCCCCAAGTTTTGAAGGAGGCCTTTAGTCCAAACGAACAGATTAAACAAGGGTCTTACGGCTTCATCCATCTCCGCAACTGACCTCTCGCTTATTTTGTACAACCACTGAGAATTATCGGATTGCCACTTAGCCGCCCACCTTCCGGCTTCAATGGGGTCTCTGTCTAATAACTCTAAGAAATGCCTTTGTTCATACGACCTCATGAGATTATAAGGGGTTCTGTTTTTTAGGTCTTTTAGTGCGGTTTTATTATTAACAAAGTCGCCAATTACTCTGTTGTAGTAATGGAGGGATTTCTTAAAGACAGATATTCTATTCATTTCATCTGTCATCGGATATACCCTCCCCACTCTCTCGGATAATTCGGAATATTGTCTTAATATTGGTATCTCCGTATATTGCCCGCGTAGGAATAAAAGATAGGATTTTTCCATTTCTTCCATCTGTGAGACGTGGGTATCAAAATAGTCCTGGTCGTCAGCAGAGATAGGTTTTGTATCGATTCTCATTATCGGGGTTTTGTGGGGAACGGTAACAATTCTCTGAAAGAGGTTTCTAAGCCATAAATATGGTCTTACTACTATAACTCGAAAGAATTGTCTCGCTATCTTTGTTAATATCTTCCCGGGTATCGAAGGAAGCCCGGAGTAACCCTTTACCCTGTCAATCCACGTTGAAAGTCTTGTGATTGTCTCTTTTGGAATATGATTAACCATAGAAACTATATTCAAGGTGTCGTCTAACCTTTTTATGGGCTCTTCCAGGTATTTCAAATTTAAGACAGCGTTTAAGTATCTTTCCACTCTTGGAATCAAGGGGACGTTCGACAAATCGATATCAGTGGTTCTCGGCTTTAATGCCCTTCTTGTGAAGGCCTCTATCCTGTAAGGAATTAACTTTGCCTTACCCCCGAGTATCGCTCTTGGTATATATCCTACATCTATGACACCGAAGGTCTGTTTCGTAAGCCATTCATCTAAGGCCTTCTCGCCCTGTAGCTCTAATACGTCATACCCCTCTTTTAAAGTTTTATAATCAACATTCGGGATGTCCGTAAACCCCTCTCCCGCGTTTTCACCGGCCCTATAACTTCTTACCCACTGCATAAAACGGTACTTTTTTATGAAGGGTTTATACTTATTCATAACTTCTTTGATGTCATCGGCGATGGCCTGTTCTCCCTCTGTAAGTTCGGGGGCAGGACGACGATTATAGATAGCGTCAAAGTATTCGGATAGTTCCTTCTGTAATTTAGCCGATTCTATTCTTCTCATACTTTTGTCAAGGTTCCGCGTAAGAATCTGGGTAACCTCTTTTAGCTCTGCCTCTTTTAAACTCTGTGCTTCTGAGATTTCTATATAGTGCTTATGGAATGGGAGGCCGCTCTTAACTTCGAGATCCCCCATCATAAGCCGCACGTCCTTCAATGCCTGTATATTCGACATTCTCAATGATTGATAAAACGGGGAGTGATAATCTTTCCCCGCTCCGATATTCCTTCTCCCGCCGTCAAAGATGCCTTTTCTTATTTTCCCCTCATACGCTTCGATATTTTTAAATTCTTCCGCTAAATCTTCGTCTTTAAAACTATGCTTTTCTACAAAGTATCTTATTCTCTCTCCTTCCGGCAATTTTGAGGCGTGAGCAAGCTCTACCAATAGTTCATTGCCCTGCTGCTCTGTAAGCATATCGGGATCGAAGTCCCTTAATCTCGCGAGGGTCTCTATATCATCAAAGGGGAGGTTGATTTGCTTAATATATTTTTCTATTGTTTTAAACTTAGTGGGTGATATTTTATGACTCACCATTAAAGCGGTTGTCTTGGGTAGAACTGTCTCTTTTCCCTTCTCCGTCCTAATACCCCTTAATGTCTGTATTAAACGAGTTGCCTCGTCTTTTGTCATGGGGGGCTTGCCCTTGTATTCTATTGCCTCCTTCGGTTTACCTTCTTCAAAGACATATTGCTTTCGCGATACTTCAGGGCCCGCCATAGTCTTTTTGCCTACCATTACTGTTTTAAGATATTCAAATTGCCTCGGAGTAAGACCCTTCTTTCTCATCAAGATATGGGCGAGTATTTTCTGTTCCGGCGTTGCCAGGGCTTCTGTAGTATAGGGCAGCTCTTTTCCTGTAGGCGTAATCGATACTTTCGGTCTCTTGGGTTTTCTTGCTTTTCTTATTTTTGAGGTATATTTAATGGCTTTGGCTACGTTTCTTGGTCGCCTTCCGATTTTTCCATATCTGTCATATCCGCTTCTGGCCTGAATCGTAATAGCTTCTAATAATTCATTTGAGGTCTCAAAGTGCCATCCCAGGTTTCTCAATTCTTGGATAAGTGTGTCTACATGTTGACCTGTTTGATTATTGCGGAGAAAAAGGGGTATGTCTCTGAGTTCTTCTGCGAAATAACCCCCCTTGTAAGACTTAACGCCTCCAAGAGACTGAATCGCTTTAAACAGATTGACGGAAGGGTCTTGCTCCAATTTCTTTAACTCTACGTCAAATAATTTCTTTTCCTCTTCAACGAATTTATCGTATTCGCTTGCAAGTTCTTCTTCTCCTGACTTTTCCGCATATTCGGAGAGTATATCTTCATCCTCGGGAAATAGCTCTTTAGGTGGTTTCTTGCCTGCTATTTCTTCAAAAGGCACTACATATTCAAAACCCGTTTGATCTCTGAGCCTTATGCCTTCGGCCTGGGTTTTTGTCGCTTTCGGAGTTATTTTCTTAATAGTCCATTCTTTATCATCCCAGGTAATTTTTTGCCCTACTTTCAACTTTGCAACTTCCAGTGCTCTTTCGCCTTTTTCAGTAATGGCATATCTTTCTTTGCCGGTTATTTCAGGGGGTAGTTTCTTTAGGCTGTCGGGTAATTTTACGCTCTTTCCGGCTATAACCGTTGCTCCCTCTCTACGTAACAACTCGCCATAAAATTCGTTGAGCGGGTCTAATGGATCAAGTGTTCTATCAATAACATAATCAAGGGGCCCCATAGGATGAGTCTCAATATCTTTCCAGGCCATTTCTATATCTTTAAGGATATACTCTCTTACTTCCGCAAGCTTTTCTTTATTAGACATTTTTTGCCAATCTTTTTTGCCTATTTGCTTGCGTAATAGTTTTTCAAATTGGCCTGTGGTTATACCTGTTTTAGCATACTGTTCCACAATAGGCTTTATTACTTTAGGTTCTAACTCGTAAGTTTCTATTTTTGTAGGTACTTCTGGGGTCAATTTTGTCAGTTCCTTTATAGCCCCCGCTGGAATACCCGCTGTTATTCCTTTTTGAAGGTTTTTTACTTGTGTAGGAGTAAGATTAAATTTCTTAATTATATCTTTGGGTACGGGTAGACCTGCATAATACTCAGTTACAGGCCGAGGTTTTAAACCGTGAGAGATATCAAGATAACGTCCAAACTTCACTCTTAATTTCTTAAGGGCGTCTAATCCGTGTTTTTTATTGTAAGCACCCCAACTGTCTTTTTGCGTTACCGCGCTTATTTCATCTTGCGTAAATCCCGCTTTGGCTAATTCTGCGTCCCCCCTCAATCCCGTCTCTGCAACTGTTTTAGGCTGAGTTGCGTATTCTAAAGCCTTACCTCCAGTCCAAAGCACCCCAAGCTCTGCTAAGGTTCCTAAAACTCCGGCGGCTTGCCAGGGTAGTTTCGGATATGCCTTCATGGCTGATACAGAAATAGGCGGCACTTTCTCGGGTTCTGCTATGCCTTTATAGGCGCTGCTTATGAGAGTATTGATAAGCGTGGTCTTGGGTTCCTCTGCCCCCACTGCTCCCCTGGTAGCCTCTAAAAGTTTCCATAATGGTAATAGGGCCGTCTCGGTTACGGGTTTTGTCTTTTCCGCAAATTGAGCCGCTTTTTCAATGGGCGTGGGAGCAAGGCCTTCTTTACCCTCAAGTAGTTGTATCACCGCCTCGGCTTTTTGTTTATTAGTCAATGGCGGCTTATACATGGTCTTTTCTTTAGGAGGCAGGGCCCAAAGCTCCTCAGGCCCATCTTTTAATAGCTGTGGTCCTCTTTTCTTTTTCGTAAGTCCGAACGCCTCTAATAAGGATTGCATTTTATCTCTCCGCCGGATATATTGTATTTTCTATGTGATTGATTATAGCTTCAACGTCTACGCCCCGAGACTCGTAGTAGTCCCTGTTTTCCAATAAGTCGTCAATATCTTCCTGGGTTCTTATGTTGCTAACAACTTCCTGCGTCCTTTCGTTCCATGCGGGTGTCTCTTTAGCACCAAGCCCGAAAAAGCCGCCTTCTCTTTTTGTCGGTGTTTTTTGCGGAGGGAAATAATCTCTTAGATATGTCCTCTTCTCTTTTTGCGGGGAGGTATACATGCCTAAGCCTTTTAAGACCTCCGGGCCTCTATCGCCCGCCTGGTATTTCTGCCAGAGACTTTGTTTAACTTCATCGTTAATATCTGTATCGCTTCTCTTTAGTGTAAGGCCCGGAACTAAATCAGTAATCTCCATGCCCTGCGGTATTTTACTAAGATCAACGTCATACCCCTTACTCTTTGGGGACTTGAGACCAAGAGACTCAAAGAGACCTTTCACGGATTTATACTGATTTTCCGGCGTTAATGACTCAATGCCTGTAACGGTTATATCCTGACCCGTCTGCTTTTTGGCTTCTTTGATATAGTCTTCTATGCCGGGTTCCTTGTCTTTAATGATTCCAAAGGATTTAAGGGTATTTATAAGCTGTTCTTGTTCTTTTTTCTCTTTAATGGTTCCGGCAAGAGAAGAAGCAAATTGCTGTATTCCCTCGCCTAAAGTTCCGTAAGATTGCCTTGCTCCGCTATACGTAGCCGCAAATGGGTCCATCATGTGCTACCTCCTATTTCTTTATCCAAAAATCTCGTTATTAACGGCTCTGTTATGTAATCCGACATTTCGTTAATTAGGGCTATGGTTTCCGCGCTCTCTATGCCCCGCTTCATGTTTCTTAAGATGTCCTTGCTCTCTGCCAAGATTTCTTCATAGGGGATATTTCGATATTCCGCAAAGTACGCTATTAGGCAGCCGGTAAATACGCCTAATAGGCCTAACGGGTCTTTGGAATTAGCTTCAACCAATTCCTTAAGGTCAAGATCAACCATAACTCTCCTTTTGCGTTTGAAAGCCCTGTAATCGATTTTGTGGTTTTAAACTCTTTCTAGAATGCCCTTTTTTTCTCGCGCTACGGTATAAAAGTAGGGGGTTTTGGGACATGAAATGGTCTTACCCACCATCTACCCTACCCCGATACTCTTTGAGGCTTATTTTGCGTGTTTTTAAGCCTTTTGGCTTACGTCCCATCCTGTAGGGGTAAAGGATACATTCCGTATGAGTGCAATTTGTTACTTCTTTACTATTCCAACCGCTACAATCTAGGCACTTCAATTTAATGGCTCTTAAAGGTGTTGTTAAATTCATAAATCCCCCAAAATTTCATAGCTCGCTAAGTGAGTGGGACTCCAAAGGAATTTTTATAAAAACTGCGTACGGCTTTAACGACATATAGAATCTTCTATATATGGGTATACGGGGGGGCCTGGCCAACCCCGACCCCTTGCCCTTTACCCAAGCCTCTCTTATCTTTCTCAATCTCTTGCCCCCTCTTGCTTGTACTATTTATGTCTCTATTGGAGCGTGGGGGGCCCGGGGAGATTAGGGGCGCTTTATCCTCGCCCAAATAATCCTCCCCCGTAATAATAGACCTTTCTTCCTGTGTGGATACCCCAAACAAATAAATGAACGTTATCTAAAGCTCAATGCCCATGTCCTTAAGCCGCGCCCGAGCCTTCTCTTCACGATCTCTTTCTGTGTCTACTTTAAAGTCTTGTTGATCAGGCAATAGCTTTCTGGCAAGCGCTATTCCAACCGCATCGTTGGTATAGGCTCTCTCTACAAAGTGCTCTAAAAACTCTTTACCCTTCTTCTCTTTGGCTTTTTCTAGGGCTTCGCGCAATAAGTCAACCTCTGGTCTGCGGGGGCGGCCATTGGGATTGCCGGATTGCCCTTTCTTCCAATTAGGGTTGCCTCGCCTGGATTTTGTTTTTATTTGCTTTACAAATTCGCTTTCTTTCATATTTACCCTCCCCAATCTTAATAATCTTGACTCTTTTGACCGATTTGACCGTTTTGGTATATTGTTTCTTTTTTAAGGGCCGCCTTCTATTAATAGAAGTAACAATAGTAAAATGGGTCAAATGGGTCAAATTGGTCTATTTAGTAAACTAGAGAATGCGATACCGGCCCAGGCCTTATTTCCTTTATTGTCTCTAATATCCTGTATCTGCCTGTATTGCTTGCGTAATTCTTTTCCAAACTTGGTATGACTTAAGCCCCTATGTCCGTTCCTCTGACACCAGGAAATATATTGTTCGTATAGATCCGCCTTACTGAGCGTGTGGTCGGGGTGAAGCTCGCATTCTTCTTCCACAAACAGAAGAACGTTGTTGTTTTCAGACCTGTATTCGCTTATTTCCTGGCGCATATTCTCATCTATAGCGAAATATCCTCGTTTCTTTAGGTTTCTATAGCCCTCAATCATCCACAAGAATATTCCGTCTAATTCTTCTAAGAGCTCATCTTTAAGGTTCTTATTGGCTTCTTCCTCTGAAAACTGCTTATTGAATCTTAATATCAATAATCTCCTATAGAAAGCGTCTGTTTTGTCATCTACCCGGGGCATATTGTTTAGTGCATATATAAGCTTGCAACACGGTGTAAAACTAAACGGCGCGCGATATTTGGGGTCTGCCGTTAAGGAATCACCGCTTATTATGGCTTTAAACGTGGAATCGTAAACAGAGCTCTTAGCGTGCGTTTCTATTGATATGTTTGCAAGTTTATTAAAAACGCTAGCCACATAGTGATAATTACTCAGTTTCTCAAGGGGTACGGCTATAGTGTTCTCTTGGCCTAATACCTGTCTAAGTATATAAAGAACCGTGCTTTTGCCGTTACTTCCCTCTCCTATCATAAAGAGCGCTTTTTCATACTTTACTTCTTTTGTAAGGCAGAGACCGAAAAACTCCTGCAGAATTTCGATTTTACTCTCGTTTTTTTCAAAGATCTGATATATGGTATCCAGCCATTTTGTACAACCCGCTTCTTTGTTGTAATTGACCGACAACTGAATAGTGCTAAAAACTTCCGGCACATGGGGGCTTAAAGTTTCTGTTTCAATGTCAAACAGGCCATTTTTAAGGTTTATCAGATTCGTGTTGTTTAATTCATCCGGCCTGACGTATATTTCCGTCCTGATAGAATCAATAACCTCGTTCGCCCTATAAGAAGAGTACTTCCCCCCTAATGCGCTTTTAACATACCGTCGCAGCTCAGAGATATCTATACGCTTGTAATAACCGCCTAAATATTCGTAAAAGTCGCCCGCTGAAAAGATTAATTTATGTTGCGATAGTATTTCATCGGCTATTATGTTACAGTTGAAAGCCCCCTGAGCCTGTTTATCTACTGCTTGTAATTCATTGTAAACACCTTTATCCATCATGCCGCACCTCCCAGAATGTGATTAAGCGCATCTTGGAAGGATAAGCCATGTAGTTGTTGGATAAAATCTATTGTGTCTCCGCCCTTATGACAACCGAAACAATACCACGTATTCGTTTTATATATGTGAAATGACGGCCCCCTATCATCGTGTAAGGGGCAACAGCACGTACCCGACCTACCGTACCTCCGCAGTTTTCGGAAATTATAAAGTTCCTCCAGAGGTACTTCTTTGGCCCTGGTAATATGCTCTTCCGCTATTTTCGCTTTTTCTGGCGCATTAATTAGCGCCCATAACCTCTTTAATCGTTGCAACTGTTTGATGGTCTCGGTAAAATCATCCGCTAAATAGCCATACACTTCTTTCCAAAAGGCTTTTTTAAGCGGGTCCTTAATCCGGCTGCATTTTTCAAAGTACGGAAGTGTTTCTTCTTTGATAATCTCGCGTTTTCTCTTTTCCCATTCTTTGATTTTCAGCGGGATAATCTTCTTAGCTTCCGGGAATGTCTTAATGAGCTCAAGGACTCCTGGATACTTATAGGTATATTCAGCAATACCGTCTGGATTATCGTATACAATCCTTTTCTCTGTCATCCTCTACCTCCTCCGTAACACCGTCAGTAGGCCGTATGTTTACCGCTTTGAGGCCCTTTGAGGTCCTCTCGGCTTCAAACTCTACTATTTGGTTGGTTATTAATATCTTGTAAGGTTGATCATCAATTATGTCCGAGTGGTGGCAAAAATATTCGTTACCATCATCCCCGATTATGAATCCCCAGCCTTTTCGAACAAGAAAGCTTTTGACCTTACCCTTCACTATTTTTCTCCTTTATATTAACCACCCTAAAAACAAAAAAGGCGACCTTCTCTTTTCGAGAAAATCGCCTTTCTTGGTAGCTTTTCAGCGCCGTAGGGTGGATCTTCGTTATCCGCAGAGACACGTGGCGATATCTCAAATCGCCTTAGTATCCCCGGCGGTACTATTATGAAGGGACTGCCTCTAATATCAGCCCTTGTTTTTCTTTAAATTAATAAACCCACTTACCAACTCTCCCCGCAAGCCTCTTTTTCCCTTTTTGACAAGAATTTCAACTCCAACCTTAATCTTGTCCCCGCGAGGTGTCGCCCAAATCTTTACTTGCCCGTCTCCTTTTTCATTGGAAACGAAATCAAATAAACGCTCCAGGCCTATTTTATAGAATTTAAACAATTTTTCTTCGTTTATTTCTTCCATATTATTGGGGTGAGCCCGCCCGGGCAAGAGCGGGCTCGGAACTTGGTTTTACACATTCTTTTTTGGTTTTTCACATGCCCTCACTTATATAGCACATTTGTCAACCCTATTTTAAGGTTTTTTTCAATTTTACCCTTGCTTTTTGCTTCTGCTTCCAAATTGCCTGCCTTGATGTTCCCCGTTCTATGGCTAAATCAGACAAACTATTAAAGTCAAAGGCTTCAAGTTCTCTTTTTGTAAGATTAGAATTATTAATGATTTTCTCTACTTTTCTAAATTCTTCTTCCTCGGTCTCTTGTTTTAAGACTTCCTCGGGGGATGTTTTTACATCTTTTAATTCTTCTGGATCTGTTATATCTTTCGTTTTATATTCAAAGGCAGGGTAACCGTCCCCCAGGCCCTCAAGTCTTAATAAATGTCTTATCGCCTGCTCAAGTTTTTTACATTTATATTCACTATCGAAAGAATAAAAAATATTTCCTCTCTTAGATCGAAGCTTACCCAATTTATCAACAAGGGGCCGATAATAGGTGTTAACTACTTGTTTACCACAAACCGTTCTTACTTCCTTATATTCCTCATAACAATGCCCGATAGGATTATTCCTGTAAGGGCAGTTTTCACATATCCCCATAACCAAGTTCCCCCGTTTAAATGCTTACTTTTCTTTCGCGTATCTCCGCAAATACCCCGCCCTCCTTCGTCTCTTGGTGTCTTTGCTTCCCGCGGGCCTCCCAAGCCTCTTTCCGTTCTTTCTTGCGTTCTCAAGCCCGTCAAGCGTCCTTTCGCGGATTATAGAGCGCTCAAATTCAGCAAAAGCCGATAAAATATGAAATTGAAGCTTTCCACTTGCCGTCGACAAATCAATGTTATCTCTTAAAGACATAAAGGTTGCGCCCTTGTTTTCCAATTCCTCCATATCCATTATCAGCTCTTTGAGGGAGCGTGCCCATCTGTCAAGTTTTAAGACTAATACGCCGTCAAATTCTTTTTGTCTCAGTCGATTCAATAAATCTTGTTTGACAGGACGCGTCTTCCGGGTAGATTCCTTTTCTTCAAAAACCTCATAATCATAGTTCATGCGTTTGGCATATTCCTCAAGTTGCGGCCTTTGATTCTCCGGGTGTTGGTCCCGGGTCGAAACGCGGCAATACAGAGCTATCTTCATAAGGCCTCCTCCGTTTTTGCTTCAATGATATCCGAAAACCTTAAATCGTCCATCTGTTCAATGAGTCTTATCTCCTGCGTAAGCGAGCGCCCCTCTCTTTCTATCTTCCTGGCTAGCAATATCTTCTTAAGGGCCGGTTTAACCTTGTAATGAACAAAAGAATACCCACAACCTAGCTTTTCAGACAGCTCCTGCATGCCAATATATTTAGCCTTTGCTCCATCCGGCACTTTCTTGCGTGGATAAAACTTCTTTCTTTCGGTTACTAAAATATAAAGAGCTTCTTTGACTAACTCTTTCAAATTCGGATCCCTGACCTTTAAAAGCCACTCCGGCTGCAGTTTACTTATAAAATGGATATAATCAGCTTTGAAAAACCACCCATACCCCTTGTAGTGCTTACCTTTAAGATGTCCTCTTTTGGCGCTGTTTATAACGCTATCCTTTGAAATTTTGAGTATGATAGCTGTCTGCCTATAGGTTATGTAATCTCCTTCTTTTAAAAGCTGTACTTCGTCTTTGAGGGTAAGTTCTTTGGTCTTTCGAGGCTTAGGCTCAATCAATTTTGCTTTAGGATTTCTTCTACAGCGCAGGTCTTTAAAGGGATTGATGGCCTCTTCCTCTTCAAGCCAAGAGCCGAACCCTCTTAAGATGGAATTTGCCGCAATGCGGGTCTTATGGCTATTAAATTCCTTTAAGAAGCCCCCTAATAGCTCGTTTGTTATCTCTTCTAATGATATATCCTCTGCATATCGTCTAAATCTCGCAAGGTATGACCTGTATAAAGAAAGTGTATTTTTAGATATCCCCTTAGCTATACAATATTCGAGATAGTTGTCTATATAGTGTTCCAAGTTAAAATCCATTTATACTTCTATCCTTTCAAGCTCTTTCCAGATTTCGTCGTCCTTTAGCTGAGTGGGCTTTGCTTTTTGGGTCCTTGCATAGATTTTCTTTTGTCTGCGTCTTGCTTCCCTTTCAATCTCTTTCTTAATGAATGGAACAATAACTTTGTATATGTAGCTTTGGGAAACGCCTAATCTCGCAGATAAGTCTTTTGCGGTGAGGTATTTTCCCCTTTTCTTTGTAGAAATTCGCCCCTCTAAGTTGAAAAGCTTATTCTCTACCCTGAGGATTGTCATAATTCTCCTTGTAATATCTAACGGGTTAGGCCGGCGGCATTTTATTAACCATGCGGGATTAACCAATTGAGCATGCTTGATATAAAAATGTCTAAATCCCCATCCTGCCCCTGGTGTGTATTCACCTTTTAGATCTCCCTTCTCGGCATACTTCCTTACAGTTTGCTCATTAATACCTAATGCTTTTGCGGTCCTTGTTTCACCAAGTAAAGGATTGACTTCTTCTCTTTTTAATACTCCGCTTATAATATCTTTAAATTCCCCTTCTCGATAAACCTCTTCCGGGGTGGGTTCGTAAGGCTTTTCTGGCGGGAAATACGGAAGGCGACCCTCAAGGGCATCTTTATCATCAAGACAATCCCTCATTTTCTTTAATGTTTCAGGGCAGACTTTAGTATAAATTACAGTAGAGTTAATATTTTTGTGCCTTAACTGTTCTTGAACATATCTAATATCAGCGCCGGCATTCAACATGTCTGAGGCGCAATTTTTTCTTAGCATATGGGGGTGTACTCTTTTGCCGAGGAGGATAGAGTATTTATGAAACATAACATAGATTTCACCTTTTGTAAGTTTTGGCAAGCCATATTTTTTTATTAAGGTAATGGCTCTTTTGCCGATGGGAACGATCCCCGCGCTCCCCATTTTCCCCTTGTTTATTCTCACTAGCCCCTTTTTAAAATCTATGTCTTTTGTTTCTAATCTCATATATTCGCTTATTCTTACCGCCGAGGAATAAATAACCTCGAATACAATTTTTTCTTCCGGGGTTTCCAATAAACTAAAAAGCTTCTCTATCTCGTTTTTAGAAAGAATGATGGGTATTTTTTTAGGGGCTTTGATACGTTCAAGGTGGGCGAAGGGGTCTCTTTTACCCTCAGCCTTTAGCATCTTGCCGAAACACTTAAGAGCTGAAACAACTCCTATTCTTTTATGTATTGTGTCGAATTGCTTTAGGTAATCCCTTATGGTTTGGGGAGAGACCTTATCAATGGGAATATCGTTTATAAACTCCAAGAAGGCTGTAAGACGCTTCTTATACTCGCTAATGATCTGTTCGCTAAACCATTTTTCAACTTCACAATATTGAACAAAGCTATTGATTAAGGTTTGCATGGGACCCCCTAGCTTGGGAAAACATCATTGACATTAAGCGGCTTGGTTTCACCCCTTGACCTTAACGCATTATCAAGAATGGATACAATCCTGGCCTTAAGCTCGGGCCGTGGATTCTGCCTGCCACGTTCTATTATAGATAAGGTCTGTGATGGAATGCCAAGCTTTTGCGCGAACTCATAGGCTTTATCGAACCCGGCACGCCAGCGGTAAATCTTTAGGTTATTGGTATATTTCATTAAAGACCTCCTTTTAAAGTTGTGTCTATTTTGTGTCTATTGGACATAAAAAAGGACAGCTTTTCGCTGTCTACTCATATTGACTTATATCTATTGTATTGGGAATGTATCGTCGGAAAACAAGTAGAATTACTTAAGGTAAGAAAAATAGACGGGATGCGGAAATCGGGGCCTGTATTCTCCCCCCTTCCGCACCAGCCTACGCAGTCGTGAATGCGACTCTTACGAAGCATGCTTCGGCTGGCAAGCCAGCATTTTTTAAGAGCAGTCGTGAATGCGACTCTTACGAAGCATGCTTCGGCTGGCAAGCCAGCATTTTTTAAGAGCAGTCGTGAATGCGACTCTTACGAAGCATGCTTCGGCTGGCAAGCCAGCATTTTTTAAGAGCAGTCGTGAATGCGACTCTTACGAAGCATGCTTCGGCTGGCAAGCCAGCATTTTTTAAGAGCAGT
>Ga0272442_10007102_pt1 | contig 14559 bp, 14 predicted proteins | sample SSMForm2O_FD_200262 | JGI IMG/M metagenome (GOLD analysis project Ga0272442, IMG submission 200262) | Marine sediment archaeal communities from Little Sippewissett salt marsh, Falmouth, MA, United States - SSM-Form-2O | ecosystem: Environmental > Aquatic > Marine > Wetlands > Sediment ...
GCTTATCGACCTGGGCCTGCATTGGTGTGAGGAATTCATCCAACAGCGCTCGGGTCTTGCCGATGATGAGATCTTCGCGTACCATTTTTTCACCTCCTTGTTGTCGATAGGTCCGTAACGTCCAAAACCCCATTCTACCGACACAAGGAGGTCTTCTCCTCACCCTCCCTCAAAACGGGTAATCGCGTCTGCGGATTCCTGTTGCTTCGTTCTGCGCATCGTGCTATCATAATGTGACGGGGCGACAGGAGGAGTATCATGAGGGTTCCGAAACTTGCTTGCGTCATCGTTCTCATCCTGAGTGCGTCGATTCCGGCGCAGTACTCCGTGAAATCCCCGCATCTCCAAGATCCGGATAAGGCGCTCGAATTCGTTGATGAGTGCGCGCGATTCTGGCTGAACGCATACGATGATGTCCAGGGAGGATACTTCACTCATATCGACCGATATGGCAACGTAACCGGAACGAACAAGAACACGTTGACCCAGACGAGAAACGCCTATGGCTTTGTCAGGGCCTACATGTTGACCGGCAATGCGGACTATCTGTCCATGGCGCGGAAGGGACTGGACTTTCTGTATGAACATGCCTGGGACCCCGTCAACGGCGGATGGTTCAGGGCACTGGGTATCAACGGGAATCCAACGGAAGCCTATGCCGACAAGAGCGCCTTCGATCAACTCTATGCGATGCTGGGGACCTGCGCCTATTACGAAGCAACGGCTGATACCGGAGACTGGCAATGGCTGATGAAAGGATACGCTCACAACGAGGCGTTCTATTGGGACAGCCGTCTATCCTATCTAGGCTATTTCGATACGGCTGACTTCGACGGGTCGAACGGACGGGACAAGAGTTTCAATGCGACAGTTGATGCCATTACGACGCATGTCTTGTATCTCTATCTATTGACCGAAGACCCGACGTACAAGCGCCGGCTGGAGCAACTGGCCGATCAGATTATCAATCACTTGGTGGCCAGCATGGACTTCCAGGCGATTGGGTTCGTGGAGAAGTACGATTCGGACTGGAATTGGAATGATGATGAACCCATGACCGTCATGGGGCACGCTCTGAAAGCGGCCTGGTGTCTGGCACGCATTCACCGAATCGATCCGAACAACGCATACATTCCCGCGGCCGCGAAGCTGGTCACTGAGGTTTTGGAGAAGGGCTACGATCACGAACTGGGCGGTCCCTATAAAGACTACGACCGGATAACCGGCGAAATGCTCATGTGGGGCAATCCCGATGTTTTGAAGACTGGGTGGGCGATGGAACAGGCTCTGACCTCGGGGCTGCAATTGTATGAGATTACGGGCGAGACGCTGTATCTGCAGATGGCTGATGAGAGCCTGGATTTCTTCATGAAGCACTTCGTCGATGAGGAGTACGGTGGAACGTATATGGACAGGACCCGCACGGGTGGCTTCGCCTGGAATGAGAATAAGGGAGACGAGTGGAAGGCGGCGTATCACTCGATCGAACTTGGGTATTACGTGTATCTGTACGGCAATCTGTTTCTCAAGCGCGAGCCGGTGACATTGCACTACAGCTTCGTTGCGTCGTCTGAGGCGAGGGATATTCGCCTTACGCCGCTGGCCATTGCTGATTCGGAGCTGACGATGCAGCAGGTGCTGTGGGAAGGGCAGCCGTATGCGAGCTTCGATCCCGAGGATCGGGTGCTGGAATTGCCGGCCGAGTTGAGTGGCCATTTTGAAGTGACATATGCGCCAGTGATAGCGCCGGATGCTAACGACGGTGTGACGTTCAGCGTTGATGTTCCGTCTTCGACGCCCGCGTCGGACGTTGTGTATATCGCCGGGAGTTTCAACCATTGGGACCCCGGCCCCGGACAGCCAGGGACTGACGGTGCGGAGCATGATTTGCCGTTGATCGCTGGAGGCGAGAACCGTTGGCAGATCACGCTACCGTTGTCGGCCGGCGATACTGTGGAATACAAGTACACGCGTGGCAGCTGGGAGACGGTGGAGAAGGGAGCGGGGGGTGAAGAGACTTCCAACCGGTTGCTGAATGTGCCCAGCGGCCACCATATCCAAAATGACATGGTGGCCCGTTGGAGGGATATCCCTGCATTAGAGCAGTGACACAGAGCCTCAGCGTCGCCGCGCCGGAGCTTCCGCAGCAGCAGCTTGCCTTGCAGCATCAAGAATGGGCCTCACTCGCTTCGAAACGGATGATATCGCCACTGAGACAACGGGACATGCGCTGTTAGTCTATGAGAATCTGCCTTTTTCTGTAGACGTTAATCGAGGCCGTGGCCGTGCGGGGCAGCGAAGGGTCTGGCGTGAGAGACAGGATATGCTATCATGGCCGGCCTGGAATTTGCTTTTTAGGGGACAGACGGTATGACACAGCGGTATGGGTTGACTTTCGACGTGGATGGTGTGGTTGCGGATACGGAGTCGGTCAATCGGCGGGTTTCGGCGCAGGTGTTCGACGATTTGTTCGAGGTCAAGGGGATCAAGGATCAGGACTTCACCGAGGGTCTGGGCAGGGGGGCGCACGAGTACATCAAGGCGGCCGCTCGCGTGCACGGGCTCGATCTGACGGCTGAGCAGCTTGAACGGGCGGTGCAGTATCGGCAGGATCTGTTTCTGGACGTGCTCAAGACCGAGCCGTTGCCCGCTTATCCAGGGGTGCTGGAACTGATCGAGGCGGGGCTGGCCAGCGATGCGTTCGCGGTGGCGATCGCCACGTCGGGGACGCTGGAGAAATCGCGGGCGGCGCTGGAGGCGGCGAAGATCCCGTATACGAAGATGGTCTACGTCAACGGCAACGATGTGACGCACAAGAAGCCCGATCCGGAATTGTTCCTTATCGCGTGCCGGCGGATGGAACTGGAGCCGTCTCGTTGTGTGGTGATCGAGGACGCGCCGAACGGCGTGCAGGCCGCCAAGGCGGCGGGCACCGTGTGCATAGCCGTGACCAATACCACACCGGCCGATCAACTCAGCCAGGCCGACATGATCTGCGACTCTTTGGAGAAGGTGAATCTCGAAACGATTCGAGCGCTCATCGATTGACGGCGTGGACTGTGTGAGGAGAGCTTTTGGGATGCGGGAAGCGATGCGGGAGGATCATGAGTTGCCGGCGGTGACGGCCAGAGGTTGGCGTTATCATCACATGGGTATTCCGACGGATCAGCCGCGGGTCGGGGAGCAGTATCTTGAGGGCCTTGGCATGTATGTGTCGGGCTTTGAGACGAGTCCGTATGGCGTTGAGTGGATGCGCTTCGAGCCGGGCAGCCCGGTCTCCGAATTGGTGCGGACGGTTCCGCATGTTGCCTTCGAGGTCGACGATCTCAATGCGGAGATCGAAGGCAAGGAGCTTCTCGGTGAAGTGAGCGAGCCATCGGAAGGCGTTCGCGTCGCGATGATTATCGACAACGGGGCGCCTGTGGAACTGTTGGAGTTTCGACGGACGCGCGGCGGCCGAGAGGCGTGAGGCCCTGAGCTTTGTGGGATAGGGAGGACATATCCGTGAGGGCAACTCCTATACTCTGGGCTGCTGCGTGTGGCGTGGTTCTGTTCGCTGTTGTGGCCAGCGCTGGCCAGACTTCACCGGGTTCGCTTGATGGGCTGTTGGAACCGATTCGCGCGGCGCACGCGTTGCCGGCGCTGGCGGCGGCGGTGGTGCGTGAGGGCCGAACGGTGGCGGTCGGCGCTGTGGGGGTTCGCAAGGCCGGTTCGGACGAGCGTGTGACGGTCGGTGACAAGTGGCACATTGGGTCGTGCACGAAGTCGATGACGGCGGCGCTGGCGGCCATGCTTATCGAGGAAGGGCGGCTGCGGTGGGATATGACGCTGGCGGAGATGTTCCCGCAACTCGCGCCTGAGATGCAGACGGAGTGGCGCGGGGTGACGCTCGCGCAACTGCTGGCGCACCGTGGCGGGGCGCCGCACGATCTGAACGAAGATGGTCTGTGGGGGCGGCTGTGGGGTCGGGCGGAGCGGCCACCGCGCGAGCAGCGAGACTATCTGACGCGTGAGCTACTGACGAAGCACAAGCCGGTCGCGGGGCCCGGCGTGAAGTACGTCTACTCGAATGCGGGGTATGCCCTTGTCGGCCATGCGATCGAGGAGGAGTTGGACCGCCCGTGGGAGGCTGTATTGCGCGAGCGCTTGTTCGAGCCACTGGGAATGAACTCAGCAGGATTCGGCGCGCCGGCGACAGTGGGGGCCGTTGACCAGCCCTGGGGACACAAGGCCAGCAAGGATGGCGCATTGATGCCGGTCCCTCCCGGTGTGGGCGCCGACAATCCGGCGGCCATTGGGCCCGGCGGTACGGTGCACTGCACGGTCGGGGATTTCGCAAAATACGTGGCGTGGCAATTGGGCGGGGCCCGTGGGCAGGCGAGTCTGTTGAAACCTGAGACGTTCACGAGACTGCACAGGCCTTTCACCAGCGATGGCACGTACGCGTGTGGGTGGAGCGTCAGAAACCGCGCATGGGGTGGTGGCACGGTCCTGACGCACAGCGGGTCCAATACGATGTTCTTTGCCGTGATGTGGCTGGCGCCGAAGAAGGATTTTACCTTGGTGGTCTGCACGAATCTTGGTGGCAGCGGCGCCGAGAAGGGTGTTGACCGAACTGCTGCGGCGTTGATTGGCGCGTATCTGTCCGAGAAGTAGGCGAATGCGAACGTGCCCTCGTCAGGGCCTGCGCAGGTAGATGTCCCCGTCGCCGCCTGGTAGTACGTGTTGCTTGCTGCCTATGTGCATGGCCTGGCTGGTCTGTGCCTCGTCGAAGGTCAGTTCAGCGGCACGATTGCCGAGGGGGTTGTAGACGACGGTGCCATTTGTGAACTCGCGCTGGGTGGCGCCGTCTTCCCGCAGAACTGCCTGGCCCAACGGCTTGCCCAGGTCCGTGTCCCAGAAGCGATACCAGTCGTGCTGGTGGTCGGGCATGGGCAGGGGGTTGGGGTCGCCGAAGAGGCAGTAGCCATCCGAGTGGGTCAGGGTCAGCGTGGTCACGGCCCGCATGAGGTTCAGGTCCTGGCGCGAATTTTGGAACCAGACCTCGACGCAATTGACGCGGGGCGGTCGCAGGTTCTGCTCGGCCCACTTGAGCGTGCGGGCGATCCGTTGCCAATCCTCGGCCGAGTTGCTGCGGTAGCATTCCATGAAGAACCCGTTGATATAGGGCGCCGTCTGCGGGGCCGTGCGGTCGTTCGAGTTGACGATGACCAGGGGATCGTCCCCGATGGCGGCGCGCACCTCTTTGATCAGGGCCAGGCGGTGCTCGTCGTCCTGCCACCAATCGAGCAGGATGCCGTCGGCTACGCCGGTATCGATCACGGCCTCAGCCCGCCGGGCCACGTGACGGCGGTATTCAGCGCTGCGATAGTCCAGTTGCAGGAATTGGCCCTCTTCCCAGCCTTTGACGATCTGGCCGCTGTCGTCGCGCATCCACCATTTGTGTCCTTCAGGCAGGAAGCTGGGATGAGCGTCGCGGTAGCGAATCTCCGCGATCATGATCAGATTGGGATTGAGCTTGAGCAAGTCGGCTCGCATCCTCCTGGCGGCCTGGATGCTGAACGGCTCGAACCCCTCGGCCAGGCCGCGAGGGTGCTGGTCCCAACGCAACCCGCACTGCGAGATCACGTTCCACATCAGATCGTGTTTGGCGATGCCCTCAAGTATGGTGACGTCGCGCAGGTTCTGGACGCGCCCCCACGCCTGGAACACCGACGGGAAGTCCCGGTCCGCGATGCGCTCGGCGATGGGCTTGCCCCGCACGGCAACGTCGTTGCTGTCCAGGGCGAGGACAGCATCGGGCAGTGAGACGATCAACAGCATCGCGATGACCCAGAGGAGGCCATTCTTCTTCTTCATAAACGTCACCTATTCCGTACAGAGAATCAGTTGCTATGCGCTATCCGGTCAGGGCCCCGGGTCGCTCAGGACGACGACCTGGGCGTCAGGGACGGAGGCGATGATGATCTCTGCCGCCAGGTTCGTCCATCTTTGGCAATCGTCGAGGATGATGCTGTCCGAACTGGCCACGATCAGGTCTGTCTTCTTCAGCTCGGCATCGGGGTTGAGGGAGAGGCGGATGTCCCAGTTCCAGTCGCTTTCTTGGGCGAGTTGGGCGATGAGCGTCTTGAGGCGGCCGCTGTTGGAGACGGGGCTGTCGAGGAGCCACAAGGTTTGCGCCAAATCGAGCCTTTCGAGGAACGCGCCGATGAGCGTCAGCGCGGGGACGGTCTCGTCGACTTTGCGGTAAGTGCCGTGAATGCCGGCCAGGTCGCGGAGGCAGCCGTCGCGGCCCTGGAATAGAAAGGCCCCGCTCATGGCGGCCTCGACGGTGATGAGCAGGTTGTATCCGTCGATGGCGAGGGGCTGTCCGGCCAGGTCCGCGATTGCGACGCGACGCCGGCGACGTGACTGAAGACGCTGATCGGAGCAGGCGCTGCGCATCACGGCCAGGCGCTGGCGCTGGGTGAGGGAGAAATGGTCGCCGACGAGCTTCAGGGTGCTCTTGTCGGCGTAACCTTTGGTCAGCAGCATAGAATAGTCCGTCACAGCGGCGCGCAATGTGTCCCATGCGGCCGGTCCGAACAGGCCGGCGTCCGATGGGTGCGGGCCTCTATGTCGTCGCTTGTCAGGCATTTATCGTTTACACTTTGGCATTTTGTATTTACGATTTGGCCTCGTGTGTTTCGTACACGATCAGAATGTCAATACTAACCCGTAGCTTGCGAATCACCAATCTAAATGCCCAGCCACAACTTATCACGAATCCAAATCGACGATCTCGACGTCATCGGCTATTCGGTCGCGGGCGAGGAGACCGTCATTGCGTTGCCGCAGTTGGACGTCTGCTTCGATGTGGGCAAGGCCCCGGACCAGATCATTTCGATCAACCACGTGTTGCTGACGCATGGGCATATGGACCATGCGGCGGGCTTCGCCTACTACCTGTCGCAGCGGAAGTTCTGCGGTCTGCCGGCCGGGACGATCCTGGCGCCGGCCAATTGCATTAAACCGATGGAGGAGATCGTCGACGCCTGGGGCCGTCTCGATGGCAACCGCATTCCCGCCAACCTCGTGGGTGTCAAGCCGGGCGATGAACATCCGATCAAGCCCAACCTGTTCGCGCGGGTTTTTCCCACGAAGCACAGCGCCGGATCGGTGGGTTTCACGGTCATCGAGCGGCGCAAGAAGCTCAAGGCCGAGTACGCCGGTCTGAATGGGCCGCAGCTTGTCGAGCTGAAGAAGCAGGGCATCCAGATCGACAATCCGCTCGAAGTTCCCATCGTGACCTATTTCGGGGATACGCAGTACGTGGATTTTGCCCAGCTCGACTACGTCGTCAAGAGCAAGATCCTGATCGCCGAATGCACGTTCTATGAGGACGAGCACACGGGTCGCGCCAATGCCGGGCGGCACATGCACGTTGATGAGTTTGCCTCGCTGGTCGAGCGCTTGGAGAACGAGCGCATCATCATCGCCCATACCACGCAGCGCACGCCGATGCACGAGGTTCGCAAGATGCTCAAGAAGGCCCTGCCGAGCGACATCCACGACAAGGTCATGATCCTCATGGATCGCAAGTACCGCAAGTAGCGTGGGGTGATGCCTCTGCCGGGGTGTCATGCGATCTTCCGAAACAGCACGCGGGAACTCAGAGCGGGTCTGGTTGTATAACAGGAAGTGGGGGGGGAAGATGTGTCACGTTGTGAGAGGGGTAGCGCGTGGATCATACGGCTCGTCGTTCATCGGGGCCTGTTGTCGCGATGACATTCTGCGTGGTGTTCGCGGTCTACGCAGCCTGGATCGGGGCATGGCTGCTCAAGGGGACGCTGGGCCGCCATGTCGCCTGGGTGACGTCGTCGGGTGGGGCGTTTGCCTACTGGACGGCGATGAAGCTGTTGCTCTGGGTCCTGCCTTCTGTCGTTCTCATCCGTTTCTCCGGGAGACGGGTGCGCGCGGTCTTTCGGATGGAGCGGCTGCGGCTGGTTCTCGCCTGGGGTGTGGGGACCGGCCTCGTCCTGGGTGCGATTTCGCTGCTGACAAAGGCGGTCGCGCATCGGCCGCTTCTCGCACTGTCCTTGAGTTGGCCGCAATTCAGTGTTCTGGTGGTGGCCCCGGTCTTCGAGGAGTTCATGTTCCGCGGTGCCGTACTGGGCAATCTCATGCAGCGGTATCGTCTCCCGCTCGCCAACACCTTGACGGCCATTCTGTTTCTCGGCCTGCATCTGCCGGGCTGGCACTTCCAGGGACGTCTGTGGACAAACCTCACTTCCCCCGTCAGCGGAGCTCTGGCCATATTCCTGCTCGGCTGGGTCTTCGGCTTCGTGGCGCACAGGAGCAAATCCATGGTCGCCAGCATACTCGCGCACAGCCTGAACAATCTGTTCAGCTAATCGGTGCTGGCCGTCAGCGTAAGATTCGTATCGCTGAGTGCATCATGGACGACCAGGTATTTCATTGAGATGGCGGTCTGCACGGATGTGTATTGTGACCATGAGAATGGCGGCCAGAATCGGTGCCAGGATGCTCCAGCCCATACGCGCGAACCCGGAGACTATGACCATCGGGGCATAGTCACGTGCCTCAAGGGAGCGGAAGGTGGCGGCGCGGAAGAAGAAGGGACTGGCGACCAGTAAACCCGCCACGACGGTCAGGCACGTTAGCAGTAGGACCCCGCGGCCCATTGAAAACCCTTGTATTCTGACCTCGCGCCAATGGCGCACCCAGCCTCCGCTCTGGGCCCACACGATCAGGAAGAGAACGGTGCCCGTCAGCACGGTCAGTGCCACGCGCAAAACGCCAAGGGGGTATCCTACCAGGCCCAATTGCGCCGCGAACAACGTGCCGCCGCTTGAAACGGCATCCGCTATGTGGCCGCCCAGCAGATAGAGCAGAGCGCCCGCGGCCATCCAGGAAAGGCGTGGTAAGGTACGCCGGTCTGCATTGACCTTCGCGTACTCCGTTTCAAGAGCCTGCGGTTCGCCCAGCCGATGGCGAGCGACGAGGAATGCTTCCTCACGGGATAGGCCCGACCCCTCCAGGTGTTTGATCTCCTCGCGCAGGTGGCTCTCCAACTCGATGGCATCTGCGTCGGTGACTGCCTCCGATCGGGTCAAATTGGCACGCCATTGCTCGATCTGCTTCTCTACGTCAGACATGGTCTTCTCTCCCACAACTGCTGCAGCGTATCGTGTACCAGCATCCACTGGTTTCTGTGCTCGGCTAGAGCCTTGGTGCCCTGTTTCTTCAGTCGATAGTACTTCCGTTTGCGGCCGGCCTCGCTGGTCTGGATGTACGATTGCACTTGGCCTTGTTTTTCGAGCCGGTGCAGAACGGGATAGAGCATGCCGTCGGTCCAGTTCATCTGGCCACCGGAAAGTTCGCGCACGCGTTTGATGATGGCGTAGCCGTAGCTGTCGCCTGCGGCCAGGATGGACAGGATCATCGGAGCCGCCGAGGCCGCCACCAAATCCTTCGAAACTGCCATAGTCGTACCTCTCAATCTTTACATTGGAGCTTTATGCATAGTACTTCTATGTATAAGGATGTCAAAGGAATTCTGCGAAAATAAAGCATGTTTTCTTCGCGGGGGGCGGCCTACATGGGTGGGCGGGGGTTCTGAAGGCAGAAGTCGACGAGTTCGTCGATGACGGCGGTGCCGGCGCACATGACTTTGTCGGCGCCGCCCCAGTAGAGCTTCAGGGTGCCATCGTCCTCGGGCACGGCCGCGCAGGTGAAGACGACGTTGTGGACGTAGCCGACGATTTCCCAGGGGTCTTCGGGCTGGAGGATCCAGCGGTCGCCGACGGCGATGATGTGGGCCGGATCGTTGAGGTCGTGCAGGGCGACGCCCAGTCGGTAGACGCAGCCGTCCATGGTGGGGAAGACACCGTGGTAGATGTTCAGCCAGCCTCGGTCGGTCTTGATCGGCGGGGCACCGGGGCCGATCTTCATTTCGTCCCAATGGTACGTCACGGGTTTCATCACGACGCGGGAATCGCCCCAGTGCCGCAGGTCGGTCGAGTAGCTGATCCAGATGGACCAGGGACTGATCTCTGAGTGGGGGCGGTCGAGCCGCACGTAGCGGCCATCGATCTTCTCCGGGAAGAGGACGGTGTTGCGGTAGTCCGCCTGCGTGATCAGCGCGACGCGCTCAATCGATTCGAAGTTGGTGGTCCTGGCCAGGCCGATGCGCACGCCGTGCTTGGAATAGGCGCTGTAGGTGATGTAGTAGGCGCCGTCGATATGTGTGATGCGCGGGTCTTCGACGCCGAAGGCCTCGTACTCGGAGAAGGGCGGTTCAGTTCCCGGGGTCATGAACGGTTCGGGCCGGGCCTTGAAGGCGAACCCATCGTTGCTTTCGGCCAGCCCGATGATGGAACGCCCCGTATCCAGGTGCGAACGGAACAGCATGATGTAGCGCCCGTCATATTTGGCGACCGCCGCGTTGTGGACCGTTTCCACCGGATAAGGAATATCATCCTTGATCAGAATCGGGTTGCCTTCATAGCGGGTGACGATCTTCTTCATAGCGTCTCTCCATCGGCGCCGGAAGCTAGCCGGCCTTGGCTGCCTCGCGTCGGAAAATCTCTTCGTAGACCTTCTCGTAATGTGACACCATGCAGTCGATGGTGAAGTTCTGTTCCACGCGCTGTCGGCACTTTTTGCGGTCGATTCGGTCGATTCTCGCAATGGCTTCGACCGCTTCGTCCACGCTGTTGACCAGATAGCCCGTTTCCTTGTCCTTGATGACCTCACGGCAGGAGCCTAGGTCGGCGGCGATGACGGGGACGCCGGCCGCCATGGATTCGGCCATGACCAGGCCGAAGCGTTCGGGGATGGTGTTCAGGTGCAGGACCGCCAGGGCTTCGCCGAGCAGGGCGTCGCGCTGGGGGGGATTGACCGGGCCGACAAACTTGATGCGCTTGTCGTCGAAGTGTTTGGCGCACTGGTCAAAATAGTCCTGGTCCTGGATGATGCCGGCCACGATCAGCGGCATGTCGGCCTTCTGCGCGGTTTCGATGGCCAGGTGCAGGCCTTTGTCGGGATGGATGCGTCCGTAGAAGACGAGATTCTCGCCGGGCTGCTCGCGGAAGGTCAAGTTCGACAGGTCGATCCCGTTGTAAACCGTGGCCAGGTAGGGCAGCTCGGGATCGCGGTCTGAGTCGCTGATCGAGACGTAATAGGTGTCCTTGTGGTCGCGGTAGACCCGCAGAATGTCGGGCTCGGAGAAGCCGTGGATCGTCGTCAACATCGGTGTCTCGATGAACGGCAAGTACGTCAGCGGCAGGTAGTCGAAGTTGTTGTGGATCAGGTCGAATTCACCCGCACGGGCCAGGGTCTTGGAGATGTGCAGACAGGTGGAGACCGGCGGGATCTGCGATTTGTCCTCTTCGTAACCCTTATCCACGAACCCAACGAGACGGGCCTTCGTGACCGAATCCTTCGTGGCGAACAGCGTAACGTTCCTCCACCCGCGCGCTACCAGCCCTTCGGTGATGTTGCCGGCGACGGTCTCCCAGGCGCCATACGCCCGGGGCGGCGTTCGCCACGCTACCGGCGCGAGAATGGCAATGCGTTTGTCCTTGATGTCCATGCCGGGCATCCTATCACCTTCACCCGTCCCAGGCCAGTGTCTCGTGCTCGCTCACGGACCACGTTTCTCACTCCAGGGGTGCTGGGGGGCCATCGGGCTCGCGGCATGGCCTGCCATACCGCAAGCGTATCGCATTCCGTCTGTTGTTTTCTTCTTGATTTATGATATTTCCTATGTTATAATAGATGTTTGGTGGGTATCGACTGCAATCGAAGTGACCTGTAAGGCTGAAGGCAACCGCCAGAGGTCTCGGCCGTCACACAAACATTTGGAGGAGGTTAGTATGAGGAAGCTCATTGTATGCAGTGCGCTCATCGTGTTACTTGGGGTGGGCTCGCTCCAGGCCTCAGTGGTCTACAGCACACTGGGCCCCGGGGACTCGTATGACATTAACACTGGTTGGACGATCGGTTATTCCGGTTACGAGTATGATCAGGGCAACCAGTTTTCCATCAGTGCCGGCACGCCCCAGCAGCTCGACTCGATCGAGGTGGCCATCAGCCTGGTCAACGGAACCAACGGCGTCGATGTCTGGCTGATGACCGATAACGCCGGCGAGCCCGGCGCGATCATCGAGGCCTTCAACTTCACGAACATGGGTCAATTTGGCGAGAACAACCCTCTGCTGGTGGGCAACTCCGTGCTCAACCCGATCCTCAACCCGGGCGTAGATTATTGGCTGATTGCCTCGGCGCCTTCGGAGAACGACACATGGGCCGCGTGGTGTGAGTCCGAACCAGCGGTCGGCGGGCTGCTGGCCACCAGACAGGGGGCGGGCTCGTGGGATATCGCAAGTAGCACAATGGCGGCCTGCCGGATCAACGCGTCGCCGGTAGCGGTGGTTCCCGCACCGGGTGCGATACTGTTGGGCAGCCTCGGCGCCGGCTTCGTTGGGTGGTTGCGTCGACGCAGGAGCCTTTGAGCCCATCGTGTCATCTTGGAGTATCGGAGAGTTGCGGCCGTACACTGGACTCGTTCTCGCGGTGCTTCGTCTGTTTGAAGGCGCGATGCGCTTGCCGATGCCGTTCACTATCCGTGGCTGCGATGTCGGAGCCGGCTAGGTCGGCTTGACCTCCTTCTTGATCCGCTGGATATGGCCGCGACCGAGGGCCTTGACCTCACAGTCGAGTTCGAAGTAGCGGCGGATCTTCGCATCGTCGAGGATACCGAAGCAGTCGATCACGGCCAGGGGTCCGCCGGCCCATGACACGACCTGATCGGGGTCGAGTTCCAGATAGGGCTTGTGCGGCACGGCCAGGATCAGCGCTTCGGCGCCTTTGATCGCCTGGGCCATGTCCTGCTGGACCCGGGTTTCGGTCAGGCCGTCCTGGTTGCGGAAGAAACGCGACCACGAATGCCCAGGGGCTGGGTACGTCTCCTGACTCTCGAGTTCATACCAGTGCTCGACGTACGGATCGTGGACGCGAATCTCGGCGCCCATCTCCGTGAGTTTGCGCACGACCATTTCGCTGCCGCTGTACCGGGTATCGCCGACGTCCTGACGGTAGCTGGCTCCGCAGATCAGCACTTCCGCATGGGCGATATACCGCCCCATGTTCCGCAGGGCGTCCCGCGTCAGTTGCGCCACGTGCAACCCGCGCGTGTCGTTGATATCGATGGCCGTGGGCGTGATCTTGAAGACGTTGTCCCCATCCTCAAAGCCCAGGATGTGCTTGTACGCCCAGTACCCGAGGCCGCCGTCCTTGGGCAGGCAGTAGCCGCCGATGCCCGGGCCGGGGAAGATCATGTTGCTGTGCGTCGGTCGCATCTTGATCGCGTTGATGACCTTGATCAGGTCGACGCCGTTGCGCTCGGCGAAGAGGCTCCACTCGTTGAGAAAGGCCAGCGTCGTGGCTCGGTACGAGTTCTCGACGATCTTGGTCGTCTCCGACTCAATGGGCCGGTCCATCACGGTCAGTGGGTATTCTTCCGTGTTGAGCACCTCATGCAGGAACTTCTCCACACGCGCCCTTGCTTCCGCGTTGCACCCCGAGCAGACGCGCCAGAAATCACGGATGGACGAGACGTAGTGGCGGCCCGGCATCACGCGCTCGAAGCTGTGAGCCAGCAGGGGGACCGCATCGATTCCCCGTGAGGCAAAGGCCTTCTTCATGATGGGCCAGGCCACGAACTCGGTGGTCCCCGGCGCGACCGTCGTTTCGATGAGAACGAGGCACTGGGGCCCGATCTTCTGGCCGATGGTTCGCACGGTCGCCTCCAGGGCGCTCATCTCGGCCTGGCCGGTCCGCATGTTGCCCAGATCGTGCTTGGTGTAGTCGCATTGGACGTCGACCACGACGCAGTCGGCGAGCTTGAGGCAGTCGCTGTTGTAGGTCGCCACCAGCGTTTTCTTCTCCAGCACGCACCGGGCGATCATGGGATCGACCTCGGGGTCTTCGGCCTTGACGGGGGATTGGCCGCGGTTCAGCAGGGAGATCTTCCAGTAGCTGCGCGTGCTGGGCCGCTGACAGCCGATCACGAACTTGTTCGGCTGGCCCGTCTCCTTGTCCGTCGTATCGGCAATGATAGCGGCCATCACGGCACCCACGAAACCGACGCCCATGACGACGACGATTTCCTTGCCTTCGGCACGTGCGGTTTCTGCCAGGGCCTCGATGCGCTGGAATTCGGCTTCGTACGCCTCGGGCTTGGGCAGGTCGAACTGCTCACCGGTGGGACTTGCAGAACAATCGCTCATGATCTGTCACCTCTCTCTGGAACCGCGTTTCGTGGCGCCTGGCTCCCCCATCCACGGCTACCCTCTTTGCTGCTCGCATGACGAATGGGATGAGTATAGCCGCGACCCAACGCAGATCAAGGGTTCTCTCCGGTCCAGACGCCGGCGGTCGGGACGCCAATCCATCGCAGTAGTGTAATGAATTGTGTGTAAGTTGGGTTTTGTGGGGTAGGGTCATCGGTCTGGAGTGGAGGCGAGCGGAGCGAGCCGGAACGGAAGACCGATG
>Ga0272442_10007103_pt1 | contig 14558 bp, 12 predicted proteins | sample SSMForm2O_FD_200262 | JGI IMG/M metagenome (GOLD analysis project Ga0272442, IMG submission 200262) | Marine sediment archaeal communities from Little Sippewissett salt marsh, Falmouth, MA, United States - SSM-Form-2O | ecosystem: Environmental > Aquatic > Marine > Wetlands > Sediment ...
AAGTCCGGCCCAATTCGAATCATTTCTGGGCCAAAGATATAGTCAGCCTGACTTAATGAATCGTTTTCCCAATGGTCTAGGTGGTGGATAATGAAGTTCTACGTGCTAACGAACCCGGCAGATGCAGGTGAACCGGCCGTGACGGACTTCCTCGACGTCGACCCCGTCAAGCGCGGCGAAGCTCCTGAGTGTCCGTCCTGTGGAGAGACGATCGGCTTGTTGCCGTGGTTGCCGCCGCACCGTGCACAGTTAGAGGTGTGGGGCAGTCAGTATGGAGATGTGGCGTTCGGACCGGGCTATGAGTTGCTGATTTCGAAACGCCTAGCCGATCTCTACAGAAGAGAGGGATTGTCCGGACTTGCCGGCTTTCACGAAGTCGAGGTGGTCAGGGTCATACGTCGCGGTGGCTCGAAGCTCCGTACTCCTGTCCCGCCGTACTGCTGTGTCACGGTTGCTTACAGTCGCGCGGCTGTCGACCTGGAGGCGTCGCAGTTGATCCTTGAGAAGCCTTGCACCTGCAGCGAATGCCGAGGAGGTTTTGTCGTGCGCACTACACGGGTGGTGCTGGAAGAGGACACCTGGTCGGGCGAGGATCTCTTCCGGCCCCGGGGGCTGCGGGGGATTATCATGGCGTCCGAACGATTCACGGCGTTCTTCGAGCGCAACCACATGAACAACGGACTTCTCATCGACGCCGATCACTTCTCATTTGACTTCTACCCCGAGAACGGGAGCAGTGGGGCTGTTGAAGAAGGGGATTCATGACGTTCGGGGTGGACCCTGACAGGGGTTCTTGTGCGGTGAATGCGGTTGTTTCTCTTTGTAACGATCTCGTCCCAGGGTTCTTCAGCAACCCCACAGTCACCTAATCTATGAGTGAGGATAGTCGAGACTAAGCATGGTTCTGTGGTTGTGAGGGTTTGATTCGGCGGCTGTTGAAGCGCGATGCGAGATGATGGGGCAATCAGCGGGGTCAGGAGCCTTCTCGGCGCCGACCGTGCGCCGGGCGGTGTTCCTGCGCGCCCCGCAGAGCCCTCTCCCACCCGCCGGCCCCTTCGCCCCCGCCAGGGGAGTCAAAGCAGTGCTTACGTTCTACGCCAGAAGCCAGAGACCCAAGTCATCCCGCCTCGTTCTCCTCCGGCAGATTCCCGGAATTTCACGGAACATTCCGCCTCGGCCGGCGTCTGATAGTTAGACAACGAATACAGAGGAAGCCAAAAATGACTACTGATAACCCGGGAATTCGCGTCGCCGGGGCCCGGAACGGCCCCGGCGTCTCACCTCCCGCCTGGCGCATCCGGCGCTTTTCCGGAACCCGAATGCGCCTGGATCGCTCATCTTCCGCGCAAAACAAACCCAATCGCCGCAGCCGTCCTGATTCAGCCTTTAGCCCTGAGCGCAGCGCAAGCGAAGTCGAACGGGGAAGCGCAGCGCAGTCGAACGGATCTACCCACCCGTCTGCACCGTCATCACTCGCGCAAAACAAACCCAATCAAAGCCAATTCACCCGCCCCCGCGCAGCCGCTGCCCCCAATGCCCGGTCGCGGGAAACCGACGGAGCGGCAGGGGATGAGATGGAGATCGACATGTCCAGCGGACTAAAAAAAGTGGCATGGCACGGGATGCTCGTGGCGATGGCTATCGGGGCCGCGGCGCTGGCACGCGTGCTGGCGCTGAAGCCCGACCCGGCGATGGAGCGGGTCTTGAACGCTCCGGGCGTCGTGGCGCTGGCGAGGGATTCATGGCGCGCCCGGGACGATGACGCGGTGGCGAGCAAGCCCCCCCTGATCGCGGAGGCCGAGGCCTTCGCCCTGTACCTGAATCCTCCCGCCCCAGCCCAAGAGCGGACGCCCGCCCCGGCCCGCCCGCGAACGGTGCGACCGCAGCCCAAGCCCGTGGCCAGCGCGCCGAAGTTCAAGCTGGTGGGCATCAGCTACTACCGCTCAGCACCGGCCGAATCCAAGGCCCTCCTCTGGGGCCCCAGCGACGGCTACGTCTGGGTCAAGCCCGGAGGCCAGTTCGGGCACCTGACGATTGACGCGATCACCCGCCGCTCCCTAATCTGCCGCGAAGCGGGCCAAACCCGCGAGATCCCCATCGACGCCCAGCCGGCCCCCGCCGTCATGCCCGTACGCCGCACCCCGCAACGCCCGCCCCCGGTCCCGATCGAGCCCGAGGTCCCCGGCCTGGCCAAAGCCGAGCCGGCCCCGCCCGGCGTGGAGGCCGAGCCCGTCCGGCTGACCACCAGCCAGGGCCGACCCCGCCCCCGCCGCTCGGTCAGGCGACCCCCCTAAGCGAGGCGGACCTTGGAGGAGATGATGAAAGACCGATTCGCTATCCGTACCCACACGGCCAGCCAGGCGGCCCTTTGGTCGCTACTGGCCATCGTCGCAGCCACCGGCTGCGCCTCACGCCCGGCCGGAGAGAGCCAGGGCCCCCCTGCTGTCCCGGAGAAGGTCTTCGCCCTGGAGACGATCCCGCCCGAGAAGGCGGCGGTCTTTGTGGCCGGGCTGGGCCTGGGCGAGCCCTTCGTACCGCGCGAGCCCAACGCGATCCGGGTGGCGGGTTCGGTCGACGAACTCAACCGGGCGGGCACCGTGCTCGATCTCGTGGACAGCAACGATCTCTACCTGGTCCACACCCTGGTGCCTGCATCGAAGGCCCGGACGCTGCCCTCGAACGAGCAGCTCGCCCAGATCATCGGCGACGTGGCGCTCGGGACCTTCGCCGACCCGCCCGAACCCAACGCACCCGTCCGGGGTCTGATCGACATCCATGGCGAATACGTCCTGGCCATCGTCCCGATGTGGCTGTGGCCCCACGTACGCACCGTCGTCGAGTTGGGCCCCAACATCGCCCGGTCACGACAGGAGACGATCCCCGACGAGGTCCAATCTGCCGAAGAACGTCCCGAGCCCGCCGCGCCGCCAGAGGAGCCGGACATGCCGTCCATTGCCGGCGCAGTCGAATCTCCGGAAGGACAGACCGCTCCGCAGCCTGAACCTCCACCAACGCAGGAGTCAACCGCCGACGCGAAGATCGTGCATTCCGAGCCACCTGCTTCCGATCCCAACGTATCGCCGGCTGCGCAGGTGGCCCGAGGGGTCCTGAGCCTACAGCCCGAAGTACCGAACGCTCCGCCCATCGACGTCAATCGTCCGGCGGTGCCCCTGGACAATGGCGACGATGTGATCGAGCTGACGCTGCCGGAGAAGATCAACCTGGTGCAGTTGGTGGATCTGGTTGGGGGGTATCTGGGCCTCGACTGTATCTACGACGCCGAGAAGCTGAGCACGCACACCGTGACGCTGAAGCTGCACAGCAAGCTCCAGAGCGAGATCCGGGTCAAAGACCTCTACACGCTGCTGGAGACGATTCTAAAGTTTAAGGGTCTGGCGATGACCCGCCACGATGGGAACCTCGTGACCATTGTCCCGGCCGATGAAGCGCTCGAGGTCGATCCGAAGCTGGTGGGCGCAACCACGCCTGTCTTGCAGGCGGGCGACATGGTGGTCACACGCGTCTTCGAGCTGAGGCACGTGGACGTCGCGAGCGTCACGAATCTGCTGGAGACCATGAAGCTCAGCGTCGCCATCTCGCCCATCCAGGAGAGCCAGACGCTGTTCGTCACCTGCTACGCCCACCGCATGGGCCGCATCGCCCAACTGGTGCACATGGTCGACCGGCCCGGCCGGCCGCGGGAGTTTCGCTTTCGCCCGCTCAAGTACACAGTGGCCGACGTGCTGGCCCAGAAGGTGCTGGACCTGGCGAAGGAGCTGCGCAACATCCCGATCACGATTGCCCCGCCGACTAAGAAGCCGGCAGAAGAGGCATCGCGCACCCCCCGTCGCGCCACAACCCCTCCCGCGCCCAGCGACGGCCTGACGGCCGCCGAGCAGCCCGTATACCTGGACACGGACGAGCGGACGAACCGCATCCTGATGATCGGCTACGCAGCCCAACTCGCGACGGTGGAGGAACTGATCGACACGCTGGACGTGCCGCAGCAGGATGTGCGCACCCTGACCGTCTACGCCATCCGAAACCTGGACGCCGCCGGCGTCATGGACAAGCTCAGCGCCCTGGGCATCATCACCAAGACGACAACTACCCCGGCCGCGCGCCGACCCGCGCGCTCGGACCAGTCGGCCGCCAAGCCCGACTCGACCACCGAGACCACCCCGGGCGAAGAGCCGCAGGTCGTCCTTCTGGAAGCGACCAACTCCCTGCTCGTCAACGCCACGCGCGAGCAGCACGAACGCATCCAGACCATCATCGACTACATCGACGTCTCGCCCGAGGACCTGCGGGCCATCAAGGTGTACGCCATCGAAAACGTCGACGCATACGACGCGATGGAAAAACTGTACGAGCTGGGCATCGTCGATAGCGCCGCCGAGCCGGCGCAGCGGTCGGCCCGGTCGCCGGCCGCCGATACGAAGCGAGCCGAGCGACCCCAGGCGGGGGAGACGTCCGAACAGACGCTGACCGCCCGGCCCCAGGTGGTCGTGCTGGAAGGGACCAATTCGTTGCTCGCCAACGCAACCGAGCCGCAACATCGCCAGTTGAGCGCGATCCTCCAGTACGTCGACGTCCCGGCCCACGACCGGGCGCTGCCTTACGAAGTGTACTTCCTTGAGAACCAGGACCCGGAGGAGCTGGCGGGAATCCTGGACAAGCTCGTGGCCGAGTCCGTCTCGGAAGCGGACGACAAGATCGTGCCCGTGCGCCGCGAAACGGCCGAGCGCATCGTCTTCGTCCCTGACAAGGGCACGTTCTCCCTGGTCGTCGGCGCCAGCCGCAAGAACCAGGAATGGATCGCCAACCTGATCGAACGCCTGGACAAACGCCGACCCCAGGTGCTCATTGACGCAACACTGGTCGAGATCACCAAGACCGAAGCGTTCACGTACGACCTCAACCTCATCCAGAGCCTGCCCGACCTGGCAGCGACGTCCGGCCTGGCGGGAACCATCATCCCCGGCACCACCCCGGTCACATCAGCCGACATTCTGGACAAGCTCGCCACCAGCGGCCGGAGCCACTTCGCCGACTATCAGTCAAACGCCGGAGATTTCACGGGCTTCTACGGCGACAAGCACGTCAATCTCCTCCTGGAAGCGATGCAGTCGAAGAACTACGGCCGCGTCCTCGCCAAGCCCAAGATCCTCGTTCACGACAATCAACCGGGAACCATCAAGACCACGGACACGACCTACGTCGCGAAGCGCTCATCCATCCCCGTCAGTTCCGGCGGGGCCGGCACCGACGCCACGCTCATCGAAACCGCGATCGACTACCAATCCTACGAGGCCGGCATCACGCTGAACATCACGCCCCATATCAGCCAGAGCGAGCTACTCCGCCTCGACATCGAGCTGATGCGGTCCGATTTCCGTGAGACCGAAGACCCGGACCGTCCGCCCAACACCACCGCCAGCGAATTGAAGACGACCGTCTTCGCGCCGGATGGCAGTACGATCATCCTGGGAGGACTGGTGAAACTGAACCAGAACAAGGGGGGCGCCAAAGTGCCGATCCTGGGCGACGTCCCGATCGTCGGTGGTCTGTTCCGCAGCGTCAACAACAAAGACACTCAGAACAAACTCTACGTTTTCGTAAAGGCGGAGATCATCCGGCCGGGCAACGTGCTGGCCGAAGGCGTCACGGAACTCGATGTCCTCTCCGACAGGAACCGGGCGGCCTTCGAGGAATACGAAAAGGAATTCCAGAACTACCAGAACTGGCCCGGCGTCAAGCCCAAACCAGTCGAACCGCCCAGCGTACTGGAGGCCCAATAGATTCCCGCGGATTCGCTCATAAGAACAGATACGGCCAGGACTCCCTGGCGTCCGGGGACGACGGGCCAAACCGTCGGCAGAATCACGACCGTGCTCTCCGGACCTTGCCGGCTTCAGACGGGCCGCTGTGCCCATCGGCCGGGGCAGGGCGGTTCCACAGCCGCCGAGGCAGTTGAGATCACCGCGCCGGCGCATTGTCCCTTGCCTATCGGCGAGCCTGAGGGTATAGTCGGGCGTCTCGCAGAAGTTGCATCGAAAGCCATGCGACCCGGCCAGCTTCCGGGCGTTGGCGCATGGAGGCGAAGAGAGACACGGAGTGGACGAGAGCAGTGGCAGCTTCGGATACGGTCAGTTTGGATTACCAGCGACCTGAGAAGGGCCGCCTGCGTTTGGTCGTCAAGGGCAAGCTGGACGCCGAGAACGCCGGGCGACTCTGGCGACCCGTATTGTACAAGGTCGCCAGATCCCGCGCCAAGACGATCGAGATAGACGCCGTCGACATGGACAGTTGCGACGCGGCCGGCATCGCGCTGCTGCTGGCGCTGAAGTCCAGGCAGGAGGCGCGAGAAGGTGCCTTCCGAATCGACGGGTTGCGCAGCGAGCTGGCCGAACTCATGGAACTCTTCGATCCGGGCCCGCTGGCCGCCCCCATGCCTCCCGCTCCGGCCCCTGTCCGTTTCGTAGAGGGCGTCGGGGAGATGACAGTCGGCTGCATGCAAACCTTCCATGACCAGGTCAGCTTCGTCGGCGAACTTGTCGTCAAGTCGTTGACCATGTTCCTCCGCCCGGGCCGCTTTCGCTGGGGCGATATGCTTCTCATCGCCGAGAAGGCCGGCGCCGATGGCGTCGGCATCACCGCGCTGCTCGGGTTCCTCATCGGCTTGATTCTCGCCTTCCAGTCGGCCGTCGCGATGGGGAACTTCGGGGCCGAAATCTACACCGCCGACTTGGTCACCATCGTATTGTTCCGCGAACTCGGTCCCCTCATCACCGGCTTCGTCATGGCCAGCCGCAGCAGCTCAGCCTTCGCTGCCGAGATTGGAACGATGAAAGTCAACGAAGAGATCGACGCGCTGACCACCATGGGCATCGACCGGGTGCTCTTCCTCGTCTTCCCCCGCATGGTCGCCGGCATAGCGGTGATGCCACTCCTGACCCTGTTCAACGTTGCCTGCGGGCTCATCGGCTGTGCCCTGGTCATGATCCTGATCGGCTTCACCCCCGCCATCGTGATCGAAGAAATCCACGCGGCCGCCGATCTCATGGACCTGGTCGGCGGCCTCGCCAAGACCCTGGTCTTCGGCGCCCTGATCGCCGGGATCGGATGCCGCCGCGGTTTGCAGACCGGCACCGGCGCCAGCGCCGTCGGCGAGTCCACAACCAGGGCCGTCGTCGCCAGCATTGTTGCCATCGTCGTCGCTGATGGTGTCTTCGCCGTGGCCTTTTATATCCTGGGTATCTAACGATATGACAAGCGCAAGCGATAAGGAAGCCATCATTCAGGTCGACAGCCTCACCGTCGCCTATGATGATTTCGTCGTGCTCCGCGACGTCAGCTTCGAGGTGACGCGCGGCGAAATCTTCGTCATCCTCGGAGGCTCCGGCTGCGGCAAGAGTACGCTGCTCAAGCACATGATTGGGCTGCAATCGCCTGTGCAGGGCCGCATCTTCATTGACGGCGCCGACATCGTCACCGCCCGAGGGGCTAACCGGCGCGCCATTCTCCGCAAGATCGGCGTGATGTATCAGCAGGGGGCGCTGTTCGGCTCGATGACGCTCATGGAGAACATCCAATTGGTCCTCGCCGAGTTCACCGACTTGCCGCCCGAAGCCACACGCGAGATCGCGCGCATGAAGCTCAAGGTCGTGGGACTTGAAGATACCGAAGACAAGATGCCGGCCGAACTCAGCGGCGGCATGCGCAAACGCGCCGCCATCGCCCGCGCCATGGCCCTCGACCCGATGATCCTCTTCCTCGATGAGCCCTCGGCCGGACTCGACCCCGTCACCTCCGCCCAACTCGACGAACTGGTCATCAAGCTCTCCCGCATCCTCCAGATCACCTTCGTAATCGTCACGCACGAGCTACCCAGCATCTACGCCGTCGCCGATCGCGTCGTCATGCTGGATAAAGAGACCAAAGGCATCGTCGCCACGGGCAAGCCGGACGAACTGCGTGATCGCAGTGACAATCTGTTCGTGAAACAGTTTTTCAATCGCCAGGCCCAGACGCCGGCCGCCCAGAGCGCAAACGGCGGATAGATATTCTCTGTCAATTGGACGAAGAACGATGAAAGCGAATTACTTCAAACTCGGGTTGTTCGTCATTGTCGCCGCGGCATTGATCGTTGTCGCCGTGGTGACTCTGGGAGCCGGTCTCCTCGCGCGCGAGGAGGTCTACTACGAGACCTATTTCGACGAGTCGGTCAGCGGATTGGCTGTGGGCTCACCGGTCGAACTGCGCGGCGTCCTCATGGGGCAGGTCAAGGAGATTGGCTTCGCCAGCGATGTCATCTCAGACGACGCCGAATCGGACGAGAGGATCAGAGCCGAACGCCTCGTGCGCGTCGTCTTCGCCGTGTCGTCCGAACACCTCCGCGATCTGCCCGCCCAGGGCGATGTCGCCCGCCTCAAGCACGGGGTCGACTACGGCCTGCGCGTGCGCCTGTCCTCCAATATCATCACGGGCCAGGCATTTCTCGAAGGCACCTACGTCGACACCAGCCGCCACCCGCCCATGCCCATCGACTGGCGCCCTCCCCATTCCTACGTCCCCTCCGTCCCCAGCGAACTGACGACGCTCAAGGATTCCATCGATCAAATATTCTATCGACTCGAGGACCTCGACGTTGAAAGCCTCCTCGATTCCATGGAGAAGCTCTTCGCCTCGCTCGATCAGGCCGTCAACGATGCCCAGGTCGACGAGATCAGCTACTCTTTCAGGTCAGCCATGGCCGAACTGGAGACCAAGCTCGAAGATCTCCAGGCCGAGCAAATCAGTCTGGCCGCGCGCAAGGTGCTCGCCTCGGCCGATCAGGCCATCGTCGACGCCAACGTCCCCGCCATCAGTGCCGAGGTCCAGGGCCTCTTCGCTGAATCCCGCCAGACCAACCGGCAGCTTCTGCACCTCCTCGGCGATCCCAACACCGCCGCATGGGAGAGCAACCTTCCCGAGGCCATCGCCCGGCTCAATCAGACCATGGCCCGCGTCGATGCCCTCATCGCCAGCGAGCGACCCCAGATCGACCTGATCCTCACCAATCTGCTGGCGATTTCCGAGAACCTCAAGGACCTGACCGAGGGCCTCAAAGAAAATCCATCGCAACTGCTCCGCAGTGCGGCGCCCAGACCATCGGAGGCAATGAAATGAGCAAACGCATGGGCATATGGCCTTGTCTCATCGTGGCAACAGGCGCGCTGGCCCTGTCGGGCTGCGGCCAGGCAACCAACTACAACAGGACACAGTACGTCCTGGACCCCACCCGCCCGGGCGAGCCCGTCTCGACGTCGCATGACGCCGTTCTCGAGGTGCGGCGCTTCATGATCGACTCGGCCTTCAGCGGCAAGGGCTTCGTCTATCGTTCCGCCCAGTTGCAGTACGAGACGGACTACTATCGCGAGTTCCTCGTCTCCCCGGCCGCCATGATCCGTGAGGTCGCCCGCAACTGGTTTGCCCGGTCGGGCCTCTTCGCCCGCGTCGCCGATCCAGGCAGCTACATCGAACCGACCTATGCCCTCGAGGCCAACGTCACCCAGCTCTACGGCGATCTCAGAGACGAAACAGCGCCAAAGGCCGTCATGGAGGTGCGCGCCTTCGTGCTCGAGGTCAAGGACCGCCGCGATCCCGCCATCGTTCACAGCAAGACCTATTCGGCCACCATGCCCATGCAGACGCAAGATCCCGACAGTCTCGTAGCCGCTTTCAACCAATGTCTGCAAACGATCCTGACCGATCTGGAGTCAGACGTGGCAGCCAAACTCTAGACGATTGTCACTGCGAAGGAGGTCCGGACCCATGGCAGATCAACCAACGACGCGACGAGCCTTTCTCAATCGCACACTCCTGGCCGCCGGCGCGATGGCCGCGTCGTCGGCGCTGCCCGGCGCAACCGCTGGCGCCCGGCCAGGCAAGCTCCACGTCGCCTGCAACAGCTACTCCTGGACCGTCTTCTACCGCCGTGACGGCCGCGACTTCGAGCAGTCCCTCGATGCCGGCCTGGCCGACGTTGCCGCCAGTGGGCTCGACGGTTTCGAGCCGGGCTTCACCGAGCCGTCCCAGGTCGCGCCCTACGCGCCGCTGCTCAAGAAGCACGGCCTCCAAATGCGCTCGGTCTATGTCAACAGCGTCCTGCACGAACCGGACAAGGCGCGCGACAGCATCGCCGGCGTCCTCGCCACGGCGAAAGAGGCCAAGGCCATCGGCGCCCGCATCATCGTCACCAACCCCAGTCCCGTCGCCTGGGGCGGCCCCCAGAACAAGAACGACCAGCAGCTCAAGACCCAGGCCGCCGCCCTCAACGAACTCGGCGCCAAACTCAAGGCCATGGGCCTCGTCCTGGCCTACCACAACCACGACATGGAGCTGCGCCAGGCCGCCCGCGAGTTCCACCACATGATGGTCGGCACCGACCCCGAAAAGGTCACCCTCTGCCTCGATGCCCACTGGGTCTACCGCGGCGCAGGCAACTCCCAGGTCGCGCTCTTCGACATCCTACAGCTCTATGGCTCCCGCATCACCGAGCTGCACCTGCGCCAATCCAGAGACGGCGTCTGGGCCGAGACCTTTGGCCAGGGCGACATCGATTACCCCGCCCTCGCCCGCCATCTCACCACGCTGCGCCTGCGCCCCCACATCGTCCTCGAACAGGCCGTCGAGCAGGGCACCCCCCACACCATGAAATCCATCGAGGCCTTCCGCACGAGCACTCAGAACGTGCGCAGGCTCTTCGCCGGTTTTGCAGAAAACACTTGATACCGCGTCACCGTTCCGCTAACATAGATCTCACGAGTTGAGATGCCGTGGTGGGCCGGAAAAAGCAGTCAGACGCTCACGTGCTATCCTAATCTCATTGCCGTCTATCATAGCCCATCCGTCCGCGCCATCGTCCCCGACAGCCAGGCGTATGCCTACTACGAGCCCGAGGTGCGGGCCGAAGCCCAGGGCAAGGAGATTGCGGTAGGAAACCTCCCCCAGCAGTAGCGCATCACATCCGGATGCACCGAACCCAAGTTAGAGTGAAAGAACCTACGCCCTCTGCCGCCGCCGTCAGTCAGCGGCAGAGCCGAGGCCCCGCGCGCCGGAGGGCCTCCGGCACGCGAATGGGATAGATGTCCGCTAGAGAGTCCGACGCCAGCGTAGCCAGCTCAGCACAGCCACGCCCAGGCTGCCGAGAACCAGGCCACCAGGGGCTGGAATGCCTTTGGTGTCCCCGCTATCGCATACGGGCACGTTGTCGGGGCAACCCTCGTCGTTGCAGCACAAGAAATCGCAGACATATTCCCCGATGTCTCCCGGCTCGCTCGGGATACTGCATCCGGGAAGCCCCCCGTGCCCTGCCAGGATCGTCACCGAGCCTGGCGTCACATCAGGATTGACTGACGGACCGTATGGCTCCAGAGACATGTTTACAAGTTCCAGCATGGAACTCAGAGAGCTCACGCCCTCGAAGCTGCGGGACCGTGTCGCGAGAACAACATCGGCGAATCCATTGCTGCTGAACCCGTTGAAGCCTGCGCTTCCACCCATACCACTGAACCTAACGCGCGCCGCCTCCGTACTGCTGGCAAGGATGACGAGGCATCCTGCCACAAACACCAACCGTTTCATCTTCTGTATCTCCTACTCTCCTGGTGCCTCCTTGGAAACCGTAGTTGCACCACCGTCCTCGCGGAGCCTGACGTTTCGACCTCCTTTCGTTGGGCCCTCCATGATGTCGCACTGTCTTTGTGGTTTTGCAGGAACGATGCCGGATCAGGTCCGAAACCGCGGCGTACAGGGTTTCGTCTGAGCGAAGTGGACGCTTAAAGACAAAAAAACGCACGACAACAAGGTCTTATAAGCATCTCCCCTTGGCATAATGCCTAACCAAACGCCATTTTACCGGGCCAAAAACGCCCGTCTATTGTGGAAACTACGTATTCTAAACTGGGGTAAATAGTCAAAGGGGGATGTCTGCCATAACCCGAACACGACCACCAAGAGCCTTGCGCTGATCGCTCGCAACGGGGGCTCGTAGATGCGCTACCCCCAGCCGCATCAGGCAACGTGACGCCTCCCTCTGAAAAACGAAGCCTTCCGGAACCACTGACCGCCGCCGGAATCGTTGCCGACCCCGGCGGCAGCCAGCGAGAACGCTGTGCATCTCAGGTGGCGCCGGCCCCGGATCTTGATGCAGAGACCGGACCCTGCCCCACCACCTCTCTGACCCGGGCAGTTACACGAACCATCTGTGCGGATCGGTAACCGCCGTATGCACGTTATGCGCGTGACCGTCGGCGGAACCAGCCCAGCAGTCCCACGCCCATTCCACCCAGCGCCAGCGCGCCCGGAGCCGGGATCGGGACCACGATCCCAAGCATGTCCTGGTTGCCAACGCAGAAACCCTCAGAATCCGAGTACAAGTTCAGCACCCGAACGTTCCCGATTGACGTCCACCCCGAACCCATCGCCGCATCGACGAACTGCTGCGCCAGCAGCGCTTCATCCGATCCGGTCTCGACCGGATCCCACCCCGGGTTCGGATTCAGCAGGGCGATCAGATCGCTCCCATCCCCTTGGACGTACCAAAGGGCCGCCTGAAGAGACCGCGCCGAGTCTGCCCGCCCGGTGCCTACCGCGTAGTCGTAGCCGGCCAGCGTTCCATCGTGGAACTGCTGGTAAAGGTAAGCCGCTTCTGGTGTCAGCGACGCACCGCTGTTCATCACCTTGTCGTTGACAGTCACATTGTACGTTGTCGCCGGGTCCGCCTGAATGTACTCTTCCCGTTCGATGCAAAACGACTGGAACGGACCGCCCGCAGATAGCATCGCGGCCAACTCCCCGTTGGGCGTCAGTTGATATTCGCCGGCCCACGCCGGCGCCCAGTAAGTGCCGTCAACGCGCCCGACCGTCACCGTCGAAGCCGCGGAAGCCAAACTTGCTGCACAAAAGCAAATCCCCGCCAAAACCACATACCGCTTCATCTCATGCTCCTTGACGTCCTTGTTACACACCACTCCTGTTCTTTGCGCAAAACCCTCGACGATGCTCGCGTTGAGATCCTCGGCCCACACCTCCTTTCTCTGGATACACCTTCCCTGCAATAGTGGCCCGGTGGCTTCTGTGAAATGGTGCCGAAATGACGTCGCCGGTCGGCCTCACCTACCGCGTCCCGTCGCCTGCCACGAAACGGACAAACTGGAACACCGACAGCGCAAACCATTCGAACAGATTTCCATCTGTCACACGATACGGCGCTAAAGATACCGCCGAACACGCCCCTGTCTACTGGTATAAATACGTATTTTGAAATGGGCAATATGGGAAGCGCGGGAGGTGTGGTGTGTCTGTCACGGATGGCGCCCGGGGCTGATGATCGCGATGACGGCGTTGCCGTCAGGACGCCTGGGGAATGCGCAGCCGACACCCGCACTGTGGGCACCGTCCCGAACGTCCCGCATACCGCCCCGGCACCTTGATCCGCTTGCCGCAGGTGCATACAAATCGAATGCACGAGTCGGCGTTGTCCCGCCCTGTGGTCACCGGCTTCGCCTTTGTCCTATCGACGCGGCGCTGCTTGGCATCGCTTGGCACGACGACTCTTCCTTTGCAGCGCGGGCAGCGAACCGCCTTGCCCGCGTATCGCCGCGGCACCTTGAGCTTCTTGCCGCACGCGCAGGCCACTCCCACGAGCGCGTCGCCCGCATTGGCCTGACGGGGCAGCCCGTCCTCCAGTGACAGAATCGCCAGCGGCTTCGGGTTCTCCGTCACGGCAGGCGCCGCCTGGGGCTCCATCTCCGCAGCCGCTTCCGCAACCGCCACCGACACCCCCAACCGATCGCCGGACAGGTTCGCCCCGGCCTTCGCCTTCCGCGCCTTCCGCTCCTCCCACATTTGCAGCAGCGATTTCTCGTACCGTTCCATCGTGACCCACCCGTGCTTGCACATCAGAATCGCCACACCGAACCCGGCACCGAAACCACCCAGGTGCGCGAAGTGCGCCGTGCCCGAATCACCCGAGAAAGCGCCGACCATGTCCCAGAACAGCCAGAACAGAATCATCCAGCAACTGCTCACCGCGAACCCGTGCAGGCGGATGTACACCAGGAACCAGAAGAAGATGTAGCAGGTGATGCTGTTTTCATAAAACAGCACCAGGTACATACCCACCACGCCATTCATCGCACCGCTTGCCCCGATGGCACTGCCGTCCGACATCAACAGATGCGCCACACCACCCGCGAAGCCGAAGAGAATGTAGAGCAACAGATACCGTCCGTTCCCGACCTTGGCACAAACGGCGTTGCCGAAGATCCACAGAAACCACATGTTGCCCAGCAAGTGGAAGCCCCCGGCGTGCAACCACATGTACCCAAGCAGGCCCTTCAGACCCCAACCGTCCAGCATCAAGCTACCCGTGATGCCCGGACCCTCCAGCGTCGCCATCACATCAGCAAGTGGTAGGGTGGGTTCTCAACCAATAGTGTTCGGCACGGGAGTTGCGTGGCGTAGTACCCGTGCCATTCGAGGGTTCAATTGTCAAGAAAGCTGCCTATTTT
>Ga0272442_10007104_pt1 | contig 14558 bp, 8 predicted proteins | sample SSMForm2O_FD_200262 | JGI IMG/M metagenome (GOLD analysis project Ga0272442, IMG submission 200262) | Marine sediment archaeal communities from Little Sippewissett salt marsh, Falmouth, MA, United States - SSM-Form-2O | ecosystem: Environmental > Aquatic > Marine > Wetlands > Sediment ...
GACGCCAGCATGTCAACTCGCTGACGCTCACCCGGATCGAAGGCGATCTCGGCCGGCGGCAGCGGCTTCTCGTACACCGTGTACTTGAACGCGTATCGAGTCAGCTTCTTCGTGCCCGGCTGAACGAACTGCCCGCCGGTGATCTCATGTTCGGCCGACTCGATGAGCCGCGTCTTCGGATCGACACGCAGTCGCATCGCGCCGTGGGGGCTGGTCAGATCGATGCGCTGAAAGGTGCGGTCTTCACGCTGCTCCTGACTGACGGCGGTGGGAACGATATACGGGGTCTGCGGCTGGAGTTGCATGTACACGTCCTCCAGCGCCGGCTCGCCCCAAAGAATCGCCAGATGAGGGTAGGGAAGATCCTGGAAGCCGATGAGCAGCGGCCAGTAGGGTGAATCGTCGTACGCCTCGCGATAATAGGAGTGATCGGTGCCCTCATGCACCGCGTAGAGCACGCCCCGGGAGAAGTAACAGGTGAAGCCCTTGATCCTGGCGATTCCCTCGCCGCCTTCGGCATATGTGAACTCGGCGGAGATTTCGCTGCTCTGCGCGGTCACATCGCCCTCGATGAGCTCGATCTTGAGCGTGCTGCTCACGCGCAGGGCCGGCCGGGCGCGATAGGCCTTGAGCAGTTGCTCGAACGCGGCGACCGCGTCGGGATTCGCCTCGTAGGGCTCGATGAACTGCCCGGATGCCGGGGGCGCCCCCACGCCGACGGCAAGCAGCGCAGCGCCAACCACTCGTCTCGTGCACACCATCATCGACAGCCTCCCGCACGCATGGACCGAGGCGAACAGCAGATGATACGACACGATCGACCGCCGCAGGTCAAAGGCGGAAAAAACAAACGCGGATTCGGGGGCCGCCGAACCCGCGTCGCAGATCATCGGTTCCGCGGAGGGCGGCTCACTTCGCTCCGGCCCCGCCCTTCTTGAGCGCGGCCTCCGCATCGGCCCGGAGCTTGGCCACGAGATCCATGTTGGGATCGAACCCGGCGTGGGCTTTGTACATCCGCCCGAGCGGGTCGACGATGATCGTCACCGGCAGGCTGTCGATGCCGTAGCTGTCAACGACCTCCTGGCCCGGGTCGAAGAGTGAGGGGAGCGTGAGGTCTTCGCGGTCCCAATACTCCAGCGCATTCTCCCATTTCTCCCCGGGCGTGTCGCCCCGCTCCATCACGTTCAGGCCGTACACCTCGATGGGCTTCCCGGAGGACCGGGCCCACTCCGCGAACTGCTGGACCAGCGGCAGCGCGCGGACGCAGGGCACGCACCAGGTCGCCCAGAGTTCCAGCACCACCACCGACCCCCGGAAATCACTGAGGGAAACCTTCTCACCCTCGAGCGTATACAACGTGAAATCGGGAGCCGGCTGGCCCTCCTTCACCTTCAGCTTCGCAGGCTGCAAGGTGGTGGGCCCCAATCGATAGAGCTGACGAACGGTCTGCACGAACTTGCGATCGCCCGGCTCAAACGTAATCGGCTCAGGAAGCTCCTCGTGCACCTCCGGATGAAATCGCCAATGGCGCTTCATCTTGAAACCCCCGGGCGCGCCGGGCGGTTCGTACTCGGTCTCGGCGAACGCGATGAGCTTCGTTTCGGGGTCCACGTTGAACACGACGTGTCCGATACCTGAGATGAGCGTAATCTGCTCGAACGATCGGCCGTCGTTGTCGGTGATGACGCGATAGCTGGAGAGCCTGGGCACCTCGGGCACATCCAGCTTCATGGTGGAGAGGATCTCGTCGAGGGGCTTGCCGCAACGCAGCGCGTACTGGACGCTCATGGTGCCCCGGCCGCCGAACCGCTCATGCATCGTCTTGAGAATGTCGTTGTCGATCACGTCGACGCGGATCACCCGGTCCTGAACGGTCCGCGCGGTCATGTAGAGGTTGCCGTCAAGCGCGACAACCTCATACGGGGGGATGAGGAGATGCACGTTGTTGTTGGCATCGAACCGGACGAGATACTCGGTGGGCGGCTCATTCTCCATGCCGCGCATCTTGTATTCGGCTTGGATGCGGTCGGTGAAGGCGGGGGCGGCCCGATAGGCCTGCACCATCTCGGCGATCAGTTTCTCCGCGGCACGCACGCCCTCGCTCTTGGCCTCATCACCGCCTTCGGGCGCAGCGGGGACCACGGCGGGCGGCGGGCCAGCCGCCGGCTCGGCTGCGGGCCCGGTCGGGGCAACGGAGGGTTCGACGTCCTGTGCGCAGGCCGGAGGCACGAAACAGGCGATCAGGACAAGGGTCAGCAATCCTCTCATATCAAGCTCCAAGAATCGGTATTTGTCAACGCGCATCCAGCCGTTGTGCGGTTCGGCCCCTTGGCGGGGGCTGTTCACAAGAACACCACATATCTGACCCGCATTCCGCGGCACTGCCCGCGAGCAGGGTCTGGCACAGGCTCTCCATCGTTCGCCCGAGCACGGGGTGAATCAGCGCCGGGGCGATCTCGGCCATCGGCTCCAGAACGAACAGACGCTCATGCATGCGCGGGTGTGGCACGGTCAGATCGGGCCCGTCGATGATTTCCTCGCCGTACAACAGGACGTCCAAGTCAAGCGGACGCGGCCCCCAGCGCGGTTCATCGCGGCGGTCGCGGCCGTGCGCGGCCTCGATTATCAGACACCTCTCCAGGAGACGGTGCGGCGTCAGAAATGCTCGGATCCTCACCACGGCGTTCAGATACCTCCCCTGTCCGGGCGCCCCGATCGGCGAGGTCTCTCGGAGTGCACTCATCGCGGTCACCGCAAGGCCGGCGCTTCGGTCCAACGCGTCGACGGCGGATCGTATTGCGGCCTCCCGGTCACCCAGATTCGATCCCAGCGCTACGTAGGCGGTGGTGGGATGATTCATATGCCGTCCACCTGTCCCGTCGACTCCGGGGCAGTCTCCCAGATCAGCGGCTGGTCGTCACGCACGCCGAGCAGGGCGAACCGGAGCATCTGCAAGGCGCTCTTGGCCGCGCGATCGCGGACGACCGATCGGTCGCCGCGGAAATGAAACCGCCTCACGATCACCCCGGCCGCATCCGTCGCACGCCGTCCAAGGGCAACGTAGACCAGGCCCGCCGGTTTGTCGGGCCCGCCGCCGCCGGGACCGGCGACACCGCTGATGGCGAGGCTGAAGTCCGCCCCGCCGTGCCGCAGAGCGCCCGCCGCCATCGCCCGGGCCACCGGTTCGGAAACGGCCCCGTGCTCGATCAGCAGACTCTCCGGTACATCCAGACAGGACTGTTTCATCTCGTTGGCATAGGTGATCCAGCCGCCTCGGAAATAATCGCTCGATCCGGCGACATCGACGATCAGCTTGCCCAGCCACCCGCCGGTGCAGGACTCGGCCGTGACAAGCGTCCTGCCCTGCGCCCGGAGCAGTGCACCGGCCGCCTCCGCAAGGCTGTGCCCGCCGCGGCCGAAGCAGTACGGCCGCCAGATCTCCTCGATGATGGCGGCGGAGTCATCGAGCGCGGTTCGCGCGGTGTCGGCATCGCCCACGGCGCGAATGCGGGCGCTGATGATCGCATCGCTGGCGGTAGTGCCGATCGTGGGCTCACGATCGCGCGCCGTCAACTCGCCGAGCAGTTCGGCGGCACGGGATTCGCCGAGACCGTAGAGGTGCACCGTCTCGGTAAGCACGCACCGGCGCGCGGCCGGGTTCGGCAGATCGGCGACGACGCAGCGCTCAAACATCGGCCTCATCTCGCGTGGCGGACCGGGCAGGACGTAGATCGCGCAGTTTCCGTGCGTCCCGGCCATGCCGGGGGCCGTGCCGTGCCGATTGGGCAGCATCCGCATCGTTTCCGGTCGCCGGGCCTGGATGAGGTTGGACGGCGGCATATGCCGGCCGCGCCCGGAGAACCATGTGCGAATCTCCGCCTCGGCCGCCGCATCGACGACGAGGTCTTTTCCGGGGGTGAGCACATCGCCCAGCGCCTGCCGGGTCAGATCATCATCCGTCGGCCCGAGGCCGCCGGTGATGACCAGCAGATCGCAGCGCTCGACAAGCCGGGCGACCGCCGCGGCGATGGCGTCCCGATCGTCGGGGACCGTCCGATGCTCGACCGTCTCGATGGACCGCGCGAGCAACCGCTCGGCGAGCCAGGCGCTGTTCGTGTCCACGCACTGCCCGAGGGTGAGTTCATCGCCGATGGAAAGAATCGCCGCACGCATGGAGGGGAATGGTAGCGCTGCCCCGGCCGATCAGCCTGCACCCGCCGGCGCCCCGGTCGATCCATGCTCCCGGCGGGAGACGGTCATCGCGGTTCCGTGCCCGCGTCGCCGCCGGAACCCATGTCAGGCATCCCTTCCGGGGCGCCGGACATCACAGTTGACGTACATGATCGGGTTCTGTGCTCCCTTCTTGAAGTGGCGGGCCACCGACCCGCCCACGTACTTCCGCCTCATCTTCTCGTCGGCCACCCGTCCGACGAACTCCCAGCGGCCCGGCCGCTCCGGAGGCCGGCCCGACTCATCGACGCCCCGCATGGTCGAGCCGCCGCGCACCCACGCTTCGATCGCATAAGCCTCGCGGATCACGCCCCGGTAGACGCTGAAGGCGTACTCCGCGAGCTGGCGTTTCGGCCCCACTTTCCACGCGCTTCTCGTTGCGTCGTAGAGTTCCTGCGCGCTCATCCCGTAGCGGAACCTGCGGTTGATGTTGATGAGGACGGCGGGTTCGGCAATCTCAACGGGCACGGCCTCCAGCAACGAAGCGATCTGCTCGACGCCGGCCCGCGCCCCGTGACGCGAGCCGTGTCCCCGCATCCTGTTCGTCAATGACTTCACGTCCAGCAGATCAATGGCGGTGGCCTCGACCAGCAGCGCCTGCCGCTCCGTCAGGCCGTATTTCAGGATCTCAATCTGCGGCTGTCGGCCCAGCTTCCGCAGTTCGTCAATGACCCGGGCCTTGTCCGACTCGGATCGGTCCTTGAGATGCGAGAAGCACCGATTCCCCTTGCCCTTGCCGATGTAGAACGGCTTATCGGTCCTCGGATCGATGTAGAGGTAGACGTAGTGCTTGAGCTTCTCCCGGACTTTCGAGGAGAACGTGAACATAACATCGCCCTCAGCGGGGTGGATCATGACCAAGGGGGGTCATGGTACACGATGCGGCCACAGGGTCCGGTGGAGTGCCGCCAACGCGCACGAACCCGACGACCGGGCGCCGCTGGCGGCATGAATTTGGCGGGTCTGGTTATCCGGCACCAGTATGGGCAAGACCCCGGCAACACAGACCAACCACCTCCGGCGACAACTTCCACCGCACCGGCTCTGCACCCCAGATCGCGCCGGATTTCGCCGATGCTCGGTACGCGGCGCCCGCCATGGCACGTGGGGCCGCGCAGAGTAAGGGTCCCCGCGGATGATCCTGTGCGCCGTCTCTGATCTCGAGCCCGGTATGGAAGTGGGTGGATCTGTTCCCCACCCCCGCCGGCCGCAGACGGAACTGCTGCGGCCCGGGGTGACACTGGACTCGCGGATGATCCGCTACCTGCATCGCCTGGGCGTCAACGAGTTGTGGGTTCACCACGAGGCGACCGATGATCTGGATCCGGCGGTTGCGGCGAATCTCTCCCAGGCCCGGCTGGCGGTCTACGGGCAACTCAAGACCGATCTGGGCCGCCTGTCGCGGGCGACCATCTCCACAAGCCAGGTGCAAGTGTACCGGCAGGCGGTGACGGGCCTGGTGTTCGAACTGATCAGCAGCGGGAAGTACGCCCACCTGAGCCACGCGTTGCTCGCCGATCCGACCCACGTCTTCACCCACAGCGCCAACGTCGCGTACTTGTCGGTCCTGGTCGGATTGGAGTTGGAAGCGTATGTGATGAAGCAGCGACAGCGACTCGCACCGGAGCATGCGCGAGACGTCGTTCCGCTGGGGTTGGGCGCGATGCTTCACGACATCGGGAAGCTCGGGCTGAAGGAAGCGGTGCGCCGGCATCATGAAATCCGACCGGAACCAAACGGCCAGGAGGTCCTTGAGGCCTATCACGACCATACGCTGCGCGGGTATCGCAAGCTCAGAGAGACTCGGCTCCCGGCTACGGCGAGGCAGGTCGTGCTCAATCACCACCAGCGGTTCGACGGATCCGGCTGGCCCGATCAGGCGGCGAGCGTGGGGCGCGATCTCAGCGAACCGCAACGCGCGACGGGCATCCACATCTTCAGCAGGATCGTCGCCGCCGCAAACGTACTCGACAACCTCCTCTACGACGCTTCCGGGCGCAAACGTCCCACCGTCGAGGCCCTCTCTGAGTTTCACGGATCGCGCTTTGAAGGATGGTTCGATCCCATGGTGCGTGACCTGATGATTCGCCGTATCCCACCGTTCCCGATCGGCTCGCTGGTCCGATTGTCCAACGACGAGCAGGCGGTAGTCACGGCGCCGAGCTTCCACCAGCCGTGTCAGCCGACGGTGCGTCTGATTGATGGGCGGTGCGGCGATGATCCCGGCGAGCATCCGGTCATCGACCTGGCGCAAGAGGAGGGGCTGTTCATCACGGAAGGGGCGGGACGACGGGTCGAGCGGCATCTGTTCGAGTTGCCGGATCCGCCTCCGCGTCGTCAGGCCCGCGACGATGAATCAACGCCGCGCAAGAAGACGGCCTGAGAGGGCCGAGCCGTGGGGGCCGGGGGTCCGATCGCGTCGATCCCTTTTTCCCATCGCCTCGCCACGGCCGCTGGATCCGGCAAGCGTCTACGCCGTTTCATGATGAACCACGTTGCCGGCGACGACCGTCAGGAGGATGCGCGGCGGAGACCGATCCCAGTCGGCGGCGAAGGGATCGCGATCGAACATCACGAGATCGCCGGCGGCGCCGGGACGGAGCACGCCGACGTCATCCAGCCCGAGGCAATAGCCGGCATCGGCGGTGTAGGCGCGCAGCGCCTCCTCGACCGTCAGATTCTGCTCCGGCAGGCACACCTCGCCGTCGAGGGTCCGCCCGGTGATCGCGGCCTGCATCCCGGCCATGGGATCGCAGGAGACGACGGGCCAGTCGGAGCCGAAGGCGAGGCGTGCGCCGACGTCGAGCAGGCTTCGAAAGGCGAAGGTGCCGGCGAGACGGACGTCGCCGACGCGGTCGCGCGCGTACCGGCCGTCATCGGCCTTGTGCAGCGGCTGCATGCTCGCGATCCGCCCCCGCCCCCGGAGTGACTCCCGATGCGAGCCCCCAAAGCGCGCGATGTCGCTTGCGGCGATCTGCTGTGCGTGCTCGATGCGCGGACGCCGATCCGGATCGATGGCCTCGACGACATCCAGGGCCAGGCGGATCGCTTCGTCGCCGATGGCGTGCATCGAAGGCGAGAGGCCGCTCGCGGCGACGGCGAGCGCCCAATCGCGCAGACGCCCGTCGGCAGCGAGTTCGACAAGCATGCCGCGATTCCCCGGGTCGTCGGCGTAATCCTCGAGCATTCGGGCGGTGCGCGAGCCAAGCGTGCCGTCGAGGTATGCCTTGTAGCCGATGACGGCGAGGCGATCGTCATCGGGGAAATCCCGGCCGAAATCGAAGTCCATGGGCCAGGCGCGATCAAGCAGCGTGACGCGGCAACGCAGCGTCAGGCGGTCGCGCAGGGGAAGGTAAACGCGCTCGACGTCCCGGGCATACTCCATCGTGCCGACCGTGGTGAGCCCGTAGCGGTGCGCGTGCTCCTGCGCCGCCAGCAGCGCATCGCGCCTCTGTTCGGCGTTTACGGAGGGCACAACGGGATTCACCAGATTCCACGCTGCGGCTTCGAGCATGAGACCCGTCGGCTCCCCGGTGACCTGATCGCGCTCGATTCGGCCGCCCAGCGGATCGCGCGAAAGATCGCACAGCGCCAGCACGGCGTCGTTGACGACGGCCGCGTGCAGATCCATGCGGTAACACACGACCGGGCGCTCACCGGCGGCGGCGAGCCAGGACTTGTCGGGCATGGCGTGGCCGGGCCAGTTCTCCTGCGACCAGCCGTTGGCGATGAGCCATCGACCGGACGGCAGTCTCCCGTGACGCTGCGCGATCGCCTGCTCGAACTGCGCGCGCGAGCGGACCCCGGACAGATCAAGCTGGGTCAACGACTGCCCCCCCACCAGCAGGTGGACATGTGCGTCAGACAACCCGGGGGCGACCGTGCGGCCGGCGGCGTCGATCACGGCGGCACCGGCGGGAGCCTCGGCGTCGAGGGCGATGACGCGCCCCCCGACGACCGTCACCGACGAGGCCCGCGGTTGACCGGAATAGCCGGTCCAGATTTGTGCGTTGTGCAAATGGAGTGCGGCCGTCATCATTGTGCCCGACAGTGTAGGATCCGAAGGCCGCTCGGACTCCGGGCGCTTCAAGGCACCGACCTCGGCCTCTGCATCGGAGACTCCCCAGTATGACCTCCCGCGTCCCCCACGCCATGATTCTGATCCTCGGACTGCTGCTTTTGCCGGCGGGCTGTGCCGGGGATGAGAACGGCGTTTCAGATCCCACCAGCATGCCGACACCGCCCCCGGAACCACCGCCCCCGGAATCACCGCCCCCGGAATCACCGCCCCCGGAATCGCCGCCCCTGGAATCACCGGCCCCGGAATCGCCGGCCCCGGAATCGCCGGCCCCGGAATCGCCGGCCGCAGCCGACGACGGCGACAGCGTCCCCGTCCCCGCGGCGCCGCCGGTCGCCCAAGCGCCCCAACCGGCGAAGGCCAGGCCCTTCGAGCCGTTCCCGAACCATTGGTTCTACCCCGACATGCGGACGGGTCGACGCCCCCGGCTTCCCATGTCGCTGGAGGGCAAGCCGGTGCCGGAGCTGATGGTGCGGCAATGGTACGGCCAGCCGCAGAACCTGGACGAGCTTCGCGGCAAGGTCGTCGTCGTCGACTTCTGGGCGACATGGTGCGGACCGTGTATCCGGGCCATCCCCGAGAGTATTCATCTCGTCGAGAAGTACCGGGATCAGGGACTCGTCTTCATCGGCGTGCACGACAGCCAGCGAGGCGTGGAAAACATTCCCGCCGTCATCAAGAGCAGGAGAATCAACTACCCGGTTGCCATCGACGACCGCGGACGATCCGCGCGGGCCTGGAAGCTGGACTTCTGGCCGACATACGTTGTGGTGGACAAGCGGGGGACGGTGCGTGCCGCCGGGTTGATGCCGCAGTACCTGGAAAAGGTCGTCAGAGCCCTGCTGGCCGAAGGGGCGGAAGGCTGAGGGGCCGGCCTGCCGCAGGAGAAGGCGTAGCGGAAGAAAAGCCCACGGACGCTGTCCGTGGGCCTCATTCAATCTGACAGAGCTCTGCTGAGCAGCGCGGGTTACGGGCAAGGACCCCAGGCGCCGAGTACGGCGAGGAGGTCGAGGACATCGACGACGCCGTCGCCGGTGACATCCTCCGGCAGAGCGCCGGTCTGGCCCCACGCGGCGAGCACCGCCAGCAGATCAAGCACGTCAACCACCCCGTCGCCGGTGCAGTCCCCGGGGCACTCGGCCTGCGGCTCCACGCCCCAGATCTCCACATCGTCGATATTCCAGCCGGAGTACGCGTAGGCACCCGAGCTATCCACCTTGTGGCCCCAACGGATGTAGACGGTCTCCTCGAAGTCGGCGATGTCGGAAACGTCGAAGGCCTGCTGCTTCCAGGAGTTGTCGGCAATCTCACCGGAGCCGTTGCTCCAGACCGTCTGCCAATTCGTGCCGTCGTTGGACGCCTCCACGGACTGGATCAGGAACGGCTGGTAGTCGCTGTTCAGCCAGCGCTGGAAGTGCAGCTCGACGTCGAAGAGTTCCGAGCAGTCGATGGCGTTGGTGGTGAGGTAGGCCCAGGGGCCCTGATCGTCGGAGTAGTCGCCGTTGAGGTTGATGCCGCAGACGTTCTGCCCCGTGGCGCCGCTCGTGGGATCGGGATAACCGTGGGAATACCCGCCCTGGCCGGTGGGCTTGCCGAAGGCCCACTCGCCGTTCATCGACCATCCGGGATTGGTGTCCATGTCGAAGGTGATAACGGGCACGGGAACGCCGACGTCGAGGATGGCGGTTCGGCTGCAGTCGCCGTCGTGGGTGGTCTCGTTGATGAACTCGATGGGCGCCTCGTAGTGGCCGTTGGGCAGCGTCGCAGCGGCGTCGCTGATCGAGGCGATGACGTCCGCCGTGCCGCCGACGGGAACCACCCCGCCGGTCACATCAAGCTCGAGCCAGGAAACGGACTCGACGACAGAGAACTCGATGGGGAATTCGGCGTTGTTCTTGACGACGTAGGTCTTGCTTTCCGGTGTGAACGGTCCGCCGTGCGGTCCTTCGGAGGTGAAGCTGCCCACGGGGGTGACGAACATGTCGGCGCCGCCGCCGGGCAGCGGGATGTACAGGCTCGGGTCGCCCATGAGGTTGTACATCTCGAAGTAGCGGCGGGTAAACCCGGTCGGGCCGTAGTGATCCAGGTAGTACAAGAAGGCGGCCTGCCACGCGCCGCTGACCTCGCGGATGTCATCGGCGTAGATGACGTCGAAGAGATACCGCTCGAGCCAATCGTCCTCATCCCAGTAGCTGCTGACGGACGAGCCGTACACGCTGGCGGCGCCTTTGTCCGCCGCGAGCAGGAAGGTCTCGGTGAAGCATTCGGTCGTTCCGTGGTAGTCGCCGGTGGAGCAGGAGAAGCTGTAGACGCAGGAATACATGCCCTCATTCTGGAGCTGCTGCACGTCGTCGCGGAAGAAGGGCGGGCCGTCATGCCAGCCGTCGGGGCTGCCGTGGCCGGAAAAGACGCCGTAGATGCGCCCGTTGTCAAACGCATCGTGCACCTGCTGCGTGGTCGCACCATAGGTGTGGCAGTACAGCTTGTCGCACGTGAAAGCGAGCGGATCGAGATGGGTGTCGATGACGTAATTGTGAGTGCCTTCGCTGATCTGCCAGTTGTCTTCGGACGCCATGAACACGGCGCGCATGACGTAGTCCTGGTTCGGATACGTTCCCGCCTCGATGAAGAGGGTCTTGTCGATGACATCCTGGAGCGCGCCCGTCGAGCGGACGGGGAAGCGGCCGATGGCAATGTCGGGGTACCAGTCATCGCCGGCGTCCATGCAGGCATAGTAGATGTCGGTATCGGGCGATCCGTCGCCCTGGCCGTCCCAACGCGGGATCTTGTCGGTGTCCCCGACGAGCAGGACGTAGTCCGGCGCATCGGAGGTGCCCCAGAGACTCTTGATGTAATTGCGGATGGTGGTGGCACTGGTGCCGGCGGGGACTTCGTAGGTCATCACGTCGAAGCCCTGCGCGGTCTTGCCCGCCACGAAGGGATCGATCGCGGCGGCATAGGCCTCGGCGACGACGATCAGGTAATTCAGCCCGCGCGGCGCGGGATCGGCCGGGGGATTGAGCATCACGCCGGGCAGCGACGGCAGTGCGCCGACCGATGCGGGCGCCCGGCCGCCCGTGAACCGCACGCCGACGTCGATCTGGGGCCAGAGCAGCAGCGCATGCCGCACCGGGTTGTAGGCGACCGGCCGGACCTCCAGCAGCGCCAGCCGGTTGCCGCGCACGACGCCGCATTCCTCGATCGTCACGCGGGGCCGGGGTGCAAACCGATTGATCGCGTAGGCGGCGCCGTTGAAGTCAAACGGCGCCCGCTCGCGTGCGCCGGGCAGCTTCTCGATCGGGGCCTGCCCGGGCAAGACGGGATCATCAAAACCGCGTGCGGCCAGGTCGACGCGGATCGCCTCGGCCGTCTCGAATGAGACATCGACCGCCGCGCCTTCGGGAAGGACGATGAGCCGCCGAACCACCGGCAGCGCCGGGGCGCCGATCTCACCGAAGTACGGCGCGTCCGGCCAGGTGAGTTCGACGAACGCGCCGCCCCTGGTGTGCACGTCGGCCAGACCGACGCCGTGTAATGTAACGCTCAGATCAACGCCATGGTCGCCATAGCGGTGCACCGCGACGTCCGGCGCGGCGGCGGCGAGACAACCGGCGGTGACGACCCGGCCGTCGACCGACGGCTCGAGCCAGACTTCCGCGGCGTGAACCCCCGCGCACGCGAGCGCGATCGCCGCCAGCGGGCCCAACAATCGTCCGAGATGTGTTTCCGCAGCTTGCATGAATCGCTCCAATTCCCCTGATTGAATCCGGATGAATGACACACATATCGCAAAGGCGCGGATCACCCGCACGGGAAACTCCGATCATGGGCACGGACCCCATGCGCCGAGCACGGCGAGGAGGTCCAGGACATCGACGACGCCGTCGCCGGTGACATCCTCCGGCAGAGCGCCGGTGTCGCCCCAGGCCGCCAGCACCGCCAGGAGATCCAGCACGTCCACGACGTCATCACCGGTCACATCCTCCGGGCAGTCGGACCCGCTGGAGTCCACGGCCCAGATCTCGACATCGTCGATGTTCCAGCCGGAGTACGCGTAGGCGCCCGAGCTATCCACCTTGTGGCCCCAACGGATGTAGACGGTCTCCTCGAAGTCGGCGATGTCGGAAACGTCGAAGGCCTGCTCCTTCCAGGAGCTGTCGGCGATCTCGTCGCCACCGTTCTGCCAGAGCATCGTCCAATCCGAGGCGTTATTCGAGACCTCGAGCGTGGCATACACATACGGCTGATAGTCGCTGTTCAGCCAGCGCTGGAAGTGCAGTCCGACGTCGAACAGTTCCGAGCAGTCGATGGCGTTGGTGGTGAGGTAGGCCCAGGGGCCCTGATCGTCGGAGTAGTCGCCGTTGAGGTTGATGCCGCAGACGTTCTCACCGGTGGCGCCGCTCGTGGGATCGGGATTGCCGTGCAAGTACCCGCCTTGGCCGGTGGGCTTGCCGAAAGCCCACTCGTCGTTCATCGACCATCCGGGATTGGTGTCCATGTCGAAGGTGATGACGGGCACGGGAACGCCGACGTCGAGGGTCACGGGGCGGGTGGTGTCGCCCTCGTGGGTTGTCGTGTTGACGAAATGCACGAAGTCTTCGTAATGGCCGTTGGGGAAGCCGAGCGGCAAGTCGTTGATCCACACGGTCACCTCGACCTCGCCCCCGCCGGGGATCGTGCCGCCGGCCGTGCTGAGCTCGACCCACGGCTCGCTGTTGTCAACCTCGAAGTCGATGAGGGTCTCGTCGTGATTGATCACGGTGTAGGTGATTTCGGTCGGTTCGAACGGGCCGCCGTACGGGCCTTCGGATTCCAGGCCGCTGCCGGGCGACACGCCCATACCGCTGATCTCCCGGAACGCAAGCGACGGGTCGCCGAAGAGATTGGTCTCGTAGTAACACCATCGCATGCACGTCTCACCAATGCGGTAGAGGTTGTCCTCCTTGGAGTCATGGTTGGCGCGGCCGACCTGGGCCATGCCCTCGGCGGGGCTGAACACGGCGTCCCAGAATTCGCGGTTGAAGCGTTGAGACGGGCCATCGGTACTGTCAAACTCGCCCCACCCCTCTCGCGCGTTCATAATCACGCCAAACGCCCCGTGTTCCGCCTTGACGCTGGCGTACTCGGCCCAGCAGTCGGTGCCGTCGAGATGACCGGCCGAGCAGGTCTGGGAGTAGACGAAGAACAGATCGGCATTGTCCAGACCAAGGAGGTCGCCCGTGCCAAGTTTCATCGCCCCGTCGGGGCTGCCGTGGCCCAGGTGATCGAGCATGTGAATGCCGTTCTCCATCCGGGCGATCAACTCGGAGGCGGGCCAGTCGTGGCCGGGCCAGTCGCGCTCGTACAGCTTGTCGATCTCGTAGATGTCTGAGGGGAAGCCGACGGTGGTGTAGCCGTAGGCGTCGGAGCCGTCGACGAGCTCGTCGAGGACGTTGCCCGCGTATTCGGATTCTCCGCCGAAGCCGAGCCACTCGCCGACGAGTTGAACGGATTCCGGGCGGGAATGCTGGTTGTTCAGGTACCAGAGGGTCTTCTCGACGAAGCGCTCAACCTCGGCAATGCCGCCGATGCAGGCGCGACCGACGAAGATTTCGGCGACGAGATCGACGTCCCCGCCGCCCTCGCCGTCGGTGGGCTCGCCCCACTTGCCGTCGCCGTCGTAATTCCAGGTGCCGTCGAGACAGGCAAAGTAGATGTCGCCGGGCATGTTGTATTCCGTGTAGCCGTAGCAGTTCTCGACGAAGAGGTCTTTACACGGAATGACGTCGTCGTCGCCGCCGATGAGGACGTACTCGATCCCGTCGGCATCGTACCGGTCGCGGAGATACGCCCGCACGTCGTCGGGATCGGTGCCGGGCACTTCATCGGTGGTATGGATCTCGGTGGCCAGGCCGTGGGCGCTGTGGCCATCACGCAGCGGCTCGAAGCCGGCGGCGTATTCTGGCTTGGTCAGAATCAACAGGTCGTACCCCCGGCCACCCCGGCCGCGGGGTGCGGGATACGTCGCCAGCGCATCGGGATTGTCAATCCGCTGCCGGACCTGCGCTTCGTCGCGGTCCAGGCCGCGGAAGAGGGCATTGGCCCGCGGGGCGTCGACGGTGTTCACCACGACCGTCATCTCGCCGTGATAGAACAACTCGCCCGTGGCGGGAACATAGTCCACCGGCTCCAGCTTCAGCACAAGCATGTCGTATCCGCGGAACGCCTGCGTGCCGATCGCATCGTAGCGGCTTCCGGGAAACGGCTGATC
>Ga0272442_10007106_pt1 | contig 14556 bp, 9 predicted proteins | sample SSMForm2O_FD_200262 | JGI IMG/M metagenome (GOLD analysis project Ga0272442, IMG submission 200262) | Marine sediment archaeal communities from Little Sippewissett salt marsh, Falmouth, MA, United States - SSM-Form-2O | ecosystem: Environmental > Aquatic > Marine > Wetlands > Sediment ...
GGGAACCTCTGGGCTGGTCGGCTGGTGGCAGGCCGCACCGCGCCGCTACGTGGTGCTTCTGGCCGCCATGGCCGTCGTGGTCGGCGTGGGTGCTGCGCTGTCCGGCCAGGGGCGGGTGGTCGCTCTGACGGCAGGTCCAGTCGTGGACCTGGCCGCCGATCGTGCCACCGTCGCGGCTCAGCTACGGGTCACCGGTGACCCGTTGCCGCGCTCGAGGCCGGCCGGGGCACCGATGTGGCAGGGCGACCAGGTTCGGCTGACCGCCTCGCTGCAGCAGGTTGGTCGGGCCAATGAACGGTCACCGCCGGTGCGCGTCGACACGCCAGTCGTGGTGCTGGCGCCACAGAGCTGGGCTGAGCTTCGAGTCGGAGACCTGGTGGGCGCGTCCGGGCGACTCCGCCTGCCCAGCCGCCCGGGAGGGGTCGCCGCCTTGCTGGACGTCCGGGACGACCCGGTGGTACTGGGCCGGGGGGTCTCGCTCCTGGCGGTGGGGGACGCCCCACGACACGCGCTGCGCGAGTCGGTGCGCGGGTTCGCGGCCGCACCGGCCGGCCTGCTGCCCTCGCTGGTGGTCGGCGACGAGACCCTGCTCACCGACCAGACCCGGGAGAACCTCCGGGTCACCGGGTTGGCCCACCTCACCGCAGTGTCCGGCGCCAACGTTGCCATCGTGCTCGGCGCCGTGCTGCTCGCTGCACGGTGGGTGGGCGTGCGGGCTCGGCTGCTGCCGCTCGTGGGGCTGGCGGCCGTCGCGCTGTTCGTGCTCATGGCCCGACCTGAGCCCAGCGTCGTGCGAGCGTCGGCGATGGGTGTGGTCGTGGTGCTCGGCCTGGTGTCCGGCCGGTCGGGGCGAGGGCTCGCGCCGCTGGCACTCGCCGTCCCTGTGCTGCTGCTGGCCGACCCGTGGCTCGCGCGCAGTGTGGGGTTCGCCTTGTCGTGCGCGGCAACCGCAGCGATCGTCGTGCTCACCCGGCCGTGGGCATCAATCGCTGGGGCATGGATGCCGCCTCCCCTGGCAGCCGCCCTTGCCGTGCCCCTCGCCGCCCAGCTCGCCTGCACGCCGCTGCTGGTCGGCATGTCCGGCGACCTCAGCCTCAGCGCGGTCCCGGCCAACCTGCTCGCGGCGCCGGCGGTGCCTGTGGCCACGGTGCTGGGCATCGCCGCTGCCCTCGTCGGCCTCGTCGTCCCGCCGGTCGCGCACCTGCTGGCGGGCCTGGCGATACTCCCGACCGGATGGATCGTCGCGGTGGCCGACCGCGGTGCCGACCTGCCAGGCACGAGCGTGGCCTGGACCGGCGGCGTCGCCCTCGCCCTGGTGGTCAGCGCCGCGGGCATCGCTGTCATGCCGACTGTGCTGCGCTCCCCGGTGGCCTCGCTGGCCATCTGTGCCGCGCTCGGTGCGCTGCTGCTGCGCCCCGGCGACGGGTGGCCCCCACCGGACTGGGCGTTGGTTGCCTGCGACATCGGACAGGGCGACGCAGTCGTGCTGCGCGCGGACACCGACGCCGCGGTCGTCGTCGACGTCGGCCCCGACCCGGCCGCGCTCGACTCATGCCTGGACGGTCTCGGGGTACGCGAGGTTCCCCTGCTGGTCATCACCCACTTTCACGCCGACCACGTCGCCGGTGTCGCCGGCCTCGACGACCGGGAGGTCGGCGACGTCCTGGTCACCGTTCTGGACGAGCCGCCCGAGCAGGCCGCGGCGCTGCGTGCGTGGGCGAGCGACCACGGCGTGCCCGTCAGGCGAGCGGTCCCGCAGCAGTCCGGGCGGGCGGGCCGGACGGCGTGGGAGGTGCTGTGGCCGCAGCGGGTCATCCGCGGGGTGGGGTCGACGCCCAACCAGGCCAGCGTTGTCATGCGTGCCGAGGTCGACGGCATGTCGGTTCTGCTCACCGGAGACATCGAGCCCGCCGCTCAGCGCGCCCTGGTCAACACCCCGGGGCTGCCGCTCGACGTCGACGTGCTGAAAGTGCCGCACCACGGCTCCGACGACCAGCATCCGGAGTTCCTCACCGCGACCACTCCGGCGGTCGCCCTGGTCACGGTCGGCCTCGACAACACCTATGGGCACCCCGGTGCCCGCACGCTCGAGCACCTGTCGTCCCTGGGCGCCGTCGTCGCCCGAACCGACGAGGACGGGCACGTCGCCCTCGTCGTCGTGGATGCGTCCACCGTCAGCGTCGTACGCCGCGGACCGCGGTGAGGCGGGCGTGGCATGCTCCAACCCGTGACTCCGCCCGGCTCCCCGCCAGCGCCGGTGACCCTGGTCAGCGGACCTGAGGCCTTTTTGCGCGAGCGCGAGGTGGCCGCGGTCGTGTCTCGGGCCCGCTCGATCGACTCCGGTACCGACATCACCTGGCTGGCCGCGGCCGAGACGAGCCCGGGGGCCTTGGCCGAGACGCTCAGCCCGTCCCTGTTCGCCACCAGCCGCCTGGCGGTTCTAGAAGGGCTGGACGAGAGCTCTGATGACCTTGCTGCCGCGCTGCTGGCTCTGGCCGCCGATCCGCCCGACGGGGCTGTGGTCGTTCTCGTGCATCCAGGCGGCAACAAGGGAAAGCGCTTGCTGGACGGGCTGCGGGCAGCCGGTGTCCCCGTCGTGCGGTGCGACACGCCAAAGGGGGGTGAGCTCGTCGAGTTCGTCATCGCCGAGGCGCGCGCCCACAAGGGCCGGATGGACTCCGAGACGGCGTCCCGACTCGTGGACGTGCTCGGCGGCGACCTGCGCGGGCTGGCTTCGATGACCGAGCAGCTCGTCGTGGACGGCGAGGGTCGTGTCACCCTCGACCTGGTCAGCCAGTACGTGGACGGTCGCGCCGATGTGAAGGGCTGGGCTGTCGCCGACCTGGCGGTCACCGGGCAGACGGCCAAGGCGCTCGCCGAGCTGAGGTGGGCCCTGGCCGGCGGCACCGACGCGGTGCTGGTCGTCGGAGCGCTCGCCGGGTCGCTGCGCACGCTCACCATGCTCACGGCGATGCCGCGCGGTTACCGCGACGCCGACGTCGCGCGCGACCTGAAGGTGCCCACCTGGAAGGTTCGAGTACTGCGCGGTCAGCTACGCGGATGGTCCAGTGACGGGCTGGCGCGGGCGATGCGCTCGGTCGCGGCGGCTGACCTGGCCATCAAGGGCGGGTCAAGCGACCACGCGTTGGCACTGTCGGAGGCCGTGCTCGCTGTCTGCGAGGCCAGGGACGCCCACTAGCCGTGCACCCCCGACGGGTACCGGCTACGTGGGCACAGATCAGAGAGCAGCGGCCCGCTTGGCGATCGCAGCCTTGCGGTTGGCGGCCTGGTTCTTGTGGATGACACCCTTCGAGGCTGCCTTGTCCAGAGCGCGGGTGGCCTCGCGCGCCAGCTCGACCGCGTCGGCGGAGCCGGAGTCGGCCGCGTCGCGGAACTTGCGCACCTGCGAGCGCACGGACGACCGAACAGCCTTGTTGCGCTGACGGGCCTTCTCGTTGGTGAGAATGCGCTTCTTCTGGGACTTGATGTTCGCCATGGGTGACTGAGGCCTTCGATGTCGGGGGGATGAGTCGGGCCTGCGGCGCAGGTGTGCGCCCAATGCCAAGGGTCCAGACTACCAGCGGATGGAGCGGGCCTACGATCAGCAGCCATGCAGGCGGACTCGCAGGCGTCCCTGGTGCGGTCCTACCTGTCGTTGATGCCCGACAGGGGGTCGTGGGACGAGGCGGTCTCGCGGGCCGGTCGGGCACGCGCCCCCTATGCCGATGTTCTGGCCGCGGTCAGCGGGCTGTCAGTGGAGGAGATGTCGGCCCGGGCCGACCTGCTGGCCAACGCCTACGCCGACGCCGGTGTGACGTTCTCGTTGTCGGGGGAGGAGCGGCCGTTCCCGCTCGACCCGGTGCCGCGGGTGATCGACGCCGAGGACTGGTACGACGTCGAGCGCGGGGTGCGGCAGCGCGTACGGGCACTGGAGCACTTTCTCGACGACCTCTACCTGCGTGGCGAGGTGCTCTCCGACGGAGTGGTGCCACGGCGCGTGGTGATGACGTCCAAGCACTTCCACCGCGCCGCCTACGGCATCCGTCCGGTGCGCGGCGTGCGCATCCACGTCTCAGGCATCGACCTCATTCGGGACGAGCAGGGCCGCTTTCGAGTGCTCGAAGACAACGTTCGCACCCCGTCCGGGGTGTCGTATGTCATCGAGAACCGCCAAGCCATGGCCCGGGTGTTCCCCGACCTCTTCGGGTCGCTGCCGATCCGGGCGGTCGACGACTACCCGTCGCGGCTCCTCGGGGCCCTGCAGGCCACGGCCCCCGCGGTGGACGACCCGGTCGTCGCCGTGCTGACGCCCGGTGTGTTCAACTCCGCCTACGTCGAGCACACCTTGCTCGCCCGGGCCATGGGTGTCGAGCTCGTCGAAGGCCGTGACCTCGTCGTGCGCGACGGTGTCGTCTACATGCGCACCACCGAGGGCGAGCGGCGCGTGGACGTGATCTACCGACGCATCGACGACGAGTACCTCGACCCGGTGCACTTTCGGTCGGAGTCGTTGCTGGGGGTCCCGGGCATCCTCGGCGCGGCCCGATTCGGCTCAGTCACGATCGCCAACGGGGTGGGCAACGGCGTCGCCGACGACAAGCTGCTCTACTCCTACGTGCCCGACCTCATCCGCTACTACCTGAACGAGGAGCCGGTGCTGCACAACGTCGACACCTACCGGCTGGAGAACCCCGACCAGCGGGGCTATGTGCTCGACCACCTCGACGAGATGGTGCTCAAGCCTGTCGACGCCTCCGGCGGCAAGGGCATCGTGATCGGCCCGCGGGCCGACGCCGCGGCGTTGGCGAGAGCGCGTGCTCAGGTGGTCGACGACCCGCGCAACTGGATCGCCCAGCCGGTGGTGCAGCTGTCCACGGCCCCCACGTTCGTCGACGGCACGCTGGAGCCCCGCCACCTCGACCTGCGTCCCTTCGCGGTCAACGACGGTGAACGGGTGTGGGTGCTGCCGGGCGGTCTCACCCGGGTCGCCCTTCGACGAGGCTCGCTGATCGTCAACTCCAGCCAGGGCGGTGGCAGCAAGGACACCTGGGTGCTGTCCGGCCACCTCACCGAGACCGGCACGTTCCGGCCGATCTCGGTGGCCAGCACCACCGAGATCCCCGTGGTCACCGACGAGATGCTGGCCGGGTCCCACGAGCCCACCGAGTCAGACGACTCCGACGACCTCGACCTCGACGGCCTGATCGTCGGGCCGTTCGAAGACCCGGCCCCCGAGCAGCAGCAGCAACAGCAACAGCAACAGCAACAGCAAATGTCGGCCCGACCCCCTGCCATCGAGGGAGGCGAGGAGTCGTGCTGAGCCGAATCGCGGAGTCGCTGTACTGGATCGGCCGCTACGTCGAGCGGGCCGACGACACCGGCCGCATCCTCGACAGCCACGTGCACGGGCGCCTCTACGGGCTCGACCCCGAAGGTGTGGACGCCGGCTGCCGCCGGCTGCTCACAGTCATGGGGGCCCCCGTCCCCACGAGCGCCATGCTCGGGGTCGCCGACGTCATGGAGACGTTGGGGTACGCCTCGGAGGAGCCGACGTCAGCCGCGGGCAGCCTGCTCGCCGCTCGGGAGAACGCCCGCGGAGTACGCGAGGTGATGTCGGCGGAGATGTGGGAGTGCCTCAACGCCACGTCCATTCGCCTGCCCGGCGAGCGGGCCCTGGCCCGCCGCCGCGGGCCGGACGGCTTCTTGAACTTCATCCGCCGGCGCACGGCGCTGTTCGGCGGGTACGTCGACTCGACCATGAGCCGCGACGACGGCTGGCAGTTCTTGGTGCTGGGCCGCAGCCTGGAGCGGGTCGACATGACCGCCCGGCTGCTCTCGGCCGAGGTGCGATGGGGTGGCCCGTCGTCTGCCTGGGTGTTGCTGCTGCGCTCGGCCGGTGGCTACGAGGCCTACCTGCGCAGCCATCGGGGTCGGCTCAGCGCCGACGGGGTGGTGCAGTTCTTGGTGCGCGACCGGCTGTTCCCCCGGTCGCTGCTGCACGCCCTCGGCGAGGCGGAGTCGGTGCTGGCCGCGTTGGAGCCCGAGACCGACCGCGCCGCGGTGCTCGGCCGGGCCCGGCGCATCGTCGGTGCCGCGCGGGCCACGCTGGCCTACACCGAGCCGCGGACCTTGACCGAAGAGCTGCCCCGCATCCTCACCGACGTGCAGCACTCCATGACGTTCGCCCACGAGGCGGTCGCCGACCGGTTCTTCCGCCAGGCAGCGGCGGTCATCTGGTCGGCAGAGGTGGTGTCGTGAGCGGCCCGGCCCGGCTGCGGGTGCGCCACGTGACCGACTACCGCTACGACGACCCGGTCGTCGCCTCCTACAACGAGCTGCGCGTCACCCCGCGCACCGGGCCGACCCAGGTGGTGCTCGAGTCACGGCTGGACGTCACCCCGGTCGGGCGGGTGCTGGAGTACGTCGACTACTTCGGCACCGTCGTGCACGTGCTCGACCTGCGCGTCCCGCACCGCAGCCTGGTGATCGTGGGAACTGCCGTGGTCGAGACCGGGTGGCCGGTGGAGGTCGCCCGCACCCATCAGCTCGTGTGGTCCGACGTCGACGACGCCGACTTCTCCGGCCGCTTCACCGAGTACCTGCAGCCCACCGAGTACACCCCCAACGACCCACGCATCGTCGACGCGGCCCGGCGGCTGCGCGATGGGGCCGAAGTGCGTGACGCGCCCACCGTGGTGGTCGACTGGGTGCGGGAGGCGCTGCGCTACGCGCCGGGCACGACCGAGGTTCACACGTCGGCCGTGCAGGCGCTGGAGGCGGGCAGCGGTGTCTGCCAGGACTTCGCCCACGTCGCCATCGCCGTGCTGCGCTGCGCGGGTGTCCCGGCCCGCTACGTCTCCGGCTACCTGCACCCGAAAGCCGAGGCGGTCATCGGAGAGACGGTGCGCGGGGAGAGCCACGCCTGGATCGAGGCCTGGGACGGCACCACCTGGGTGGCGCACGACCCGACGAACGGACGTGCCGTCGGCCGCGACCACGTGCTCGTCGCCACCGGACGCGACTACTCAGACGTGGCGCCGGTCAAGGGCGTGATCGCCGGCGGCGGTGCGTCCCGGCTCGACGCGGCAGTGGAGATCACCCGCCTGGCCTGACCCGTGGCGCGTGGGACACTGCACCGGTGCCGCCCACCCCGTCCGTCCCCGCGCCCGGGGCGACACCACCGGAGCTGATCCGCAACTTCTGCATCATCGCCCACATCGACCACGGCAAGTCGACGCTGGCCGACCGCATGCTGGGCCTTACCGGGGTGGTCGAGGCGCGGCAGATGCGCGCGCAGTACCTCGACCGCATGGACATCGAGCGCGAGCGCGGCATCACCATCAAGAGCCAAGCCGTGCGACTGCCGTGGGCGCCCACGACGGGGTCTCGCGCCGGGACGACCCACGTTCTCAACCTCATCGACACTCCCGGGCACGTCGACTTCTCCTACGAGGTCAGCCGTTCGTTGGCCGCCTGCGAGGGCGCGGTGCTGCTGGTCGACGCCGCCCAGGGCATCGAGGCCCAGACGTTGGCCAACTTGTACCTGGCGCTGGAGAACGACCTCGTGGTCATCCCCGTGCTCAACAAGATCGACCTGCCCGCCGCCGACCCCGACAAGTACGCCGCCGAGCTCGCCCACCTGATCGGCGGCCGACCGGAGGACTGCCTGCGCGTGTCCGGCAAGACAGGCGACGGCGTGACCGAGCTGCTCGACCACATCGTCGAGCACGTCCCGGCACCGACCGGGGACGAGACCGGACCACCCCGAGCGATGATCTTCGACAGCGTGTACGACTCCTACCGGGGCGTGGTCACCTACGTCCGCGTCAAGGACGGGTCGCTGACCGCCCGAGAGCGCATCTCGATGATGTCGACGCGAGCCAGCCACGAGCTTCTCGAGATCGGCGTCATCTCACCCGAGATGGTTCCCTCACGCGGCCTCGGGGTCGGGGAGGTCGGCTACCTCATCACCGGTGTGAAGGACGTGCGCCAGTCGAAGGTGGGCGACACGGTGACCGACCTGCGCAAGCCCGCCGACGAGGCGCTCGAGGGCTACCGAGAACCGCTGCCGATGGTCTACTCCGGGCTGTACCCGATCGACGGCTCGCAGTACCCCGACATGCGAGAAGCGCTGGAGAAGCTAAAGCTCAACGACGCCGCCCTGCAGTACGAGCCGGAGACCTCCGCAGCCCTGGGCTTCGGCTTTCGCTGCGGGTTCCTCGGCCTGCTGCACCTGGAGATCGTCCGGGAGCGGCTCGAGCGTGAGTTCGACCTGGGCCTCATCTCCACCGCACCGAACGTCGTCTACCGGGTCGTCATGGAAGGCGTGACCGACGACTCGTCGGTGCTGGTGACCAACCCCAGCGAGTTTCCCGAGGGCAAGATCGCCGACGTCTTCGAGCCGGTGGTGCGTGCCACCGTGATCACCCCGAGCGAGCACATAGGTGCCGTCATGGAGCTGTGCCAAGGCCGGCGCGGAACCCTGCTGGGCATGGACTACCTGTCCGAAGACCGCGTCGAGCTGCGCTACACGCTGCCGTTGGCCGAGATCGTGTACGACTTCTTCGACTCGCTGAAGTCACGCACCCGTGGGTATGCGAGCCTGGACTACGAGCCGACCGGCGAGCAGCGTGCCGACCTGGTGAAGGTCGACATCCTGCTGCAGGGCGAGCAGGTCGACGCGTTCAGCGCGGTCGTGCACAAGGACAAGGCGTATGCCTACGGCGTCGCCATGGCCTCCAAGCTGCGCGAGCTCATCCCGCGCCAGCAGTTCGAGGTGCCCATCCAGGCCGCCATCGGCTCACGCATCATCGCCCGCGAGACCATCCGGGCGCTGCGCAAGGACGTGCTCGCCAAGTGCTACGGCGGAGACATCTCCCGCAAGCGCAAGCTCATCGAGCGGCAGAAGGAGGGCAAGAAGCGCATGAAGATGGTCGGCCGCGTCGAGGTGCCGCAGGAGGCGTTCGTCGCCGCGCTCTCCACCGGGGAGTCGTCGGCCAGCTGAGCCGCACCCGGCTGCCCGCCGCCACCCCAGGCGACTCGGGCACGGCGGGGCTGTGACAGCGGGCACGCGCACGGTAGCGTCGCAGGCAAAGGCCGCTGGTCGGCGGCACATGTGCAACGGGAGGCAGGACATGGCAGAAGCGGTTGCCCACCACAAGGGCAGCACGGTCGCGTCGGTGGGGGAGCTGTTCCTCGACCGCGTCGAGCTCACTCCGGACTGGGAGGCCTTTCGGCGGCCCAACAACCCGGGGTGGCAGTCGTACACGTGGGGTGAGACCGGCGAGATCGTCGAGAGCTGGGCTGCGGGGCTGCTGGCCCTCGGCGTCGAGCCCGAGCAGCGCGTCGCCATCGCGTCCAGCACCATCCTCGACTGGATCTGGGCCGACCTGGCCATCATGTGCGCCGGCGCTGCGACGACGACCGTCTACCCGTCGACGCCCACGGAGGACGTCGCCTACATCGTGAGCGACTCTGGAAGCGTCGTGATCTTCGCCGAGGACAAGGTGCAGCTGGAGAAGATCCTCGCCGTGCGCGAGGAGATCCCTGCGGTGCACAAGGTCGTCCTGCTCACCGACTTCGACGCTGCCGACGGCGACTTCTCCATCTCCGCCGACGAGCTGGCCCGCCGGGGCAAGGAGCTGCTCGCGCAGGACAGTGACGTGGTGCGACGCACCGTGGCCGCCGTCACGCCGGACAGCCTCGCCACGATCATCTACACGTCGGGCACGACAGGCCGTCCCAAGGGCGTGCGGCTGACCCAGGCGAACTGGGTCTACGAGGGCGACGCCATGGACTCCATCGGGGTGCTGCGCTCGGACGACCTGGAGTACCTGTGGCTGCCGCTGGCCCACTCGTTCGGCAAGGTGCTCATCTCCGGTCAGATCAAGGTCGGCTTCGCCGCCGCAGTCGATGGCCGCGTCGACAAGATCGTCGAGCACCTCGGCGAGGTCAAGCCCACCTTCATCGCGGCCGTGCCGCGGATCTTCGAGAAGATCTACGGCGGCATCCAGACGATGCAGGAGCGCGAGGGGGGCGCCAAGCTCAAGATCTTCCGCTGGGCTGAGGGTGTGGGTGCCCAGGCGGGCAAGGCGCGCCGGGAGGGCAAGAACGTCGGTGGGCTTCTCGGCCTGCAGTACTCCATCGCCGACAAGCTGGTCTACTCCAAGATCCGCGACCGCATGGGCGGACGCGTCCGCTACTTCGTCTCCGGCTCCGCCCCGCTCAGCCGCGAGGTCGCCGAGTGGATGGACAACGTCGGGCTCACGATCCTGGAGGGGTACGGGCTCACCGAGACGTCGGCCTTCACGTTCGTGAGCCGGCCGCACAACTACCGGTTCGGCACCGTCGGCGAGGCTGCTCCCGGCACCGAGGTGAAGATCGCCGACGACGGCGAGATCCTCGTCAAGGGCCCCGGGGTCATGGAGGGCTACCACAACCTGCCCGAGCAGACCGCCGAAGTGTTCACCGACGGGTGGTTCCACACCGGTGACATCGGCGAGATCAGCGACGGGCTTCTCAAGATCACCGACCGCAAGAAAGACCTGATCAAGACCTCTGGTGGCAAGTACGTCGCGCCGCAGAGCATCGAGGTGAAGTTCAAGGCCGCCTGCCCCTACGCAAGCAACATCGTGGTGCACGGCGACGGGCGCAACTTCGTGTCGGCACTGGTCACGCTCGACGAGCCGTCGATCACGACGTGGGCCGAGGAGAACGGTATCTCCGGCTCGTACGCCGAGATCGTCTCGAACCCCAAGACGCGTGAGATGGTGCAGGGGTACATCGACGAGGTGAACGCCCAGCTGCCTCGCTGGGAGTCGGTGAAGAAGTTCGAGATTCTGCCCGAAGACCTCACCATCGAGTCCGGCGAGCTCACCCCGTCGCTGAAGGTCAAGCGCAAGACGGTCGAGCAGAAGCACAGCGACCTGCTGGACGCCTTCTACAAGTAGCCCGCGACATCCGCCGGCGCAGACCAGCGCTGGGAGCCGCCGACGGCCCGACTTCGAGGCCATCGGCGGCTCCCTTTCGGTTGCCTGTCGGAGTAGCGTCGAAAAGGTCCCGCCCTCTCGCCGGCGGGTGACCTTGGGAGGCGACATGACCGGTACAGGACTGCCCGCCTACCGCAGCGACACAGGTGCCTCGGTAGGTCAGATGCTCATGAACCGGGTGTCTGCGACACCCGACCGTGAGGCGTATCGGTACCCGAGCGATTCGGGGTGGGTGTCGCTCACGTGGCGGCAGACCGCCGAACAGGTGCGAACCTGGGCTGCAGGTCTGGTCACCCTGGGTGTCGAGCCGCAGCAGCGGGTGGGCATCGCGTCGCTGACCAGGGTCGAGTGGGTGATCGCCGACCTGGCCGTCATGTGTGCCGGGGCGGCGACGACGACCGTGTACCAGACCACGCCGGTCGAGGACGTCATCTTCATCCTGGGCGACTCGCAGACGCGCGTCGTCTTCGCCGAGGACGACGAACAGGTCGACAAGATCATGGTGGGCCGCGACCGGCTGCCGGACCTCACTCGCGTCATCGTGTTCACCGGGAGCCGCGCCGACGGCGACTTCGTGCTGAGCCTGGACGATCTGGCCGAGCGAGGGCGAGCCTTGCTGGCCGAGCAGCCCGACGTCGTCGAGGAGCGCATCGCGGCGGTCGCACCCGAGCACCTGGCCACGCTGATCTACACCTCGGGCACCACGGGCCGCCCCAAAGGCGTCGAGCTGACCCACGGCAACTGGGTGTACGAGGCCGACGCGGCCGACCAGCTGGGGGTCTTCACGGCCGAGGACCTGCAGTTCTTGTGGCTGCCGCTGGCCCACTCGTTCGGCAAGCTGCTGCAGGTCGCCCAGCTGAACATCGGGTTCCCCACGGCCGTGGACGGGCGCGTGGAGAAGATCGTCGACAACCTCGGCGATGTCAGACCCACCCTCATGGGTGCCCCGCCGCGCATCTTCGAGAAGGTCTACGCGAAGGTTCTCGCCGGCGTCGAGGAGGAGGGCGGCGCGAAGCTCACGATCTTCGGGTGGGCCGTGCGGGTCGGCAAGCGAGCCGCCGCGCTGCGCCGGGAGGGCAAGCCCGTGCCGTTCCCGCTGAACGTTCAGCTGGCCATCGCCGACCGGCTGGTGTTCGCCAAGCTGCGTGAGCGCATGGGCGGGCGGGTGAAGTACTTCATCTCCGGTGCGGCCGCGCTGAACAAAGACATGGGCGAGTGGTTCGATGCCGCAGGCATCACCATCCTGGAGGGGTACGGGCTCACCGAGACCTCGGCAGGGACGTTCGTCAACCGTCCTGGCCGGTACCGGTTCGGCTTCATCGGCGAGCCCATGCCTGGCACCGAGTTTCGTATCGACACCGACGGCGAGCTGCTCATCAAGGGTCCCGGCGTCATGCAGGGCTATCACCATCTGCCCGAGCAGACCGCTGAGGCCTTCACTGACGACGGGTTCTTCCGCACCGGAGACATCGCCGAGGCCGTGGACGGGATCGTCCGGATCACCGACCGCAAGAAAGATCTGATCAAGACCTCGGGGGGCAAGTACGTCGCCCCGGCGCTGATCGAGGCGTCGTTCAAGGCCGTCTGCCCCTACGCCAGCCAGATCGTGGTGCACGGGGACAGCCGCAACTATGTCAGCGCCTTGGTGGCACTCGACCCGGAGGCCGTCGCGCAGTGGGCCGTGCACGAGCAGATCGTGCCTGCCGGGACGGGCCCGGAGGCCTACGCCAGCATCGTCGCAAACCCCGCGACGGTAGCGATGGTGCAGGGCTACATCGACGAGCTCAACGAGCACCTGTCCCGCTGGGAGACGATCAAGAAGTTCACTCTGCTGTCCGCGGACCTCACGGTGGAGGCCGGCGAGCTGACACCGAGCATGAAGCTCAAGCGCAAGTACGTCGAGCAGAAGTACATGGACCAGCTGGACTCCATGTACTCCGCCTAGCGGCCGGCAGCCGGTGCCGGCACAACCCACGGGCGACTGCGCCCCGGCCGACGGCCGGTTGCCCGAGGAGGCCACCCGGAGCCTCGGCTCGCGACCGTTCGGCGTGTACGTCCACGTGCCGTTCTGCGCGACGCGGTGCGGTTACTGCGACTTCAACACCTACACCGCCGACGAGCTCGGCACGACCCCGGGGGCGTCGCGCGCCGGATGGGCTGACGCTGTCGAGGCTGAGTGGCGGCTCGCCCGGCGAGTGCTCGGAGCATCACGGCCACCGATCGACACCGTGTTCTTCGGCGGCGGCACCCCAACCCTGCTGCCGCCGGCCGACCTGCTGCGAGTTGTGGACACGCTGCGTGCAGACCCCGGGTTGGCTGCTGGCGCTGAGGTGACTGTCGAGGCCAACCCCGAGACGTTGACCCGCGACGGGCTGTCCGCCCTGCGGGACGGCGGCGTCACCCGGCTGTCGATGGGCATGCAGAGCGCCAGCGAGCATGTGCTGGCCGTCCTGGACCGCATGCACTCTCCCGGCCGGGTTGTTGCCGCCGTCGCCGACGCGCGAGCGGTCGGCTTCGACAGCGTGAGCCTCGACCTGATCTACGGAACCCCGGGGGAGTCGCTGGGGGACTGGCGCCACACGCTCGATGTCACGCTGGGTCTGCAACCGGAGCACGTCAGTGCGTACGCGCTCATCGTCGAGCCCGGTACCCGGCTGGCCGGGCGGGTTGCCCGGGGTGAGGTCGCCTCCCCGGACGACGACGTGATGGCATCGATGTACGACATGGCCGACGACGCGCTGCGGGGTGCGGGCCTGGACTGGTACGAGATCAGCAACTGGGCGCGTGAGCCCCGGCACCGCTCCCGCCACAACCTGCACTACTGGCGCGACACCGACTGGTGGGGGCTCGGCCCGGGGGCGCACAGCCATGTCGGCGGGGTGCGCTGGTGGAACGTCAAGCACCCGGCGTCCTGGTCGCAGCGCCTCGGTGACGGGGCGTCGCCGGCCGCGGCGCGCGAGACGCTCGATGAGGCGACGCGACGTCTGGAGCGAGTGATGCTGGGGCTGCGCACGATCGACGGCGCTGCGGTGGCCGACGTGCAGGCATCGGTGGGGCCTGGGGCCCTCGCCCGGCTCGACGGCTTGGTGGACGACGGTCTCGTGCAACCGGTGCCGCTCGAGGATGCTCGGGTGGTGCTGACGCGGCGAGGCAGGCTGCTCGCCGACGCGGTCACGCTGCGCCTGACCTGAGGGTCGGGCGTAGACTTGGCACTCCTGCAACCGGAGTGCCAAAGTAGACGCCCGACGGAGGTGACGAGCGTGCTGGACGATCGCAAGGTCGAGGTTCTGCGTGCCATCGTCGAGGACTACGTCGCGACGCGTGAGCCGGTGGGCTCCAAGGCGCTCGTCGACCGGCACTCCTTGGGCGTCAGCTCGGCCACGGTGCGCAACGACATGGCCGTGCTGGAGGAGGAGGGCTACATCGCCCAGCCGCACACCAGCGCCGGTCGCATTCCGACCGACAAGGGCTACCGGGTCTTCGTCGACCGGCTCAGCGGCCTCAAGCCGCTGTCGCAGCCGGAGCGGCGGGCGATCTCCACGTTCCTCGAGGGTGCGGTGGACCTCGA
>Ga0272442_10007107_pt1 | contig 14556 bp, 8 predicted proteins | sample SSMForm2O_FD_200262 | JGI IMG/M metagenome (GOLD analysis project Ga0272442, IMG submission 200262) | Marine sediment archaeal communities from Little Sippewissett salt marsh, Falmouth, MA, United States - SSM-Form-2O | ecosystem: Environmental > Aquatic > Marine > Wetlands > Sediment ...
TGATGTACGCGACGGGCACGCCCCTGGACATGGTCGCCCTCATCGCCGGCCTGCTGATGTGCGGCGTCGTCGTCAACAACGGCATCGTCATCGTCGACCACATCAACCAACTGCGCCGGCGCCACGGACTGCCGCGGCGCGAGGCCATCCTGCAGGCCGGCCGCGACCGGCTGCGCCCGGTCTTGATGACGGCCTTGACGACCGTGCTGGGATGCGTGCCCATCGCCATCGGCATGAAGACCGGCCAAGACGTGCTGTTCAGCGCCGGCCGCACGCTCGTCGGCGGACTCAGCATGGGCACCGTGCTGACGCTGATCGTCGTTCCTCTGGCGTACAGCCTTGTCGACGACCTGCAGTGCTGGGTGGGACGCTACGCCGCGGGGCTCGCGGGCCTGCTCCGACTGCCCATCGCGACAGCGAGCGTGGACCAGCAGTGAACGGGCGGCCCCCCTTGACCACTGCCCCACAAAAATCTATCATGAATACCGCAGTGGGGAGACACACCAGCGGCCCCCTCGGCCCGCGGCGGAACCGGGCCGCCTGTGTGGCCGATAGGTCGTCCATCGAATGGCATAGGTAACGAGTTCAGCCGCGCACAGCACAGGGCCGCATCGATAGGCGGGGCTCGAAGGAAGGCATCGGACAGCATGTTGGCGAGGGTCCAGTCGGGCGCCGTGCTCGGAATCGACCCGTTTCCGCTCGCGGTCGAGGTCGACAACCACCCGGGCACCAACCAGTTCTTCATGGTGGGCCTGCCGGATGCGGCCGTCAAGGAAAGCAAGGAGCGCGTCGGCTCCGCACTGAAGAACTCCGGGTTCCGCTATCCCCGAGGCGTCATTGTGGTCAACCTGGCCCCGGCCGACGTCCGTAAGGAGGGCAGCGCCCTCGACCTCCCCATCGCCGTGGGCATGCTGGCCGCGAGCGGACAGCTCGCCGGCGACCGGTTCACCGACTATGCGATCGCGGGGGAACTGGCCCTGGACGGCTCGATCCGGCCCGTCGTCGGGGCGCTGTCGCTGGCCATCGGGGCGCGGGACGAGGGCCTGCGCGGGATTGTGGTGCCCGCGACGAACGCGCCGGAGGCCGGCGTGGTCCAGGGGGTAGACGTGATCCCCGTGGCGACGCTCAACGAGGCCGCGGCGTTCATGTCGGGCGGGGCCGATATTGCGCCCCACCTGACCGACGTCAAGGCGTTGTTTGACGGCTCCGCCAACCGGGCGCCGGACCTCTCGGACGTCAAGGGCCAGGCCCACGTGAAGCGGGCCCTGACCGTGGCCGCGGCCGGCTCGCACAACCTGCTGATGATCGGCCCGCCCGGGACGGGCAAGACCATGCTGGCGGCGCGGCTGCCCGGAATCTTGCCCGACATGACCTTCGAGGAAGCGCTCGAGACCACCCGCGTGTTCAGCGTGGCCCAGTTGACCAGTGCCAAACAGGCCCTCATCGTGCGCCGCCCCTTCCGCTCGCCCCACCACACCGCGTCCACCGTGTCGATTGCCGGCGGCGGCCCCGGCCAGCAACCGCATCCCGGCGAGGTCAGCCTAGCCCACAACGGCGTCCTGTTCCTCGACGAGGTGCCCGAGTTTAACCGCGCCGCCATCGAGGTGCTCCGCCAGCCGCTCGAGGAGGGGCTCGTCCACATCCGCCGCGCCATCTACTCCGTCACCTACCCCAGCCGCTTCATGCTCGTGGCCGCCATGAATCCCTGCCCCTGCGGATGCCGCACCGACCCCTACCGCCAATGCCGGTGTACCGTCGGCCAAATCCAGCGCTACCTGAGCCGGCTGTCCGGCCCGCTCCTTGACCGCATCGACATCCACGTCGACGTTCCCTCGCTATCCTTCGAGCAACTCGCCGACGACCGGCCCAGCGGACCCTCGAGCGCCGAGGTCCGCGCCCAAGTCCAGGCCGCACGCGACCGCCAACGCGCCCGATACCAGGGCCGTTTCGGCTCGAACGCCGAGCTCGACGAGAAGGCCCTCCGCGAGTTGTGCACGCTGACGGACGGCTGCAAAGCCCTCCTCGAAAACGCCATGACACGTATGGGCTTCAGCGCCCGCGCCTACGACAAGGCCCTCCGCGTCGCCCGCACCCTCGCCGACCTCGAAGACGCCGACGCCATCGCCGAACACCACATTGCGGAGGCGGTGCAGTACCGATCGCTGGACCGAGAGATCTTCTGAGAAGGAGGAGGCGGAAGTCAGAATTCAGGAGACAGGAGATGGAATAGAACGCGGATTGCGCCGGTGACGCGGATTGCCGGAGAACCGAGGGAATCACAGGGCCTGCTGTTGGGGGGAATCCGTGTCATCCGTGTTTCACTCCCCGCTTGACGCCTCTGGATCTACGGCTATCCACAGGCTGCTGGTTGCAGGAAGCCCTGGCTGCAATCTTGTCAAGGAGAGAAGAAATCGAGTGTAAGTAGCGCAGAGCCGAGCCGGGACATCGCCCACCCGCGTCCCCTACGGGACCGCCTGCGCCCGTTTCCGCCGTTTCTCGCCGAGTGCGATCCACGTCAAGGCGCCCAACGCCGACAACGCCGCGAACACCGAGATTCCCAGCCCGACGTACACCCGCCACGGGCGGAACTCGAAGGTCACCCGATGGGTTCCCGGCGGCAGAACGATCGCCTTGAATGCCTTTGCGGCGCGGAGGATGGGGACCTCTCGTCCGTCCACGTGGGCCCGCCAGCCCGGATAGGCGGCGTCGACGAAGGTCAGGATTCTATGGCCCTCGAGCGGGCCCACCTCGACGTCGATGGAGTTCGCGCGGGCGGACAGGATGTTGATGAGGCGATCCTCGTCGTTCTGGTCGCTTAGCAGGTAGGCCCCCGTAAACCGCACATCGGCCCCAGGCCCGGCGGAGAAGACGCTCAAGGTGCACTCGAATGTAGCGAAATCGGGCAAGGGGATCTCGACACGGCCCTTCCCCTGCGGCCTCGGGGGCAGCACGTGCTCCTTGCCGTAGACCCACCGGTCCGACCGGACGTCGCGCAGCACGGTCTCGAGGCGCGCTTGGCCTGCGCTGGTGTAATGCAGGCGGAGGGCCCCATGCAGCGGGCCCTTCTCCACGGGGCCCATGATGATCTTGAATCCCCCCTTGGTCTTCTCTCGCGTGGCCCGATCGAGGAGCCGCCGCGTCAGGTCGGTTTCAACCACGCTCTCCGACACGCTCGTGGCCGGTAGCTCGGACAACGCAATCTCGGGCACGGGCAGCGGCGGCGCGTCTTTCAGAAAGGCGGTGGTCGCCACCGGGAAGCCCTGCCTTCTCGGGGGAAGGGCCGCGTCCACGTACTGTCGCGCAAGCCAGAACCGTCGCTTAAGGAGGAGATTGCCCATGTGATTGTGCGCCGTTACGGCCTTCGCCGTCACGATGCGCGCGTACTGGGATTCGGACGGCGCCAGCACCGTCTGTACAGCCAGTAGCTGAGCGGGCTCAAGGCCCGTCATCTCGGGCGTGAGTTCAAAAACGAGCGCGTTGGGCGACTTGCAGGCATAACGCCGGTTCGCCTTGGACATCGCGACCTGCCTGGACAGTTTCGCGATGTCGCCCGGATAAGGATTGCGCGAGATACTGTTCGACACAGCCTGCGCGTTCCACGCAAGGCCCTCTACCACGACCAGGATCAGTATGAGTGGGCGTAGGAGACGCTTCGTGGTGACGGTCCCGGCCGCGGCGATCGCCATGGTCGTGACCAGTGGAAAGAGCTTGAGAAACCAGGACGAAGGCATCTTGGTCAATGGCCACCACGCGTACAGCGCCACACAGCTCACGCCCACGCCTGCGAGTGTGACGGCGCGCATCTTGCTCGGTTTCCATTGCCCCAAGGCATCGAGCCCATAGGCCGCAAGCACGCCCAGGGGAAAAGCCCACATGGGGGAGGACCAGTTTGAGGAGCCCATTCGAAAAGGGAGGAAGCGGCGAAAGGCCAGGCCGACGGGCAAAGGCGTGCCGACGAAGCAATCGAAGCCTACGTAGAACAGCACGAGATACACGATCGCGTCACGACGCGGCCGGCGGGTCAGGGCGGCGCACGCCAGGAGCAGCACGCCAATATGGAGATGATGGGGCAACAGCCGAATCGGATAGCGCGCTCTGACCACAACGGACAGCGGGGCGCCCCGCGCCCGCATGCTCAACTCGGCCAGCTCGAGGCCCGGAAGCAGCACTGCCGCGCCCACCAGAACCGCCACGGCCAACACCAGGCCAAGGATCAAGGCGTCCGAGCCCATCTTCGACACCCAACCGGGCTTGGCTGCTTCGCCCTTGCCGAGGCGCTCGATCAGTCCGAAGGCGACGGCATAGGCCCCGAGGGCGAGGCCGACGTAGCTCGTGCTCTGCGGGTGGCCCGCCAACAGACTCATGCCGAAAAGCAGGCCCAGCCCCACGCCATAGGCGACTCGCCGTCTCGCGGACTGGGCGAGCAACGCCCTGCGCAGCAGGAGCATCAGGATCGGCAACCACGAGAACGCGCTCAGACAGACCCATTGGCCCACCACGTAGATCGAGAAGAGCGTGCAGTAGGTAAAGGTGAAGGCACCCACCACGGCGGCGCTCTTGCTCAGGCGGTGGTCCCGCACAAAGCAGAACATGCCAACGAAGGACAGCCCGAGGTGCGCGAACGCCAGGATCCGCAACGACACCAGCGAGCCGGCCGCGGTCGTCGCGAACATCAGAAGGCTGCGCAACAGGTTCGGGGGGTAGAAGAGCGCGGACTGAGGATTGGCGGCAAAAGGCTGACCGCACAGCATGAGCGGATTCCATAACGGGAACTCCCCGGCACGAATCGAGGAGTCCAGAAAGAACGTTGCCGGAACGTAGTACGACCAACTGTCGACGACGCCCATCCACTTTGACATAGAGGGCGCAAGCCAGAGGTGCGTATACTGCAGCGGCAGCGTCACGGCCATGAACGCAAAGCACAGCAGCAACGCGGACGCGATTCGGGAACCGGATTTGGGCATGGCGTTTGGGACCTCTGGCGCAGCCGGGCGCCCATGAACTTCGGCCCGCCAACGAGAATCGTTACGCGTGGCGCCCGCGCAGTACTATTCCGCAGCCCGTCGTGATTTGTCAACCGCACCCGCCGGGCGCTGATGGGCACAGAGCCCGTGTGCCGGATTGGCTGCACGTGGATGCGACACGCGCCGCCGTGCACGTATCCCCCCGTCGTCACCATGTTTTCCGGCCTCTACCGTCAGAAGCACGGCCTAACCAGCGGCCATGTAGTCAATCCATGCAACCGGCCCGGTTGGGCAAACCCGGCCTACGGGACCGGCCAATCCAGGTGCCGGTGCAGGAACGCGAAGGTCCCGACGCCGTGGATGCTGTGCGGGCCGTCGAAGAACTCGATCTCGGTGCGGTCGCCGATGCCGAAGCGGACGTATTGGCGGCGGGTCCTCGCGTACTCATAGGCGACCCACTCGTCCGGCGCGACGCCGTCGTGGTGGCCGCGCTCGACCATGAACGGGCGCGGCAGTATGAGCCAGCTCAGTTCGGCGTAGTTGAAGGTGTTGCCGAGGTTGAATTCGAACATCTCGTATTCGCCCGTGAACAGGTAGCTGTATGGATGCCGGTTCGAGACATTCTTCCAGATCCACTCGTTGAAGTCGGCCGAGCAGATGGACAGGCAGTAGTCCTCGAGCAGGGCGGGAACGCGCATGGCCGTCTTGCCGCCGTAGCTGATGCCGTACAGCGCGATGCGGTCCGGGTCGACAAAGGGCTGTTGCTTGAGCCATTCGAGGGTGCGCTGATGCTGCCGGACGATCACGGCGAACAGGGACTTCTTGAGCGGATTGGCCTTGCGCTGCAACACCCGGAACGCGTCGCCGCCGATGTAGGGATTCTGCGGCGCATACACGACAAAGCCGCGCTCCGCCAGGCGGCAGCCGTATTGGTTGTAGGCGGGCTCGTCTACGGTCGGGTCGGTTGCCTTGTTGGGCCTTCCCTCGAGGCCGTGCTGGCACACCACCACCGGACGCCGTTCGCCTGCGGCCAGGTCCTTCGGCAACAGCAGGATGCCGTACGCGAACACGTCGGGATAGACGTCGAGGACGACCTCATAGCCCGTGTACGCCGGCTCGTCGAAGACCGGGCGTGTGCGGGGATTGGGGGGCATGTCGGGCGCCGGAAACCGGCCGATGACCTCGTCCCACAGATAGTCGCGATACCATTGGATGCTCCGCTGCCAGGTCTCGAGCGACGTAGCGTCCGCCTGCGCCCAGAATTGCGCCCGCACCCTTGGCGACTCGCGCATCAGGTACTGCGTATGCTCGATGAGTTCGTCGAACTGACGCTTCATGCGCGCGCCGACGTCGACGCCGCCCTGGCCCTCCTCGGCCGGCGGCGGCACCGCGATGGGCTGCAGCGCCCCTTCGGAGCCCAGGGCTTCGAGGAACGCGGCCAGCGTCTCGTCGCTCGCGGGCAGGCCGTCGCGGCCCCGCGTCAGCAAGACCGTGGCGAGCGGCGCCGCCAGGGCGCGGGCGCGTTTGACTTCGCGCTCGACCTCGCTGAACGCCGGCGTGGCGATCCCGCCCGGCGCGGCGCCGTTGCGGCCGCTTCGCGGCTTGGGGGGGGCCGCTACCTCGGGGTGGCCGGCCGCCTCGACGATGAGCGTTCGCGGCGCGACGAGGCTGGCGATCTCCGCGTCCCCGAACTCGTCGAGCAGCGCCCACACGTTGCGGTAGATGGGCTCGCGCCACAGGCGCTCGCGTGGCTGGAAGTAGCCCGATACGACCGCCGTGGCGATGCGCGTGTCGATAGCCGCCGCGTAGAAGGCGATCAGGCCGCCCTCGCCGTAGCCGATAACCCCGATCGGCGCGTCGCTGTGCTCTTCAAACCAGTCGACACACGCGAGCACTTTCTGCACTTCGTAGCCGATAACGTGGCGGCCCATCTCGAAGGCGGCGCGGTAGACGAACTCGCGGTGCGGCTGGTTGGTCATGCGCGCATCCGGATGCCCGGAGTAGGTGTCGCGTCGGTCCAGCAGCACCGGCACAAGGACCCGGCAACCGTTTTCCACTAGCCGCCGCGCGAACTGGGCCGACTCCGGGACGCCTTCGGCCAGCCCGGCGAGTATCTCGGGCGACCCGTCGCAATCGGGCAAAGAAATGACATTCGCCACCGGCGGGTCATCGGGCTCCAGCAGGAGACCTTCGCCGTGGACGCCGCCGAACACCGGCCACCGCACGGCGCTCACGCGATAGCCGGAGCCGCGCGCCACCAGCGCCGATTGAGCGTGGGTCGCGACAAGCTCGATGGCCGCGGGCGCCCGTTCGTCTACGGCGCCGATGATCGTTCGCAACCGTTCGCGATTCGGCGCCACGGAAGCCGCGTACGCTTCACCGGAGGTGAAGTCCCGCTGCCAATGCTCCTGACGCCGCTCGATCGAGGCCCCGAGCTCGCGCATGAGAAAGGCGTCAATGCCGGCCACCATGGCGGCGGCCGGGTCGCCTTCCATGGCCAGTGGCCCCGTTCCGGGAAGCGGCGCTTGCGCGACCGCCCTCCCCGCGAATCCCAACGCAACGACCACCACCACAAGCGCGATGCAAGTCCCGTCCCAATCCATCACATCACCTCGTCTCAATGTCCTACAGCATCCCACATTGCGTCTTGCAGCCCCGCTTCCCTCAACGCAAAGGCCGGCAGCTCTACTCGGCAGGGGGCCGCCAGCGGTAGGCCAGGGCGAGCGAGCGCATGAGCTCGAACTCGACCGTGCTCCACGCGCCGATGAGGGGCGTGTTTCGCGCGAGCCCATAAGCCTCGGCCAACGCCGGCGACACAGACGTCGCTTCGGCCACGCTGCGCCGCACGGGCACGGAACCGGCATCGGCCGCGTCCTGCCCCTGAACCTCCGGCCCGGTCAACCAGTCCAGCAACGCGGCGATGGCCTCCCTCTTGGCGTCCGCGTACCGTGCAAACACGACCAGCGCGTCATCGGACAGCTTCGAGGCTGGCCCCGACTTGCCCGGCGCCGGGGCCATGGCGGCAGGGAAGGCCGCGCGCTGGGCGCGTGGCCAGTACGCGCTCGATGCGACCGTCATAGCCACGCCGCCCCGGAGGAACAGGTCGAAGGCGCCGTCGGGACGGCCCAAGGCCCGAGGATGGGCCAGGCCCTCGTCGCGCAGCGACAAGACAAACTCGAGCGCGTCTGCCGCTGCGGGGGACGACAGGTCGCAGGCCAGGTCATCGCACACCCGCCCGCCCGCAGACCACAGGGCCTCGATGAACGGCATGTCGCCGAGGGCGTAGAACGACGCCCCCGAATCCTCGTCAGGCCGAGTGACTTGCCGGGCGCTTCGGCGCAGTTCCTCCCACGTCGTCGGCGGCGCGTCGCCCACCACGTCGCGGTTGTAGTAGAGCACGCTGCAGAAGCCGTCGGCCGGGAGGGCGTAGAGGCGTCCATCGAGGCTCAAGGCGCGCCGCGCGGGCGCCTGCACGTCTTCGAGCAAGGCCGCGGGCAGCAGCCCGTCCAACGGCGAGGCGCGGCCAGCGGCGACCAGCCGGGCGAGCCAGCCGCGTTTGATCAGCGCGACGTCGGGCACGTCCCCCGCGGCCAAGGACACGGTCAGCTTCTGAATGGCCACGCCCCAGTCGCCGATGTACTGGTGATGCAGCTCGATGCCGGGATGGGCCCGCTGGAATCCGGCCACGCGCCCGCGGTCGGACAGCATAGCGCCCGATATCAGCGGGTGGTTGTAGTACCAGAACACGAGGCGCGCACGGTCCTCGGGGAGCTCGCGCGGCTGCGTTCGAGGCGTCGCGGCAGCGAGGGCGCGTTCCTCGGCCAGCGCGGCGTTGATGCGCTCCGTGGCTTGCGCCAGGGCCTCGCGCGGCCGCACAGCCGGTTCCCCCTTGAAACAGCCGGCCGCGACCACGGCCAGCAGCAGCGCCGCGCCGCTCGCCATGGTCGGCTGCAAAAGTCTCCAGGTCATAGGCCGCACTCTAGAATCAGTGTACTTAGCGCTGAAGCCGCAGGTCGCGCATCCGGCCGAGGTAGTACTTGTAGTCCTCGAGCGGGACGCCTGGCGTGATGAGGTGGTCGGGCATGGGAATGAAGCCGCCCTCGTTCATCAGCGGCACGCGGCGCTCGATCTCGGCGTCGATGGCGGCGCGGCCTTTCTCGAGTGCGAGCTTGTCGACGCCGCCGATGATGCGGAGGTCTTTGCCGAAACGGCGGCGCAGCCGCATCGGATCGGCCTTCCAGGTGCCGATCTCGACGGGGAAATGGACGTTGACGCCCGCATCGAGCCAGTCCTCGATCAGCGGCTCAATGAAGCCGTCGGTATCGAGCCCGTAGAGCCCGACGCCGTATTCCTCGAGCTTGGCGCGGATCTTCCGGTAGCCGGGGGCCACGCAGCGCCGGAAGATGTCCGGGCTGACCAAGGGGCCGGTCTTGCCGCAGATATCTTCCCAGCCGAAGCCCAGGTCCGGCCGCGTCGTCATGCGGGGGATCACCTGATCGAAGCCCCAGCACACGAGGTCGGCGATGGTGTTGACCATGTCGGCGAAGCAGTCGGGATCCTCGCAGCCGAGATACGATAGGTTGATCACCCCCATCCAGTTACGAGGCCACCCCATCAACGAGGCCGTGCTGATCGTGATGGGCAGGGCGCTCGATTCCGTGTCGTTGATGCGTTTGGCGAGGTCCGCCGGCACGCGCCGCGGATCGGGCTGAAGGCGCTTCTTGTACTCGGGCCACTCGGCCGCGGTCTTGAGCGTGAAATCCGTGTAGTGTGGAATGCAGCTTCGGTGCTTCCAGTCTTGCTGAACCACCCCGTAGGCGTCGCGGAAGATACGATACTCCTCGGTATCCTCGAGTGTTTCCTCCTCGAACTTGGGAAACAGGTCCAGGTCTACGCCCACGCCCGCCCACATCGGGACGGCGCCAAAGTGCTCATGTTCGTTCGCGTCGGGCGGCAGGCCCTCGGCGATCCACCGCTCGCGCGTCTCGGGCCAGCCACACCAGTGGATGACGGGCACCCGGTCGAACTCGCCGTAGTGCATGATGCTCTGCCAAAGCGCGCGGGTGGTCATCTGTGCCATGCCTCCTGACTGCCCGGGGCTGTTCGCATCACACCGGTCGGTGGGATTATAGGGATCCGCGCCGCCGAGTCCAATTGCGCATCGCACGAGGCGCTAGTATACTCGCGCCGTAGTTTGCTCGGTGTTCGGGACATGCAACCATGATGTCAGCGGTCATTCTTGCCGCGGGTGAGGGGACGCGGGCGTGGCCTTACTGCGGTATTCGGCAGAAGGTCACCGTCCCCGTGCTCCACGTTCCGCTGGTTCGGCGCATTGCGCTCGATCTACAGGCGCTGGGCGTCGAGGAGATCGTGGCCGTCGTCGGTCACCGCGCGCCCGACGTGCGGGCGTGCCTCGCCGACATCGAGGGCGCACGCTTCGTCGAACAGCGCGAGCGCACGGGGGCCGTCGAGGCGGCGCTCTTGGGCCTGGCGGAGGTCAGCGCCGACACGGTGCTGCTCTGCTGCGGCGACGTAGCCACGACACGTGAGACCCTCGAGTCCGTTGTGAAGGCCTTCGAGGGACGCGCCGCAGAGGCGCTGCTACTCGTCGCCGAATGCCCGCCCGGCCTCACCGCGTCGCGAACCACGGTCGCGATGACGGCGGACGGCCTCGTGGGCGGCGTCTGGGGACGCGGCGGCACGGAGCACCCGCGCTTCGGCGGCGTGGCCGCGGTCCACACCGACCTGCTGCGCAAATACCTGCTGCGCACGCCCGGCATCATGCCCAACGTCGGCGTCGGCGCGATGCCGCCGCCTGAAGGCGACCCCGCCTATGCCTTCGACCTGATGCGGCAGGACGGCATCGAGGTGCACGCCGTCATGGCCACCGACTTTCTGGTCGACGTAGACAAGCCGTGGCACATCATCGAGGCCAACCGCAAGGCCGCCCAGCACGCCGTCAACTCGCTCGACCGGACGGCCATCGCCGAGGGCGCCACCATCCACGACGGCGCCGATATCCCGGCCGACGCGAAGCTCGTCCTGGGTCCAGGCGCGGAGATAGGCAAAGGCTGCCACATTGGCGGCTCGCTCATTCTGGGCGCGGGGTCGCGCGTCATTAACGGCGCCATCGTCGGCGGCGGCTCGGTCATCGGCGAGGGCAGTCGGCTCGAGAAGTACTGCGAAGTGGGCGGCGGGTCGGTCATCGGCAATGGCTGCGTGGTCAGCCATTGCGCCGAGTTCAGCGGGGTCGCGTTCGACGTCGTGTACCTCTACCATTACTGTAGCCTATCGGGCCTGATCGGGACGCACGTGGACGTCGGCGCCGCCACGGTTTGCGGCACGTGGCGCTTTGACGACGGCACGAAGGTGCAGGACGTGCGCGGACGAAAAGAAACGCCGGAGTGCCACGGCGCGGCGACGTTCATCGGCGACTACTCCCGCACCGGCGTCAACGTGACGTTCATGCCCGGCGTCAAGGTAGGCTACTACGCATGCGTGGGCGGCGGCGCCGTGGTGTATGACGATGTGCCCGAGCGCACGCTGCTCCTGCCGAAACAGGAACACGTGCTCAAGCCATGGGGACCGGAGAAGTATGGTTAGCGGGAAGAATTCAGAATTCAGGAGACAGAATTCAGAATGGGTCGGAGGCCCGGTGGGGCCTGAACGTTTGTAGCTAAACACGTGGGTTGGAGATGTAAACATGAAGTTTCGTATCGAGGGCCTTGTTCCGGCGTTGTTGACGCCTTTCACCAAGAACGGCGCGCAGGTCGACTATGACAAGGCGTGTGCGTTGGCAAACCGTCTGGCGGACCAGGGCGTGGCCGGCGTGTTCCCCTGCGGGACCACCGGCGAGGGCATGCTGATGAGCCTCAACGAACGGAAGAAGCTCGCCGAGGAGGTCGTCGCGGCCGCCGGGAAACGCATCAAGGTGATCATTCATGTGGGCTGTCTCGATACGGCCTCGACCATCGAGTTGGCCCGGCACGCCATGGAAGCGGGCGCTGCGGCCGCGGGCGCGATCGCCCCGGGCTTCTACGCCTACGACGACGCGGCCCTGATGCGCCACTACAAAATGGTCGCCGCGGCCGTGAAAGGGTTTCCGCTTTTCTTGTACAACCTGCCGGGCTGCGCGAAGAACGAGCTGTCCCCGGACCTCATCCTTCGGCTCGCCCATGAAGTGGACAATATTGTCGGATTGAAGGACAGCGCCGGGGCGATTCACAAGCTGTCGATCGTGCTGGATGGGGCGCCGCGGGGATTCGTCGCGCTCAACGGCGTGGACGAGTATACCTACGAGGCGAAGCTGACCGGCGCCAACGGTTCGGTCACGAGCACCGGAAACGTGGCGCCGGAGCTGTTCCTGAACATCTACCGCGCGCTTGAGAAAGGTAACCTCAAGAGGGCCCGCTCCGCTCAAGCGACCTTGAGCGGGGCCTGCCGGCTGTTCCAGTACGGCAAAATGGTGGCCTACTACAAAGAAGGGCTGCGCCTGCGCGGATTCGACGCAGGCTACGTGCGGCCCCCGCAACGCGAGTTGACGGCCGCCGAGAAGAGGGCCTTCGCCAAGGGCCTGGAAGACGCGGGCCTCATCTGACGCCCGCCTGCCTTGCCGCTGGACTCAGTCTGGGAAGCCCTTGGTGAGACGAGGTCACGTGAGATCATGCCACATGGCGAGCATTTCCGCGCATGCCGCGCGGTCTCCTGGATAGGCCGTGGGACGCAGGATGCAGCGCGCGCCGGTATCGCGGACCAAGGCCGCGACCCGCCCGGTGTAGGCCGGCCAGTCCTCGGCGTTCTTGGCTTCGATGCGGCTGTATAGCACGGTGCCCGTGGCCGCGCACTGTTCCAGGAGCCAGCGGGCGTCGTGCATGCCGGGCTGCAGGTCGATGGCCCGAATCCACGGCGACCGGCAAAGCTGCTCGAAGAAACTCTCGTGGCGGCCGCAATAGTGGGCAAAGGCGCCGCCGTAGGGCCGCGCCGCGGCCTCGACATAGGGCAGGATGATTTCGGCAATCGTCTGGGGCGAGAACAGGATGGCCGCATCCTCGCTGACCCGCGCGCCGGCGTGAGGGAAATACACCCCTTGCGTGGTGCCGTGGCCGTGGATGATCGAGGCGCGCTCTTCGCCGAGGAGGGCTTTGATGCGGTCGGTCACCCGCAGGTACAGCCCCAAACAAATCCCAAGGAGTTCGTGCATCCATTCGAGGCGCGACGGGTCGACCGCGTCGCAGAAGATGGCCTCGCCGTAGAGGAGATGCGCCGTGTCGAAGGCCCCCTGCGTGTCCGGATGGTAGGCCACGACCTCGTGTTCGCCCGAAGCCAGATGTCGCTCATAGAAGGCCGTTGCCCGCCGCATCAGGTCGGTTTCGGTCACATCGATCTCGGGAATGGCTCGTATGGCCGCCTTGCTCAACGGCGGGCCCGGCCAGGGCATCTGACCTTCGCGCAACGCGTAGGTTTGTCCCGCAATGGCTGGCACGAACACCACGCCGAGGTTCGGGCGCACGGTGGGAATGCCGTCGGTCGGCCAGTCGAGCACGGCGCGCGCGTTGCCGATTTCGTACTCCCACATGAGGCGGGGATTCTCAAAACGTTCACCATAGCCGGCGGGTGCGTACATGTCGGGTTCTGGCGGGGGAATCAGGATCAGGCTCGGGCCCTCGCCCTGCCAGAAATGCTCGTGGGCCTGCCGTTTCTCCGACAGCGTCATGCTGCGGCCTTCAAAGCAGGGGGTCTGGGCGTTCGAAGGCGATCACGATGGCCTCGTCGCCCTCGGCGAAAGGTGCCAGCGCGTCCGTGCGGGGATTGACCACGACGCCCTGCTGCGTCTTCGCGCCGATCACAAGGGCAGGGTTGGGCACGTCACGCTTCGCCAAGACGGCGGCGGCCAGCTCGGGGAAGGTCTTGCCGATGAAGGCCGGCGGCACCGGAATCAGGTAGACCTCGTTGGTCTCCTCGGTGTTGGTCAGGAGCCGGCGGTAGACTTCGCCCAGGCCCTGGAACCGGGCGGACTGCGACAGCAGCAGCATGGCGAACTCGGAGGCGGAGATGATCTCGTCCGCCCCGGCCCGGTCGAGGTGCTCAACGTTCTGCGCCGCGACGCCCTCGACGCAGATCCACGGCCCGCGCTCCACCTGCTTGCGCAACCGATCCACGGCCATGGCGATCAGGATGGACTTGGCGTCGGCCAGTGCGCCCGCGGACGGCTCGGCCAGAATGACCACCGACTGGGCCTGCGGCACATTGGCTCGCTTGAGAATGGTCTCGTTGGCCGGATCCCCTTTTACGAAATACACGTCCTCGAACTGCGGGCTGTCGTCATGCTCGGGCAAGGCCGACGCCTCGACGTTTTCGCTGACGATCACGACGGGGTGTTTGACTTTGACGATGTCCGCGTGCAGCTCCCGGATGATGGGGAGCCCCTTATCGTTCCAATTGCAGATCACGATGTGGTTGGTGAGTTTCGCGCTTGGCATTTTCCAGCGACTCCCCATTCTCCGTTCCACCAGGAATGATGCGATCGCGCCCGTCATGATTGCAACCACACCCGCGCTCAAGGCCAACACGCCGATGGCGATGACCCGCCCGG
>Ga0272442_10007110_pt1 | contig 14553 bp, 14 predicted proteins | sample SSMForm2O_FD_200262 | JGI IMG/M metagenome (GOLD analysis project Ga0272442, IMG submission 200262) | Marine sediment archaeal communities from Little Sippewissett salt marsh, Falmouth, MA, United States - SSM-Form-2O | ecosystem: Environmental > Aquatic > Marine > Wetlands > Sediment ...
GGGTCAGGGTCAGCATTTTGCCCCGGGTGAGGTCCACGATTTGCACGGCGCCATCGGCGGCGGCATGGCGTAATAAGCCCGGCGCCTGGTACATCGTGGTATAGCTTTGCCCCGGGGCGCCGGCGGCATCGACGGTGATCTGGCAGGTGGCGGTTTGGGCGTTTAACAGGGGTTCGACGATACGGGCGTAATCGGCTTGGGGATCGCTGCTGTTTTGAATCAGGAAAAGCAGGCTGAGTCCGCCGAGGGAGATAATCAGAACGGCGGCGATTTTGATCATGCTGTTGAGGTGGCGGGAAATAAAAGATCTGTGAAGGAAGCGGGGATTGTCCGGGGCGGCGTCGAGGACGGCATGGACCGCTTCGAAGGGCGGCTCGGCGGGGATGTTGGTTTCCCGCAGGGCTTGAATCGCCCGATCCAAAAGTTCAACATTTTGGTTTTGCTCGTTGGGAGTCATCGCATCACCTCATGATTCATTGGGCGCCAGTTCGATCGCCAGCAAATCGCGTAATCGGCCCCGGGCGCGTTGGAGCAGCACACCCACGGCGTCGGTTTTCATATCCAGTTGCCCGGCGATCTGGCGATAACTTAAGTCTTCCAGAAAACGCAGGCAGAAGACCTGGGACTGCTTTTGGGGTAATTTGGTCAGGGCCTGCCGCAAACGCTCGCTCAGTTCGGCGGCCTGGGCATATTGTGCCGGTTCGGGTTGATTACTATTGACGGCGGACCATTCCGGAATTGTCTCAAAACGCCCTTTTTGTCGCATGCGCTGACGCAGCCGATCGAGGGCTCTGGTTGTGGCCAGGCAGTGTAACATTGCCGGCCAATTGCGGACAACCTGTCGCTGGGCGACTTTCAAGGCGCTGATAAACGTTTCCTGGAAACAGTCCGCCGCGTCCGCATCGTTGCCGAGCAGACGATAAGACGTACGCCACACCTGCCGGCGGTTTTCGTTAACTATCGTATTCCAGTCCACTTACAAACCCTCTCGAGTCAAATTGTCCGCATATATACAGTCGATTTAAAGTGACATTTTATAACAAAAATTTGGGATTTCCAGGGAAATGATGGAAGTAAATAAAGGAGTTTTTTAAAGAATCATCTGCGTTGGTAGTTTTTTTCGGTGAGTCCGGCGACCAGGGCGTCGAGGGTGGCGCGGATGTTTTGGTCGTTATCGCAGAGTTTGTCGATGGTGCGATAGGCGTGCAGGACGGTGGAGTGGTCGCGCCCGCCGAAATGGCCGCCGATTTCTTCGAGACTGTGATTGGTCAGATCGCGGGCCAGGTACATGCAGACCTGGCGGGGAAAGGCGATCGAGCGGGAGCGGCGTTTTCCCTGGAGGTCCGATAAGCGAACGTTGAAATGCTGGGTTACCGCGTCAATGATTTGGGAAATGGTGATTCGAATGCGCGGGATGGCGGGTTCATCGCCGAGGGCTTCGCGAACCAACTCCACGGTGATAGTGCCGCCTTCAAGCAGGGCCAATCCGTGAATTTTGGTCAGGGCGCCTTCGAGTTCGCGGATATTCTGGTCCAGTTTGCCGGCGATTAACTGGATGGCTTCGTCCGGGGGATTAATGCCGCGAAGCTGGGCTTTTTTCAGGAGAATCGCCATGCGAGTTTCAAAATCAGGCTTGTCGATGCGGGCGACCAGACCCTGGTTGAAGCGACTGACCAGCCTTTCTTCCAGGCCGGAGATTTCGGCGGGTTTGCTGTCGGCGCAGAGGATAATTTGTTTGCGGGTCTGGTAGAGGGTGTTGAAGGTGTGAAAAAATTCTTCCTGTGAGCGTTCTCTTTCAGAGAGAAACTGCACATCGTCGATCACCAGCAGCTCGGCATGGCGGTATTTGTAGCGAAAATCGTGCAATTTACCCTGCTCTACCGCCCGGATAAAGTGATTGACGAAGGTTTCACAGGTTAAATAGGCGACTTGTGTCTGGCGCTGTTGTTTTAAAAGGGACTGACAGGCCGCCTGGAGAAGATGCGTTTTCCCCAGTCCCACCGAACCATAGATGAACAGGGGATTATAAGCCTGCCCGGGCGCCTCGCTGACGGCGAAACAGGCGGCATGGGCCAAACGATTGCAGGGACCGACCACGAAGTTATCAAAGGTGTAATCCGGGCTAAAGTAGTAAAGATCGGTGTCGATGGAACTGGAGGAATCAACCTGGTGGTGTTCGAGTTGCTGCTCGTCGGTTAAAATATATTCCAGGGTAATCAGATGCCCGGTGATCTGCTGGGCGGCCTGCTGAAAACTCTCGTTACATATTTTCTTCAGGTATTGCTGCCGGGATTGTTCGGGCACGCCAATCCGGAGCAGACCATTTTCCAGGGAAATCGGTTCGATTTGCTCGAACCAGTTACGCCAAATTTGACTGTGATTAGTCTGTAAGTAGCGCAAAAGCTTGTCCCAGATGTCAGCCAAGACGTCGCCCACGTTTGGTTTGTTCCTTTCGCAAATCGAATTTTGAGCAATCGGGTGCCGCCGGTGACGGCCAACACATAAATAAACCGAGCCAAGAGCAGCCCGGGGTAAAGGCGCATTATCGCGGTAACTAAATAACTGTCACTGCCTTACGGCTCAGCTCGCCACAAGCTCAGGCCGTGAACTTACCTTGTCATTGCGGGTAAGTGTAACAATGAGGGTGTGAGATGTCAAACGAAATAAGCAGAATCCATTTAGCTGTCGATAGTAATTGAGTCTGTTTATAGTGGCATGAGGGGTAGTTTGCAGTTTATTTGCTTGATTTTCCGGGAGTTATGAATTAGTAATTGACGTTGATGTTGGTTTTTTACGGCCCGGGAGCTAATTGGAAAGGAGAGTCGATGAAAAAGGTAAATAATTTGGTTATAGGACCTTATGTCGGTCGGTTTTTAATTCCGCTGATTTTAGTAGGGATTGGATTGAGTTTTTCGGTGGGTTGTGAGCAGCCTTTGCGCGAGAATGAGACCTATCACAAGAAGGCGGTTGCTTGGCCTCTTTTTGATGTGGAGAAATGGGAAGGGATTAATCCCGAAGACGGAACCCGCTGGAAACGGGAGGTGGGCGATATGTTGATACTGGCGACCTGGGAGACAGAGGAGCGGTTCGACAAGGATGATTTCCGGATTTATCGTAAGGAAAAAAGCGGCTTTTTCCCGCTGTGGTTTACGGAAATCGAGGAATCAGAGGCTTTTGTCAACAAAAAGGGCAGCGTATTGATCTATCCTTACGAGTCGAAAAGGCTGAAGTAATATTTTAGGGATTAGGGACTAGGGATTGGGGATTGGGGGTTGGGGATTAGGGGATTGTTTGCGGTAAGTGCTTGTTTGGCAAGCATTTATATATAGTTAAGAGGATTGTTTATTGCGGGCGGATTTTTGAAAAGATTTGACTTGGCAGGTTAATATCCGTAATATCAATAGTTTATAAAATTTTAGGTTGGAATATGGTGCTGTATCCTTGATTTTATCTGCGTTATGATAATCGGGCGCCAGCGACTATAATTTGCTGCGGAAATAAGGTTTATTACGCCATACGCGTCGTTCGGTGATGATTGGCGCACAGAAAGGATATATAAAGGCTATGTCATTTGCATTGATATCTGATATTCATTCCAACCTGACGGCGTTGCAGGCGGTGATGGAGGATATTGACCGGCGCGGTATCAAAGAGATATTTTGCCTGGGGGATATTGTGGGTTACGGTCCGCAGCCGGCGGAATGCCTGGATTTACTGATAGATAAAGGGGTGGTGAGTATCATCGGCAATCATGATCATGCGGTGTTTTTTGAGCCGACGAATTTTAATGTCGGGGCCGAAAAAGCGAGTTACTGGACGCGACAGTGCCTGGAAGAAGAAACCGACAAGGACCGGCGCAATCGACGCTGGCATTTTATCGGTCGGCTGCCGGTTCGGCTGGAGATGGGCAATATTTTACTGGTGCATGGATCGCCGCGCCGCCCGGTGAATGAATATATATTTCCGGATGATGTTTACACCAATTCGGGCAAAATCAGCGCCAACTTCGAACGGGTCCGGCAATTATGTTTTGTCGGGCATACGCATGTGCCGGGCGTGTTTTTAGAGGACCCGGATTTTTACAGCACCGATGAATTGGATATGGAATATCCGATCACCGACGCCGAGCGGGCGATTATCAACGTGGGCAGCGTGGGACAGCCGCGCGATCAGGATATCCGGGCGTCGTATGCCATTGTCAATGAGAAAAAGGTGGAGTTCATCCGGGTGGATTACGATTATGAAGCGACGGCGAAACTGATTATCGAGAATCCGAATCTGGATAATTTCGAAGGGGAACGGTTGAGGGACGGCCGATGAGTGGGCGAGGCGGCCTGGGAAGGTTAAAGGTTCAAGGTTAAGGTTCCATAAAAAAGTCAAAGGGTTTGATAAACAGGATATAAATTTTGGATTTTGATATTAAAGATTTTCTTAAGGCGATGCTGGTTTGTTTGTTGCTGATGGTGGTATGGCAATATTGGATGGTCAAAAAGAATCCCGTTACGCCCCCGGGTGATTCCCAGCCGACATCGACGGCGCCGCCGAGTCAAACTCCGCCGCCGAAAGAACCCGCCGGGACGACCGGGGGCGAACCGGAGCAGGCGACCCTCGTTCCGGACGCCGATTGGCATGTGCGGGTTTACCAAGAAACCGAAGATGTGGTGTTGGGCCGCCGGGAGGAAAACGAAAATGGTTTCCGGGCGGAAATAATCATTGATGGCGCCTCCGGTGGCTTGGGGCGGGTGTTGCTCAATGATTATAAATTGAAAGTATATGACGAGCAGACGGGTTATCCGTTATTGACCCAATGTACGGACCAGAAAAATATTCCCCGGAATTCGCTGCAATTGAAGCGCTTGAAGATAACCGGTCGGGCGGAGATATTTGATCTTTCGAATGATTGCTGGCGCGTGATTCCGGTCGAGGGGACGCCGGTGAATGAAGCGGTGAGCCTGGCCGCGACGATTGTGGAGGGTGACGACAATCCGGTTTTGGAGGTGATAAGGACCTATCGTTATCCGCCGGGGTCCCGGCAGTATAATCTGGATTTTGAGTTGCGTTTGGTCAATAAGACCCGGCGGATGCTGACGGTGGAATGGGTGGAGTTGTACGGTCCGATGGGACTGGTCCGCGAAGCGCCGCGGGCGGATCGCCGTCATATAGCGGCCGCTTACCGGGTGGCGGGCGGAGAAATAGAAGTAAAACGACAGCAGTTATTGAATCTGAAAAAAAAACCGGAAAAAAATGAGGTGGAAAAAACCAAGGTTGGTTCGCTGCTTTGGTTTGGAGGGGCCAACAAATTTTTTACCGCGGTGCTGCGCCCTTTGCCGGGGGAAACCGGCCCGGTTGATTATATCGCCGATAACCAGGTTACCGGTGAGTTGCTGCGAATGCCGACCGAAACCGAAGGCGAATTGTTTCAGGATACCCAGGCAAGCATAGCGCAGGTGACGCCGACCGATATGATTTTGGCCGGCGGCGAGGCGGCGTTTAATTTTCAGGTTTACCTGGGTCCGATTTCCCAGGAAATATTTGAACAGCAGCCGTATGTCGAACTGGGCTATGAACAACTCTTTTTTAGCCGTTCGTGTTTTTGCACGTTTACCTGGCTGACAAAACTATTGCTGGGCTTGATGAAAACTACTTATGCCGCCGTTCATAATTACGGGGTGGCGATTATTATCCTGGTGCTGTTGGTGCGTTTGATTTTGCATCCGATTACCAAAAAAAGCCAGGTCAATATGATGAAGATGCAAAAATTGCAGCCTCAAATGGAGGAACTGCGCAAGAAATACGGCAATAACAAACAGGAAATGAGCAAACGAACCATGGAACTGTATAAGGACCAGGGCATGGCGAGTAATTTTCTGCTGGGATGTTTGCCGATGTTTTTGCAGATGCCGATCTGGATCGCGCTGTTTACGGCGGTGGACGGAAACGTGGCGATCCGGCACCACGGGCTGTTTCCGGCGAGCTGGCACTGGCTGACGGATTTGGCGGCGCCGGACCGCTTGATACCGTTTGCCTGGTTTGGCGTCACCAAACCGATCGAGATACCGTTTCTGAGCGGTTTGATCGGCGGGATCGACGCCTTTAATTTGCTGCCGCTTTTGCTGACGGTGGCGATGTTTTTACAAATGAAATTTTCCCCGCAATCCCAGATGACCCAGGCCAACCCGCAGGCGGCCCAACAGCAAAAAATGATGATGTATATGATGCCGGTGATGATGCTGCTGTTTTTCTATTCGGCCCCTTCCGGTTTGAATCTCTATATTATGGCCAGTACCTTTGGCGGTTTGATCGAGCAGAAATACATCCGTAAGCATATTCAGGCGATCAAGGAAAAAGAAGAAGAGGTCAAAGTCACCGTGACCGGCAAGGTCAGTGAAAAACTCGGCCCCCGGAAACGAAAATCCAAACCGCCCAAGAAATATTTTTCCTGAGATATAGCTTGCGGAAAACGGATTTTGATAAGGAGACCGTTATGCCTCGATTACTGTGTTTGCCCCGCGCTGTCATTCCCGCGAAAGCGGGAATCTATTCGCTCATACTTGAGGTTTTGTTAGAGTGCCTGATATAGGTTGCGGAAAACGGATTTTGTTATTCCCGCGAAGAAAATCCGTAGGTCAACGACTGAAGAAATGATCATTGAGGTAGGACGTTTAGCACCGCAAAGGAAAGTTTATGTTTAACATCAGAGTTTTTCGTTTGGTTTTGGTTTGTTGGGTGATTATGAGTTTGGTTCTGATAGAGGTGGGCTGCCAGAAGCCGGCCGAACCGGCGCAGGCGGCGACGCGGGTGATTTTGGTCCGTCATGCGGAAAAGGCCGGTGAAAAGGGCGATGTGCCCTTGACCGAACGGGGGCAGCGGCGGGCCCAGGTGCTCGCCGAGATGCTCTCCGAGGCGAATGTCAAGGCGATTTTCGCCACCCAATACCAACGAAACCAGATGACGGCCGGACCTTTAGCGGAAAATACGGGCGCCCCTGTTACGACCTTGCCGATCAAAGGGGGAGTAGCCGGCCATGCCGAACAGGTGGCGGCGAAAATACGCGAAGGGGATTTCGCCGGCGGGGTGGTCGTCTATGTCGGACACAGCAATACGGTCACGCCGATACTTAATGCTTTGGGCATAGATAGTTATCAAGGGGAAGCCGATTATCCGCAAATGTTTTTGGTCCTATTACACGAAGATATCCCCCCGGAAATGATAATTCTGCATTATAATTGACAGCTTCAAAAATTGGTGACGACAGGGGTGGGCTTCCAAGTATGCCTAAATTCAATTTTGCCAAACTTCAATTCCAGCTTCCGTTTAAGGATTTATCCCAGTTTCCCCAATAGAAATGCACAACTTCTGCCCCATAGACCGATAAATATTGCAGTTGTAAACTGTGTAAATATAAACATGTGGTAAGTAGTGCGAAGATAACTTGTTTTCCATAAAATAGTTACAGCAATATATACCAATTGCTGACTACTTGAGCGGAGCATTGCCATGAACTGCCCTTTTCTAAATTTGGACTGCCCCCAATGCAGTGAGATCCTTAACCTCCAGCACCTCGACGAAGCCTTCGATCTCTGCACCAATCATTACACGATGTGCCCGGTTTATGTCCAATTACAATTGGATGAATCAATCCCCGAACTGGTCGGGTGCGCCTGTGCCTTTGACTAGCATTTTAGCGTAAATACCGGTCATTTACGAGTAAAACCAGCGCATATTTGTGCCTTTAGCGCGCCTTTTCGCGCACTTTATTTAAGAATATTTACGATTATTTAAGAATTTTTAACTTTCAAACCGGTAAAACCGCGATGAATTCCCCCCCAAATCACCCCTGGCCCACCTCTAAAATCGCCCCTTTCCTCGACTACCTGATCACCGAGTGCGGCTTGGCCCCCAACACCATCGCCGCCTATAAACGCGACCTCACCCGCTGGGGACAATTCTGCCGCCAAACGCAAATCACTGACCCTAATAAACTTACGCCACCACTCCTCCAAAAATACGCCATCTTCCTCTCCCAACAAAAACTCGCCACCCCCACCATCGCCCGACACCTGGTCTCCCTGAAAATGTTCCTCCGTTATCACCTGCTCGTCGGCTTAACGCAACATGATGTATGCTCCGTCATGGAAACCCCCAAAACCTGGCAGCGACTGCCCTCAGTCCTCAGCGAAAAACGCACTGTCGAGCTAATAGAAGCCGTCGATCCCGAAAATCCCCTCCGTCTGCGCAACCGCGCCCTCCTAGAACTCCTTTACGCCACAGGACTTAGGGCATCAGAAGCGGCCAATCTGCACCTCAGAGACCTCAATTCCCAAATAGGCTACATCCGCTGCCTCGGCAAAGGCCAAAAAGAACGCGTTATTCCCATCCACAAAACCGCCTTGAAAGTGCTGCAGGAATATCTGGAAGTCCTTCGCCCCCAATTAGTTAAGGAAGTGACCTGTACGAATTTATTTCTCAGTCGCACCGGCCGGGCCTTAAACCGCATAGAAATTTGGCGCATCGTCAAAAAAGCCGCCCGGACAGCCGGCATCGCCGGCCGCGTCACCCCACATACCCTCAGGCATTGTTTTGGCTCCCATCTTTTACAAGGCGGCGCCGATCTGCGGGTATTGCAGGAAATGCTGGGCCACGCGGATGTTACGACCACGCAAATCTATACCCACGTCGATCAGAAACACCTGCGCCAAGTCCACAAAAAATATCACCCCAGGGCCTGACACTATAAATCTGAATTATAGATAACGATGCATTATTCTAATCAAGCCCCGTATTTATGCGCGATTCTTTTCAGTACTGATTTTCGAAGCGATCGGCCAATTGGGTGAGCATATCCCGCCAGTTTTCGGTCAAGGGAACAAATTCATATTCTAGAATATCCCCCAGAAGGACCATATCCTGGGCTTTCAGGGCCGATTTTATCTCGTTCAAGTTATTTGTCAGACTACCCAGGACATCATTCAGCGAACCAACTTTAGGTTCACCGGATTCGCTGTCGGGGCGGTAAATTTCGATGGATTCAATGTCGATTTCCAGCAGGCGGACGGCACTGAGCAGCGATTGCTGGGTGCCGCTCCAGATTTGCAGGTAGCTGTTGAGCATGGTCATCGCTTCCGAGCTGCGGCCCTGGCGGAGATGATCGACGATTTCGTCGCGATCGGTTTTGCTTGCGGCGAGTCCGTCGGCTAAGATTATTAAACCTCGTGCCGCCAGCAGATTACGTGTCGTCGCTTCGATGTGGGCTTCGTCGAAATCATCGACCGAACGGTTTTTCCATTCGGCCAGGAGTTCGGCGGTCAGGGGCTCGCCATCGACGCGGATGGTGGAAATCACCTGATCTTCCCGGATGTGCTGCTCCTGGACGGCGAATAAGGCGGCCCCCAGCGTTTCCGGTTCGGGTTGGATATTATCAAGTCTCTGACCGTTTAGTAAAAGCTTCATTTGCAATACCTTATCGAATTATACCCAATATATCCTAATACTCAAGATATTATCGGACATTGCCGGGAAAAGGATTCAATATAAACCACTTTTTGCCTTCTAAGACATGATAAAATGGACAAGCTGTAGGGATTATGCGGGCGGGACGCCCGCGGTACGGTGGGGGCGGGGTGGTTAGGTCGGTTATTTTTTTGGTCGGATTTTAAAGAGGGGCGCTTCGATGGCTCTGATGTAGTTGGTCCAGTTGCCGGGGTTGGGGTCTTTTTCGATTTCGTTGAAGGTCATGGCGATTTTGGAGTCGAGGTTGTCGAGGTAGTGGACGGCGAAGGCTTCGGGCGTCGAGGGCAGCACCGGGCAGCCATACTCGCGGATGCCGTGGTGGGATAGGATGATGTGCATCAGGCAGTTGCGCAGTTGGTCGGGGAAGGCGTCGGCGCCGGCGGCGTGCAGTTCGTCGATTTTCTGATCGATGAGGATGACGCCTTTAACGAGGTGTCCGATGAGGCGGCCTTCGTCGGTGTATTGAAAGCTGATGTCGTATTTCAACTCGGAGGTTTTGCCGATGTCGTGCAGGAAGAGGGCGGCGCGGATGAGGTCCCAGTCGAGTTCGGGGTAGTGATCTTCGATACGGGCGGCCAATTCGATCAGGGAAAGGGTGTGTTCGAGCAGGCCTCCGATATAGGCGTGATGGAGACCCATGGCGGCCGGGGCTTTTTGAAACTGATCCATGAGTTCGTCGTCGGCGTGGAAGAGTTTGACGAGGCGCGACAGGTGCGGATTTTTGATTGTGGCGGTTTCTTTTTGGAGCCGGGCGTACATGTCTTTGATGTCTTTTTTGGTGGTCGGCAGGAATTCCTGGAGGTCCACCTCGGAGGGGTCCAGGGGTCGAAGGGCCTCGATGACCAACTGTAGGGAACCCTGGTAGTTTTCGGTGCGGCCCCGGACCTGGACGAATCCTTCCTGGGGCAGCGACTGAAAAATCGCCTCGGACGCCTGCCACATCCGCCCGTTCACCTTGCCGGTCGAGTCGCTCAGATAGGCGGCGATGTAAAAATCACCGCGGGAGGTGGTGCGCAGTTGAGGCTGGGAGATGAGAAAGACCTGGTCGAGTCGTTCGGCGGATTGTAATTCGGCGATTTTTCGGCGGGGTGATTCAGACATAGTGCAACCTTATGTAATAGTTAGATTAATGTAACTTTCAGGCAAATATAGAGGTTAGGATAGGTTCATGCAAGAAAAACCGCTGAATTATGAATCAATAACGAATAATAAAGGTTTAATTTTGTCTTGGTACATCGCCATTTCGAGACGGGTGTTAGGAAAAAAATATTGTAACTCTTTGTGGTTAATGGGTTTGTAATATTTTGACTTGGCGGGGTAATTTTGGTATGATAAAGTTGTCTCTGTGAGGAGTGCGCTTTTATGACGGATCGGATCCGGCAAAAGAACTATGTGGATTGTCTGATAGTGGCCCCGGGCGATTGGCCTGAACGAATTCGCGGGCGCCTGCGGCGGCGTTTTGACGTTGGCGCCGGTGAGTCGTCGATGATGGATTGTCGCGATATTTATGAGGCGGCGGCGCAGATTATGGAATCGCAGGGACGCGGACGCGGAGTGTTGGTGTATGTGCTGGTCGATAGCATGCCGGAAGCGGAGATGCAGTTTTTTCGCTGCTGGAGCGGGAACGAAAAAGTTCGGACGGTGGCGTTGTCGATGGCCGGGCGGCAGGGTAAATTGACCCAGGCGCTGGTGCGTGGGGCCGACGAAGCGATGCTCTTGAATGGTCAGAGATCGGCAGCGCAGGCATTGACGCTGTCACCACCCGTCGTCGAAACACCCCCGCAGGTGGCGGCGACTGTTGACTATTCTCAACCAAAGACTTTGGTTGAAAATGAAGCGGTCGGACCTGAAGAGACCGCAGAGATAGAAGATATTGTACTTGAAGACGATCAGCCGAACCCGACCGAACTTGACGAAGCGGTCCAGGCGGAACCGGCAGTACCCGCGTTGACGCCTAAGGCCCAAGGGACCGAACCATTATTGACCGAAGATGAACTGAATGCCCTGTTGAGTTGAGAGATTATGACCCAGGCGGTATCGAAAAATTTTGCCGATCATACGCTCAATCGCCCGACGCTGTTGCTGTTGGGCGACGACGGGCGGATGCTGAACCTGCTGCGGAGTCGGTTCGGTCGTTACCGGATGGTCTCGGCGGACAACGCGCTGGACGGGATATTACGCTTGGGCGACAGTGTGTATCAATTGGTGCTGGTCAATGCCGAAACGACAGGGATTAAGACCGCCGATGTGGTAAAAGCCCTGCGACGGGTGCGCCCGGGGATTAAGGTGGTTATTTACGGTGAGCCGTTCGCCGAGCAGTACAGCCCGGCGGCGCTGAAGGCCGGGGCGGCGGATTATCTGGTTTGGCCGATACCGGTCGCCGAACTGGAGGTGTTTTTAGGTCCGCCGGCGGACCGGGCAAAACCCGAAGCGATTAAGGATAAGACCATCAGGCCTGAGGCGGCGAAACTGGAGCCGATCCGATCGGCGCCGGCGCAAGTAATCAAAAAAGAACCGGCGCCTGAAGCTAAACCCGAATCTAAACCTGAACCAAAGCACGAACTAAAATCGGCGCCTGAACTCAAACCGGTACGGACGCCTGAAGTTAAACCGGTGGAAACGCCGCCAGGTCAAAATATATTAGCCGGCAACGGATTAAAATCGAACGGATCGATGCTGAAAGGGGCGGCGGATGTTTTGCAGCATTATCGTCAATTGGCGCAGTTGATCCCTAAAGGCAGGAGAACGTTGATAGAGCAGGCGCAAAAAGCCATAGCCCAAATGCTGGGTTTGGCATGGGTCCGTGTCTATCCGACGGATAATCATAACGGGTATCAGGCGCCCAAAACTACAGACGATGAAACGCCGTCGCATCGAATCGTGGTGATGCGCGGGCCGATGGGACCGGCCGGCGAGATGCAGTTGGGACCGGCGGTGCGGGAGGGGCTTCATCGGCCGGCGATGGCCCAGCAGGCGGCGGATTACCTGGGAACGCTGATGCATCTGGCAAACCGGGATGAGACCCTCAAGCTGTTGGCGACGGTCGATGAATTGACCGGGGCCTACAATCGCAGGTATTTGGAATATTTTTTGCGGCGGATGATCGAGCAATCGAAACTGGAGCATACGGATGTAACGCTGCTTTTGTTTGATATCGATAACTTCAAGCATTACAACGACACCTACGGACATTCGGCGGGCGATAATATCCTGCGCCAGGCGACCCGGCTGATGCGTCGTTGTTGCCGGGTGCATGATGTGGTGGCGCGCATGGGCGGCGATGAATTCGCGGTTTTGTTCTGGGACACGCACGGGCGGGAAAAAGTTTATGAGCATCAGGGCGATGAAGCCGCCACGACACCGGAGCTGACCCTGTTGAAACAAAGTGTTGATCATGAGGAAATCAAAGTCGATTTGGCGGGCAAAAGTCATGCCGAATTGGCGGTGTTCATGAGCAACCGTTTCCGGCGGATGATGCACAAGAGCGAATTTCCCGGTCTGGGTCCCGAAGCCCTGGGCCGATTGACGATCAGCGGCGGTCTGGCGCATTTTCCCCTGGACAGCAGTAGCGTCGGTGAACTGCTGGTCAAGGCCGACGAGGCCCTGTTGACGGCCAAACGTAACGGAAAAAATCGTTTGTATCTGGTTGGACGTCCTACCGAAACGTCAAATCCCGGTTAATATTTTTCTTGCCCACGCCCCTTTTTTTCGGCATAATCCCCTTTTACGATAATTCTTATATGTATCTGTAAAGGAGATATCATGGACGTCCTGGAAGCTGTTAAAAACCGTCGCAGTGTGCGCGAATATGACGAGCGCCCCTTAGAGGCTGAGTTATTTCAGAAACTGTGCGACGCCCTCCGCTGCGCACCTTCGGCCTGTAATTATCAACCCTGGCGGTTTATCCTCGTCCGGGACGCCGAACTTCGCACCCAGGTCGCCCAGGCCTGCAAAAAACAATTGTGGATGGCCCAGGCCCCGATGATCGTCGTCGCTTGCGGAATTCCCGAACAGGCCTACAAAGGCATGGGCGGCGCCAAAAACTCCGTCGAAATCGACCTAGCCATCGCCCTGGATAACCTTTCCCTGGTCGCCGTCGCCGAAGGACTCGGCACCTGCTGGATCGGCGCCTTCGACGAACAAGCAGTCACGCAACTCTTAAAAATCCCCAACGGCCAATACCCCGTGGCCCTGATGCCTGTCGGGTATCCCAAATACCAAGGCTTAAACAAACCTATCAGCGACAAACAACGCAAAACCGCCGAGGAAATCTTCATCGAAAATTCTTACTAAAAACAGAACTTTTACAAAACTTCAGTAAAAATTTAAAACGAAGGCAGGATGGGAGGGATCACCCTGCCTCGCAAAGGAGGAGAAAAGATCGTCTTAAAGTGTTCGCTTTGTCGGTTCTTGCTCTATTACATAAGACGTTTTAAACCAAAATTTGTTTCCTGTTTTCCGGGTTTTCCCGTAAAAAAAAACGAAGCAGGACGGGAGGGATCGCCCTGCTTCGCAAAAGGAGTAGAAGAGAACGTATATTCTTAGTTGTAAAAGCGATTTGCTTTTACATATTACTAGACGCTTTCCGGCATCAATTGTTTCACAAAAAATAACTTAATCTGGAAAATTCACCCAAGTATCTAAAAATACGAGGCTTATAGTCCGACCGCGCCGCCGGTTCCAACCGTCGAGACCTCTGCCGCTTCCACCTTGCGATTCGCTCGACGACGCTGTTTCATCGTATCCACCGGCGCCCGGCGATCCGTCAACGCCACCTTCAACGCCTCTTTTGCCGTGGGTGCAAACAAATCGGCCCCAATTTCATCCCACAAACCCTCCGCCCGGTTAAATACCCCGCCCGACAGCATAAATCGAACCTTCGGACACGCACCAATATCGCGGGTGGTGTCCATAAGTTTCCTAACTCCTGGCGCCCCAGAGGGTTTCATCCCATAGATAAATACCATATCAGGCCGCCAATTCGCAATCATCGTCATTATCTCATCATTGGGCACACCGCCCCCCAAAAAACGCACCTCCCAG
>Ga0272442_10007111_pt1 | contig 14552 bp, 9 predicted proteins | sample SSMForm2O_FD_200262 | JGI IMG/M metagenome (GOLD analysis project Ga0272442, IMG submission 200262) | Marine sediment archaeal communities from Little Sippewissett salt marsh, Falmouth, MA, United States - SSM-Form-2O | ecosystem: Environmental > Aquatic > Marine > Wetlands > Sediment ...
GAATATTAAAATGCGCGACGGGTAAATCAAGTGGTACCGGACGGCGCGAATGGGTGTCTATAAATACGCGTCTTTGGGATTTTGCTCTTTAAAAAAAGAGGCTTGACATGTGGCGGTTATGGGTGTCTCCGGTGCCGCCTATTGCCTCCATTTCGGGAACGTCGGGTTTGCTGACAGTCTCGACGATGCGGCCTTTGTTTGCGATATAGTCCGTGCTTCCCTTGACCATAAGTGTATCCGGGGCGCTTCCGTTTTGATAGAGGTCATTGATAAGCTCCGGCACGCCGCGGCCGTCGTTTCCCATGAGATGGTGCCTGATATATGCGGGATGTGTTGCTTCGGGGTCGGCGAGAAAAGACATCTCGCCCCTGTCAGGAGTCATGAGAGCAAATTTTTTCGAAAGGCCCGCCGCCTTCACGGCATACATGGAACCGGCATCGGCAATGAGAGTCGGCTTCTTGCTCATTTTTTCGGCGCAGTCCACCAGTTTCACCATTTGCGGAATAATTGGCATCAGGTAGTGGAGTGCGAGCACGTCCGGTTCGATTCCGGGAAGCTCGCTGATTAGATATTTGTAGAGTTTCCTGCTTCCCGTGCCGTTGCCAATGTCGCCCGCAATCGCCGCGCAAGGCGGAGTCTTTATTCCGAGATAGTCCAGCGTGACGGCTGCGGCGGAAATCATAGCGGCCGTGCCCTGAGTGCGGGAAATCTCGACACCGGAAACATCGAGAATGCCATTTTTCAGGCGAGCTTCACCGAAGGCGAGGCCGATGTCTTTGTCCGGAACAGTTCCAGCGATAAGTAGCATTTTTTCTATCCGGCATAAATTTTAAGGCACTCCTCGAACGCACGGTCGAGCATCAGCGCGCAAAGGGTAAAACCGATATCCCTGGGCTTTCGGGCTTTTTGTAGATTTTCCCCGACATAAATGGCGTAAAGATATGGTACGTCCGGGCATCCGCCGCCGGAGACGTTGAGAATAAGTCCCGAGGAGTGGTCGAAGGTCATTTTCATATTGCCCGCCTTGACCATTACCGAATCGGCGTATCTAACGACGTTTACAATGTCTACGGGCTCGGTGCTTTCGTTGCCCAGCGGAATAATTTTCATAAACGGGATGCCTTCTTCCCCAAGCTTGCGCTCTATGGCGGGCATCTCCATTATATCTATCTCAATTGCCAAGTCGCAGCCTTCCCTGAATTCGGGAGGGGGCGCTACGAGCCGGGTGTAAAAGCCGACTTTACCGAGTTTCTTCTCGCCCCGCATTGCATCCGGCACCTCGCGGATAAGGACTATTCCCCTCCCGGCAGATGAGGCGTTATTTTTCTTTTTGCGACCGAATATGCCCAATTGGAATCTCTACCTGTCCAGGTTGGTAAATCCGATTATCACGCAGACCGCGAGTCCGGCAATTGTCGCGACCATGCCCCACGTGCCGACTCCCTTTGGCGATGCGGCGGTCATGAAGTTGTGCGCTACTCCGGCACCGACAATCATTCCCGTTACCACGACCGCTCCGTCAGTGTTGCCGCGTCCGGCGAGCACGAGTTGTCTGAGCGGACACCCTCCGGCGAGGACCGAAGCAAGCCCCACGAGCGCCATACCGAGGAAGTTCCATACGTGCCAATTGTGCGCGACGGGCTGGCCCTCGAAGCCGACCTTGAAAAGTTCCTTGCCGAATCCATACGTTACGATGAGGTTCCCCACAAGCGCTACGACGAAAATTGCGATAAATCCTTTCAGGAGATGCGAGCTTCTGATTAGCATCATGTCGCGCGTGCCACCCATAAGGCAGAGCCGCCCGCGCTGCGAAATAAAACCGACTAAAAGACCTGCGAAAAGCGCAAGCGCAATTGGAGCTATCATCGAGCCAGGTCCCTTTGCGCTGAAAAATATCGGGCTGGTTTCGGGGGACTTGGGGTTGAACTTGACTGCCGCGATAAGAAGAATAAGGAGCACGACCATCGCGCCGGGGAATACCAGCGCGTTTATTGTTTTCTGTTTCTCGGCCCTTCCGAAATTGAAACCCGCCCTTAGGAAAAGGACCCCTGCGAAAATTCCGGCGGCAAACCCCACCATTGCGACAATTGCGTTGAGGTCGCCTCCCGCAAGCCTTAGGACCATTCGCAACGGGCAGCCAAGGAAAACGAGCGCCCCAATCATCACGAACATGCCGAGGAGAAACCTTTGCATTGGCGCGGACCCGCCCTCCGCACGAAACTCCCTGAATATCAGAGATGCAATCATTGCGCCGAGGACTATGCCGAGTATCTCCGGCCGGATGTACTGCACGACACCGGCACGGTGAAGGCCGATAGCGCCGGCAATGTCGCGTTCGAAACAGGCGATGCAGAAACCCATGTTCTTCGGGTTGCCCGAAACCACGAGAATTACCCCGAACAAGCCGACAACCGCGCCCGCTATGATTACAAGGAGCGTTTCCTTACGCATCCGCGGCCCCTTTCTTTTTTATCGTTATCCTGTATGCATCGCCATCCTTTTCGGATTCGCATACGTACCCCTTGCTTTGCGCAAGGCGGGTGACGTTCTCGACCTGAACGTAAGCATCTACAACGACACAACATTCCTCCGGACCCTTGTCCAGGGCCTGTTTCGTTCTCACGACAGGAATGGGACAGGACAAACCCCTTGCATCGACTTCCATTTTGGCCTCCTGAAAATAGAGGTAAGTGTGAATCAATATCGCAATTACAACTAAAATTATAAGGGATGTTAGTTATGATGAAAAATTGGTAATATCTATGCGTTAGCTTAAAGGCATAGGAGCAACCCTATTTCAGTTATGGATAGCATTTATAGGTTATGACGCGGGTTGAAGCGGCAGATGTATCGTGAAGGTCGAGCCGACGCCCGGATTGCTTTCGAGCTTGATTCTGCTTCCGAGGGAATCGAGTATTCTCTTTACTATGCTCAGGCCGAGTCCGGTGCCGCTTATGTCTTTTGTGCTCTCATCCCTGACGCGGAAGAATTCATCGAATATCAGCGCGCAATTCTCTTTTGCTATACCTATGCCCGTATCTGCGATATCGATGCATGCGTTCCCGCCGGCTTTGTAAACCTTGACTTTCACGGAGCCGCCAGGCTTGTTATACCTGATTGCGTTTCTGACAAGATTGTTAATCACGGTAGTTATTCCTTCGCGCTCGGTGACGGCGAAGATGCTTTCGGATGCCGGGTCGATTTGAACTGAGATTCCGGATGCACGATCGGCGGTCGAGATGGACGAAACGGCTTGTTTTGCGAGTTCGAGGATGTCGCATGGCGCGATTTTCTTCTGCCGCTGCATGAACTCCGCTTTCGTAATCTGCAGCAAATCCTCTGTCAGTTCCTTAAGAGGGGTAAGCTTTTTTTCGCAAAGTGAAAGGTTTTTGCGCTGCTTCTCATCGAGCGGAAGTGTTTTCCCGAGAATATTCAGGAACATGGTTATGTCTGCGATGGGCGATTTGAACTCGTGGTAGATAGTTCGGATGAAATTTTCCTTTTCTTTTTCCATCCTTGCGAGTTCCTTTTGGAGGCGCGCCGTTTCAAGCGCTCTTTTCGCAAGCATTTCGAGCGAGCTGGCGGATATCGGCTTGCTTACGTAGTCGTACGCGCCGTTTCGCATCGCCTCGACCGCCGTCTCGACCGTGCCGTACCCGGTAATTATGGCCACGACCATCGAGGGGTCTGCCGCCCTGACTTTATGAAGCACTTCGAGCCCGTCCATGTCGGGCATCTTGAGGTCCACGAGCATCAGGTCGTAGCGCTTGCTTTCGAGTCTTGCGAGCGCCTCTTCGCCGCCCGAAGCGGTATCTACGTCGTGCCCCGATTCGGCCAGCACCCTGCGGCAACTGTCGAGTACGAGTGGCTCGTCATCGACCACGAGTATTTTAGCCTTTGTCATCTTCATCTTTTTGACCTCCGAATAACGCCTTTTCGGCCGGATTTCCTGCTGCCGGCGGGTTGACCGGCAGAATGATTTTGAATTTAGAACCTTTGCCGGCGGTGCTCTCGACTTCGATTGTGCCGCCGTGAGCGTTCACGATGCCGTAGCTTACGGCCAGGCCGAGCCCGGTGCCTTTGCCTCTTCCCTTTGTCGTGAAGAACGGGTCGAAAAGCCTTTGAATATGCTCCGGCGGTATGCCGGTGCCAGTATCTTCGATGGAGATAATAAGGTTCGCGCCATCCTTCGATGATGATGTCGAAAAAGTTACGTCGCCACCATCCGGCATCGCGTCGAGGGAATTCAGGGCGATATTCAGAAGCACTTCGCGGAGCTGGCTCTGGTCGGCGGTTATCGCCGTGAGACCGGAAGCGTATTCTTCGCGTATCTGAACGTCGCCCACCTTCGCCTGCGTCCTGAGCAGTGAAACCGCGCCGGAAACGATGTCGTTGAGGTCGTTAGAATCTTTCCTCGGGACGGACTGGCGGGAAAAATCGAGGAGCCCCTTGACAATCTGGCTGCACCTGTTTGTCTCGCTTATTATGACGTTGAGGTCTTCACGCTGGCTGTCGTTTCCCGCCTGCCGGAGCAGCAGTTCTGACCTTATCAGAATGCTCATCAGCGGGTTGTTAATCTGATGCGCCACTCCCGCCGCCAGGCGGCCTATCGATGCCAGTTTTTCAGATTGTATCAGCTTGCGCTGCGTTTCCTCCTTGAGGTTTTCGTCGCGTTCCTTTATCGACAGGGCCATCGCGTTGAACGTTTCTTCGAGGTCGCCTATTTCGTCCTCGGAGGTCTTGGATACGCTTGCCGAAAAATCGCCTTTTGAGAGCTTCCTTGAGGCGAGTGCGAGTGCGGATACCGGCCTTGAAATCTTCACCGCCAGAAGATAGCCCGCTGCCAGGGCGCCGATAATGCCGAGAGCTGCCGTGAAAAGAAAAAGGTAGACCGTATTTCTTCTCAGGTCTGAGTACTTTTGCTGTAGAATACCCACGTAGAGCATTCCTATGACAGTACCCTCGACATCCCGTATCGGCTCGTAGGCGCTCAGGTACCAGTCGTTCACCACGAACGCAGGCCCCGTCCAAAGGCCTCCCTCCTTGAGGACGCGGCGGTTTACTTCTTCCGAAACGCGCGTTCCTATCGCCCGGCTGCCGTCGCTCAAATGGACGTTCGTCGATATCCGAAGGTCGCCCTGGAATATCGTCGCCGTTCCGATGTCTTTCCCCCCGTAGGTGAGTCCCTTATAAGCGGTTTCCTTCACCTCGTCGACGATGTCGTGGCTCCCGTTGAGAAGACAGCCGCAGTATACGGCGCCGAAAAGATTGCCCGTCTCGTCGAAGACGGGTACGCACGCCTCCATCACCATGCCCGAAGTTTCTATCTTGTCCGCTCGTGTCGCCGCGTGCGGCGTCGGCAGAATTTCCACCCGCGCCCGCCCGGCAAGATGACCTCCCTCTTTGAGCAGGCGCTTTTCCATCATAATCACCGTTCCGGAAGTTGCTTTTCCGCTATCAAGACATTTTCTTACGACCGGGTCGCCTGCAAGCGAATCGCTTGCAGATTGCATATTCTGCGCTCTGCTTATAACCTTTCCGTCTGCCCCCACCAGCCCGAGAAAATCCAGAGACCTGTCTTTTCTCGTTTTTTCGAGAGTTGTCGAAAGGACCTTCGAGTTGCGTCCCGAGAGCGCATCCCGCGTCACGAATCTCATCGCGGTATCCAGCGCAACTGTTCTGACGTAGGAAAGCCTGTTGCCGTAAATTATCCTTGCGGTATTCAGGTCGTATGAAACTTTTTCCTGCGCCTGTTTGACGACGCGCTCGCCGAGAAGCCGAATTCCTACGATTGTGGATGCAATGCCCGGTATAAGCGCAACCAGCGCAAATGCGGCAATGAGCTTTGCTTTAAGAGAAACTCTCATTTCGAGATATCCTCCGCGAACTTCGCGTTTACCATCCAACCCGTCTCAATAGAGTCCTCCAGCAATATTTAAGCAATTGCCATGCCTTCTTCGCGCGGTGAATTGACTGCGCCGCAAGTCCTTATATGAAGCGAGGTTACGACTTTCATATACAAACGGCGTGGTGCTCGAAAAGAGGGGTTTTTAGGTGCAAAACAAGCTTAAAGACAGGTCGCGTTTGATGCAACACCCTTGATGGCAACAGGTTACGGCGAATGTCTACAAGTCTCCCACAGGAGAAATGTATACGGCGATAAAAAAGCCGGGCGATAATTCCACCCGGCTTTTTTTATTCCGTCAGGTTACGGTTCGTAGTGATGGCCGATGTCAACGATACCCGAATCAGGCATTCCGTTGGTTGCGGTCGTCTTTGTTTCCATGTCGCACTCGTCTGCAGCGCAATCGCCCGCATCCATCGCAGGAGAGAGCAACTGGTTCAGGTAGTAATTGCCTCTCGGCCCCGTGACAAAGAGCGGATTCGCGTTGATGCAGGATAGTTCCTCGATAACCGAGCCGTAGAACCTGTCTGGGTCCTGCGTATCGTTTGGCACGATGCAATAATCGAGATATACGGTATCGGAATCGTCATATACCTGGTTTCCGTCGTAATTTGCCGTATTTCCCCATATAATCGAGTCGTAAACATAGGCTTCGGCATAGGAGTATATTCCACCTCCATATTCTTCTGCATGATTATCTGCAATCGTGGAGAACATGATTTCAGCTTCACATTCAACAAAGTAGAAACCGCCGCCATAATGCTCGGAATGGTTGTTTGTTACCAGGCAGTTGAATAAATCCGCGTATGTCTGAGTAACGTATGCGCCTCCACCGTAAGCACTTACTTCGTTATTTGCATGAGCGGAGTTGTCTGATATGTCGCAGTCTTCAAGAATAATAAAACCCGGAGGTCCGGCGCCTATAGCATATACTCCCCCTCCGTATGCATCATACTGAGCATCTGCAGAGTTGGCTGATATTGTGCAGTTGGTCAAAGTAGCAAGATTATATTCAACATAAAGACCTCCAGCATCGCAGTAATCCATGCTGGAGACGCTGTTATTGGAAATATTACTGTTTTGTATGTCAATCATCTCTCCCATAATATAAGCACCACCACCCCCGCATTCAGATGTATCCATGGCCATGCCAGTCACGCTGAGGTTGTTGCGCAGAACGCTGCAGTTATCCAGACTGGCGCTCTGGCTATATATACCAACACCTCCTGCGGCTGCGAAGTATTCTGTTACCAGCGCAAGTAATTCTGTGTTATTATCTGTAACTGTGCAGTTGGTCATGGTCACATTAGTCATGGGATCTTCCATCATGAAACCTGCACCGACGCCGCCGCCCCAGACAAAGGCCATATCCTGCATGAGTGCCATGACATCAATATTGTTGTAAGAAATTACACAGTTAGTTAGGATTGTTTCTCCACCTGTTAAAATTCCGCCACCTGCGCCTATGATAGGTTCTTCTGTCTCGCTTATTATGCCCATTGTCTGCAGCCTGTTATATGAGGCAGTGCATCCCGTAAGTTCCATGAAAGCATCTTCCGTGAATATGCCTCCGCCACCTGCGCCATAGAAGCCCTGTCCGGAGTTTCGGTTAAAAGTGCAGTTTGTGGCAAGCAATGTCGTAGGTTCCGAATCGGAGTATACATAAGCTCCACATCCTATGGCTAGTGCGATTTCACCTGAGATAGTGTTGTCTGAAACGTCACAGCCACTCAGAATCAATATCCCATCCTCGAACGCAATGCCTCCTCCACAAGCCTCATAATCATCTCCATCAATGGAGTTGTTGCTTACGGAGCAGTTTGTAAGGGTCGCGTTCGTGTTCTCTGAGCAAATCCCGCCTCCCACATAGTACGCATCGTTCCAGTCCACGTTGCAGTCATTCATAATGAGACTGTCCCAGGACTCGTCAATCCATATTCCGCCTCCTGATTCGTTCGCTTCATTGTATTTCACGTCGCAGAACTGCATGTATGCGGTAGCATCCTCCCAGAACATACAACCGCCGCCATAGGAGTCGGCGTAGTTGTTTTTTATCATGCAGTCAGTTATTGTTATCGTTCCTTCAGAGAGGGAAATACCACCACCATAGATCGCGTCGTTGTTTTCGATGGTGCAGCCCGATATCACCGGCATACTGCTGCTGCCATAACCGCCGATGGCGCCGCCGTAATTAGCGTTACAATTAGTGATTGTGCAGTTCAGTATCGTGGGGCTGGCATTACTGAAGAAAAGTGCGCCGCCGTGCCCGGTAGCATATCCATTGGTTATTGTAAAACCATCGACTACTGCATCCTTTGTCTCACTATCATCGAAAATAAACGCCTGAGCCGTGTTCTCGCAGTTTATGGTGCAAATCACCGAGCCGTAGTAGTCGTACGCCTGAAGATAGATGCTCTTACTACCAAAGTTGAGGTTCCTGTTCATCGCGCCCGTATATGTTCCGTCTGCCACAAGCACGAGGTCATAGTCCGTTGCCGCATCGATGCCGCTCTGGATGTATGGAAACGCGGTCGCCCACGAAAGGCCATCCGGCGTCGCCGCGACGGAAGCTGCATCAACGTACCATGTGTTTGATGTCACATCACGTACTTGGATATATGCATATCTTGTAAATGTATCTGTTCCGCCCGGTCCCGTGACCGTCAGCGCGACCGCATACACTCCGGCATCGGTATATGAGTAAGACGGGTGTTGTGCGGCGCTCGTGTCGGCGCCATTTCCGAAGTTCCACACCCACGTATCGACGTCGCCCGTTGATTCGTCGGTGAAATCTACATCGAGCGGTGCCGTTCCTTCTGTTACGCTCGCGCTGAAACTGGCTCCCGGTGGGGTGGGGGTGACAACAATATAATCGGCCTTGGTCTCAGTATCTTCTCCCCCGTTGCATGATACTTTCAGACTTACGGTGTAGGAGCCGGGGAAATCGTATACATGCGTTGGATTCTGGGATGTGGAGTCGACGCTGCCATCGCCGTCGAAATCCCACGCCCACGCATCCACCGTGCCCGTCGAGAGGTCGCCGAACTGAACGAGATGCGGAACGGCGCCCGTCGTGCTGTTGGCTCCGAACTCGGCGATGGGAATCAAATAAACATGGATATCGAATGAACCCGCCGAAACATATCCGTCGGTGTCTTCGACGCTGAAATAAACTGTTTCTGCCCCTTCGGTAACGAAAGTGTTCTCGTAGACGCCTGCTGCAAACGAGCCGAGCCCTGTCGTGACGGTGAATGTCATGTCCGCAACTGCATCTACGTCGTCCCAGACGTACGAAGCCATGTCAAGCGCGAACGCCACGTTCACAGGTGTCGTCTGGTCCGGTATGGGAAGGATGACCGGCGACGCGCTGGTCGCGACTACCGTTACGTCGAACGAGCCTGTCGAAACATATCCGTCGGTATCTTCGACGCTGAAATAAACTGTTTCCGCTCCTTCGGAAACGAACGTATTCTCGTAGACGCCTGCTGCGAACGAGCCGAGTCCCGTCGTGACGGTAAACGTCATGTCCGCGACTGCATCGACATCGTCCCAGACGTAAGAAGTCATGTCGAGCGAGAACGCAACGTTTGCATAGGCCGTCTGGTCCGGTATGGGAAGGATGACCGGCGACGCGCTGGTCGGAACGACCGTCACGTCGAACGAGCCTGTCGATACGTTTCCAGCCGTATCCTCGACCTCGAAGTCAACGCTGTAGGTTCCGACGGCGGCGAATGTGTTGCCGTAAACGTAGGTGCTTGTAAACGAACCGAGCCCCGTCGTCACCGCGTATGTCATTTCAAGGTCTGTGTCGTTATCATCGTATACGTAGGGGGATATGTCCAACGAGAGTGGCACGTTTATCATAACTTCCTGGTCGGGCGGGTCGATTATCGTCGGCGGGTAGTCGACCGGCGGGTCGGAGACTACAACATCGAATGTACCTGTTGCAAGCTTTCCGCCCGTGTCTTCGACCTGGAACTCGATGGTATACGTTCCAGTTGCCACGAACGCGCTGGTATAATGATATATCGCGACGAACGTTCCCTGGCCGGATGTAACTGTATAAGTCATCTCGGTGTCCGCGTCGGTAGCGTCATAGACGTACGGCGAAACGTCGAGTGCCAGCGCTTCGCTGACATAGACTGCCTGGTCCGGAATAGGCAGCACGAAGGGTGCCATGTTATCCGGGCCTATGACTATCTTTTCCTCGTTGGTCTCGTTGCACATAAATCCCATAAGCGGCAGCGCGAGCGCCACAAGCAGGGCGATAAACATGTTTCTTCTGCCGAACATTTCCCTCTCCCTTCCTTTGTTGAGTTTTTTTGTCAGGTTTATCCTAAATGTGTTTACATGCTTATTCAAGCTCAAAAAACGTGAAATAAAAACGATAAGGCAAATTTGCAATTTAATCAATACTTCTTTCCATAATGGTCATATTGTATGAATTCCGTCCATGGAAATAAAATTTGTTTTGAAAAAAATCTAAGAATCACCGTTGCCTGGATTTGCGACGAGCGTGAAAATGCATAACGCAGGGAGAATTTTATTTGCAGATTACAAGCTTTGTCACTAATATGCTGTCCATATGGGTTTTGGCGTGGAACTTTCGGATTTCATCCAGTGAAATCCTCAATGCAATTTCGTTTCAGGGAGGTGCTTCTTGAGATTCAGCTTCGACTCTTCCAGGATATTTCCTGCCGTTGGCCGTGCTCTTATGGGGCACGGTGCTTTTCCCGGCACTGGCCCGCACAGGAAACTCGCGTTTATCGAGAGCATGATTGAGATTACCCGCCCGTTTCTCGTCGTCATGGGAATCCCAGCAGTCGGCATGGGCGCAGTTCTCGCGGCAGGTCTCCTGCCTGCGCCGCCGCTGCTTCTTCTCGGAATAATCGCAGTCATGTTCGGCGTCTCCGCGACTCACGCGTTCAATGACTGGGTCGACAGGAGGCGAGACAAGACTGTCTGGGAAAACAGGCCAATCCCCGCGGGCCGCATGCCTGCCGCTTTCGCGCCCGTTTTCGCGCTTATTATGTTGGCAGGCTCGCTCGCCATAACTGCGACCGCGTTCGGGATGACCGCATTCGTCGTGCTGCTTGTCGCCGAAGTGCTTGCCGCGTTTTACTGCATGGTTCTTAGAGACGCCGTCGGCTACCTTTCCCTGCCTCCGATAATAGCCCTCTTCCCGGTCGGCGGATGGGCGGCGATTTCGCCGGAGACGCTTTTCTCAAGCTGGATGCCCTGGTTCCTCGCAGGAATCGTCCTTACGTGGCAGGCGGCCCATATAATGGTCTATATGCCGGCTCACCCCATTTCAATCGTGAACGGCAAGCCTCGCTGCGAGAAAAAGGCGCTCTTTTTCTACCCGACCCCGAAGCTTGCCGCAATCCTGGGGGCGATTTTCAGCACGCTCCTGCTTTCCGAGGTCGTCTTCCTCGGAGTGGTCGCGGAGTTGGGGGCAATCTACTGGATTCTTGCAGTCCCGCTTACTGCGCTTACGCTCGCTGCCTCGCTTCGCCTGCTCGCCTCCAGTTCGGACAAGGGCAGGGCGATTGTCGCGTTCAACGCCGCCTCGATGGCGCTTGCGTTCATCTGCGGCGGCGTCTGTCTCGACGGCATGGTCGCCTCATACGTCGGCACCTTTTTCGGATGGGCGGTTCAGGCCGCTAAAGATGCTTCTATCTGGGTCGAGTCGCAGGCCGCGAGCCTGAACACAATCGCCTACTGGGTAGTGCTTGTGGTGGCCGCGCTCGTTACGATTGCGAGCGTGGGAAAAGTCATGAAGGAGCTTTCGCAGAAAGAACCCGACGCGGCCGGTCAGACCGCCGGCGATTAGCAGTCATTTGCTGATAATAGAAAACGGGAGGCTTCTACAGCCTCCCGTTTTGTTTATACAGTTAACGAAATCCGGAGATTACCTGTCCCAGTTGACCCAGTCAATCCAGGTTTCGCCCTTATTGCCGGCAGTTCCGCCAGTACCTGCGGAAACATCCCATGTCCAGCCTACCCAGAGGGTCGGCCACGTCTGCGAGAAGATGTAGATATCTCCGCCGTTGCCGCCTGATCCGGCCGGTGAGTTACCGCCGTTAAGCTGCATATCGCCGGATATTGTAAGGTCCCGTCCGGCATAAATTTCAACATAGTCATCGTCCGCGTCCCCGCCGCTGCCGGTTGTCAGGGCGTAGCCGCCGTAAAGGTACCAGTTCCCCTGTATGACGACATCGTATGTCGCGGAAATGTCCACGCCGTAGTAGCAGCCGTATCCGCCGTCGCCGCCCGCAGCCGTCGCGTTTCCACCGTGACCGTAAACGTCCCCGATAATCTCGACCTTGTGGTAAGCATAAATGTAAAACTCTTCACTGGTGCCGATTCCGTCGCCTCCGCCGAGTGTACCATCGCCGCCCTGCAGGTAGAGGTCGCCGTGGATAAGGCAAACCTGGTTTTCTTCGTAGTATGATTCGCCTTCTACTTCTATATCTACGTATCCGCCGTCGCCGCCCCAGCCGGCGGTAGCGACGCCGCCGCGCGCGTAGAAATCAGCCATGTATATGATCAGGCCGCTTTCCGTGTAAAAATAACAGCCAAAAGCCTCGGCATCTTCTGTTTCGAATTCGAGATATCCGCCGTTGCCGCCGGTGCCACCGTCGCCACCGTCTGCATAGACAGCCTGGTATCCGACGAAGTAGGTACCGCCATTTATATAGTCGCCATCTCCTTCATAATCCGTATTATCGAGGTAGATGTCTCCTCCATCTCCTCCTGTTTCAGCGTTTCCGCCGTGAAGGTCGATATTGCCTGTCCAGATAATATCGTGATTATTCGTATATTCTCCATACCCGTAGTCATCGCCGGCATACTGGTAAATCTCCAGGTCAGAACCGTCGCCGCCCGTGCTTCCGGAACCGGTTCCGTTCCCGCCATATGCAAGCCAGATGCCCGTGTTGACCAGCAAGCCGCTTCCTTCGTTATATACATATATCTCGTCTGCGTCCCCGCCGCTGCCGTTGGTGGCGTTGCCGCCGTATATCGTGAAATCGCCGGAGTTGTAGAGGTTGCTCATGCCTTCATCATCGTCACAGGCATACATTTCTACATATGCACCGTCTCCACCATCGCCGTTTGTCGCGTTGCCGCCAACTGCCGTGACGTCGCCGCTGTTGTAAAGGCTGCAGTAGTAGGAGTAGAGGTATATACTGCGTGTGTCTCCGCCGTCTCCGTTTGAGCCGTTGCCGCCGCTGGCGTTAATCGGGCTCGTGTTGTAGAGATAGGTGTTTGCATATATCTCGATACCACCCGCATCACCTCCGGTCGCGCCGTTTCCACCGCATGCGCTTATCGTGTTGGCACCGGTGATGACAATCATTCCGCCATCTTCGCTGCTGTTGTTGGTTTCAATCCCGATGTCATTATTATTGCCGCAGTATATACAGGCTGAGCCTCCGATACCTGTGCCCGTGCCGTTTCCGCCGTCGGCATAGACGCCGCCGTGGATATAGACGCCACTTCTGCCGTAAATATAAATCCGTCCGCCATCGCCGCCGCGCGTGTTCGCCGCAGTCGCGTCATCGCCGGAAGTGTCGATTCGCCCGGTCGTGCCCATGAAGAAATTGTAATCGCACTCAATGTCAAGGCTACCCTTGTCTGCGGTTGTCGCGGTCGTTGCGCTGGTGTAGGCGGTGTCAACGGGAGCGCCGCCTACAGTTCCTGTCGTAAGGTCTTTTACAGTGACTGTTCCATTTATAACAATATCTTCGTCAAACCATACGTAGCAGTTGTCCTGTCCTGCGCCGCTGCCGCCCCAGTTGTAGTTGAGGCCGAGCGTAAGCGTGACGCCTGCCTGAACCTCGAGGCCGGTAACGACTGGTGCAAGAGGTGTCGCGTTACGATATACGCTGGAACTGCCTAGAGTAAGGTAATAGGTTCCGACAGTTGTGGATGCGTTTGCAGTTGCCGTGTCGACGTAGACATCGAGCGTCAGGTTCGACGAAACTGTCAGTTTTTCCGCCCCGAAGTAGGGGGTCGGCTCGTTCGTAGGTACCGTGAAGCTTGCGTCCGGGGTCTTGACGCCTGAGGCAACGACAAGGCCTGCCGGGCAGTAAAGGTCAGCGTACCAGTCTCCGCCATCTCCGCCTGTTCCGGTTGTCGCGTTTCCGCCGCTGAGGATAATCGTGTTCGTACCCCCCGGTACCGCCTTTTCGATTGCGATTTTCGCGGCCGATTCGGGAAGAATCCCCGATGCGCTTCCGCCACTATCCTGCGTAAAAATAAACGTGTCTCCGCCACCCTTGTCGCAGCCAAGGATAAAAAGCATCCCGACTGCGGCAAGCAAACCAACTGCCAACTTAACCATACTACCCGCCTCCAAAAAAATGAGAAAAAAACTTAGACGTCTTGAGAACTATATTTCACGCAGATTACACTCCGATTTGTTTTGAGGTATTGCCGGGCAAATCAGGATATAATTACAAAATAGCGACTCGAATTTCGCCAAAAACCTTGATAAATGCATAAAAAAAGCGATAGTTTCCAGGACCATGCTGCTCCAGTCCAAGTTGTCATACCCAATCCTGAGTTATTGGATTCAATTTAACATCACCGGGGTGAGTGATGTCAAAATTAAAGCATGAAATAATCGAAATATTTCTGATAT
>Ga0272442_10007112_pt1 | contig 14547 bp, 9 predicted proteins | sample SSMForm2O_FD_200262 | JGI IMG/M metagenome (GOLD analysis project Ga0272442, IMG submission 200262) | Marine sediment archaeal communities from Little Sippewissett salt marsh, Falmouth, MA, United States - SSM-Form-2O | ecosystem: Environmental > Aquatic > Marine > Wetlands > Sediment ...
CGAATCGGTGTCCGCTGAGTACCAACGGCACAGTACTGCTTGCAGGGCATTACGCTCTTGTCTCGGCGCCCGACTGAGCCAATAATGAGCGAAGTAGGGCCGGCTGGGGGGTCGGGCAGGCTAGTGTCGGGTAAATGTCGTCTGGAAGGAGAGATGCGATGGGACGAGTCTGCGTCCTGACGAGCGTGTATCGATGCGTTTGGGCAATGGTGCTGGTGGCGTGTGCTGCGGGTGTGGCGCGGGCGGCGGAAGAGAAGCTGCCCAGTGCCGTCAAGTCTCGCGTAACGCGAATTAATTCGATGTTGGATCAAGCGAACAAGGCGCTGGAGGCCGACCGGCTGACGACCGCGCAGCGTAAGATCAAGGACGCCCGGAAGGTGATGAAGGAAATCCAGGATCGGTACGCGGGCAAGTTCTCCCCGGAGGACCCGGACTACAAGGCGATGGCCGAGCGGTTGGAGGCGACGGCGAAGAAGGTTGAGGACGCGGCTGCGGCTGCGTCGGCCTCTGCCGAGCAGGCGGCAAAGGCGAAGGCGGAGAACGAGGCGCTGTGTAAAGCGTGGGTGGACAAGCTCGATCCGTTTGTCAACTACAAGAGTGATCTGTACCTGCGGATGGGGGCGGAACTGAACAATGCCTCGGCGGAAGACCAGGCGAAGAGCAAGCAGGCGTACGTCAAAGCCAAGGCGCTGATGGAGGAGTATCAGCAGGTTAAGTTCCCGCTGGGCAAGACGCAGGAGCTGAAGAACGTCGAGTCGCGGTTGACCGGCACGATGAAGTATTACGGCGAGGCGGAAGCGTCCCAGAAGCAGGAGCAGGCGTGTGCCGAGTGGGTGGCTCGACTGAGGCCTTTCGCGGATGTCGGTGCGGGCAGCGACAAGCTGTTGATCGCGTCGCCCACGGTCAATGCCGAGCAGATCAAGGCGCAGAAGGCGATCTACGAGGAGGCCAAGGCAGCGTTCGAAGAGTACCGCAAGGCGGAGTTCCCGCTGGGTAAGACGTGGCGTCTGGAGCAGCTTGAAGCCGAGCTCCAGAAGCGACTGGAGGAGTTTCCCCAGGCCATGGCCGAGAGCATGGCCATGATGTCGGGTGACATCGGCAAACGTCTCGATGCGGTTCTGGAGTACCTGCAAAAGGACAAGGCGTGGCAGAGCGACAAGAGCAAGAAGCCGCCGATCATTATGGAACGTGACCTTAAGCCCCTGCAGGAGGAAGTGCAGCGCATGGCTGGGACGGGGGCGGCGGACGAAGCAAAGCTGGCTGAGCTGAAGGGCAAGCTGAAGGCGATTGGGGACAAGGACGCCGAGCACCGCCGCATCCGGTCTGAACGCACGTACCAGGCGCCGGACGGGTTCAAAGGTTCGGAACTGGCCGCGCTGAAGGCCAAAGCCGTCGAGGTCGTCAAAGCCGAGTACAAGGACGTGAAAGTGCTGCGAACGACCGTTCCGAGCAAGGAATGGGCTATCGAGGACGTCATCGAGGCAACCGACACCACCCGCACGGCGCTGCGGCACCGCATTACGCGAAGCGTCCGGGCGCAGTTGGCTATCAAGCGCGATGACGGGAAGGTATATCTACAGGAAGTCTACCTCGGCCAGGACAAGCAGGGCGAAGGCTGGGGCTCGCCGAAGGGCCACACGACCTGGTCTGACTGGATGCGTGAAGAAAACGTCGGGAAAGACGGGCCATAGAACAAGGCGGTGGCGGCAACAACAGGTGCGTTAGCGCAGCCGACTGCTCCGAAATGAAAACTTGTTTGCGCGAGCGGCCAGGTGGCGTGGCGCGGGTATGTTGTGTCGTGTCCGCTCGCCCGCACGCGTCTGCCTTCTACCTCCGAGTCGTGCACTTACTGCGTAAGCTCCTCGGCGATTCGTTCCAGATCCATTACCGCCTGGTCGAGAAGCATGAGAGCGTAGTTCTTGTTGTGCAGACCATTGGCCGTCGCCACCAACTGTACGTTCCGTCGGGCCCGGTTCAGCAACCGCCTCGCCTCGTCCAGGTCTCGCTGCTGAGGCTGGCTGGCGGCGGCGGACAGTCGTGTTTCCACGGACGTCAGCAACCCGCGGGCTTCTTCCAGACGCGCCTGCACGGCGTGCTGCCATCGGGCGAAAAGTTCCTCGTAATCCTCGCCGTGACAGCCTTGGCAGGCTTCTCGGGTGCTGGTCAACACCATTTCGCCCTTCGGATCGGCGCCGGCCTGGGTGTGGCAAGCGCGACAGTTTGCCCGTGAGCCGGTCATGGGGTTGGCGACGCCCTGGGCGCCCTCAACGAATCCCCCTTGGCCCAACAGCAGGTCGACCACCTCGCGGTGATGCTCCGAGTGGCAATGATCGCAGTCCTGCCGTACCGGAGCGAGCAGAGCCACCGCGCTTTGCGGGTCAGCAAGAGGCGTGAGCTTATGGTCGATCAACTCGTGGCAGTCGCTGCAGCGGGCAAATTGCGCGGCGGCATGGACTCGATGATATTCACGGACGATGTCGGTGTTGAGTTCGTCGAAGTCGGCCAGGTACCGCTGCTGGTCGTGGCAGTTCTCGCAGTCACGCCGCGTGACCTGACCGACGCCGTGAATCAGATCCGTGTGGCAACTGCTACAGGTGACGTTGTGAGCGATGATCATGGCATGGTCCATGGTGACGTCCTCCGCCACCTGGCCAGACCCGCCGCCGGCGTGCTGCCCGTAGTGAACAGGCACGGGCCCGGCGGGCGGCTCGTGGCAATTCAAGCAGGTGGCGGTATTACGATTGAATGGCTGGTTGATGAAATGACAAGTGTAGCAAACGGTCTTCGCAGCGGTGAAGTGGTGTTCGAGCGACGCGTCGAACTGGTGACAACTCGCGCACTTCAAGCCACTGAGCTGGTCCACGCGGACCTCCATATGGATCAATTCGGCGTACTCCAACACGTCGTCTTGCCAAGCCGACAATACCTCATCGCCAAGCCAAGTCGTCAGCCGCCGCCTGCGCTGGTCGGCATGCATGACGGTTTTGGCTATCGCATCGATGGCGTCGAGCCTCGCCGCGCCCAGAGTTTCAAGGAGCTTCGCGCGGAGTTCGGCAAGCTGGGTCTGTTTGCCGCGGAGGTTTTCGCCGTTGGTATCGAGATGCTTAGCGTGACTGAATTCCACTGTTCCCAGTGGGTAGTCCTTGCCCATATACGCCAGGTCGCCATGGCACCCGCTGCGAAGGCAACTGTTGTCCCGCACGTGAGCCTTCGGCCGACCGGCTCCCGACCGACCGGAGAAGTAACTGGCTGCCTGGCTGAGACCCCGGAACTTGGCCTCAAACGTATGTTGTTGCCCCGGTGCGTAGTGGCAGTCGACGCAGTACGCCTGGCCCTGGTCGGTGGACGAATGAACGTCGTTGTGCCAACTCTCGTAGTACGGATCCATGATGTGACACGAGCCGCAGAAAGTCGGCTGAGAAGTATAGTACTCGGCACCGACCACAACCATCGTCGCGACGACGACGAGGACACCAGCTATGATGCCCAGCCTCAGCAGACGCCGCGTCCAGGCGGCACGACCTCTCTGCGGTGCAGGACTCTCCTCTTGCTTGTCAACAGGTGGGTTCATGGCACTACCCTCCTCGGCAGTGAACGGCTGCCGGGCAGCGAAGACCGTCGGCCCTTACCATCGGCGGTCCGCTTCCGTCGACGCTGTTTGAGTTTGCCGACGGTTTGCGCAGACTCGGCAAGGTCATGGGGCTGCGACGTTTATTCGGATGATGGAAATAGAGGAAGCGTCGCAAGCCGTCGAAGCCATGGCAGCTACTGCACAGATTGGGCGCGACGTAGGGACGCAGCATCGGCATCATCACGTGAAGCTGTTCTCTTGTCACGCTGTCCGGGTCGATCACCGGGAAGCCGCCGGCGGGCGGGCGGCCATGCGTCATATGACATGTGATACAGCCGATTCTACCGTGATCGCTTATCGCTCCCTCTTCATTGACCAGCGGCATGAAGCTGACGGATCCCGGTGAGTCCACGTTCTGGAGCGCTGCCGCCGGATGGTGAATCATATCGACACGCGTCGCTGCGCCCCGTTCACCATGGCAGCCCATGCACCGCCGTACGTCAGGCGGATCCGAAGCAGGCCCTGCAGGTGCCGCCCACATCGCAGACTCCGACGTTCCCGACTTGGCGTGCACGACGTGGCACGGACCGCAGACCTGGGTGTCATCGCCTCGGCGGTTCAAGATTCCCTGGCTGTGCAGACTTACCCCGATGTACTGAACGTCTTCGTGGCATCGCATGCACATGCTGGCCGGATCTCGCGAAGTACCTTCGCGCAGAATATGCGCCGGACCCGTGGGCGGTGCGTGCGGGTCATGACACGTCTTGCATCCGATGACATCGGGTACCCGCCCCTCGCCACTCGGTATCAGAGGCAGGTCTCGGACGCGCACCTCGCCGGTTACCATGCGAGGATGCAGCGCCGCGCCCGGCTCGAGTTCGGCACCATGGCCCGCCCACTCCGCATGCTGGTGGCACGCAAGGCACGCACCATCGGATACCGTGAACTTCGGCTGCGGCGCCACCGTCCAGAGTTGTCGGGACGGATCGTCTCCGTGGGCCAGATGGCAAGACATGCACAAGTCGATCTTCTGGCGGGAAGCTTCCGGCCAAGCGCCCGGCGCCTGCGCCGGGTCGTGCAGCCCGCCGGCAAGGCCCGCCTGAGACCTGTGGCAGGTGGAGCACAATCGGGACGTCGGCGCGGCCACGCGGAGTAACGCGGGCCGCTCACTTGGGTCGGCGTGTGGATCATGACACGAGGAACACGCGACAGACCCGCCCTGGATGCGGCGACCGTCAGCGGCGAACAAGGGCAGGCCTGGGTTCGCTTCCACGTCGAAGGTGTCTTTGCGCGGTCCGGTAGGGTGCCGGAACTTGGTCTTGGGTTTGGCGGATGCCAATCCGTCCGGCTTATGACACTGCACGCACAGGTCATCCGGGTCGGATGGCGGCGTTGCCGTGGCGGCCCACATGGCCGGCCCGTTGGCGTCGTGAACGACGTGACAGAACCCGCATCGGCCTGACTGGGCTGCGGTGAGATCTCGACCATTGCGAGCGGCCGGTTTACTCGTGAAATCGTGACCGCCGGCCAGGGCTTTCGCCTGGCCCACGTGACAGCGAGCGCATAGACTGTCTGATTCCAGCCGCAAGAAGTGGGCTTGCTGGGTCTCATGCGGATCGTGACAAGTCAGGCACGCCAGAACCTTTGTGGAACCGCCATCGATAGCCGGGTACAAATCCAACCCCGTGTGGCCGGGAAGTGACCCAGCCGGCGCATCGACCGGATGACTGAACGGCTGGCCCGACGCCTGTTCGGCGCATTGTCCGGACTGATGGCATGTGAAGCAGAGGCCCGTTGGATCGAACGGACGCGTCTCAGGTCGCCGGGCGAACTGGTGGAAGCTGTGACACGCACCACAGGGCCCGGACTCGTCGGCCGTAAGACCGAGACGGTTCCGCTCGTCGGGGGCACTTTTCCGCAGGTCGTGGTCTGAATCGAGAACATTCACCCGTTCCGGGTGACATCGAATGCACAGACGACTGTCTTCGAGCGTGTCGGCGAGCATATCGCGACCGGCAAGGCCCTGGTGCAGCTTATGACAGGAAAGGCATATCAACGTGTCGTTCGGTCCCGTCTTGGTTCCCATTTCCCGTATGGCGTGACGCTGCGCATCGGAACGCAAAGGGGGATTCTGCGGGTGTTCTCGCTGCAAATCGGGGCGCCACAAGCCGGGCCGCAACTTCTCGTGGCACGTCAGGCAAAGCTGACTGCTCTCGGTGCCCATGACCAGGAGATGGTCTTCCCGCGCCCCGTGAGGCGTGTGGCACGTCTGGCAGATCAGTCGATACTCGGCGGGACCGACGCGCGCGCCCGCGGCCAGCAGTTGCTCCGGCACGGGCCAGGGCATGCCGCCCACCGGATGGGTGCCAAGCTCGGGGCCCTTGGTCTTCTCCGGATGACACATCTGGCAAAGCTGGCTGGCTTCGTTGGGCACGCGAACAAATACGGCTGTCTCCAACGTCTCCACACCTGCTGCCGCATGCGCGCTGTGACAGGTGCGGCAGGTAATCTTGCCATCGTCCAGCGGGAGCAACTCAGGCACCCGCATGTCCTGCGGGGGACGGATACCCGTTTGATGCCCGTGCTCCAGCCAAACCTCGCGCCGTGAATCCGCAACCGAGCCATCATGACAACCCAGGCACGTCGTACCTTCGGCAGCCACCTCCCCATCGGGCCGAGCGATCAGTAGATCGGCTTGCGCTCGCTCGAAGGCATCCACCCAACCCAAATGGCAGACCGCGCAATCGCGGCGGCTGTCGCGCTGCATGGCGGGCGATTGAGCGGCACTGTGGCTGGCGCCCAACCCGAGCATCAACAACACCGTTACGCGCCACAACATCACGGCCCGCCTCTTTGCCCGTCGCGATTCGACTGCTTTTCGATAGGTGCCGCCGCTCGAATCGTCACCACGGCGACACGGTTGGCGCCGAGTTCGACAACGAACAGCCGCCCGTCGCCGTCAAAACACATGCCCATCGGGTGGTCGAACCGCAACGGGGCGCCCAGCCCGTCGGTCAGGACGCCCTCGACAACGCCGCGAGCGCCAAAGGCCTGGATCACGCCCAACGTCGAATCGCTGACGTACAAGCGTCCCTGTCGGTCCGCCGCCACACCTTTGGGGCGATACAGTTGCCCGGCCTCCACACCCCACCGCCCGATCGCGCCCGCCCATCGATCGTCCGGCGTGATCCGCTGCACGCGGGCGTTTATGACTTCGGTGACGTAGACGTAACCTTCGGCGCCGACGCAGACCATGAACGGCCACTCGAAACGCCCCAGCCCGCGACCCTTGCTGCCGAGAACCGTCCACAGACCATTGGCGTTGTCCCGCAGGAGGAGGCGGTGGTTGTCGTTGTCGACGACATACGCTCGCTTCCCGTCAGGGGTCACCGCCACGTCGGTGGGGTCCGTCCGATCGGTGCCGCGGGGTACGGGCAGCGAAACGCTCTCTGTTGCCTGCCCGTTCGATGCGATGATGAGGATGCGACCGTTGCCGGTGTCGGCAATCCACACGCGGCCCTGTGCATCCACACTCACCCCGACAGGTTGCTTCAATTCGCGCCCCCCACCTTTTGTGATGAGCGCGTCCACTTGGCCTCCGCGCGCGAAGCGCACGATCCGATCGTTTGTGCCGTCGGCCACATACACTCGACGAGCTGCGTCGACGGCCACATCGGTCGGCATGCGCAGAGGGTTCTCGGCAGGGGCCTCGAATATCGCCGTCACTTCGGCTTCGATCCGTAGGGACGGCGGGATGGCCACGTCGGCCCGCGCCGCGGCGCTCCAGGCCATCGCGCAGACGCCGGCAAGCACCAACCTAACGCCCATTCTCCCCCTCCAGAATGCGGGGAATGTAGAATTCATGTCCTTGCTGGATGTGTTGAATCTGTTTGGCGATCGGGGTGCTGCGAAGGTAAGAGGCTCTTGCGGGTGAGTAGCCGAGTGATTCGAAATCAAGCAGGGGTGGCTCGCCCCCATGGCACCCGATGCAGCCACTGGGCCTCGCGACGATCCTCGCATGGGCGCGCTGATAGGCGGCTTCGTACGGCTTGCTTGTCTTGGGCACGTCGCGCATTGCCTGCTCCGCTTCGACCATCTGCGGCACCAGCTTGCGCGGTTCGTCGCCGGGGTCGGCCGGCGAGAGCTTCGCGCCGTACTCGCCGCGGACGTGGGCCGGCACCTCCTCCTTTATCTGCGCCAACGTACGTCGCCACAAGGGACTGCCCGCCTCAGCCGCGTCGATGCGCTGCATCAGGTATTTCAACACCGCGCTGCGCGTCACGTCCACGACTTCGCTGAGCAGGCTGACCACGGTCTGGTGGGCGACCGTCGGCGCGGCCCGGATCTGCTCGGCCTCCACGTCGAGGTAGCGCATGAGCCTCAGGACGGCCGGCGCCTGAGTCCATCTGCCCGTCGACGTGCTGGCCCATCGTGCTTGTATCGGCCCGGCGGCGCGCTGCGCATGGCACATCTGGCACGTCAGGAACGTGGCGTGGAAGTTGGCAAACGCCCGCAACTCCTTGCGTTTGGTGTGCGGCAGAGGTAGATGACAACCGGCGATCGTGCAGCCGTTATGGGGATCCGGCTGGAACCACTCTTCCACGCCATGGTAGTGTCCCAGCGGGGCGCGAGGCGCCTCTCGACTGACACCGGCCACATCGCCCTGCAGCAGCGCGTCGGCGTCAAGACGGGCAGGCCAGTCGAGGAAGCGCTGCGGAACGTCGATCGGCCTGAAAACGGATCGGAATAGGTACGTAACCGAAGCGTACACCGCCCAGGCCACCACCAGGGCAATGGCCAGCGCGTAAAGACGCACCACGACGTGGCCCGCTGTCGACCCGCGACTAGCCATGATTCGCCTCCCCGGCCCGAGCGCCCGGCAGCGCCTCGCTTACCTGGTTCAGCATGGCTGCGTGACCTTCAGCCATTTCCTCCGGCGGCGTCATCCCCGTAAACATAGCAGGCGAAATCGGGAAAACGCTTGGTGCGAAGATTACGCTTATCAGATGTACGATGCCCACGTGCAGCAGCGCCAAAAAAGCCTCGAACGTGTGCACCACGTAGATCACGGTGAGCACCCGTCCAGGCAGATATCGGGTCGTCCAGGCATTCGCCCACATCAGCACGCCCGTGATGCCCAGCAGCGCGATACCCCAGAAGACCCCGAAATACTCAAACTTCTCCTCCAGGCTGAACCGCCCGGCTTTCGGACGCGTCCGACGCAGGAACAACAGGAAGCCCAGTAAGTGGATCAGATCTCTCCAGTCCTCCCCTCGCATGACCATGGGCAGATCGGCGATCGTGTCGACCCAACTCTTGCCCGTACGGCGCCGCTGCCGCCGTGCATGCACACCGACGTAGACGATGTGGTAGCAGCAACCCACAATGAGTACCATGCCGGCCCATCGATGGATCAGTCGGGCGATGGAAAGCCCCCCCATCTGCGCCACGAGCCACTCAGCCCAGTTATGATCCGCAAACTTGAGGGGGAAACCCGTCAGGACCAGGGCCGTGAATGAGGCGAACAAGATCCAGTGCTGGACGCGCTGATGCGGCGTGAACCGTTTTAGCCGCTCGCGTCCCTGGACATCCGCCATGAGACGTTCGGCCAGCGCGCGGCGCCGATGATGTTCGGGATCATGTCGGCCCACCACTACCTGCAACATCTCCAACGCCGTCAGCAGCGCCGAGGGGCCGAACGTGAACACAATCAACACGATAAACATCGATGCGATGAAATACTCGATGCCGCCGCCGCTGGCCAACTCCAGATGGACCGCGGCGCTGCCGACGGCGTGCCCGGCTGTCGGATGGCAACCCGGGCCGCGGCAGGTGTTCGCCAGCTGCTGGGGGTTCGTGGGCGAACCGGGCTGCTCCGCTGACTCCATCATGTGGACGTTCTGCATCGGTCCGGTGTGACAGTCGAGGCAGGCCGCCGTGCTGGTGCTTCCCAGCAACATGGCCTTCCCGTGAAAGCTGGCCAGATAACTGGCCGTAGTGTCCGGCAGCTGGGCTTGATCGAGGATCGCTGGATTGCTATGGCATAGCGCGCAAACACGCACAAGGCTCTCGCGGCTGCGCGCCGGCCGACTGCGGGCGTGGACGTGCCAATAGTAGTAGCGCGTATCGATCGGCAACTCCTCGCCGTGACAGACGTTACATCGCGCAATCGGCGCCTCTTGCTCAGCCCAGGTGTGTGACCCTCGTCGGAACGTGGGTTCATCATGGCACAGCAGACAACGAGCCTGACCCGGTGCGAGGGGACTGCCAAGCGCCTCATTGCTCGCGTCGAGGACCGCCTCATCGTGAACCGACCCGGTCAGCATGTCGGCCACGCGGTCGTGGGCGAAGACGATTTCCGTCTTGGTCTCCGGTGTCAGATGGCAGATACGCGTGCAATCCACCGGGCTGACCGTCGTGTGCGGGATAACCGACACCTCACTGCTTTCATGACAGTCCGTGCACCGCAGTCTGGCATGCGGTCCCAACGCCTTGTCGTAATACTCCGGATTCACGTAGTAGAGCCGGATGGTGGCGTCATCCTCAACGCGCGCAAGCCCACGGTACCGGTGGCAGCTCAGACAGTTCTCGGGATCGGCTGCCGCTGCGATGTCAGGCACGGCCGATAACACAAGTACGATCAGGGCCGTCAAACATCTCTTATTTGTTGTGACAAGCAAGACAGAATTCCTTACCCAGTCCGCGAAGGCGCATTTTCGTGCGCTCCTGACCGGTTTGAATGGCTCCGTACGCCAACGTGCTGTCGGACGGAAACACTCCTTGCTGATGCGGGTTGTGGCACGTCGAACACACCACAGTGGCGCCTTGGAGCGGCAATCGCTCCGGCTCGAGGTCGCCGCGCAGCGCACGCTCGATCGCGGTACCGGTCGGTCGTGTCCCCGGTGGGGTCCGCTCGAAAGCTGCCATGTACGCCTTCATCTCCGGCGAGACCGTCGCACCGATGTGCCCGGGATCGAAATAGTCCACATGCTGCATGTGGCAGCTTCGACAAAGGGTAATCGGTTCATAACGCAGTTCAGGATTGCCCGTGCGCACTCGCCGATCACGCTCATCCAGCAGGGCATGATGGCAGAACTGACAAGCACGACGGATCGTTGCGTTGGACTCGTCGAGCATAATGTGGACGTTGTAGACCTTCTGCTCCTGGAGGTCGAGGTGACATCGCGCGCAGAAACTCAACAGCTTGCCGGCCTCAAAACCCCGCAGAAATGCCGGATTGTCCAGGGGTCTGGCGCGGTCACGATGACACGCCTGAAGAATGTCGTGGCACGTTGCGCAGCCGATCTTCCCGCCATAGGCCGGCCAGCCCTCTGGCCGCGTAACCTGCGCGCTGCCGAATGTCCGACCGACGGGATGCGCCTCCTCCCGTGCGCGCCGGCCGTCGTGACACTTCAGGCAGAGACCGTCGATGTCCTGTGGCGGTATCGACTTCGGCTCGCCTTGAGTGGCGTCGTGACACTCCTTGCAGCCGTCAGCCGACCAGTGCGGATTCGGGGCCAGTTTCGCGGCTCCGCCGTCCCCGGCAGCACGCATGGTCCCAAAGGCTGCCCAAGCGGCCACGGCCATGAGTGCCGTTGTCGAGGCCAGGTTGTATCGTTGTGCCGTCATCTCAGGGTTTCCGTGGACGCTACGCGCGACCGGTCCTTCTCGAACAGGCCGAAGGCATACACTTCAATGCCCCGGTCACCGAACTGGTTGGCAACTAGAATCAAGTAATCGGCTTTGAAACCCTTCGGAAGACCGTTGCGGAAGAGTTCGAGCAGCGATCGATCCACACAGATGCCGGCAGGCACGCCCATGCCTACTCCTCGCCCCGAGCCGGCACCGCCGAAGTGCATGAGTACGCGACCTTGCGAGTCGAACATCTGTACGACCTGGGTGGCCGCATCGGTGACGTATACGACACCGTCGGGCCCGACAGCCACACCGCGAGGACGAGCCAGTTGCCCCAAGCGGTTTCCAGGCCGGCCAATCTGCTCGACGTATTCACCTTTCGAGTCCAACACCTGGACACGCCCGTTGAGCATGTCTACCACATACAACCGACCGTCGGGACCGGTGGTTACGGCCACCGGGAAGTGAAACTGACCCTCGTGGCTGCCTCGAACGCCGATCGCCTCGATCCACTTGCCCGTGTCCAGTGCAAACACCTCGATGCAGTGCTCGCCCGCATTGGCCACGAAGAGTTTGTCCTCGCCGCACGTGAGCCCCACGGGTCGGAAGCGCCGCTGCCCAGACGGCAAACGAAGCTGTTCGCGGACAATACCCTCGGGCTCCACGACGAAGACCGATTCGCCGGCCGAGTCTGCCACGTATGCGCGCCGGTTTGCGTCGACCGCCACCGCAACCGGTCTCTCGGGCGTGGGCTGGTCGGCGCGGATAAGAGGTCGCACCGTCCCCGCTTCAGGGTCGACCGTTACCGCCGCGTGCCACACCGCGTCGCACGCGATGACCGACCGGTCGGCGACCGTAACCGCCAGCGGTCTCGGCAAGCGGCCGGGAGGCGGTTCCTCTTGCCCGGTGACGAATCGCATGAAAGGGCCAAGCTCGGGGTTCACCCGATAGTGCGCACTGAGCGAGCCCAGCGCAACGACCCTCGTCGGATACGGGCCGGGCGGATAGAAGCCCCCGGAACCCTCCGGCGCGCCCGGCGGGTGCGCCCCGTGGCACCCGAACAGACTCGTCAGTCCCAACCACGCTGCCGCGTACACAAAGCTTCTACCGGTGAGACGACGCGCCACCGCAACGGCATGTGGGTTCTTAAAGATCATGACACGAAAGACACAGGTTGCTCCGCGCGTTACTGCGTACCAGCATGGAATCGTGCCCGGCCGTCCCGTGGGGATCGTGGCACGATAGACAGCTAACGCGACCTTCCGGCAGCCTGATCGTCCGGTCGGCCGTCACGGCTGCACGAGGGTGGTATCGAGGATCGTGAACCGGGTAACGCACCCCGATAGGATGGTTCCCACTGGCTGGGCCTAAGCCTGGAGAGTAAGTAGCGCGCGACACGCCGATCTGGCTTACGATCACGTCATTCGTGCCGCCATAGATGTCGCCCGCGACGGCGCCATCGTGACAGCTCAGACACATCACATCGCCCGAACTCAACCGTCGATCAGGGCTCTCATACAGCAGTAGAGCCTGCGGCAGCTCGTCCGAGGGCGCCCAGAGCGGAACGTCACCCGAGGGCGTATGCGGGTGGTGGCACGGCTGACAGATCTGACCGTGACTCCACGTCTGGTCGCTGAAGTCATGCTTGCTGCCGACGATGCCTCCGTCGCTCCATGCGGCCACAGCCACAACTCCGGCGATCAGGAAAACGAACACGGGGTGCATGGAACGCGGCTCCTCCCGATTTCCTCTACCATCTCATACCGGTTGCACGGCTAGGCGTCGACTGCCGTACCGCAGATAACTTACCCCCACGTACAGGGCTTCGGCGGCAGCCACCGCCAACATCCATGACACAATGTTGCCTGCGCCGAACGCGTAACTGTGCAGTCCGACCGGTAACACGAAGTTCACGACCAGGTACGTGCCCACCACCAGCCAGATCGCCGCGATCGACCACACCGCCGTGCCGAACGCTCCCAGCCAACGCATGGTTCGGGCGTGCAGCAAAGCCATGTATCCCATGAACGCGGCCAGCGACCACACTTCCTTGGGGTCCCAACCCCAGTAGCGACCCCACGAACTGTTCGCCCACATCGAGCCGGTGAGAATGCCCGCCAGCAGCAGCAATGAGCCGGCCAGCAGGCACCAGTAGATCTGCCAGTCCAGCTTTCTGCTGAACGGCTTGTTCGCACGCCCGAACGCGAGTTGGCCGAGCTGAATGTGCGCCAAAATGACCGCCTGAGCAAGAACCGCATAGCTCAACATGATGATCGGTACGTGAATCGACATCCAGACCGTATTGCGCAAGACCGGAGGAATCGGACGGATCCACGGGTCGATCGGCAGCAGATCGGCCAGAGCCAGGAACACTCCTGCCAGAAACGCCGCGTTCAACGGGATCGTGCGGTCGCGCAGGACCGCCAGGGAGGTCAGCGAGAACGCCCCGACGCCCCAGCCCAGCAGTACCAGCGATTCGTAGAAGTTGGCCGCCGGAATCCGACCGGCAATGTCCCACCGCAGCATCAGTCCCGCGGTCAGTATGACGAAGGCCGCCACCTGCACCAGGATCGACAAAGCATCGAACCAACGCTGCTTCACGGCACGGCTGATCAGGCCCACCATCGCAGCCGCCAGCATCAGCATCCATGCCAGCCGTACGGGCATCAGATGGTTGTAGAACACCTCTCGGCGGAGCGGTGCTGCTGCCGGATATTCGCTGCCTGGAAGGTGGGCCACGCTCTGCCTGAAATCCGCCACGGATTGGGCAAACCCCTGCGGCTCGCCGCCGAGGAACGCATCCGCCACCGCCTTCCATGCGTTCTTCACTCGCTCAGAAGGCGCTTGCGGATATCCGTGCAGATTCTGGGGCGACATCCAGCCGCCCACCATGCTGTCGGGGTGAGGAACCAGTGTAAGGCCAACACCCGCCACGACGTTGGCGAACGTCTCGACGCGCTCTCGCACCTGAAGGGCTTCTTCCTCCAGATCACTCAAAGGCTTGTCTTGCTGCAGTGAAGACCGCGCGCTTGCCGTGATGTGCGCCAGTTCGGCGTTGCCGGCCAGTTCACGGTACGACGCGAGCCCGTCGGTTGTCGCCATACCCAGGGCGCGAGCCAACTCGTTCGATCCCACTTTGATTAACGGCTCATCAAGCCACTTCTTCGGCTCGAACACCCACGACAGCAGGATGGCCACCGGACTGGTCGGTCGACCGTAACGACCGCCGCTGATCGTCTCGAGCGTGCGATGCGCATAGGTATCCAGCGGCATGACACGTCCGTCGAACTGGATCGGCAGCGTCCTGGCCGGCTCCACCCGCAGCAACGCCGGCTTTGGCG
>Ga0272442_10007113_pt1 | contig 14546 bp, 13 predicted proteins | sample SSMForm2O_FD_200262 | JGI IMG/M metagenome (GOLD analysis project Ga0272442, IMG submission 200262) | Marine sediment archaeal communities from Little Sippewissett salt marsh, Falmouth, MA, United States - SSM-Form-2O | ecosystem: Environmental > Aquatic > Marine > Wetlands > Sediment ...
CCAATTTTTGATCTCAGTGCACGTCCTGCTTCAACTAGCTCTCTAATCTTAATCATACCTTTTTCAAGTTTTTCATCAATTAAGTTACTATCACATTTAACAAAGTCACAAAGATGGACACTTTCAGACATATCTTTTGTTTTAAGGTTTTGATAAATCTCTTCTGTAATAAAAGGAATAAAAGGCGCAAGAGTTTTAGTAAGCCCTAAAAACACATCATATATCGATGAATATCCAGATAATTTATCAGTTGTTTTTTCTTCAACCCATAGACGTTTACGTGAGCGACGTAGATACCAATTACTGAAATCTTCTACTACAAAACCCTCTATTGCTCGTGCTGCTTTATGGATTTCAAAGTTTTCAATATAATCTTTTACTTCTTTAACTGTCTGATTAAAACGGCTGATAATCCATTTGTCAAGAAGAGAGCGTTTATTTACATCAACTAGATCAGATTCAGGATCAAATTTATCAAGTGATGCATATGTTGTGAAAAAATTATATGAATTCCATAATGTCAATATGAATTTACCTAGTACATCTTTTATTGCTTCTTCATAAAAACGTGTTGACACCCATGGTGCATTAGCAGAAACCAGATACCAACGAAGTGCATCCGCACCTTCGTTATCAAGAATGATAGTAGGATCAACATAGTTTTTTTTGCTTTTACTCATCTTTTGGTTATCTTTATCTAAAACAAGACCTAACGTCAGCACTTTTTTATAGGGGTTATTATCAAATAAAAACGTTGATGTTGCAAGAAGAGAATAAAACCAGCCTCGAGTTTGATCAAGAGCTTCTGAGATAAAATCAACTGGAAAGTTTTCTTTAAATTTTTCTTTGTTTTCAAATGGATAGTGCCATTGAGCAAAAAATGCAGAACCAGAGTCATACCAACAGTCAATGACTTCTTTTTCCCGTTTCATAGACGAGCTGCATTTTGGGCATTTAACTTTTAGTTCATCGACAAGTGGTTTATGAAGATCATATTCTTTAGGAAAACTCTCACTAATATTTCGTAGTTCTTCAACACTTCCAACACATATTTGGTTTTTACAATTTTTATTTGTACACGTCCAAATTGGTAGTGGAGTACCCCAATACCGATCACGAGAAAGCGCCCAGTCTTTTACATCTCGAATGAAATCACCGAAACGACCTTGTTGCAAATGCTCTGGGTACCAGTTAATCTGATTATTGTTTTTAATTAAAGAATCTTGGACTTTTGACATAGCAATAAACCATGACTCCATAGCATAGTACAAAAGTGGTGAGTCACATCGCCAACAAAACGGGTAATCATGAGCATAATCTCTTGTTCCCTCAAGAAGCCCACGTTTTTCAAGGTGTTTAATGATTTTAGGATCAGCATCTTTAATGAACTCTCCTTTCCAAGGCTCAACTTCCTCAGGAAATGTCCCATCAAGCTTTACAAGCTGTATTACTGGTAAATCATATTTTTTTCCAACGTTATAGTCGTCTTCACCAAAAGCTGGAGCAATATGTACAATTCCTGTTCCATCTTCCATAGTAACAAAATCAGCTAGTACTACATACCAGGCTTTTTTCTCTGGTGTTGCAAAGTTAAACAAGGGCTCATACTCAATTTTTTCAAGATCTTTACCTGAAAAACCATCAAGAAGTTCGTATACTTGCCCTTTTAGAAGAGATGCAGCACGTTCCTCTGCAAGAATTATAACTTGATTGTTATACCGTATTTTAATATATGTTTCATCAGGATGAACTGCAAGAGCTACATTAGAGATAAGCGTCCAGGGAGTCGTAGTCCATGCTAGAAAATATGCGTCTTCAGATTTCAGTTTGAATTTAACAAAAATCGATGGCTCTTCAACTGCTTTATACCCCTGTGCGATTTCATGAGCAGAAAGCGCAGTACCACATCTAGGACAATACGGTACAACTTTATGTCCTTTGTACAGCAGTTTTTTTTCCCATGCTTGCTTTAAAGACCACCAAACAGATTCAATATACTCATTTTTAAAAGTAATATAGGGGTTTTGCATGTCAAGCCAAAAACCAATACGCTGCGTGTTTTCAACCCAGACACGCTCATATTTAAGAGTGCTTTTTTTACATTCTTCATTAAACTTTTTCACACCATATTTTTCAATGCTTTGTTTGTCCTCAAGACCAAGTTGTTTTTCAACTTCGATTTCAACAGGCAGTCCATGGGTATCCCAACCTGCTTTTCTAAGTATATACTGGCCATTCATTGCTTGATAACGTAACACTAAATCTTTTATTACCCGCGTGAGAACATGACCTGGATGTGGAAGACCATTTGCAGTTGGAGGTCCCTCTAAAAAAATGTATTTTTTGCATCCTTTTCTTTGCTCTATTGATTTTTCAAAGATATTGTTTTCATTCCAATACATCTGAATTTTTGATTCAACTGTTTTTGGATGATATTTTTGTTTCGGAGCCTTAATCATACTGTTTTTTCACCAAAGCTTAGGTTTTTTTCTCGAAGAAGATGTCACGTAATACCACAACGCTATATAAATCGTTTCCATAGCAAAACTCTAACCTTTTTTTTGTTTAATACTTTTTAATGTCATCGGATTTCATTATCTCACGCATAAACGAAGTAGCATAGCATCCTTTTCTCAAAGCAAACTGTACAACCATTTTTTTCTTGTTTTCATTCCATTCATCATCTACAATTTGGCACTTTAAATCAGAAATATGTGCAAGAAGAGCTCGACGTGAACCAGATGAAGAAAGTCGGGGTATATCTGGTATTGTAAAATCCCTAGGATCACAAATTTCCTTATCAATAATTGAATGTTCTAATTCACCCATTTCTCCTTGAGAAAATAATGTGTCATTGCCAACAAGTGGTCCACTAACAAACGCTTTGCCTTTACTAATCTGTTTGTTTACTTTAACACAATTTATTGAGGTTACGATAATTGCTTTTTCATCTACGATGTTTTTTCTTACAGGGAGAATAATATCTCCTTCTAATGCTTTGTTTAACGGCAGTTTTTTTTGGATACGTTTGCTCAATATTTTATTGAAAATATACGACTGATATGCATAGATAAACATGGTTTGGAGATTTCTTGGAAGCTCTTGGATAGCCCCGATAAAATCATCTGTGTTTTTAACTAAATAATTTAGCATTGCTTTCTCATAGTTTAATTGATCTGGATAATTTTTCAACGCTTCTGAGTAATCATGTGTTTGTTTTAGTTTTTCTCTGAGTTTATAGGTTTCTTCGTTTTCACCTTTAATTGGATTTGCAATATATGTCATTACCGCTGATTTAAAATCTCCGTTGACAATGTGTTTTCCAACAATATGACTTATTGGCCTTGTCACACCAAAACGTTGTATCCCATAAAAATTTGGAAACCCCCCTGTTTTTTGTATCTCAGTAATATTTTTTTGTACGTTTTCAGAAGCTGATGGTTTTATGATTTCTCGTACTACAATTTTGAATTTATTTCCTTTTAACTCCCCAATTTTTACAGGTTTATATGATGTATACACATTTGTTAATGTAACATCTTTAAGCTTTATCGCTAAAACTTTTTCTTTAGGGACGTTATAAAAAGACATGAGTTGGCTGCTAATCGATCGTTTATCTTTTGTTCCAGCAAAACCAATTCTTCTCCGGGATATCCCCAGGCTTTTTGACATCTGAGAAATAAGCCTATTCGTCTCCCAACTCTTTGCAGATACTTCAGCGATCGTATAGGTGCCATTGGTTTTTTCTTCAGGGTGTTTAAACAGTTCTTCTACTATGAAATCTTCAGGTAAAAACCGTAATTTTCCACCAACACCTGCAAACGATGTAAAAAACGTTTCAATACCACAGATTCTCTCTGCTTTCAACACATTCATTTCGACTTTTTACTCTTGCTTTTACCTTCAAGGCTTTTACTAAACTCTTTTGCCTCCTCGGTAAGTTGTTTAACTGTTTTTTTGAGAATTTCTTCTGGTTTACCTTTATTCACTCTAATAAAAAGCCGTCGTTTATTTGAAAGAGGATGATCTGCGATACATGCGGCATAATCAACGTCACTATGTTCTAATAACACGTGGGTTATAGGATTTAAAATTGTTTCATTTTCACCGGTGATTTCAATTTCAAGCTCCTTTGCTGTTTTTTTAATTGTTTTAAGCTCCATAAACTAGTTCACACTCCAAATTAAATTTTATCTACATCAAGGTTATCATAATCCATTGCAATGTATCTACGTTCTTTATTACCACAATTGGGACATTCAAGTGAGTTTCCTTTTTTTGTTAATGGATGTCTGCATTTCACACATAATGCTTTAATGACACCTAAATTTTTATCTTTAGTTGAAAGCTGAATACTTGGTTTTACTTGTATTACTTTGGCTCGAATGATATCTTGTACTTTATATTCTGTTGCTGGGTCTTTTACATATTTAAACGATATTTCTGAAGCATGCAGCGTGCTATTGGTATCCCCAGATAAACTCCTGTTTTTTCCCTGAACATGAAATAAATCCACGATAACCATAGAGGATCTAACCACGGCGATTTCTCCAATTACAATATCTCCTTTATGAATTACAACAGGTGTACTAGTAACAGGTGTTACTTTTGCTTGACGGTTTTTCTGATCAACCACATATTTGCCCATAATTGCTGCGCGTATTACGCCATTATCCTCAAAAGTACCATCACCCGGTAAAAGCTCTTCAGAAGACGATACTTGATCACCAGGCATAACTATCTTTTTTTCATTGTCTGTCATGAGTTCACTACTCCAATTCTTAATTCTCTTGCAATGTACGCAACCTACAGCCTGTTTTAAAGGTTATGGTACACGAATTATACTTAATTTGTATGGTAAAAAACGTTATAAACATAATATATATATCCGGTTGTCCATAATCAGAAGAAAAAGGTGTAATATACTATGGCACGAAAACCAGGCAGCATGTACAGAACAACACACGGCCAAGCTACAACACGAAAAGAATACATGGGTGGTATACCCGCCTCTCGAATAACCCAGTTTGACCTTGGAAATAAAACAGCGGATTTCCCTATACAAGTGGATCTTAGTGTAAACGAACGATGTCAACTACGGCATAATTCACTTGAAGCAGCACGTATCACTGCAAACCGGTATATGGAAAAAAGCGTAGGCGCTGCAAACTATCACATAAAAATACGCGTATACCCACATAACGTACTCAGAGAAAATAAACAAGCTACAGGCGCTGGAGCAGATCGTGTTTCTCAAGGAATGCGTTCAGCGTTTGGAAAAAATGTTGCAACAGCAGCACGAGTAAAACAACATCAAAAAATCATGACAGTTAGTACGACAGAGCAGTTTTACAAACAAGCAAAAGATGCACTAAGAAAAGCAGGTATGAAACTTTGCTCACCATGTACTGTTACTGTTTCAAAAGGCTTAGAGCTCATACAATAACCAAAACTCTCGTTGTCTGTTAAATATATTTTATTAACCACGGAAAAATAATTAAAAATAAAATAACCAGTGAAATAGCAAAAGAAATATTCATAACAATTTTTTCTCGTTTTTCATCTGAAAGCGATTTTTTTATACGAGAAATACCCAGATCAATAGCATCCTTTAACATGTAACCACCATCTAACGGAATCATTGGTACGACATTAAACAATGCAAGAGCAAGATTAAGCCAAATAACCCAATAAATTGTGTTAACCACAACCCAGAAAACATTTGATGGAATAAAACTCAGAGGCCCAACAACTGTAAACGAGTCAGTGAACGGCGCAACAATAGGGTTATATCCTTGGAAATAACCTAGTAATGGTAGAAAATAAAATAATGTAAAACCATCCGGGAAATTACTAAACGGATTTTTTAATAAATCCAGAAAACTACTATGTATCTGAGAGGCTCCTAAACCTAAGAAACCAACGCCCATATGACTTATGTTTTCCGTGTAATTATATTTATCCGCTAAAACAACACTTTTCGTAAATTTTTCGTTTCCCTGAGCAAATGACACCGTGATACGTTGACCTGCTTTAGTTGTATCAAGTAATTCCAAGTATTCACTCACATTCTTTAACGTAGTTCCATTAATACCAGAGATAATCATGCCTTGAGCTATACCAATTTCTTCTGCAGGACTATCTTCAAGCACATAAAAAATACTTACACCATCTTCTGCAGATTGAACAGATGACATAAAAACAAATGAAAACAAAAAAATACATACAATAACTACCACAAAATTAGATAAAGGACCCGCTGCAAACACACGCATCCGTTTTTGATGACTTGTTTTCCTTAATTCTTTTTCATCAGGCTCACAAAAAGCACCAATTGGTATAATCAGATACAATACACCTAATGATTTTACTTTTAGTTTTCCCGCAAACGCTAAAATCCCATGAGAAAACTCATGAACAACAACTGCTACTACTAATGCAAAAACGATATAACCTAAGAATTCTAATGGGAGAACAGGATTAATGCCAGGTAATACTAACGCAATCTCTGGACCAGGCATCATCGCTTTTTGCTCTTCATTAAAACCTGCTACAACCCACGCCTGAAATACAAGGATTGTCATCATGACAATCATCATAATAAAACAAAGGATAATCCCAGAGCTACCAAATGCTTTCCAAAAACGCTTTCTTGCAGCAATACGTTTTAGAAAACCAAGGCCTTTTTCAGTCCGCCACATAAGGGCAGGACCCCAAAAAGTTAGATTATATTTTTTTAAAACTCCTTTTTTATGCAAAATAAAAACTGATACAAAATAAACTAAAAGAATACTTAAAAATACTAATAATCCTTCAAACATCCCCATATTCTTTATCCTTCTTGTACTAGTTTTGCTGTCTCTTGTTCAATTTCAGCTTCTTGCTTATCCGTAATATATGTCTCCTTTATGTAATGATAGGATACAGCACCAATTATCGCAATAAGTATGCCTGAGAGAACAAATGAAATGAAATGGATAGTAAGAAATGGATCTATGGAAAATGCAACAGGATTTGTAATAGAATCATAAATTGCGATTAAAGCTGCATCAGATATAAAACCAAACGCAAATAATGAAAAGGGAAACACCCAGTAATTCCAATGTATTTTTTTCTCCCGAACATAATGATCAGTAACACGTCCAAAAGCCACAAGCATACCTGAAGCTACAATTCCCCAGACCATTTTTTGTACAAAAGAAATAACCGGTACAATCCAGAGAAGCTCGGTATTAAAATCTGTGTTATTATACGAATAAAACACACTAGCTCCAAGTATTACCATAGCAAGAATTGTCGTATAAAAAGAAAGTCTACCGGTGAGAAAACCTGATTTTAACTCTAGCCACATAGCAGCAATGGAGCGCTCTAAATTAAACACTCGAATTAAAAGATACATTCCTAATGTCAGAAGTATCGCCCCGAAACCAGATCCTGTCATATTAAGCAAAACAAATATAGCCCAAACAATAAGTATAAGACAAATTGGTAGAAGAAATTGTTTTTTTACCTTGTCATCATCAAGCATTTTAATGATTCTATAATATGTGTCTTCAATCTCTCTACTTTGTTTAACCGTGACTCTAACAACTGAGCAGATTTTAAGTCGTGACTGTACAATAGGAAGGATATATTCGTCTTCGGCCCCATCACTAATTAACACAACTTCTGTTACACCTGTCTGTGTTATTACCTTTTCAAGTTGTTCCACTAAAATCTGATCGGATTTAACTCCAACATTAATATCCCCACAGATTGTAGCTATTGCAACATTATCATCTTTTTCTTTTAATTTCGTATAGGTTTTAATAGCAAGAAAAATAGCGTTTAAATCAGAATCCTCTGGGTCGACCTGCCCTAATTTATTGGCAGCTTGCAGATTGTCATTTAAACCAATAATCGGACTTTCTGTTTTTGTTTTACGGCCAAAATCGTCATCACGATCGATATTAAGGATTAAAGTCTTCATATTAATTTTCATTGTGATATTGGTATTAGTATTTATATTTTTGTTACACAAATCAAGTTTTTCTAGGCCCACCAAAATCAAATATACTACAACCACAATTACCCGGTTTATGCCAGTAGTAACATTTGATTACAATGACTTCATTGACATTCTAGGATATCAAATTCCTAAAGAACAACTACTTGAGAAAATGCCAATGATTGGTGCTGACCTTGATCGAGTCGAAGATGATGAAATAAGCATTGAGTTTTTCCCAGATCGCCCTGATCTAACCTCTGTAGAAGGAATAGCTCGTGCAGCACGCACTTTTTTTGGTTTTACACAAGGAATCACCCATTATCCAATAAAAAAATCAGATATTGTTGTAACAGTTGATAAATCCGTAAAAACTGTCCGACCATATGTGACAACTGCGTTAGTTACAAATGTGACGATGTCTGATGCTCTTATCGCTTCCCTCATGGATTTACAAGAAAAACTACATTTTGGTCTTGGTCGTAATCGAAAAAAAGTAGCAATTGGCGTACATAATTTTGAACCCGTTCAACCACCGTTTGTGTATAAAGCAGTGGACCCTGAATCAGTAAGTTTCATTCCGTTGGCAAAAGATGATTACATGACGCTTTCGGAAATCCTAACACACCATGAAAAAGGAGTTGACTACGCGCATATTCTCAAAGACTTTGATAAATACCCGCTTATTGTTGACAAAAACAACAACGTTCTTTCATTTCCCCCAATAATCAATGGAAGTCTTACTGAGGTTACTCCTTTTACAACTGATTTATTTATTGATGTAACAGGAACTGATAGAAAATACATAAATTATGCGTTAAACATAGTAACATCCTCTCTTGCAGAACGAGGCGGTGAGATACATACTACTACGGTTGAAGATGGTGATGAAAGCTTTATTGTCCCTGATTTCACACCTGTTCAACAAAAACTTTCAGTGGAGTATGTGCAAAAAATCCTAGGTCTGACTTTAAAAGAACAAGACATCATTGATTCACTAGGGAAAATGGGGTACAACGCAAAAAAAATAGATGCAAGCACCTTTGAAGTTGAAATACCTCAATGGAGATCTGATATACTCCACGAAATTGATGTAATCGAAGATGTCGCCATAGGATATGGTTTTGACAATTTTGAAGTTGATTTCCCAAAAAAAGTAACATTTGGACAAACCCTTCCTGATCATGATTTCCGTATGGCTCTAAGAAAAATTTTAATTGGTTTAGGATTCAATGAGGTTACCACGTTTACAATTTCAAATGAACGAGATGAATTTACCAACCTTGGATTAAAACCTAAACAAAGAGTTGAAATGGAAAATCCAATTGGTGAAGACTACTCTTGTCTTAGAGTGGGTTTACTTACATCGCTTTTAAAAATCCTTCATGAAAATAGACATCATTCACTCCCACAGAGTATATTTGAGCTTGGTTTAGTAGTTGATGAACATCATAAAAACCAATGGAATATTGCTGCAATGAAAATCGATGCTAAAGCAAACTTCACAGCGTGTAAATCACTAGTTGAAGCATTACTTAGAGACATTGGTGCAACATATCATATCAGCGAATATGATCACCCCGCCTTCATCAAAGGACGTTGTGGAGCAGTACATGTTGACAATCTACACATTGGTTTTTTTGGTGAGCTTCATCCAAAAACAATTACAACATATGAACTTGATCATCCTATTATTTACTTTGAACTAACCACTGACAAACTAAAAATATAAAAGGTTTTTTTTATGACAAAAACCTGTAGTAAATGCAATAAACCTGCGATTACTTTTATACGGTATAATGGCACGCATCTTTGCATGGATCATTTTAATGAATATTTTATTAAGAGAGTTAAAAAAGATATCAAAAAACAAGGGAAAACCACTGAGCCATGTACAATTGGTGTTGCAGTATCTGGGGGTAAAGATAGTGCAGTCGCCCTTCAAATGATGCATGATATTTTTTCAAAAAGACCACATATTCAACTCATAGCGTTAACTGTTGATGAAGGAATAAGAGGATATCGTGATATCAGCATAGGTTTTGCACAAAAAGTATGTCAATCACTAAATGTTGAGCATCATATCATCACTTTTAAAGAACGTGTTGGAAAAACAATGGATGAAATAGCTGTGGTAAAAGATGAACTTGGTGAATGCAGCTTTTGTGGGGTATTTAGAAGGTTTTGTCTAAATATAAAAGCAAAAGAACTTGGTATACAAAAACTTGTTACTGGGCATAACCTTGATGATGTTGCCCAGTCAATTCTTATGAATTTTATTAATAACGATTTACAAAAACTTGCACGTCTAGGCCCACATAAAAAAGTGCAACCCGGTCTTGTACCCCGTGTTTTACCGCTTAGATCAATTCCTGAAAAAGAAGTCATGCTCTATGCAATTTTAAACAATATCGCATTTCACAATGCAGAGTGTCCTTATGCGTTACGAGCGTCAAGACAAAATTACCGGGAACTAATTGATACCTTAGAATATAAAAACCCTGGAACACGTCATAGTATTCTCAACAGCTATGATGCCATTAAAGATAAATTATTGGAGCTGTATCCACCTGCCAAACTCAATGTATGTGCTGATTGTGGTGAGCCTGCATCACAAAAAACTTGTAAGACCTGTCAGCTCCTCAATAAAATAAACTAAACCAGAAGGATTATATCATATGTGATATAAAAAATATTATTTTACGACATCAACATTTAACGTACAAAAATTCCCCAAACTTGCTTCAAGCATGTCACCATCAAAAATTTCACCAACACCTTCAGGAGTCCCTGTTAAAATAAGATCACCTTCTTTTAACGTCATCACATCAGAGATAAATTCAATGATCTTTTCCACTGAAAAAACTAGTTGATTTGTATTTACCTGCTGACGTATTTCCCCATTAATTTTCAAACATAAATCCAACTTGTTAGGATCCTTTACTTTTTCCTTCAAAACTACATCACTAATCGGCGCAAACGTATCAAAACCCTTAGCAATACTCCAAGGCCAACCATTTTTTTTAGCAATAGACTGAATATCCCGAGCCGTGATATCTAAACCCACAAGATAACCAAAAACATACTCTAACGCATCCTTTTTTTTAACATGCTTACAATGTTTACCAATAACAACCCCAAGTTCAACTTCATGATGCAAACAATTAGACAATGAGGGAAACCTAATAGAATCACCATTAAAAACAACAGAACTTTCAGGTTTTAAAAAAAGCAGCGGCTCCTTAGGAACAGCTGATTTCATCTCCTTTGCATGAGCAGTGTACGTACGCGCTAAACACACCAATTTTCCAATGGGTAACCCTTTTCCAGAATCTTGAATACAATAATTCGTCATGAAATCAGCAAACAAATATCCATGATTTTAACCTTTTCATACAAACGGATAACAACTGTAAAGAACCCTGATAACAGTTGTACAACAACTCCTTTTAAACCCAACAACAAAAACAATACATTGAGGAAACAAAAAATGCAAAATCAAAAAAACACCATCCGCGAGCTTTACCAAAAACGACTTTACAGAGAAGCCCTCTACCAAAAATTAATCGCACAAGGGCTTTCAGAAAAACAAGCAAAGTTACTTCTTGCTCGCAATGCAAAATTTCTTGATAATATTAATTAACATTTTACTTTTTATCATTATTTTTATTTTTTTGATTATATCCTGATTTTATTTTCCGATAACAACTGTAAAGAACCTGGGTAACACGTGTACAACAACTCCTTTTAAACATGGCTGACAAAACTATAATTGTGGTGAGCATGAAAAGACTATTTGTGAAGGCACTCAAAAATAAGTTCGACATGGATAAAAAAGATGCAATAGCTCTTGCAAAAACTGTTGAAAGTATTTTCAAAGGTGAAGATGAAATAGAAGACATGTCTATTGATAAACATGTACGATCACTATTTTATGAGCTTCATCGAGAAAAACTATTAAAACTCCGTCGTGAAGAATTCAAAGAAAAAGGAAAAATAATGCGCAAATACTACTGGTCATTTGACAACAAAGAAATAAAACAAGGAGCACACTTTACACCAATAAAAGAACAACCGTATATGATTTATTTAAAAATACCAAGTAAAGTATGGGCTATACACACAAAAAACACCTAATACTCTTTTGTTACTTTTTATATCCGCCAATTTTTAGGGAAGGATCCCCAAAAAGAACATGTGTTTCAATTATCTTACAATCATATCTATATGATTTCACAGGAAACTCATCAATATAATCTGATACAGTTTGATAATAGGTTTCTCCAAGCATAGTTATATTTTCTTTGTTATACAACCTGAAAAACTGGGTTTCAAACCAGCCATCAAGCCCTTCTACACAGTCAGGTATCTCATTATCATTGGAATCACCAATATTTACACCTCCATACCCCGTGCTGCCCATTGATGCTATACATCCACCGTTTCTCACTTTAACAAAAACCCAGCTCCAGCACTCTGGAACATAGGTTGAAAAAATGTATGATTTTCTAAAATCTTTCAAAAGATTAAATGGCGTTACATCAAACTCACTGTTATGACATCCGCCAACCATACAAATAGGGTACATTCCTTTGTTTTTAAGTTGTACCATATCACGATTCATGAAATCTTCAGTCCAGTTCTGATAATCGCCATTATAATGCGTAGCCCATTTACGCGGATTACCATGTCCTACAAAATACACAAATCCTGCACCTTTTTCCATTTCTTTACTAATTGTCTGAGTTTTTAGGTTATCAAGTGTAGTCCAAATCTTTACAGCGTTAAAGCCATCCATGTATTCTAAAGCTTTTTTATTTGCTTCAATTCCTTCATCAAAGTCTGCTCCGTCCTCCCATGCTTTATCAAAAGTATCCCCTCCAACCACTATCATGTTTTCAAACCAATCTGATTCATAAGCGTTCTCTTCATAATCAATTATTTTATCTACCATTGTTTTTACTTCCCAGCGGTACATACATGCAAGTCTTCCAACGTATACATCTGCATAGAGATCCCTATCATCCGTCATAGGTGATGCATCTGGATAAGGCCATTCGCCATAAATACCATCATTATCTGTATCCCAGCTAGAAAAACTCCCATTGTCATCATAGATATCAGCGTAGTATAAATCACTTAGATACTCTAGCTCTTCATAGTCTCCACCAGTATCTGTTTCCAGATGACTGTATCGAACTGGCATTTTCTTATAGTTTCCCACAAGCAGCACATAGATAATACCCCAGTTTTCAATTGCAGATTTAATAAAATATTTCATTTGCTCTTGAATGTCTCTTCCTTCAACTGGGAAATACTCGCTGCTTGTGATGTCATCAAGTGTTACCATTTTTGTTTGAATATTATGATTATTTTTATGTTCAACTAACGGATTGAGAAGACGAACATATTGATTTGGAGTAATAATTAAAAGATCATATTCATCTGCTTGAACTATCGAGTTTGTAGGTTTTTCAATTGTTATTTCAAGTGAAATTTCATTAGCATACTCGATACATTTGTCATTATGCGTATACTGTACTGGGTAATACTGTAGTTTTAGAAAGGTAACAAGCTGGTTCTCTCGATTTAATCCACCTCCTTTAGTATAGTCAAACCATTTATTAGGATACACATCTTCTTTATTTTCTAAAAAAGTGTTCTGAGTATACGGCTGCGGTGTTGGGAAAAACGCAACATCTTTATTAAGTTGGATTTTTTGTGTTTTTGACACGCTACACGCTATTTTTTTAATAGTTGATCCCAGTGGAAACTCAAGTATTTGCGTATCATATGGTAAAATTGGTTTTCCTGCAATAGAAAGACATGTTTTTATCTCTGACATATGAATAGTAGTAGAATCTTTTTCTCTGATTTCAGGTACCAAATACGTTTTTGTTAATGTATAAGACTCAACTAAAATATCTGATTGATCAAGTGATGTGTTTAATGCACCAACTGCCGAGAAAAACAACATGTTGAGTAACAGTATTGAAGCCCCTATTCCAATAATACGTTGTTGTTTCATGATTACCTATTCCCCTTAATATATAATTATTAACTAAATATTCTTATAAAAATGTTTTGAATACAAAAAAATATCATATCAAATCAATGTCATGGAAAGGTTTATAAACAAATCTTTTGTATAGTATCTATTGATAGTATGTCAGAGGACATTGAACATCCCGAAGAAGAAGTCAGTTGTATGTTTTTTGAAAATAAAAAAGATCTTTCTTCAGATGAACAACTAGCCATGTTTATGCACCGGTTTAACCTTGATTGGGATACTGTAGAAACAATGCCTGCTTTTGATGAACACAGAAAAATCCTTTTTCTAAAAAAAATTAAAGAATAATAACTCTGTAATAACCTACGAGTTTTTCTATGTTTTTACACAAACCATATAAAACATGAAAAGATTTCAGACGCAATTAAGGGGTTTTTATGAGAGATATTACCAGATTATACTCGGATAGAGCAAGCAAGCTTCGAAAATCAGAAATTAGAGAACTTTTAAAAGTAGCACAGGATCCAGAGATAATATCCTTTGCCGGTGGAC
>Ga0272442_10007114_pt1 | contig 14546 bp, 10 predicted proteins | sample SSMForm2O_FD_200262 | JGI IMG/M metagenome (GOLD analysis project Ga0272442, IMG submission 200262) | Marine sediment archaeal communities from Little Sippewissett salt marsh, Falmouth, MA, United States - SSM-Form-2O | ecosystem: Environmental > Aquatic > Marine > Wetlands > Sediment ...
GCTCCGTCCCTCCTGTCCCAGCCGCGGACCTGCCGTTTCGACAACAGACTTAGGCGCGTCCGGCCGAGGACCTTCCCGTGGCGCGCCCTGCCCTCCATAGTACCACGCGCCCACGGAACCGTATCGGCGTTCCGTAGCGTTGTTCGTCGGTCGGCCATGTGTTTTCTGCGGCGCTTCACTGGGCGCTTGCCCGCACACGCACGGCGGTCCTGTAGCGCCGGCTCCTGACGATGGTATGACCACACGGGCGTGCTGTCAACTACGTGAATTGACTCGGAGTAAATGTGTCTGAACGGTTTTCGTTTCCTCATGACGAAAAAGCATTCGGGCCAGATGGCGACAGGCACAGTGCATTATTGGCTTTTGGGTCCCCGTTGTGACTAAATAGGGATAAGCACTATCCGTTGCCGTTGATCAGATGCCCATTGGCAGAAGCAGACAAGACACAAAAGGAGGCGTCAAGTGCATATGTTCAGCGATGTGGCGGTCTATATTTGTGGCATTCTGTCGTTTAGCTTCTTGCTTGCGCCTGTGGTTGCTGGGGGCGAGGAGGACCGGAGCTACGTTATGACGAAGGAAGGGGAACGTCCGAAGGCTGTTGTCGCTGTGGACAACGTTTGCGCGTGGCCGAACTTGACGGTGCTGGGGGATGGGAGCATCGTGGCGACGATTCACAATCAACCGAGCCATCTCAAAGTCCCGGCGGACGTGGAATGCTGGGCGAGCGAAGACGGTGGCCGGACATGGGCGAAGCGCGGGATGCCTGCGCCTCGTGACAATGAAGTCGTGGCCAGGGGAAACGTGGCCGCGGGTGTCGCGCGCAACGGCGACCTGATTGTCATCACCGCGGGTTGGTCCGATCCGGTGTCTGAAACGCGGGGGACGCCTCTGCCGCCGATCGTGAGTCGTTCTTCGGACGGCGGGCGTAGTTGGACGATTGACGCGAATGCGTTTCCGGACACATGGCCGGAGGTCGGGCGATCGAAGATCTCTCCTGAGGGGTACCTGACTCCGTTCGGTGACATTCTCGAAGCAGAGGACGGTGGGCTCTGTGTCGGACTCTACGGCGGTCGTGCGGGCGCGGCGTTCGTTTACCGCAGCCGTGACGACGGGAAGACGTGGGCCGGCCCGGCGCCGATTAACAAGGATGCGACCATATACGAAGAGGCGTTGTTCCATCTTGGTAAAGGGAAGTGGCTGGCGGCCACGCGCCACGATGGGTTGGACCTCTATGCTTCCGAGGACGACGCGAGGACCTGGGTTCACCGGAAGAAGCTGACCGGTGCGGCGCAGCATCCCGGGCACTTCGCCCGGCTGAAAGACGGGCGGGTGCTCCTAACGTACGGCAACCGTGTGGAGCCTAAAGGCGTTGACATCCGTTTCAGTGAGGATGAGGGCACGACCTGGAGTGATCCGCTGCGCGTAGTGGATTTTCAGGGCGACGGCGGCTATCCGAGCAGCGTCCAGCTCACCGACGGGCAAGTGCTGACCGCCTACTATGCCCAACGGATTGTGGGCCACAAGCGATACCACATGGGCGTGGTGGTCTGGGATCCGGCGACGACGGGGGGGCGTTAGCTGTGGCCGGTCGCAGCGGTCGTCTCCGTTTCCGAGCATAGATGCAGGCTGAATCGTAACCGTGGGGCTGCTGAAGAAGCGTCGCGAGCGGGGTACTTTCGTGGCGTGGCCGCAAGACAGGGACAGTCCCTGCTCGCGGACTCGCGAGGGCAGTCCCCGTCTTGCTGGGTTTTCGTGGCGTGGCCGCAAGACAGGGACAGTCCCTGCTCGCGGACTCGCGAGGACAGTCCCCGTCTTGCTGAGGACAGTCCCTGTTTTGCTTTGTATTAGGCGTTGGATGAATACACGGGGGGATAGGGAACGCCCGGCAGGAGGGATGTGCCGTCGGAGAAACCTTCCGGCCGATTCGCTAGTTCCTTGACCAACAGACTCCGCCAGTGGGCCACGCGCTCAGCATGCTCGGGACGCGCGGCCAGGTCGTGAAGCTCGTTTGGGTCCTCACTGAGCCGGAAGAACTGCTCTGTCCCGTCCTCGACGAACCAAATGAACTTCTCCTTCCCATCGGTAAGGGTGTGATGAATAGGGGCGTGCTCGATGTGGATATAGGGGCGCTGTTCGGCGTCTTCGCCGCGCATGAAGGGCAACAGACTCATTCCTTCGACGGTTTCGGGTGCGTCGATGGCAACCATGGATAGGACCGTTGGCATGATGTCCTCGAGGCAGGCGGCGTGGTCGACCACCGTGCCGGACGTGATGCGCGAGCGCCTTGGCGGGCGAATCAGGAGGGGGATGCGGGCCGAGGGTTCGTAGGGCAGCGTCTTGCGCCAGCGGTAATGGTCGCCGAGCATCTCGCCGTGGTCGCTGGTGAAGATGACGATGGTGTTGCCGCCGGTGATGGCGTCGATGCCGTTGACGGGATTCAGTAGTCGGTTGATCTGGTCGTCGACGTGATTGATGAGTCCGTAGTAGGCGGCGCGTGCCGAACGAAGCGCCTCGCCGGTGAGGTGAACGCGGCTCGCGCTCTGGCCCATGCCGAGGCCGTTGTCTGTGGGCGATGTGGCCCAATCGCCGATCACGGGCTCCGGGAGGTCCACACGAAGGTATCGTTCCATGTAGGGCGCGGGGGGTACGAGGGGAGGGTGCGGCGCAAGGAAGGAGACCGTCAGGAAAAACGGGCAGGATGGGTCGCGTTTTTGGAGAAAGTCGAGGGCCTGGTTCACGGTCCAGTTCGTCTTATGATAGGCCTCGGGCATGTGCCAGGGGCGGGCGGTCCAATCGTTGTGCATGACGCCCGTGCCGTAGTAGCCGCCGCTGCCCTCGGGCTGGCGCCGGCTCAGCCATTGCTCATAGTCGCCGTCTTCCCCTTTGTGAATGACCATGTGGTCGTAGCCGTAGCGTTTGCGCGGCGGGTGCTGGTGCATGGTGCGTCCGACGAGGTAGGTGTGGTAGCCGTAGTCCGCCAGGACCTGCGGCAGCGTGGGCGGTGCGTCCCACTCGAGGCCGTCGTGGTAGCCTCTCATACCGTGGGTGGCGGGGAATTGTCCTGACAGCAGGGAGCGGCGGGCCGCGATGCACGAGGGGCACGTCGTGTAGGCGTGGGTGAAGCGCACGCCTTGCCCGGCGATGCGGTCCATGGTTGGCGTCAACAAGACGGGGTGTCCGTCGATGCTGAGGCAGTCGCCGCGTTGCTGGTCGGTCATGATGAGGAGCACGTTCGGTCTGTCGGCCCCGGCCGACGCTCTTGCGGCCGTGTCGCGCTTGGGCGCCGGCGCCGCGGATACCGCTTGGTGCAAGGCCATGGTGCCGGCGGTAGCGGCACAGGAGGCAAGAAAACCGCGCCGTCTCATTCCAGCCATCTCGGAAACCTCCTTATTCCTTTCGCATCGCGCCACCATGCTATGTTGAGCCGTTCCGGCAAGTCAATCGGGGTGGCGGTACGCCAGGAGTGGCATGGACAGTCGTCCCGGGGCGCACCGGGCACGTCACGCAGCGGCGGCAGGGAGGAGATAGACGGCGCCTGTGGGGCTGTTGACGAAGTGCCCCGAGTCGAGGGAAGCGGTCGTATTCACGCCGTGGGTCGAAGTTGAAAGGACTGCCGCTGGCAGGCAGACTGTGCGCGGCAACACCGTCGTTGAGATCGAATGCATCGTGGAGGTCGAGGATATGCTGACCGTTTTGATATGGCTTTCGGTGGGGGCCGGCGGCGTGGTGACGCATGCCCCCGGGGAGGTGGCGGCGTCTTCGCATTCGGGTGCGAAATATGCGCCGGGGAAGGCGGTGGACGGCGACGAAGGGACGCGTTGGGCGTGTGGGGACCAGGCGGGGCTGCCACAGTGGCTCGAGGTGTGCTTCGAGAAGCCGGTGACGGTGGACACGATTCAACTGGCGATCCCGGTCGACCATTTATACGCGGCGTGGAAGGAGGCGGAGGTGGCGTTCTCGGGAGGGGAACCGGTGCGGTTTTCGCTCGAGGCCGGGCAGACGCGGGCGTTGTGGCGATTTCCGGCGCGGGAGACGGGATTCGTCCGGGTGAGCGTGTTGTCCGTGTACGAGGGGCGCGCAGGCGCGGCTAGGCACTATGTGGGCGTGTACGAAATCGCGGCGGCGTCGGATCCGGAGAAGGTGCTGACGCTGCCGAAAGATGCGGACAAGGCGTTGCCGCGCGAGGCGTTGGTCATTCGCCGCACGCGGGGGCATCCGTGCGTGAACGTGACGGCGGAGGACGTGGCGCGTGCGAAGGAACGGATCGAGCGGTGCGAGTGGGCTCGGAAGGAGCGGGACACGGTGGTGGCTGCGGCGGAGGAGTGGCTGTGCGAGTCGGACGAGTACTGGCTGAGTTTTTTGCCGGAGCCGGGCGCCTGCTACGCCTATGGCTTCACGGGCTGCCCAATCTGCGGTTCGCGGACGGGCACGTGGGCCGGCGCGTATTGCTCGTGGGACCAGCCGGGGCGGGTGCGCTGCTCGAAGGGCCATGTCCTGCCCGACGAGGACCACCCGGATGACGGCCACGGCTACACGGCGCCGGACGGGCGCATCCACTACCTCGTCGGCCAGTACAACGCCTGGGTCACGGAGCAGTGGACCAACAACGCGCTGCCGGCGTTGTCGACCGCGTATCTGCTCACGGGCGACGAGCGTTACGCCGCGCGCGGCGCGCTGCTGCTGGACGCGCTGGCCTCGATCTACGCGGAGTCCACCTCGGGCTCGTGGGACTATCCGAGCAACCCGCCGAGCGGGCGGTTCGCGCGCCCTTGGTACCAGGTCGCGCGCATGCTGGTGCGCTACGTCGAGTTCCACGACTTCCTCTACAACAGCGCGGAGATGGACAAGCCGTCGCTCAGGCCGGGAATGACGCGGCGGGAGAACATCGAGGGCTACCTGCTGGAGGACGGCGCGTACTACTGCTACGGGCACAGCTTCAGCGGGGCGCTGCACAACGGCCACGCGGACTACATGCGCGGCGCGCTGGCCGTGGGCTGCCTGCTGGACGTTCCGGAGTACGTGCGGATCGCCGTCGCGGGGCCCTACTCGATCCACGCCATGTTGGCGAACAACATCGACCGGGACGGGCGGTACTACGAAACGGCGCTAGGCTACGCCATCCACGCGCGCAACCTCTATCTTACGTTCGCCGACCCGCTGTACAACCTGCGTAGCGAGGAGTATCCGGAAGGCGTCAACCTGTACGACGATCCGCTGTTCGAGTCGTGCATGCTGTTTCCGGAGTTGCAGGTCATGCTGGCGGGCCGCATGCCCAACTTCGGCGACGCCGGGCCGGACGTCGGCTTCCGGCCCTTCCCGGAGCACCCCTTCTCGGGCGTGGACTACCGGTACCTCGAACGCCTGTACGCGCGCACCACGGACACGGCCAAGCGGCGGGCCTATGGCGCGGCGCTCGGGTGGCTGGCCGAGGGCGACGCGCCCCGGGTGCGCGGCGCCGCGGGCGACCGCGGTTGGCTGCTGTGGCACGCGGGGGACCTGCCCGAGTCCGACCCTGCTCTGCCGCCGACCATCGAACCGCGGGTGCGCAGTTCGTGGGTGGCCGGTATGAAGGGGATGGCGGTGCTGCGAGGCGGCGACCAGGCGGCGCTGGTGCGCTTCGGTCCGTCGCTCAACCATGGCGATCCGGACGACCTGGGGCTGCTGTATTACGCCAACGGCCGGGAGTGGACCTACGACATCGGCTACGGCCTCGGCAGCACGCACACGCACGTGGGCTGGGCCTCGAGCACGGTCAGCCACTGCCTCGTGACCGTCAACGAGGCCAACCAGCTCGGGGCCGACGGCTCGGGCGGCAGCCTGCTTTTCCTTGGCGATCTGCCGACGGTCAAGGTGGTCCAAGCCACGAGCGAAAACAGCTACCGCGCCGAGGGTGTCCGCGTGTACGAGCGCACGGTGGCGTTGGTGGACGGCGCGTACTTGGTGGACGTGTTCCGCGTGGCGGGGGGGCGTCAGCACGACTTCGCGTTCGGCAGCATCGGCGACGACCTGACGCCCTTCGGCGTGCCGCAACTGACTGCGCACGAGGGGAGCCTGGCCGAGGGCTACGCCTGGGGGCAGAAGATCCTGCCGGACGGCGACGTCGAGGGCTATCCGAACAAGCCGTATTGGAGCCCGCCGCCCGGCAACGGCTACGGTTTCTTCTACAACGTTCGGCGAGGGCGGCCGGAGGCGGTGTGGGGCGGGACGTGGCACGCCCCCGGCGACATGGCCGCGCCGTTCCGCATGCACGTGGCCGGCGACAGGGCCGAGGCCATCTTCGCGACGGCGCCGGGACTGTATCCGGACAAGCCGCTGGCGGGCTATGTGATCGCCCGCCGCACGGGCGACGACCTCGAGAGCACGTTCCTGGCCGTTTACGACCCCTTCGCCTCGGAGGGCCGCCGCTTCGATTTCAACTACACCGACCTGGCCCACAGCATGGTGGAAAGCTCGGCCGAGACGAAGGTCATGGACAGCTACGCCACCGTGCTCCTGAAGGGCGTCAAGGCCGGCGACTCTATGACGATGCGTCTGAACCTCGAGCACGAGCCGGCCAGCCCCACGCTCGTGGTGCAGTGTTTGCAGGCGCCCAGTTATGGGAAGCTCCAAGTCGAGTGGGATGGCGTGCCCGTGGGCGAAGCCGTGGATCTCGGCCGGCCGACGGTCCAGGGCCCCGCGCCTTTCGAGGTCGGCGAGGTGGACGCGAGCGCCGGCGAGCACACCATCACCTTCCGCACGGCCGAGGCCGAGGCCTTTTACCTCGGGATCTCAGGGCTCCAGTTTGGCGCGGATGCCGTGGCGGCGCCCGAGCCGGTTGTCGACGGCGTACGGCGTATCGCGCAACACGCCCTCGAGGTCAGGCGGACCAATGGCAAGGTGGACGTGCTACTACGCGGCCCGTGCGAGGCCGACTGCGCCTACGGGCGCGTAACCTTCGACGGTGACTTCGCGTACCTTGCGGGCGACGGCGAGCGCGTGCGGTGCGCCGAAGTGGTGGGCTGCGCCGGGCTGCGCCTGGGCGAGCGCGTCTTGGACGAGGGCCCGGCCGCGTTCGAGGCCGCGGTCACGGCCGTGGACCTTGAACGGCGCGCCATCGAGGTCGACCGGGACCTCCCCGATGGTCTGGCAGCCCTCGTGGCCGTGTTCTCGAATCCGGCCTACTCGCGCACCACCGCCTACCACGTCCGCGAGGCCGCGGGGCGGCGGCTGGTTCTTCACGCCAGCACGCTGAGCCTGGGCAAGGGCCAGGTCCAGGCGATTACGGACACGAATACGTTGACCAGCGCCATCCCCCACGAGTACGCCAAGTCGGTGCGGCGCCGTCCGTCGTCGTTGTTTTTCGACGGCAAGCGGATCGTGGGGGAGCGGGGCGGGGTCACGCGCGTCGTGGCCACCAAGAGCGGCCCCTTGCTCGAGCTGACGGTCGAGGACGCCACGGTGTTCGAGGCCGGCGAGACCTTCACCTACCACGACCTGGCCGAGGGCGACACTGTGCGCGTCGCGCTGTGCCGGGCGCACCGATTCTAGTCCGCGTTGCGGGGCTGCGCGACGTTTGCGACATTGGGCCGCTTTGCGCGACCGGGACGGCATGGGCTATGATGAGTGCTGCGGCCATGCGGTAGGGGGCGATTGTGCCGCGCCGACGGAAAGGATCCGATGGCCTCTCAACGACAGTCGCGCCGGGCGTTTCTCCGGCGCAGCGCCGCCGGCATGGCGGGGCTGTGGCTCGGTGGCGCGTTGCGGGCGCGGGCGGCCGGCACGGAACGCCCCAACATCGTGGTCATCGTGATGGACACGGTGAGGCGGGACCACTTGTCGTGCTGCGGCTACGCGCGACCGACGTCGCCGTTTCTCGAGGAACTGGCCGAGACGTCGCGTATGTACGACATGGCCTATGCGACGAGTTGCTGGACGGTGCCTTCGCATGCGTCGCTGTTCACGGGCCTGTATCCGGTATCGCACTGGACGCACTGGGAGCACATTCGGCACGAGGAGGGGTTGGTGACGTTGGCGGAAGTGCTGAAGGGTGAGGGATACCGGACCATCGGTCTCTGTGAGAATTGGGCGATACTGCCCAAGCTGGGTTTGACTCAAGGCTTTGAGCGGTTTGTGCCGGGGCGGCTTGTGGCGGCCAGAAGACGAGACACGTGCAAGGAGTTCGAGGACTGGGTCGAGCAGAAGGGTGCCGAACCGCTGTTCGCGTTTGTGAACCTGAACGCGGCGCACGCGAACTACAATTCGTCCAGGCAGTTCTTCAAGCTGTTTCTCACCGACCCGGCCTATGAGGACCAGTATTCGATCGATCCTTCGGGGGCCATCATCCAGGGCCGGAACTCTTTGTCGCCGGAATGGTTGAAGCATCTTGCCGAGCACTACGACGCCGAGGTGCGGTACGTCGATTTCCAGGTCGAGCAAATGGCGTGTGTCTTGAAGTCCCACGGGCTGTGGGACTCGACGCTATTCATTGTTACCTCGGACCACGGGGAGAACCTGGGCGACCATGGCCTGCTCGACCATCAGTTCTGCCTTTACGAGACCCTCGTGCGGATTCCCCTTATCGTTCATTATCCCGAGCGCTTCCCTGCCGCGTCGCACGAGCCCCGGCCGGTTCAGCTCGTGGACGTCTTTCCGACGGTGATTGAGTTGCTGGGCCTCGAACCGAAGGCGTTTCCCACCCAGGGGCGCAGTCTCTTGCCGGGTAGGGCGACCGCGGACAGAGAGGTGCTTTGCGAGTACTACCTTCACCATGCCTTCACGACGCGGCGCGGCCGGGCGCGGATGGCCCATCCGAACGCGCAGAAGTACAACCGCCGACTCAAGTCCATCCGCGTCGGCAACCTGAAACTGATACAGGGAAGCGATGGCCGGGACGAGCTATACGACCTCGGGGAAGATCTCGACGAGACTCGTGACCTGTCGGCGGAGCCGGCGTGCGCGAACGCGAAGGCCAGGCTGACGCGCTTGCTCGATGAACGCATCGAGACCTACCGGTTGCAGAATCCGCCTCCTCCCGAGGCCTTGCTGGACACGGACGAAGTGGGCGAGGACCACATGCGCGCGCTGGGCTACCTCTGAGGCCGCGGCGACGCTTGGGCTGCGGTGGCTATTGCGTCGGGGCCGGCTTCATGGCCTGGTAGCCGATGTGCTGGATGTAGTGGTCGAGCAGGATGAGGGCCGTGAAGGCCTCGGCCACCGGCCATACGCGTGCGACGATGGTCGGGTCGCGCCGCGTCACGGCCGCCAACTCGGCGTTCTCGAGCGTCACCTTGTCGATGGTCGACTGCGGCTTGGCGATGGTCGGCGTCGGCTTCACCGCCAGGCGCGCCACCACCGGCTGTCCGGTGCTGAGCCCCCCCGTGACCCCGCCGGCGTTGTTGCTGTCGAAGTACACCTCGCCGTCCTTGGCGTGGAGTTGGTCGTTGCACTGAGAGCCGCGCATGTCTTTGACGGCGTAGCCGGCGCCGACCTCGACGGCCTTGACGGCTCCGATGCCCACCATGCGGCCCAACTCCCCGTCCAGCTTGCGGAACACCGGCTCGCCCATGCCGCGCGGCAGCCCCGTGGCCACGACCTCGACCAGACCGCCGCTCGAATCCCCCTCATCCCGGATTTCGAGGATTCGTTTCTCCATCTCGAAGGCGGCGTCCACGTCCGGGCAATTCATGGTCGGGTGGATGCCGTGTTCGTCGCGGATCGCCTGCGGGTCCATCGGCTTGGCCGCCTCGCGGATCTCGATCAGGTCGCGTTCGAGTTCCGCCAGCACGGCCATTTTCTCGAGGAAGCGCATGTCGGCATTGATCCGGCCCGAGGTGAAGGCCCATTCATAGATCGGGTCGCATTCGCGGCGCACGGCGCGGAACGTGTCTACCTGCTTCTTGGCCACGTCGTGGGGCACGTCCGGCGCGCGGACGCCCGCGGCCTCCTTGACATACGCAAACACGTCGATGCCGTGCTCCCTCAGGACCCGCCGTGCGACCGCCCCGGCCGCGACAATCGTGGACGTGTAGCGGCCGCTGAAAAAGCCGGCCCCGATGGCGTCGTCCCACTCGCCGTACTTCTGGTACGAGGCAAACGAGGCGTGGCCAGGGCGCGGCGTGCGGTTGGTGACGCGGTATTGCTCGATGTGCTCGAAGTGGCGGTCGAGGTTGGGAATGATAACGACCAGCGGCGTGCCGTTTGTGTAGCCCTTGTTCGAGAATCCCGGCATCGTGTCGGCGGCGTTGACGCCGCTGTAGATGACCGGCACGTCCGGTTCGCGCCGAGGTGAGGCCAGCGCGCTCTGCCCGGGCTTGCGAGTCAGTAGCGCTTCGTAGATTTCGGCCTCGGTGATGTACAGGCCGGGCGGCACGCCCTGCAGGTGCACCGTCAGTCCGTTCTGATAGCTGCCGCCGGCCACTGTCGTCCGAAACATCGCTCCGTAGCTACATCCCAGCATCGTGTGTCTCCCCTTCTGTCGAGGTGTATGCCCTCACTGGACCCCATCCACCGTGGATTCACGGGGCCTCCTCGCGGGGCATTGTATCAAAGAGCGTGGTATCCGTGTCCACGTCGTATCGTCGCAAGGGTCCAGGCACGGGCCGCAGTACGATTGAACCTGCCTCAGGCGGCAAGAAACGCATCAAGACAGAGGTCGTCATCCTGGTCGCCACTCGTGATGTTCATGTGCTCGGGGCCTGGCGCCTGTTCGGAATTGGACATTCAACATTCTACATTGGGTGTTTCTTGCCCACGGCGACACGCTGGGGCTCCGAGGATCGGCCTATTGTGATCTCCCAGGCCCGTGTGCTTCAATGCCACGCACGGCTGGGACGTCAAGGAGCAAAGGCAGGTGCAGCAACGAGACGCAATCGGGCGGCCACGGCGCGCCCACTTCTCCGGCATCGGCGGCACGGCCATGGTGGCCGGCGCGCGTTTGGCGATCGAGGCCGGCTGGGAAGTGCGCGGGAGTGACAATCCACTGTATCCGCCGACCTCGGTGATGGTCGAACAACTCGGCGTCCCCGCTGCCACGGCCTACGACGAGGCCAACCTCGACTGGGATCCTGACCTCGTGGTCATCGGCAACGCGTTGAGCCGTGGCAATTCGGAGGTCGAGGCGGTCCTCGAGCGGAAGCTCCACTATGTCAGCCTGCCCGAATGGCTCAAAGACAACGTGCTTCGGGCGCGGCAGCCCGTCGTGGTCACCGGCACGCACGGCAAGACGACGACGACGGCCATGGCGTCGTATCTGCTGGATCAGGCGGGCCTCGAACCGGGCTTCCTGATCGGGGGCCAACCGCTGGATTTCGCACATTCCGCGCGTTTGGGCGCCGAAGGCGCGCCTTTTGTCATCGAAGGCGACGAATACGACACGGCCTTCTTCGACAAACGGGCCAAGTTCTTCCATTACCTCCCCGAGATCGCCGTGGTCACCTCGGTCGAGTTCGACCACGGGGACATCTACCGCGACGTAGAGGAGATCGAGCTGGCCTTCCAACGCATGCTCCGGCAGATTCCTCAGAGCGGCTGGCTGCTGGCGTGCGCCGACGACCCGCGGGCGGCCGACTTGACCAACCACGCCTTCAGCCGCACGGCCACCTACGGCTTTGCCGATGATGCCGAGTGGCGGGGGGAGTACGAGGTCCGTGGGGACGGACGGGTGGGGCTGACCGTGTTTCGCGAGGGCGCGCGCTGGGCCGAGCTGCAGGTCCCGCTCGCGGGCCGCCATAACCTGGAGAACGCGCTCGCGGCCGTGGCCGTAGCGGGCGTGCTCGGCGTCGCGCCGGCCGCCCTCGAACAGGCCATGCCCGCCTTTCGAGGCGTCCGCCGGCGCATGGAGGTTTTCCTCGAAGCCGAGGGCGTCACCTTTATCGACGACTTCGCCCACCACCCGACGGCCATGCGCGAGACGATCGCCGCCGCACGCATGCGGTGGCCGGGACGCCGCCTCTGGGTCCTCTTCGAGCCGCGCTCGAACACGGTCGTGACCAACCGCTTCCAGAACGAGATCGCCGACGCCTTGGCCGCCGCCGACCAGGTGTGGATCGGCCCCGTCTATCGCGCGGACCGCGTTGCCGTCGAGCAGCGCCTCGACCGCGACGCCCTCACCCACGGCAGTCCGAGCGCGCGCTACACGGAGGATGTCGAGGAGATTGTGCAGGACGTGACCGCGCGCGCGCGCGAGGATGACGTGGTGCTCATCCTGAGCAACGGGGCGTTTGAAGGAATTTACGACCAGTTCCGCTCACAGTTCGAGCACGGAAATCCGTAGCCCTTGGAGCAGGCACAGCATCAGACCGCTTCCGGCAAGGCAGCCCGTCATCTTGCCGCACGCGCTGCCGAGAGCCGTGCGCGATTCCTCGATGCCCTTCGAGCGCAGCCATTCCGCCACGCCCCCCTCGAAGAACCCGGCAATCGCATCCGTAATGGCATCGGCCACGGCCCCGCCCACCACCGCCCCGACGACGCCGAACCCGCTCGCGCCTATCACGGCCCCCAAGGTCAGGAGCCCGGTATCGACGCCGCCGAAAACGAGGTCGGGGACCATACGCGTCGGCCGGATGCCGTTGAACCACGCCACCGCCAACGGCAGCGCCGCCATGGCCAGCACGCCGGGGCCGTAGAACCGGGTGTCCCGCAGCAAAAAGTAGGTCAACAAGACCAGCGCCAGTGACACCAAGCCCACCCACCCCAGTTCCTTGGATTTCTGAGCGATCATGGTCCCTCCTCTAGAGAACGTCAATCGTATACGCCAACGTGAAGTAGACCCCGATGGCGATGAAGAGCCCGCCCGTGACGCGTCGCGCCCAGTACTCGAAACGGCCGACCTGTTCGAATGCGCGGGCCAGCCGGTTCGCGCCGGTCGCCAACAACACGCCGAACACCAACACGGGCAAGGCCGTACCCACGCCGTAGAGCAGCGGCAGCACCACGCTCGAGTGCTGCTTGACGGCCAGCGGCACCAGGCTGCCGAAGAACAACGTGGCCGAAACCGGGCAAAACGACAGCGCGAACACGATGCCCAGCAGCAGGGCCGCCCAAAGGCCGCCTGTCTGCGCCCGTTTCTGCACCCACGGACCCAGACCTCCGCCGCCGGTGGGCAGCCGAAGCAGTTCGAGCAGGAACATGCCGGCCAGCACGAGGATCGGCCCAAGCAGCCGGTTCATGTACTTCTGGAGCCAGTGCGACAGCAAAGGCACGGACAACATGCTCGCGACCAGCAGGGCGCCCAGCACGATGTACGTCAACGCTCGACCCGCCGTGTAGAGCAGTCCCGTCAGCAACACGTAGTCCGGACGGTCCACCCGGCGGCCGACAAACGAGATCGCCGCGATGTTCGTGGCCAGCGGACACGGGCTGATGGATGTCAGCACCCCGAGCCAGAACGCCGCGCCCGCCGCCAATATCCACTCTATCACGATGCGCCCCCGAGGAACTCCTCGGTGTTCGTACGGATGTACTCGACGTACGCGGCCTTGTCGTGGACCAGGTCCCAGATCCGCTGGAGATTTTTCCAGCGCACGGGACGACCGTCGTTCATTTCGGCGAGCACGACCGATTTCGAGACCAGCTCGAAGTCCGTCACGAAGTGGGTGTTGCCGGCCTGGTCGACATTCACGACGTCCCAGCGCAGGCGGCCGGCGCCAAGCTCCTCGGGGAAACCGGTCTGGATGGCCTCGTGGGCATAGGATTGGAGCTTGATGCAGGTCGGGCAGCGCTTGTCGCCGTGGAAGTAGTAGGCAGTGACGACGCGTTCCGGCTCCGCCGGCGTTGCGTCGCCTTGCGCTTCCGCGCCCGGCCCTGGCGTCGGTACTGGCGCCTCAGCGGCTTGCCGCGACTCGTCGACGGCGATGTAGGCCACGCTGGCAACCACAAACACGAGCAGCAGAACGGTGATAACGGTCTTGAATCTCATCTTTGGGCTCCTGTGTGCGTGCCGTCGAACACGACGGGCTACCGCCCGCGCATGCGATCACTGCAGCATTGACTTCACTTCTTCGAGCGACGGCAGCTTGCCGGACACCTTGACGTCGCCGTCGACGGCCAAGGCGGGCGTGATCATCACGCCGAATCCGATGATCGCGTTGATGTCTGTCACCTTCTCGAGTTGATACTCGATGCCCAAGGCCTGGGCCGCGGCCTCCGCCGTCTCGGCGAGCTTCTGGCACTTCGGGCAGCCGGTTCCAAGAACCTGCACTTTCTTCATCGTTCCTTCTCCTTGGTTTTCAGTCGATCAACCGAGTATCGCGCCGTAGAGCACTCCACTGAGGGTGGCCATCACGACAACCAGCAGTACGTAGACGACGGTTTTTTTTGTGCCGAGCACACTGCGAATCACGAGCATGTTGGGCAGGCTGAGGGCGGGCCCGGCGAGCAGCAGGGCGAGGGCGGGGCCTTTGCCCATGCCGTTGCCGAGCAAGCCTTGCAGAATGGGCACCTCGGTCAAGGTGGCGAAATACATGAGGGCCGCGACCACCGACGCGAACAGGTTGGCCCGCAACGAGTTGCCGCCCACGACCCTCGAGATCCAAGCGGACGGGACCAGCCCTTCCTCGCCTGGCCGGCCC
>Ga0272442_10007116_pt1 | contig 14544 bp, 19 predicted proteins | sample SSMForm2O_FD_200262 | JGI IMG/M metagenome (GOLD analysis project Ga0272442, IMG submission 200262) | Marine sediment archaeal communities from Little Sippewissett salt marsh, Falmouth, MA, United States - SSM-Form-2O | ecosystem: Environmental > Aquatic > Marine > Wetlands > Sediment ...
TTCCTCACCCCCGCCCTGAACTGCACTGTTAACCTGTGCCCCTATGTTTTTTTCGATTGAAGGTTCTGTCCGCAAATGGTTTTTGTTTCTGCATGTGGTGATGTGTCACGGTTTTCTTCATGAAAAATCAATTCTGCAACAGGTTGTTGCAAAATTTCCTCAAAGTCATATTCCCTGCTGAAACGAATCATGTAGCCGATGTTTCTTTCAGAGAAACCTCTGACTCCAGGCAGTTCGTTGCGGATATCGCGTGACAGCTTGGGAATAACGCCGGAGCCCCAGCCCTCCCTCTGCTGACGCATGTGGACCATCTTTCCGATATCCCGATACATAAGGATCATTTCCGCGTTGGCAGACAAAGCCGCCTTTATCTGGGCCTTGCGGATACGTGCTTTGATTTGCTTCAGCAGCTCCGGGTATCCTGTAAGATTCAGGTCTGCGTTCTTCATGTATACATTATCGGAACAAACCGGCCCCCGGTTGCACTGATCCTGAAAATATCCTGTAAGAAATTGGAATTATTAATAAATAAAATGCTCTGAACCGCACTAAGCCGCCAGCGCTGACAAATGGACGCTGCGTTCGATTTTATTCGCCCGCTGATGCTTGATTAATACCACCTGCGCCGGCCGTTTGCTATTGCTTTGCCGAGCCTGCGCACGAATGCCCATTTCTGGCGGATGGTGGGGTAGTTCAGTTCGGCCGGAAGCCTTCCCTTGTGACGCAGAAAGCACATGAACACCTCTACATTATGTGAAAAATGCGACAGATTATGTCGCATTAAATCCGACACGTCCTGTCGTTACCGTGATGCATTATTATGTTCGTGGCGCGGGAGACAGAGACATCGCGTGTATTTTTTCAAATATTGAAATCTCAGGAGGAATAAAACATGGAAGGCAGGCAAATCGCAGAAAATGTACTTTCAGTTCTTTCTCACAAGGCAACGTTCATCAAGGATGCCTGGGCCAAATATTATCACATGGAATGTTCCTTTGAACGTTTTATCCAGGGTCATTTTGCAGAAGCATTGTTTGATGCTCAGTACTCATATTCTGTGCCTGATGCAATTGAGAGCAATAAAACCCCTGCAAATATTTCCTTTCTTGGAATTGACCTGAAAGAAACATGTCAAATCAATTTTGGACTGTCTCCTGAAAGCGGTTATCTTGATCTCCCTATTTACGGGAGCAGTTCTGAAATATTGTTTGACGTTGAAATAAAAGCCATAGGTTCGAGGCATGGGAGCCCGGCAGGGGTTGATACCGGAGCAGGCAGCAGCAGGATTGCTGAGATATTTGAAAAGATGATTAGAACCAACGACTTCTTCCAGAAGGGATTGTATCAGGTCCGTAAAGGTAAACCTGTAAATGGTGGCCTTTTATTTCTTTGTTACTACCAGCAGGTAGAGAAGAACCCGGATTCTGATAATACCTGGTTTGATTTTCTGAAAAATGTAATCAACGCCGTAAATGTGAAAATGCAGGAATGGAAGAATGAAACCCCCCGAATAGAAACATTAAATGCATCAGTGATGGAGATACCTGCAAATATTGAATTCTGGCACTGGTGGGAAAATCACGAAGCGGGAAAAGAAAAAATATGGGAAAACCGGGCCAACGATCTGGTAATATTATTTCCGTTCTTTGTTGAACCAGACAGTTCCTTATAATTACAGAGAAACGCATGTCAGAGAATTCCGTGATCCAGGTATTCAATGGCCTGTACTGCCTTTGGATCATCCATTTCCCTGAGCACGCCTTCTGCTGACGCACGAACAAGGGCGCTTTTATCTTTCAGGCATTTTATCAGTGGATCCACTATCCTGGGGTCATCGAATTTTCCCAGTGCATCTGCCGTAAGCCGGCGTACTAATTCGTCACTGTCTTTGAGGCCAAGGATAATGGTGTCTAACCCACGAAGATCTCCGATTTTTGCGAGCGCAAATATCGATGACACACGGATTGCGCGTTCGGTGTTTTTGCTGAACAAATCCAGCAGGGGTGCTACCGCATCCGTACTGCCAATGTTTCCGAGTGCCACGACGGAGCTCCGCACAACATTGAGGTCCCCGTCTTCAAGAGCAAGGATGAGCGGTCCGGTCGCCCTGTGGTCGCCGATACTGCCGAGTGTTGAAGCAGCCTTGATGCGTACATCTGGATCTTCGTCCTTAAGAGCCTCAATCAGCGGTTCAACCGCTCTTTCATCCATGAATCCTTCCAGGGTTGATGCTGCCTGTGCGCGGACTTTGGGCTCGGGATCCTTAAGAGCTTCTGTCAGTGGAATTACCACGGCCGGATTTCTGGTATCTGCAAGCGATTCAGCCGCATCGAGACGCTTAAGGGGGTTCGGGTCTTTCAGCCAGCTTATGACTTCATTAAGGTATTCGGGATCCTTGAGCTTTTTTTCCTGTTTGAAAGAACGGGCAATGGAATGCTTGATTTTGCTTCTGTTCATCATGACTAAAGAATACTCCTCAGATGCGTCAAATCATGTCGCATTGCGGCTGGTGGGCATCCCGCCTGCACCAGGGCTTCGGCGGGCGGGCGTGCGCGGTTTAATCTCTGCCCTTCACCTCATCCCGTAAAGCACCAGCAGTGCCGCGTAGCCGTTCTTCAGGCTCTCGGGAGGGCTGTCGTAAAGCTCACCGTACCTGACGACGAGCCTTAGAAAGTAGATTGCGTGAAAAAGCGCGTTGATGATGGGCAGGGTTTCCTCGATCCATCTCTGGTTGTGAGACAGCTCCCACACCCTTCCGGTGCCCTGGCTCACGATGTCCATGAAGTTTCCGTTCAGTTCACGATCCGGCATGAGGTTTTTAAGCTCGTCTGCGATGCGGTGCGTTAGTTCCTGCGCCTCGTAAACCTTGAAGCTTCCGTAGTAGTAACGGTAGAAGAAGTTCTCGAACCGCCAGTGCCCGTCAGCTTCATTGAGCAGCTCTTTCAATTGCGGCAGCCTTTCACGGATATTCCTCAGCATCTCGGCATCCGGATATTCATCCGTCATGCGTCACCTCCTTAAAAACCATTATAGGGGCTTAAACCGACATTGCATGTCGCATCCGAAGAATATGCTTTATACCATGGAGGAAAAGCATGAAAGGGAGAGCGTATAGAATAACAGAGCTGCATCTTCATAACTTCAGATCATTCAGAGGTAAGACCTGCATTGAATTCCACCCCTCCATAACATGCATCACAGGCCACTGCGGCACAGGAAAGACAAGCATGCTCGAAGCAATCAGATGGGTGCTTGGAGAAAGCTCAGAAACATCCCTTCGTGCAGGGTCCATGCAGGATCTGATATACATGCCAATGTCCGGCAGTCTCAAAAATCCGTTTGCAGAAGTTATTGTCGTGTCAGGCAGGGGCACTGTCACTCGCCGTATTGATAACAATGGTGTGACTGAATGGCTCACCAGCGCGAGCCCGGGCAGCAAAAGAGGCATATCGGGCATGCTTGCGGGCGGGGAGCAGGGATCACTGTCCTTCGCATATATTGCAAGCGAAATGATAGGTCGCATGGCATCAGGGCAGGATCATCATGGCCCTGCAGCTCCCGGGGATGATTTTGAATATTCATATACCGGCAAAAATGAATGCCCTTTCGAGCGGCTCAGCATTGGCGAAAGGACAGTCATTTATGCCGACTTCCTTCTTGCGAGTTGCAGGCGCAACAGGCATCCACTGCTGCTTTTCGACGGTTTTGATGCACCTCTTGATAACGAACAATGTCATATCCTGATGAAACAGCTGAAATCCATGGCAGAGTACTCTCAGATCATCATGATCAGCCACCACCGGCCCGTAATCAACGGGGCCGACCTGGTCTACGAAGTGAACATGGATAAAAACGGAGTCTCGACCATTTCAGAGAGATAACACAGATATTCTCAGACCATTCATAATATGGGAAAACCGGATATCGTATTATTTGCGATGTACGCCGCTGTCTTCGTCATTGGGATTAAATATCCACTCTTCAAACCCCCTGACAGAAAAAGTACCATTCTTGTTACGCACCAAATTCCAATCGAACCAGATTAACTGTTCAATAATCCTGAGTGGACTTACATCAATATTAAATATCTTTTTTATCTCTTTAATAATATCTGCAACGGTCGCTTTTGTTTCAGTATCTGACAGCAACCTTTTAAATTCTTTCAAAATATGGCCAGGGTCGTCGCTTGTAAAACAATCCTGTACGACGCTGTCCATCATGGGGATAAGGTAGGGTTGTTTTGTAAGCAATACCTTTGTAGCTATTGCCAGGCCGATTTCATCTCTTCGAAACCTGTTTATAACATCAGCGGCTTTTTCGATGTTTTCTTCATCTTCAATTGAAGCATGTCTGGGCATGTTATATTTCTTCAGGATTCTATTAATCTCCTCCAGTGAATCTATCGCATTCTGCCACCTCTTATTTTTAGCTGATATATTTGCTCCCATTAAAACGTCGGCGGCATTAATGTCTGTTTCTGAAACCACATGAGGATAGTCTGATGAATGATTAAAGACATACAGATCAAAAATAAGAGAAGTTCCCTTTTTATATTTACTTATTATTTTTTCCAATGGATCCTTGACAGGCCAGTCACCGGATTTGCTCTCCCATCTGGATCCTTTCCATTGCCAGACGTTTACTTTCTCCAGTTTAATTCCGCTTTGCATTTTATTAATCCTTTCATTGTCTCGTTGTGGCCCATGTCGAACACGAACTGCTGGTTCTCGCTGGTATCGGATGCGAGTTCGGGTTTGTAAGCGTACAGCCACAGTGCCTTGGGGCAGTTGATGCCTTTGAGATACCTGGATTTTGAGAGCTTTCTCGGCATTTATTCCTTCTTCAGTTCTTGTACCTTAAGCCCATTATGCCCTGCAAATACGACACTCCATGTCGCTTTGATGATGCATGATGTTTCCAAACAAGGTTCTGTTCTCAGGACCAGAAGGAGGAGACAAATGGAACACATAGAGCTTCTATCAATGGTAAGGACGGCGGCTGAGGATGTATATGCCTGTAAATATGATGCAGCAGGCAATGGAGAACAACCAAGACTGCCGGGCAGCGATCAGATTGCCGTAAACTCGATGGGAATAATCATTTCATGGAACTGGGCAAGACAGTCATTGCCTGGCAGGCATGACAATGTCCGCATCTACACTGCAAGGTATCCTTCTGCCAGGGCGAAAGACGGCCACTTTCAGTACGTACCGCGCGGGACAATACCCCGCGCACGCCGTTATGAATACGGATTTCTGCAAGCTTCCGTATGTTGCAGTACCGAAGAGGCTTTTCGTGGCCTGCACGTACAAGGCCGGGCTGCCTGAGCTGCAGGAAACGCTCAGCAGGGCATGGAATGAAGACCTCGGGAATATAATACAGGATGAATCAGACATGCTGGGCGTTGTCCTTCTTCCCGCCGGGCAGACGGAATGGGATGAGATGAGGCTGGGAACAGCCGTGGGCAGTGGTGCCCTTACCTTCAAGAGCCCCCGCGAGATACAATATTAATTGTTACAGCTCCCGGACGCGGCATGTGGTGCCGCATAAGCCACTGCGTCGTGGCCCGAATTGCTGACAAATGGACGCTGCGTTCGATTCGATCCCCCCCGCCTAAAAACCCTGCCCCTTGATCCAGTTAATGGCCAGGTCTGTTTCGTCGCGCGATATAAACTCTGTATGATCGAACAGGGCAGGCAGCTCGCCCCTTACGTCGAACTCCCGGCTGTTCGAGAAAACGTGGATGTCACCTTCATGAAAATCGGCATTCCACAGGACGGCTTCCCAGAACTGGTGGTGGATTTCGAATTCGCAAATATTCTTTCCTGTAAAAAACGCTTCCGTGATCGTAATCTCGCGGCCTTTGAATAAAGTGCAGTCTTCGGAGCAATAGCTCGTAATCCTGACCTGCCTGCCCATGCCCCTGATCAATTTTTCATTCAGCACCAGGTTGCGCCGGATCCTCATCCTCTGCCTTACAAGGAATTCAGCGCTCCTGATGTTTGAGTAAAGCGTTTTTTCCGGTGCAAGCGATCTGTCGAACAGGTACTTTGCCGACTCGAAAACCCCGGCCGGCTGCATTTTTTCAAGCATCTTAATCGGGTCGATTTTATAAATGTGCGCCATGCGGCCTGCCTCCGGATAAGAACTTTTACTTCTCTGATCAGTAATCGCACGGAAGTGCGACAGGCAGCGTCGCATAAGATTCGTGTACGGACCACCGCTTGTCCGCCGTCGCGCTTCGCGCTATGGCGGGATTTTCAATCTCCAAATTCCAGGATCCCGCCGTAGTCCGCGGAGGCGGACAAACGAAATCGACCTGCCCTTACTCTTTCAGTATGCCGTTTGTGAACTCGAGCTCGATGACTTTTCCGTATTCCCACGGCTCATGAAACATGGGCCGCCTGTTCGATGCGCCGGTAAAATCATCAGCAGCCAGAAGGCTGCCCGAAAAATCAACCGGATGATTTATTCCCTCGTAATAACAGTTGAACACGTCCCATTCATCCTCGGGCCCCGAGGGCCTGACACCATTTATAACCGGGCCCTGCAACGGTTTTTCCCCATCTCCTTCAAATCCAAGGGTGAGTCGCATGTTTTCAAGCATCAACCGTCTGCCCGACAATTTGTATACGGCCTGGTACCCACGCCAGCATGCAGTGCAGCTGCTCACAGGCCTCAGGCCCATTTTTTGCGGATTAATCAGGCCGTGCCATCCGCGGCCGACGAGCGAATAACACTTGCCATTGTAAAAAAGAGTATCGCAAATCTGAGTTGTCACAATAATCCTCCTTCATGAATTACATTCCTCCACCTCAAACTCCCCCGCATCGACAAGCAGTCCGGGCTGCGTGGGGTTTACGGACTTTCAGTGTATGCCGATGACGATCATGTTCCCGTTGTGCTGGAACCATGCATCGAGGGGAAAGTCCATGTTCCTGGAATACATAATGACACAAAGGTGCGACAAAGCGTGTCGCAAGGATTTGTCGAAATCGATCAGGCCCGTCTCCACCTCCTTCCTCACCCCCGCCCTGAACTTCACTGCAAACGAGTGCCCCTCTCCATTTTTCAACAATGGAGAGGGGCGGTATTTTGCATTGCTGCTCAATGATGGGGTGAGGATTAAGTGCCGGCAAATGCACGGGCAATCCATTCGATTCGCCCCGGCCGCCAGGGTCTGAAAACGCGGATTTTAATCAGGGGCAGGGCTGTGTGTTCGTACTGATACTGATCGACATGCCGGGTGTATTGCGCTAGGATTTTGTGCATAATTTGATAAGGGAAACTGCAGGAGCCGGGATTTGGAGAGCAAGCAGAGAAATCTAGATTTTACAGCGCTCGTTGACGCCATCGGGCAGGTGCACGAACAGTGTGCATCTCATGCCGGCAGGGCGGTCAACATCAGTCTTACTCTGCGAAACTGGGCCATCGGGTGCTACATACGCGAGTATGAGCAGAATGGTACGGATCGCGCGGAATATGGGGAGAATCTCCTCAATCGGCTTGCCCGGAGATTGCGTCAGAAAGGGATGAGTCGGGTGGAGCCCAGGGAACTGCGCCGTTATCGTCAATTCTATGTCGTTTATCCCGGGATCTGGCAGTCACTGACTCCCGAATTGAAAAAAGCCCTTGTTCCAGGTGGCAGGCTGCCTGTCCCTGAGATCCGGGAGTCAGTGACTCCCGAATTGGCCGTTGACGGAAAAACGCTGGTTACGCGACTGTCGTTCACTCACCTGGCCGAAATCATGGCCATCGATGATTCCCTCAAGCGCACTTTTTATGAGATCGAATGTATTCGAGGTAACTGGTCGGTTCGAGAGCTTAAGCGTCAGATGGGCAGCCTGTACTATGAGCGATCAGGGCTTTCAAAAAACAAGGACAGGCTTGCCGCGCTGGTCAATTCCGGCGCCGAGGCTGCCGAACTGCAACTCGCCGTCCGCGACCCTTACGTGTTTGAGTTTCTCGGCCTTAAGTCAAAGGAAGTTATGGGTGAATCCGACCTGGAAGATGCCCTGCTCGACAGGCTGCAGGACTTCCTGCTTGAGCTCGGTCACGGCTTCTGCTTTGAGGCGCAACAGAAGCGAATCCTAATCGGCGACACCCACGCCTTTGTGGACCTTGTCTTCTACCACCGTATCCTGAAGTGTCATGTACTGGTGGAGCTTAAGGTGGCGCAGTTCAGCCACGAACATCTGGGCCAGCTAAACACATACGTGAGCTGGTACAAGAGGAACATGATGACGGCCGGCGACAATCCGCCCGTCGGCATCCTTCTGTGCACGCAGAAGGATCACACACTGGTTGAATATGCCCTGGCCGACATGGACAATAATCTTTTCGTGTCCAGGTACCAGATCGAGTTACCTGGAAGGGAGGAGATCCGGCTTTTCATCGAGGCTCAGCTTAAAGAGGTGGGCGACGGAGATTAGGCACTCAAGGGGGGCACTAAAGTGTGTCAAAACGTAACTGAAGATCACATGCCGCATCTATGCTGCACCAGAAAGCTTTTCAAACACATGGGCCGCAAGGTGCCGGGACTTGCGCCCGTACATCGATGTCGTGGTCGTTTCTTCTCCGCCCGCTGATGCTTGATTAATACCACCTGCGCCGGCCGTCCTGTATGGCCCTGCCGAGCCTGCGCACGAATGACCATTTCTGGCGGATGGTGGGGTAGTCCAGTTCTGCAGGAAGCTTTCCCTTGTGACGCAGAAAGCACATGAACACCTCTGCAAAGTCTTCTGCAGAGTTTTTTGCTGCGTACGCGCTCACGTGAACTTCCCCGTCGAATTCCTGCATTTCAAAGCTGTCATGCGACCCGCCGAATATGCCGGAGAACTCCCTGGAGCGGATGAGGCCGCGGTGCGTGTCTGCAACAGCGTGGCCGTATTCGTGGCGCACAACGTCGGCAAGGGATGTGTAGGTGCCGCGGAGCTTTTCATAGATTCGCATTACGGAAACAGCGGGAACGTAAATACACCCGGTCCCTCCGTAACCCTGCCACCCATGCGCACCACCCGCCGGCACCCAGTAAACGGGAACCTCATCAACTGCATCATCCAGAAAACCATGAAACTCCAGCTCCCTGGAAACCTTCTTAATGGCCCCCTTGAGCCTGCTAAGTGAAACAAACGAAATCTTGCTCATGATATTCTCAGTTTTACATCCGTATGCGACATGTGGTGTCGGATAGAGTTGTAATCATATGCCTAATTAAAGCGTTTTCCTGTAAAAATCGCTTTATTCGTTGTTTTTCAAAATGTATACTGAACCTCTATTTCATACATTAAGGAGGGGTCATGATTAATTTTTCGAGCATGGAATCATGATAGTACAGGATCCTTTCATAGGCCCGGTGATCATGGGAAAAAGGCAGGGGCAAATATGTCACAAAGCATAAAAAGAGTAATGCGTAAAAGGCCAAATGCCCTGCAGAAGATGCAGCAAACAGCCAACAAAGCATTAAAATTAATTGAACAGGTAGAAAAGAAATATAATTTTGATTCCGGTGTCAGGACGATCATATCAATTCCATGGGATAATGGTTTTTATTTACCAAAGGCATACCCAATCATCGGAAATACCTTGAAAATCCCGACTACAAGAAATCCAAAACTCAAGGAGTTTGTTTATCACGAACTTGGACATGCAATTCACGATCATTTCGAATTGCGCGGTTATCTGAAACCTTTCGTAAAAAAAAGTCAGAAAACAATGGCTGAGTATATATCCGCAAGCGAAAGGGCTGCCGGTTATGACAGGCTCCCCGGGTTTGTAAGCGGGTATGCTCGATGCAACAGGGAAGAGGACTTTTGTGAAACACTCTCTGCATACCTAATCAATCAGAAAACATGGAGAAATTATATCGTTTATGACGGAGAGAGAATCTCATTAAGAGGCGATAAAAAGCTTAAGGAAAAACTTCAGATTATTCATGATCTCCTGCATGACCTTGAGGTTTTTGAATAATCTACATTTATAAAGATAGGCCTTTAATGTACAAAACACCTCACTTTTCGGATCTTCATCTGGGAATTGATGAAAATGACATGGACCGTATAGAATTGCTTATTATTGATGCGTACAACATGGGTGCGAGCCATTTTACTACGAGGAGCACAATATGTTTGAAACCTTCATCCACACTGCGAGAAGCGAACCGCAAGGTGAGATTTATTCACATGTCAAACATATACCACTCACCATAGGAATTAATATGAAGAACTATATTAATAATAGCATTGATTTATTAAAGGTATTTCTACCCACGTTGGCTATCCAAAGTATCAGGGAATATAATGCGATGGTATTAAGAGGAGATATCGAGAGAGCACGAGCTGCAATAAGGTCTGAATTTGTTAAGAACAGAAAATTGGCATATAAATATTATGAGAAATACAAAGGAGATATGTCAAAAGAGGTCAGAGTGATATATGAGGAATTTATAGGAGGATGACATGGGAAATGACAAAGAGAACGTTATAACTATTAAGGATAATAGTAATAAATTAGCCCAAAATGAATCAAATGTTCTTAATTATCTAAAGTCTACGATTACTCAAGAGCGCGTTGGTCAAATAATAAATATTGCTGGCAGGGTAGTAGATGCAAGACTTGAAGCTGGACTTATTGAAGCAAAATCAACAAATAAAATCAGAGAGATTTTAATAGAGTTTCAGAATGATTCTAATAGATGTGAAAGAGCTGCCGAATATTATGAAATGTTTAAAGATGTTATGTCCGAGGAGGAAAGAGGTCAGATAGCAGTCGCAATAATAAAAGTACAATTAGGTCAAAAGCTTTAAAAAATGTCTAAATTATTGAATTTAAATAGACTTAATTTACATTGGATAGAAACTGCACTTGAAGGCTGGGTCGTCATTGAGGAAGCAAATGTTAAAAGAACTTTAGTAAAGGAAATGTGCAGAGAACTTGTTTTTATTTGTAGAGATCAAAGAAATAGAGCAATTAAGGCTGAAAAGTTTTATGAGAAATATCGTAATGATATTCCTTATGCTGATAAGCAAGATATTTTATTACTTTTGCTGGAAATGCTTAAGTATGCAAAACATAACGGAATATAATTTGATGTCAGTTCAGATCCTAAATATTTCTTATAAGGATAAAAGGAGGTCCCATGAGTCTGCAAAACATGGAAGTAGCATGGTGTTCTTGGTGTTTCAAGAAAACAAATCATGAATTGGTACAGAGGAATTATGCTAGAAGAAATGTATATCAGTGTACCATTTGCTTAAATAGAACACTTTTTTGCCGAAAAACTGGTTGTTCCTCAATGGCAAGAGGACATGATTCTTGGGACGATGAATTATGTGCCTTATGTGATGGTACAATATCGGAATGGGGTGAGAAACCGGAACCCGAACATGGGTGGTGTTCTTGGTGTTTTGAAAAAACATACCATAAATTAATCAAAAAAAATGATGTTAGAAGAGACGTTTATGAATGTGAATCATGTGGAAGGAGCACATTAATTTGCAGGTCCTGTAAATCAGATTTTGCTAGAGGACACCCTACATGGGACGATGAATATTGTGCATTATGCGATAATACTATTGCGTCTTGGCGGGCAAAGAAGAAGAATAAAGAATCATCAAAGGTCAAAGGATGGTGTTCCTGGTGTTTTGATAATTGTGAGCATGTTCTTGAAGAGAAAAATAACATTAGAAGAGATGTTTATATATGTGATAATTGTTTCCAGCGAACATTGATATGTAGTAATTGTAAAAATGCAATGACAAGAGGTGGACCAGGATGGGATGACAATAAATGTGCTGAATGCTCTGAAGAAATAGATGATTGGGATGATGCATGGGAAATAAAGAATGAATTATTTTCAAAGGGTTTTGTGGCAAAGGATATTACAAAAGAATTAGGAAGAAAATCAGAATATAAAGAAATAGCATTAGAGACTGGTATGATAAGGCCATTCTTATTGCTAGTTTCGATGGATTATCATTCAAGGAACCAAGTTGCTTCAATGCTTGGATGGTCTCTGCTTAATCAGGAGTATTTAGGAGATACCCATGCCGAAGCATGGGATATTATTAATTCCAATATAAAAGGAATACAATCGCGAACCAACGAAAGCTATGAGACTCTGAATCCATTAGCACATAACTGTAATTGGTTTGAGACAGTATATAGAGTTATAAAGGAAACATTTAAGACGGTTAATCATTCCAAAAAGAAATATAAGACTTCATTGGTAGCGTGTCGAAGACCGTCCAATCCGTTACTTGCTAATATAGAACTTGAATTCCTGAAGAAAATGACGATGTTACAAATGAAGAATATGACAAGTCAGGAAATTGCACAATTAGATGAGTTTATGGAATCGAAAGAGGTTAGGAATCTTTCCCGGAAGATGAAAGAATCGGGTATTAATAGTGCTGCTATAATAAGGTATTCTGTAAGTAACATATATAAAGTACTAAAAATGGGTGGGTTCAACACGTATAAAATAACGGCTAAAGTTGCTGCTGCTATGAATCGAAACATGGGTACAAAAATAGTAATGGCACACGCAACTAAAAACATGGCAAGATTTGTTTCAGCATTAAATTATGTAACATGGATATGGATTGCTGTTGATATGCTCGACCTTGCTTTTGGTTCATCACATGCAAGATTATTTCCTGCTGTAAATCAGATAATAAACCAAAGACTATTGTTATCCGCCGAGGGCATAGAGATAGAAAAATATTACAAATAAAATACCTATACTAAGAGCATGCGCATTCGGTTAAGGGAAAGCATACGTAATAGTTGAAAAGGAGATTTAAGGAGGGCGGACAGATGGGCATATTCGACATCTTCAGTTCCGCTGAGGAATTGGGTCCAAACGAGATCCACTGCTGGTGTGAAGTAGATAAGGAATGGACCGTAGTTTCAAAGAGAAAGGGTAATAAAAAATGCCCACTGTGTGGGCTTAATGTCGTCGTCGAAGATGGAAAAGCAGAGCATGACGAAATTGAATGGGTGAAGTGTGAGACATCGGGAGAATGGGTTGCGGTTTCGATAGAACTTGATGACGTATTTGACTGTGACGCATGCGATGGACACATAGAAGTGCACGAAGGGGAACCAATTCACTTCCCTCCAGTCGAGTCATTAATATGTCCTGTAAATCCTGATGAGGACGCGTTCGAGGTCGAACTCGATGGAGAGATTCACATTTGTCCCCACTGTGATGCTTACGTTTTGACTGCTGATGGATGGGCGGAGCACCAGGAAGTTGTGCCAGTTGAGTGCACTCTGAATCCAGGTGAATTTACTTACGTACAAATTGATGATGACGATGAAGGAATTTGGGAGTGTCAAGTTTGCGGTAGCATAATAACTCAAGATGATGATGGCTTTCCAGTGCATGAGGTAGTTCTTGACCATCTTAGGCAATCAAGGAGTGGAAAAGATCTTATTCTGGTTCATGGCTTTCTCAACGACGCGGATAAGGACTACAGTAGCTGGTTGAAAGAGATCAAAAAGTTGAACTGGAAAGGGAATATCTGGGGCTACCAATGGTATTCTAACGGTTGGCTGATCAAGTTGACAAAAATGCTGATTGCGATGGGGAAGGGGTCTGCAGCCACTATTATCGCAGCTCTGTTCCTAACCGCGTATCGTAAGTCACGCAAAGATTCGGAATATGAAGCTGAGCGGTTGGCGCAAGCCATTGCCGAACGCCTTGAAGCCGGGAACAGTGTTACTGTTTTGGGATTCTCCCTTGGTTGTCGGGTTATTTTATATGCCCTGCGCAGGTTGGGACGCTGGGGATATAAGAATCGTGTGCGAGTTATTCTCTGCGGTGGAGCCGTTCCAATATCAGAATCCTGGCGGACGCAATCAATAGCTAAGTTAGTTTGTTACCATTCAGACGGTGACTGGGTGTTGCAGTCGTTATTCCACGGCGGTGAAGTGAGTCTGGATCCTGCAATCGGTGTGGAAGGCTTGAAGAAACGAGACACCAAGAAGTGTTTCAACGTGCACGCTGAGGGAGAGGACGGATTGGTTATAGGACATGTTTGGGATCGCTACGAAGATCATTTTTCAGAATTTGGGAAGATTATTTAGCCAAATTACTATGTTGCATTAAATGTGAACAGGTATGATTAGGAGATAGACCTGTACATGTTAGTGTTTTCTCAGACCCTCTCCTCCCCACCACATTCCTCCACCTCAAACTCCCCCGCATCGACAAGCAGTCCGGGCTGCGTGGGGTTTACGGACTTTCCGTGTATGCCGATGACGATCATGTTCCCGCTGTGCTGGAACCATGCATCGAGGGGAAAGTCCATGTTCCTGTTCAGGCCCGTGTGCACGCGGGCGGCGACTTCGGACGCCTCGGCATGCGTCATGTCCGAGTGGATGTGATCGATAATCATGTGCGAAAAACTGATGCCCCTGAAATCGGAAAAATCTATCTCGTCGAGCGATTTCAGGTAAACGGGCGATTCGAGCACGTCCATGATGTAGACGCCGAACACGGCGTCCCTGTCTTCATCCGGTATGCCGTACGTCTGCCTC
>Ga0272442_10007120_pt1 | contig 14540 bp, 21 predicted proteins | sample SSMForm2O_FD_200262 | JGI IMG/M metagenome (GOLD analysis project Ga0272442, IMG submission 200262) | Marine sediment archaeal communities from Little Sippewissett salt marsh, Falmouth, MA, United States - SSM-Form-2O | ecosystem: Environmental > Aquatic > Marine > Wetlands > Sediment ...
AAATAGAGATTGATATTGGATAAAAACAGTTTCGGTAAGAATCATATCGCATACCATAGAAAAAAGCCATTTTAACTGTTTGCTCATTTTTGACTTTTAATATCTGGCCTTTTCCTGTGCCAGTCGGTCTGTCCCTCATACATCCTTGCTATTCGAAGCAGTTTATCTTCGTTAATTTAAGATGGTTTGACCCCTGCCTTCCGCTTACGACATACGTGGGCAGGCTACGGCGTTGCAGGGGCAGGCTCAAAATTATGTATGGAAAAAAGAATTGTATTTTTGTCTGGAAAGCAGTTATAATTTCGGGGAGAATTTACAGCGGTTAGGAAACTTCTTTGTATATGGTAAAAAAACTGTCGTGGTTTTTGGTTGTGTAGCTGAGCAAGGATATACAATGTTATATGGGAAATGTTAGATTAAAAAAGGAGAATTTTGTGCAAAGTATTTTTATGAAAACTATCTTGTGTAGTTTTATTATTTTTTTGAATCATACACCTTCAACTGACACAGCAGGCAAAACCAATTCCATGCCGCCTCCATCATGTATCGTGCAATTACCTTTAAAACTTTCTGCAAGAGAAAATGGTGGGCTTGAACAACGCATTGGAGATCCAATCAAAATAAGGGTAAAACGAAGTTTCAATATTCAAACAGGCAGCTCTCACAAGAGCAAAAATAATATAGTTGCAATTTACATAGGATTGCCAACCCCCGATCCGGCGCATGATAACGTTGTTATCGAGGAGATACACAGCGAACAAGCAAATCCGGAAAACATGATTTTTTCGCCTAAGCAAGACTCATTGCTCGTTGAATATTTTAATGTTCATCCAGGGTTTAAGGATGAGATTACAATGACCTTTAGTCTGGATATTTATCGAAGGAAAGTAAAGCTTTCTTCTTCCAAAGAACAACCCTATGACAAGCAGGCTCCCGAATACATCAAATATATAAAATCCTATGATGCAGAACCCGATCCGAAACTGCAAAAACACTTAAAGCTAATCGGTGTCGACTCGAAAAAATCCGCGATTCTCAATGCTCGGAAAATATATCACTATCTTGGAGAGCGGCTTCGATATGGACATTATGCTTCAGGCGAAATGGTTCCAGAGGATCTATTGGATGGAGGCAAAGGACATTGCGGGGTTTATTCTACGTTCTTTGTGAGTATGTGTCGTGAGGCGGGAATTCCCGCTCGACGGTGTGCTGGTTTTCTGTTGGGGACTGATCCGGCCAATGCGGAACAAACTATCGTATCGGCACATAATTGGGCGGAGTTTTATGTTGAAGGTATCGGTTGGGTGCCCGTTGATCCAATTATGGGAGACAAGTCAGACCTGCGTAAGAAGTATTACTTTGGGAACATGGATAATGCTCATTTATGCATAAGCAAAGGTGGGTACCATGATCAGCTTCCGATATGGTATAAAAAAAAAGGTTCCGGGGAGATAATTTTTACGAATAACGCTGACGATTTCCGGGCTGGTTTGCATCCTGACACAATACAAGGTGCTCACCGATTGCAATTCAGATGGGATAGGCCGATACAAATATCGGTTTTGAATCGTTATGGTGCGGCGAATATGCAAGTGTTATCTCGACGGGGTACAATTCAAATGCCGAAAACACGATAGGTATCAATTTAAACATATTGTATTTTGCGAGTAAAATGAGAGATAAATTAAGTTCTTGTTGGCAGAATTGCGGGGCACTTGAAGATAAGAGTCTTATCGAAGACGAAGAGATTTTAAGCATCGATGCGATGGAAGAATCTATCGGGCCGTTAGATGCTACCACAACTCATATAAGGCGGCTTATCACACGGTTCGAGAGCTGTTATCATGAGGCAGACAAAGAAGCTGAGATGATTATCCGGTCGATAGGGTCGGGAGAGGTTCCTGTTGAGTCGAAGGAACGGCCGGCACAGCGTAAGAAGGAATTAGAGGATTGTTACCGGATATTATCCGGCTGGTGCGAAGATACAGCGGTCAAGGACATAGATTCAGAGTTCGGCGGCGTTTCTGCAGAGAAATTATTGAGCTATATCGGGAAAGTAAGTCCGGTGAAGGTGTGGCAGGTTGAGCGAATAGTCGATAAGGTCAGGGAAGCACTGGAGCGGAACCGGTCTTATCATATGATGGCTCTTGACCTCGGGGATTATGGCGTGCCGGGGGCACATCCTGCCGGGGAACATTACAAAGACGCAGCGGAATTTCTGGAGCAGACAAAAGAGACAATCATACATGATACGGTGGACGGCCGGGAGGCCAAAATGTCACTGGCGATGGCTATAGATATGCTGGAGCCGTGCAACTGGGATTTCGTCGGAAGTATTGTTACTCTACTGAAGGCAATCGGAGGAGAGCTACGCCCAGAGAGACCTTATGTCTGTCATCAGCGAAATCTGAAACTCAGCCCTCTTTGCGACAGATTGGTGACTATTTCGAATACGCTCGGAGTCTTCTGGAAGGAGGAGGAAACGAACAAAAAGACAGACCAAGACATCCTCGATTATTTAGGTGAAGTAACGGTGATAAAACGATGGCTGTCAGCTTCTCTGGACAAAACGATAAGGCTGCAACTGGAAGCCCCATCGGATTTCTGGTTGGGATTTTTTTAGTTACTTTTTCCTGGGGGGCAAGGAGGAAATTTGGAGCCTACAAAATGGTAAATGTCAATTTTTTTGTGTTTGATACCGGTTGGGGATTGCCTTATTATTGCGTTGTCGGAAAATCGAACAAGAACGAAAAGGTCTTTGGAAAGGAAAAGAGGAAATGAAAGCTTTCGAACAACTGACCCGCAGAGAATTTGTTAAAACGACCGTAGCGGGAATCGGCGGATGCCTTGGCCTGACCTGCTGCAACCATACGGGGAGGGGAAAGAGCAAAAAAGCAAATTACCAAATCGGCTGCTACACACGGGCATTTAACAAATATGATTATCTCACCGCCTTCGACGCCATCGCCGAAGCGGGGTTTAAATACGTTGGCGTGATGAGTTCAAAAGACGGCTATATTGTTACGAAAGAGACCCCGGTAAAAGAGGCAGAAAAAGTCGGCCGGGAGGCAAAAGTGAGGGGGCTGACTGTCATCTCGATGTTCGGGTCGAACATCGGCGTTATAGAAACGCTGCAAACGGGTATCGACGGAGTAAAAAAAATCATCGACAACTGCGCGGCTATGGAATGTAAAAATATGCTCCTTTGCGGACACTGGGACAAAAGATACCAGGACGACTATTATAAAGCGGTGTCCATGAACCTGGATTACGCCCAGGCCAACGGCATCAGTATGAACCTAAAATCCCACGGGCCATATAACGATACGGGGCCGGAATTGAGGGCAATCGTCGAAAAAATCAACCACCCCGCGCTCAATGTATGGTACGACCCGGGCAATACATACTGGTACTCGGAAGGACGACTCGACCCGGTAGAGGACGCGACAACACTTAAGGGGCTGATAAAAGGTATGTGCGTGAAGGACTTCCTACCGCCAAAACAGGACAACATAACGCCCGGAACAGGACAGGTCGATTTCCCGGCGCTGTTCGAAGTACTGAAAGAAGGGGGTTTCACTTCAGGGCCGCTCGTTATCGAATGCCTCACACAGGAGGGTCTGAGCCAAACAATTCAGGAGGCGAGGGGAGCCAAACGAATGCTCGAACAATTTAACGACTAAAGAAAAAAACCCGAAATCCGATTTTTGAATTGCCGGAGCAAATCATCCCGATTTCCCACCCATTCATATACCATAATAGCGGGGGCAGGATTCGAACCTGCGACCTCCGGGTTATGGGCCCGACGAGCTACCAGACTGCTCTACCCCGCGGTCAAGCTATTACAATACCATAAAAAAGAGTTATTATCAAGAGGTACAATTAAAAACTACAAATTTTTACGAATATCAGCCGCAATCGCCTCAATTCTGCCGTTTTGATACTTGTAAGCTGGCCACTGATTAAAAACAGCGTCACCGTTATTTCTCGGTATTATATGAAAATGCAAATGAGTCACAAGCTGTCCGGCTGCCCTTCCATTATTGCACAATAGATTATAACCGTCTGAATTCATTGCCGCCGCGACGGCTTTTGCAATTTTTCCAAGCCGTGAACATATGCTTCCTAAAAGTTCAGGGGGGCAACTATGCAGATTCTCATAGTGCTGCCTGGGAATTACCAAAGTATGGCCGTCACTGACCGGGCCAATATCCAAAAAAGCAAAGACGACATCATCTTCATAAATTTTGGCAACAGGAACTTCACCCGCCGCCATTTTACAAAAAATGCAATCATCGGCAGACATTATACATTTATCTTTCGAATCACAAGTTACTGCTGGGGTTTGACTTCAACTGTTTCATCGTCGCTTTCGGGGGCTTCTTCGGCGACATCTTCAATTTCTTCGGTCTTTTTTTGACGTCTTTTCTTAGCGACGGCTTTGGTCTGCTTTTTCGAGCCCTCATCCTTTCCGACGAGCTGGAGCAATACCAACCGGCTGTTATCTCCCAGTCTCCTCATAGAAAGGCGGATAATTCTTGTATATCCGCCTGGTCTGTCAAGATAACGAGGCCCAAGCTCACTAAACAATTTTCTGATTACGGTGTTTTTCTTAATTATTCCGCCATCTTCCTCGCTTATAATATCGCGATTGCCGAGCAGGGCAATGGCCCGGCGTCTTGCCGACAATGTGCCTTTTTTGGCCAATGTAATCAGTTTTTCCGCAAAGGCCCTTACCTCTTTTGCCTTTTCCATTGTTGTCGAGATTGTCTCGTGCTCAAAAAGCGAAGCGACCATATTACGACGAACCGCCAGGCGATGCTCACCTGTACGACTTAATCGACGACCTGCTACTCTATGACGCATATTTCTAAAAGTCCTCTTTTATTGTTGAACATTATTATCTGCAATAGTCATTCCCAAAGCTAACCCGATATCGGTAAGCTTCCTTTTGATTTCCCTCAAAGACGTTTTACCAAAGCTTCGAATCTTCAGTAAATCGGGCTCATTCATCTTCACCAACTGTCCAACCGTTTCCACCTTGGCCGATTCAAGGCAGTTATTCGCTCTTACGGACAGTTCCAGTTCGGCAATGGGAATTTTCAGTTTTTCGACCAGTTCCTCATCAACTGTCTCCTCTTCCATGATGTCTTTTTCCTCCGGAACCTCGTCAACAATGGTTTCCTCACCAAGCTTAAAATACTGTATGAAGGGATTGATATGCTTGCGTAAAATCTTTGCCGCCTCTATCAATGCCATTTCAGGAGTAACGGTTCCATCGGTCCAAATCTCGAGAATCAGCCTGTCGTAATTTGTGCGCTGGCCGACCCGCGTATCTTCAGTTGTATAGCGAACCCTCGTAACCGGCGAATATACAGCGTCAAGTAGAATCCTCCCGGTTTCCTGGTCAAACCTGTCAAGAGTTTCGAGCCTTTCGAAAGCGGGTAAATAGCCACGGCCTTTCTCTACGACCATTTCCATCTCAAAATCCAATTCCTTAGTCAAAGTAGCTATTACGGCATCTTTGTTTATCAGTTCTATAGCCGGGTCAGCAACTATATCGGCGGCGGTTACAACACCGGCCTTTTCGACGGAAATTTTCATCGTTTTCGGCTGGTCGCTATCAAGTCGAACCACAAGACTTTTGACATTCAAAACAATTTCAGTAACATCTTCCATCACACCGTTAATAGAGGTGATTTCATGGTCAACACCGGCTATCTTTATAGACGTTACAGCACTTCCTTCCAGAGAAGAAAGCAATACACGTCTTAGGCTGTTACCAATAGTAGTTCCGAAACCTCTTTCGAAAGGCTCGATAAAAAACCGGCCGTATTTGTCGCTTGATACTGTCGTATCCTGTTCAACACTGGTCGGCAATTCCAAACCACGCCATGTAACTCGCATACATGCCTCCTGTGAATGTCTTATTGACTATTGACAATCATCAATTAATTTTATCTCGAACAAAACTCCACAACCAACTGTTCCTCAACAGGAATCTGAATATCATCTCTGGCAGGCATTGCAACAATGGTAGCCTCGGGTTTGACACGGTCCAACTGGAGCCAACTCTGGGTGGCAAAGTTGGGATTGCTTTCCAACTGCTGCTTTATTCTTTTGACACTTTTTTCAGAACCTTTGACTGTTATTTTATCAGCTATCTTCGTAGCGTAACCACCGACATTAACCTTTCGACCATTAACATAAATATGTCCGTGAGAAATCAATTGCCTTGCGGCTTTGCGCGAAGGTGCAAAATTCAATTTATATACCACATTATCCAAACGCATTTCCAGCAACTGCAGCAGGGTCTCACCCGTATTACCCTTCATCCGTTCTGCTTTATGGAAATATCTCATAAACTGGCGGTCAAGAAGCCCGTAATATCTTTTGACCTTTTGCTTTTCGCGCAGCCTAATCCCATATTCACTGACCCTTCCTCTTCGCCAACTGTGCATACCGGGTGCTAAATTACGCTGTTTTTTTTCTATCGGACATTTAGCTGTTTCACATCTCGTGCCCTTAAGCATCAGTTTCATTGCTTCCCTACGGCACTGTTTACAAGATGAATCAAGATAGCGTCCCATCTTTTTTATTTATCTCCAAAAAAGTATATTCTTTTACACTCTTCTTCTTTTCGGTGGTCGACACCCATTATGCGGAAGCGGAGTAACATCTTCTATGGAAGCGATTCGCAAACCTGTCTGCTGAAGAGCGGAAATCGCCGATTCCCGACCCGGGCCTGGACCTTTAACCTTAATCTCAACTTCACGCACGCCATTACGCATTGCTGTACCGGCACAACGCTGGGCGGCCTGCTGAGCGGCAAAAGGCGTACTTTTTCGGGAGCCCTTGAAACCAACACAACCGGCCGAACTTGAACAAATCGTATCACCTTCCAAGTCTGTAATCGTAATCAAAGTATTGTTGAACGTCGCTTTTATGTGAGCAACAGCCCTGACGACATTTTTCCTAACTTTTCGTCTTGTACTTTTTGCCATTATCAAAAAAATCCTCGAACAACAAAATTATGCGATCTTGTGCTCAGTCCAATTGAGCTTTTACCGTGCTTCTTTCACACTCTTCTTACCTGCCACCGTCTTTCTCGGCCCTTTGCGGGTTCGCGCATTGCTCTGTGTACACTGGCCACGAACCGGCAGGCCTTTTCTGTGCCGAATTCCCCGGTAACAGTTTATATCACGCAATCGAGCAATGTTCTGGGAAACCTGCCGGCGAAGCTGGCCTCCAATAATGTAATTACGGTCGACAATCTGGGTTATCCGACTAAGCTCATCTTCGCTGAGTTTCCCGGCCTTTGCACTCTTTTCAATCTTGGCCTCTTTTAAAATCTGTTCCGAGGTATGCTTGCCTATACCATGAATATATGTTAATGAAATCCATATGGACTTATCATTGGGTATATCAACACCAACTATACGCGGCATATCAACTCCTCTTTCAACCAGGCATTAAAATAATATTTTGCCCAAACAATCATCATATCAGAAAATCACCCTTGGCGCTGCTTATGTCTGGGATTGGTGCAAATCACCCGCACAACGCCTTTTCGACGAATAACCTTACAATTTTCACATATACGTTTTACCGAACTTCTAACTTTCATTTTCTTATAACCTGATACTCTTTTAATATAATTCGTTCATTTATTCAGCGATTTAACTAATTACGCAGGACAATTCGACCTCTATTCAAATCATAGGGCGACATTTCAACCGTAACGATATCATCCGGCAAAATGCGAATAAAGTGCATCCTCATTTTGCCCGAAACATGAGCCAAAATCTCGTGCCCGTTTTCCAACTGCACCTTAAAAACCGCATTAGGCAGAGCTTCTATCACTTTTGCCTGCAATCTTATTGCATCTTTTTTTGCCATAGTCAATATTCAGCGTATAACAATATTTTTTACACGCTACTGTTACTTCCAGTCAATACCTCACAACCATTTTTCAATATAGCAATCGTATGCTCAAAATGAGCCGAGCTTTTTCCGTCCTTTGTTACCACTGTCCATCCATCTTTTAAGGTCCGAGTGGAACTGGTGCCGGCATTAATCATCGGTTCCACCGCTAAAACCATGCCTTCTGTTAAAAAAATATCATTTGCCAGCAATTCACTGCTGACAAAGTTCGGCACCCTGGGTTCTTCATGCATTTTCCTGCCAATTCCGTGTCCGACAAAATCCTTCACGACCGAAAAACCCGCCGCTTCGGTATAAGCCTGCATTTCAGCGGCTATCTGACTCCATTTGATACCCGGCCCAACTTTAGCGATTACCATGTCGAGAACATTTCTGGTCACTTCCATAAGCTTACGTTTTTCCTCGGAGACCTCACCAATAGCAACCGTAAGAGCCGAATCCGCACAATAACCGTCAAGTTTTACGCCGAAATCAACGCTGAGAATATCACCATTTTTTAGCTTCACAACCTCGGAAGGTATTCCATGAACTATCTGCTCATTAAGCGAGGCACAAATCGCTCCCGGGAACGGATCCCGAGCATAAGGATTCTTCACCCCCTTAAACAAGCACTCAGCTCCCGCATCAACGGACATCTGCATAGCAACTTCATCCAATCGGGCGGTAGTCACTCCAGGCTCAGCCATTTTCTCTAATTTTGAAAGAACTTTTGCTACAACGACACCTGCTTTACGCATCAGTTCAATTTCTCTTCGGCTCTTAAGTGTTATAGCCATATTAGTTTGTATTGTCCGTGTCCCTTTACACTTTGACCAGGGAATCCAGATTGTCAAATACCAAAGTACTTACTTCATCGACACCCCTGTTAGCATCAATGTCATAAACAGTACTATTGTTTTTATAATAATCCACCACCGGCTTTGTCTGCTCGTTGTAGGCCCTGAACCGATTTTTCACCACATCAAGACTGTCGTCCGGCCTTTGAACAAGCTCGGCGCCGTCATTATCACATTTACCTTCTACTTTTGGTTTTAGGGTTTTAATATGGTAAACCGCACCACATTTAGGGCAACTTCTTCTACCTGTCATTCTCTCAGAAACCACCTCTTGTTCTATATTTAAGCTCAACACAGCATCTATTTTTTGCCCATTACCGGTCAAAGATTCATCCAGTTTGACAGCCTGATTGACGGTCCTGGGGAAGCCATCCAGAACGAAACCGGCCTGCGGAGCCTTATTTATCGCCTCGGCCATCATCTCAACTATAACTTCATCGGGCACGAGACCGCCTGAATCCATATAACTGCGGGCTTTTTTACCAAGTTCGGTGCCACCAGCTCTTTCCTGCCGCAGGATATCCCCGCTGGACAAATGAAGCAAACCGTACCTGGCAGAAATGCGCTTACACTGCGTACCTTTGCCTGCGCCTGGAGCACCCAATAGAACTATTCTCATCCGTATGCTCCTTTTATTCTGCCAGTCTCACTAAAGCCCTCGTAACTGTGCATTAATAAATTGGCCTCAATTTTCTGAACCAGGTCTAGAGAAACACTGACGACTATTAATAAACCCGTCCCGCCCAAAAAGCTGGCCACCAACCAGTCAATTCCCAATAGTATGGAAACCACCGACGGCACAACAGCAATTATAGCTAAAAAGGTAGCACCAAAATAAGTAACCCTGGTCATAACCGTTTCGAGATATTCAGCCGTTCTACGACCGGGTCGAAGTCCTGGAATAAAGCTGCCTGAATCCCTCAGGTTTTTAGCCATTTCTTTGGGCTGAAACTGTACCGTTACCCAGAAATAAGTGAATGCAAATATCAACAGCATATACAAAACATTATAAGTATAAGCCCTAGGCGCCAAAGCATTCGATATACCAGCGAGAATCGCCGAATTTTCAAGACCTGGAATGTTTCCCAGGAAACTAATTATCACCGGGGGGAACATCATAAAGGCCGAGGCAAAAATTATCGGCATCACCCCACCATGATTAACACGGAGGGGCAAATAACTTCTTTGGCCGCCGTAAGCCCTGCGCCCGCGCACCTGTCTTGCCTGCTGTATAGGTATCCGCCGCTGGCCCTGAGTTATCAGTATCGCGCCTGCAACAACAAATACGAACGCCCCAATCAAAAATAATACTTTTCCAGGCCCTATAGTACCGGGCGGCCTGCTGATTCTCAAATCGACGTTCTCCCAAAGCGTTTGAATCGCCCATGGCATCCTCGAAATAATCCCCGCCATGATTATCAGACTGATACCGTTGCCTATACCGTACTCATCTATCTGCTCGCCAAGCCACATCAGGAAGATAGTCCCCGCCGTCATACAAATAATACCCATTATTAATGCCTGAGTTTCCATCCCGGGATAGATATGACTACCAAGCATTAATTTCATAATGCCAAACGACTGCACAATACATATCGGCACGGTCAGATAACGCGTGTACTCCTGTATCTTTTTGTGGCCGGTCATACCTTCCTGTCGTAATTTTCTTAAAGCCGGGATAACCTCACCGAGCAGCATCAGGATAATTGACGCCGTAATATAAGGCATAATACCAAGGCCGAACACACTGCTTCTATCCAGCCTTCCGCCGCTGAACATTTGCATCATTTCAGCAGCCCTTCCCAAAGGCCCTTCTCTGTCCCTGCTTTCCGCCGCCGCAGCTATCGCCGACTGGTCGAAGCAGGGAACAGGAATATGGAAGCCTATCCTGTATATAATCAGAAGCGCCACAGTGAAAAGAATCTTGTTGCGCAAATCAGGAACTTTGAATATGTTAAATACTGTTCCAAACATCTTTATACTCTCCGTCGGACTCGCATCCTTAAAATAATTAAAATATCTCTATATAATGTCTGCGGTTCCGCCACAACCTATAATTTTTTGCTCAGCGGTTTTGCTGAATTTATGAGCCGTTACTTTCAACTTTTTTGTCAATTCACCATTGCCGAGAATTTTGACTTTACCTTTCCCCGACTTATCCAGGTTAATCAGGCCGGCATCGAATAATTGCTCTATTCCCACGGTAGCACCATCGTCAAATCTCTCCAATTGTGACACATTGACCACCTTGTAACGCGTTGCGAAATTATAATTGCTGAAGCCTCTTTTTGGCAATCTTCTAAACAAAGGCATTTGCCCGCCTTCGTAAAGTGAGAGCCCGCGCGCACCGGCTCTGCTGCCCTGGCCTTTGTGGCCACGGCCGCAGGTCTTGCCGAGACCGGAACCAGTACCTCTGCCGACACGACGGCGACGTGCATGTTTACCCGCTATAGAAGTTATTTCATAATTGGACATCGAAATTATCACCACCTTTTTATCGCTTCAACCTCTACCCCACGAAGAGATTCTACTGTTTCCTGACTGCGTAATTTCAATAAGCCGTTCATCGTTGCCTTGACAACATTTTTGGCGGATGTGCTTCCAAAAACTTTTGTGAGGACATCCTGCACACCGGCATATTCGAGAACGGCCCGAGCACTTGAGCCGGCAATAACACCAGTACCCGGACTGGCCGGAACCAGTGTTATTTTAGTAGCCCTGTATTTGCCGTTAACCTGATACGGGATTGTTCGACCAACCAAAGGTATTTTGTGTAATGACTTTTTAGCATCTTTGATGGCTTTCTCAACCGCCAGCGGAACCTCATTAGCCTTGCCATAGCCAATACCAACCGTCCCTCCATGGTCGCCAACTACAACCAAAGCCGCAAAACTGAACCGCCGGCCGCCTTTGACCACCTTTGAACAGCGATATATTTTAACCGCCGTATCTTCCAGCAAACTCTCTTCCTGACCAAATGATTTAACCGGTTCTATTGCCAATTTATTTCTCCAAAATCCAATAACCGAAAGATTAAAACCAACAAAAATATATAAAAAACATTAAAAAGCCAAACCGGCTTTTCTTGCCGATTCGGCAAGGGCTTTGACTCTGCCATGAAATTTATAGCGATTCCTATCAAAACAAACACACTTAATACCTACACCAATCGCCTGCTTTGCGACCGCCTCACCTACCATTTCAGCAGCTCGTTTATTACTGCCGTTCTTTAATTGGTCGCGCATACTCCTTGTTATCGTACTTGCCGAAACCAATGTCGCTCCAGCAACATCATCTATAATCTGAGCGTAAATATGTCTGTCCGAACGAAATACTGAAAGCCGGGGCCTCTCCGGTGTTCCAAAAACCTTCTTTCGAACGTGATATTTGCGTCGAGACGCTGCCTTTTTTTTACTGTCAATGCCCATTTTATTTATTAGTTTTCAATTGCTATTGATTATAAACTCGTCTATGGTTTCCAATTTGCGTCTTGTTAAAAAAAACTCTCTCAATGGTCAATAATCAACTCTTATGCCGGCCCTGAGGCAAATGCTTTACCGACCTTGCGTCTGACTAGCTCATCGGCATAACGGATGCCCTTGCCCTTATAGGGTTCCGGCGGCCTTATTTTTCTAACATCGGAGGCAAACTGTCCCAGCAACCTCTTGTCTATTCCAGAAAGCGTAAACTTTGCAGGAACATCGTCGCCCCTCGTTGCAGCCACATCAATCTTCACCTTTATGCCTTTCGGCACCGCTATATTCACAGGATGGCAGAAACCTACCTGCAAAACCAGTTTCCCGCCCTGCTCTTTGATATTATAGCCGGTACCGTACATTTCCATCTTCTTTTCAAAACCCTTGCTGACACCTCTGACCATATTGGCAATCAAGGCACGCATTGTGCCGTGAAGCTGCTTATTCAGGCGAATTTCAGGATGTCCATTTTCAATTAGAATTTGTCCATCTGAGGCATCAAGCTTAACTTTTATCCGCGGATGACAATCCATCTGCAGGCTGCCAAGCGGACCTGTAACTTTAACGCTCTGACCCTTTTGCTCGACTTTTACGCCTTCAGGAATAATAACAGGTTGTTTTCCAATTCGACTCATTAGCTTACCGTACAAAGTATTTCGCCGCTGATATTAGTCTCGCGGCAGCTTTTATCACTCATTACGCCTTTACTCGTTGAAACTATTGCTATACCCATACCGCCTAAAACGTGAGGCAACTTCTCGACGGATGAATAAATTCTTCTGCCGGGTTTGCTTACTCTTGCTATTTCATCGATAATAGACCGACCGGACTGGTCATACTTCAGAGCAATCCTTAATATCCCCTGTTTGCCGTCATCAATTCGGTCGTAATCTTCAATATAACCTTCCTGTTTTAAAACAGTCGCTATACCCTCGCACATATTCGACGCTTTAATATTGACCTGCCTGGCATTTATTCGCACAGCATTGCGAATTCTTGTCAGCATATCAGCTATTGGGTCACTCAAACTCATAATCTCATACCTCGTGATTCCTCGTTAGACTACCTATTAGTCTTCTGAGAATCACCAACTGGCTTTTTTAACTCCTGGTATTTTCCCTTCGTTTGCTAATGTTCTAAAACAAATCCGGCAAATTTTGAACTTGCGATAAACAGCCTTGGACCTTCCGCATAGCTGGCAACGCGTATATTGTCTAACGCGAAACTTTTGTTTACCTTCTGCCTTGTTCTCAAGAGCTTTAGTTGACATTCATTTACTCCAAAACTTACTTCGTGAATCGCCTCTCATATCACTGCCTGTTATAGGCGACTCACAATTAAACCTCCTTGAACGGCATACCGAAAAGGGCTAACATCTTTCTTGCTTCGTCATCGGTTTTTGCCGTCGTTACAAAGGTTATGTTCATACCCTGCTGAAACTCTATCTTCGCTGTGTCAATTTCCGGAAAAACACTCTGTTCACTCAGACCCATAGAATAATTGCCCCTGCCGTCAAAACTATTTGGGGCAAGGCCGCGAAAATCTCGCACCCGTGGAATCGCAAGACTTATAAGCCTGTCCATAAACTCATACATCCTCACACCACGAACAGTAACTTTCAAGCCGGTTTCCACACCTTCACGAACTTTGAAATTCGAAACACTTTTCTTGGCTTTACAAACAGCCGGCATTTGACTTGTTATAAACATCAGGTCCTTCTTGGCAAGCTCAAGGAATTTTTTATCCTGTACCGCCTTACCAACACCCATAGAAACAACTATCTTCTCAATACGCGGTACAGCCATAGAATTTTTATAACCAAACTCTTTGGTCATTTCCGAAACAATCCTAGACTTATATAAATCTTTCAAACGCGCCATATCTCGTATCTCACTGTTCGCTGTTCAAGATATTACTTTGCCTTCCTGACAATACTAATTTCACTACCGTCCGTGGCAACTCGTTTTTTAGAGCCGTCAGTATCCAACAGATAATGCACCCTGCTTCCCCTGGAACTCTTCGGATTTACTGGCAGCACATTACTTATATCGATTGGCTGCTCAACGTTGATTCGTCCTCCCTGAGGACTTTTACGCGAAGGACGAACATGCTTTTTTGCCACATTACATCCCTGGACCACCACCTGGTCCTTACCGGGTATTACACGCAACACCTTACCGGTAGAACCTTTATGGTCGCCGGCTATAATCTCAACCGTATCACCTTTTTTAATATGTAAAGCCATCTTACTTTCTCAGTTCCTGTCCGTCTAAACCACCTCGCT
>Ga0272442_10007121_pt1 | contig 14539 bp, 10 predicted proteins | sample SSMForm2O_FD_200262 | JGI IMG/M metagenome (GOLD analysis project Ga0272442, IMG submission 200262) | Marine sediment archaeal communities from Little Sippewissett salt marsh, Falmouth, MA, United States - SSM-Form-2O | ecosystem: Environmental > Aquatic > Marine > Wetlands > Sediment ...
ACGATAATTCTGTTCCAGGAGAAAAGTCTGAGCCTCAGGGAAATCCTTGGTAAACCGTTGAATGTTGCGATAATCAGCACCACGCCAGCGGTATATGGATTGATCTTCGTCCCCAACAACAAAAACGTTATGATGATAAGACCCCAAATACCTTAATAGCGCATATTGAGCCTGGTTGGTATCTTGAAATTCATCGACCAGGACATATTGGAAGCGCCGGGCATATTTTTCTCGAATCTCTGGATTTTCCGCCAACAATGCCGCCGTATACATCAACATATCGTCAAAGTCCATGGCATTGCTGGCAACAAGGTAAGTCTGGTAGGCCTGGTAAATTTCTTGAATAACCTCATCTCGAAAGCTCAAAATGGGATAATCCTGGGGGCCGATAAGATCATTTTTAGCATTACTGATTTTGTCAAGCACCCTGCCAGGCCTATATTCCTTGGTGTTTACCTGCTTTTCTTTGAAGATGCGTTTTATTAAGGCAAGCTGATCATCTGTGTCAAAAATGACATAATTATGGTCAACCGGATGATAAGCGGCTTCACGTCGTAAAATTCGCCCGCATATAGCGTGAAAGGTACCCAACCACAAGCCATCGGCTTTGCCCCTTAACAGGCTCGCCACACGGTTTTCCATTTCTCGCGCAGCCTTGTTTGTAAAGGTAACCGCCAAAATTTGATAGGGGGGAATGCCCAGGGCAGCAATCAAGTAGGCTATGCGATAGGTGAGCACCCGGGTTTTCCCAGAGCCAGGTCCTGCCAGCACCAGGATGGGACCCATAGGGGCAGCTACAACACTTTTTTGTTGCTGATTGAGTTCACCTAATAAGTCTGCCATCGTTTGAAGATTCTACCGTTGCCCTTTCAACGCGTCAACGAAACGTCTTTTATTGAAAATCTTTGCCTAGGACACCGTCACAATCAGTGCTTTGGTGGAAAGGGATTGCTTATGATGAATGCATTTTGAGGTTAAAGATTAAAGCGAACCACAATCACATCCCCATCTTGAACAATATATTTCTTCCCCTCTAACCGGAATTTACCGTGATTGCGGGCTTCCGAAAAACTTCCCAGGGCAACCAGGTCATCATAATGGACCACCTCCGCTCGAATAAAGCCCTTTTCCATATCAGAATGGATGGTACCTGCGGCTTCCAGGGCTGTTGCGCCCTGAGAAACAGTCCATGCATGGACTTCCTTCTCCCCTGCTGTGAAAAATGAAATCAAGCCCAATAAATCATATGAAAGTCGGATAAACCGGTCTAAACTGGGTTCCTCAATACCATACTCCTCCAGGAAAACCCCAGCCTCCTCCGCTGGCAGCTGTGCAATATCCATCTCCAGTTTTGCTGGCATACAGATCAATTGAGTTTGATTAAATGGTATCTCCAATTCAATCGGAGACTGCTCTTCAGATTGATTGACGACAATCAATTGCGGCTTGCGGGTCAGCAGACCATAGCTTGATAGCATTTTTTGTTCTTCATCACTGAAAGATTCATTTCGAAGTGGAATCTCTTTTGTTAATAACTCACTTAATTTCTCAAACAAATCCGTTTCATGCTCAATTTCAATGGGTTTTCGGCCATAGCCACCGCGTTTGCGCTCTTCACCCAGGCGTTCAAGCTTTCGCTCTACTAAAATCAAGTCATTCAGGATCAGTTCCGCTTCAAGGTTAGCCAGGTCCCTCGCCGGGTCAACACCCCCAGCAATGTGGGGCACACTCGGGTTTTGGAAGTGGCGCACAACATGGATGAAACCATCCATTTGGGATAAGATGTTCAGTAAGGGGCCTGAGATGCTTCCACGTGCCTTTTTTCCCTCAAGACCAGCAATGTCAACATAGGACACTTTGGCGTGGACGATCTTTTTGGGGTTATAAATTTCAGTAAGCTTGGCCACACGCTCGTCGGGAACATCGATGACGGCTGTATGCATTTCAATTTTGGAACCGCTGATATCCGTGGGAACGTCACCGCGAGTTAAAGCATTAAAAATTGTTGTTTTGCCAGATTGGGGCAATCCAATAATACCAAGTCTCATCATGGCCTCCATCCAAATCAGCCCCAGTTTTTATGTTGCAGTGACAGGGCTGCATAATATTCCATAAACCCACCCAATCTTACCCGAGAATAGCGAAAATAGCGCGCCTATCAGCCCATATGATGAACTAAAAAGGACTGCACCTTTTTCGGTCAGGTTTCTTTCCTGACAAATTGTCTAAGATTATAAAAAAATGGTTTAAGACAAAACACGGACTATTATTAAATATGTTTTACTTGGATTGCCAACCTGAAATACCAAATATGACCAAGGTCCCGATCAAATATTTACATACACGCGTAGGTTGGCTTCCGAATTTCTAATCGCCAATCATCAAACCATAAAAGCTTTTGTGGAGGTCAAAATCAGAGCCCGACTTACCACTACTAACACGAGGATAGAATCGCTTGACCTTACCCTCTTGATTGGTTAAAATACTATCACTCAGCCGAAGTGGCGGAACTGGCAGACGCGCACGACTCAAACTCGTGTGCCTACGGGCATGTGGGTTCGATTCCCACCTTCGGCATATAAGAAACCAGCTCACCTATGTAGGTGGGCTTTTTTTCTCAAAGACGAGGCTTGATTAAAATAAGCATCAGAGTCATAGTATGATTAAACCATGATCGATTCACCCATCCTTGAGATTAGCTTGCTTGGCCCGGTTGAAATTCATCTCAACGGACAGCCAATAACCATCAAACGGAAGATAGAAAGAGCGCTTCTATATATCCTGGCTGGTAAACATACAATCGTCAGTCGGACAACACTGATTGATATGATCTGGCCCTCCGAAGAGTCTATTGACACTCGTGCTGCCTTACGTACAGCCCTTTCAAGATTAAGAAGAGCCTTGCCAGACCCCGACTTCCTCCTCACGGAGATGGACCAGGTTAGGTTGGACATAAACCGCTGTCGTGTGGATCTTCATTTATTTACCAATGCTTATCAAAGTTTAAAAAATCTCTTGTCGGTTTACAAAGAGAATCACCCTCTTCCCACCCAAATCAAGCATCAAATTGAAGAAGCACTGGACCTTTGGCATGGCGATACTTTTCTTATGGGGGATGATCTTAGCAAGTATCCAGCAATTTATCAATGGCAGGAGTCTATCAACCGAAAACTAACCAAGCAGCGACGATTCCTCAAACGCCGTTTAGCTGCCCACTATTATGCCGCCGGTCAACTTGATTCTGCCCTGATGCTATATATTGAGCTGAGTCGTGAAGAAATTGCAGATGTTTCCTTCCATCTCACCGTCTTAGACATTCTCACAAAATTGGGTCGCCTGCAGGTTGCTATTGATTATTGTGATAGCCTGGAAGTGCGCTATGAGCAGACCTATAACGCCCCCCTACCAGATGAGCTTTTAAAACGCTGCGAATATACAAAGATCCTATTTGGCAACAGCCAATCGCAAGCTCAAAACGAATGGCCGATTCAACTTACAATGAACCTCAGTTTCATTGGCCGTCAGTCAGAATTAACCTGCCTCCGTCAGATGTATTTTCGAGGTGGTTTAGTAGAAATCAAGGGAGAGATGGGGTGTGGGAAAACCCGCTTGGTTCAGGAACTCTATCAAACCTTGCGGCCGCAACCTATGCTACTATTTGCGCCATCCTATGAAAGAGAAAACACATTACCCCTTGCCCCCATTGTGCATTGCCTTCGGCATAGTGTCCCTAAGAATTTTTGGAGTAAGCTGAAACCAATATATGCAAGTCAGATAAGCATTTTACTTCCTGAGTTATCAGAAGGTGTCAATAATAACGAACAGGTCACTAATCAGCAAGTACCGACAGGGAAACAATATTTGTTTGATGCCCTGTTGAACACATTCATCCAAATATCAAAAACTTATGGCAGGATCTTATTCTTCCTTGATGACGCCCAGTGGGCCGATACTCAAACTCTGCAAGTTTTGGATTACTTTTTTAACCATAAGTATTTCGATAAGCACGGCTTATTGATTATTGCAGCACGCACCGAAGAGTCAAATAATGCCCTTGAGAATATGTTAGACAATCTCTATAGAACATCAACCGTTGAAATTCTATCAATCAATGGTCTAAATCCTAGAGAACTCAGAGATTTAGCCCAACAAGCGATCAATGACTCACCCCCGCCAAGTTTTATTGATCAATTATATCGGGAGACCAATGGCAACCCTTTTATCGCCCTTGAAATTATACGCAACCTACTCGACACCCAAACCGATCTAAACCTCTTTTCACCTGAGAAAAGCCTGCCACTACCTGTGAGTGTTCGAGCATTGATCCGGAGACGATTGAACCGCTTGGATGAGAATACGCAATACTTACTCCAATGTGCAGCTGTCCTGGGTGACTATTTTTCTTACAATCTACTAAAAGCTATCGCAAATCTAAAGAAGCTTTCGGATTCAGGACTGGTTAATGCCCTGATTGATTCAGGGTTCATTCAACAAGCAGAAAGAGAAAACCGGAAAATTCTGGATTTCCATTTCAAGCATGAAAAATTGCGTCAGGTCATCCTTAAAGAAACCCCTCCAGCACTACTTAAGATTTTACATCTTCGAGTGGCAAAAGTTTTAGAAAATATACCAGAAGCTTCTACCAAATCGGCTATAACTGCGGGTCATTATTTGGCAGGTGGGGATATAGTTAATGCCTTTTCTTGTTATATTGAAGCTGCGCAATATGCATGGAGCTTAGGGGCAAACGATGAGGTCACCCATGCGTATAAAAGTGCTGAACTTTTAATCAATAACGCGTCGAAACAGGTTTTTTCCAAACAGGACGCGGTCCGACTATACAAATCTTGGAGTAACTTTGCTTACGAGTCCTATCAATATGCCTTAGCTGAAGACACAGCTCTTAAATTATTATCTATTGGTGAAAAAGAGGGAGATCCTCAGATAAAAGGTCTCTCCCAAATAATTTTGTCTGAGGCTTGTTTCCTTCGCTATGAATTTGACATAGGGCTAAAATTCTTAAATAAAGCATATGAAAACTTATCACTTGTAGATGATAAATATGGGATGATTCAAGTATGTATTCGGCAATCCGTTCTCTATTGGTGGAAAATTCAATTTGAAGAAAGTCTGAAAGCGGCCAAGCAGGCATTGGCTTATATCAAAACCTTCAGGTCGAATAAAAACCCTGAGCTTCAACGACTGAATTTAAATGCAGAGCGACTGTTAAGCATGAATTATTATTCAAAAGGCGAAGCAAAGAAAAGTTTGGACATCGCAAAACACATCAAACAAAAATATACTGAGAACTTATCGCCTTCCGATAAAATCAGAATTTTTTATACATTAGGATTTGCCCATCTGATTTCTGCAAATTTTGATCAAAGTATTCACAACTTAGAAAAATCACTTGATTTGTCAACAGCCTTGAATCGCCCTTTGATCATGGAAGTTAGTCTCTATACAATTGCAAAAGCAGAATTAATTTGTGGGATGCTTGATAAAGCCTACGAACACGCCATTAAAGCAAAAAAAATGGGCGAAGAATTCAATGACATTCATGCAATTGTTTCCGCCAACATGATACTCGGATGTATTTTCAGAATCTTGCAAAACAATGAGCGAGCCAAACAGTACTTCCGGGTTGCACAACTCAGGGATAGTTTTTCAACAACTTCCTTGTATGGACTAGAGAACAATATCGAGCTGGCAATTGCTCTTTCTAAAACTGGTGGATTTTCTGAAGCCAGGCTATTGATCCAAACCATAATAAACAAAACAAGGGAGTCAGGCATTTGGACTCATTATATTAAAGCTTCACTCATTGACCAGTATTTCAATCTTCAGCATAGCTCTCTTGACGAAGTGAATGAGAAAATTGCCTCCTCTATTCAACTTGCAGAAGATAAAGAACTTCCCTATCAACTTTTCTGGGGACAGTTAATCAGAGCAAATCTTAACATAATCCAGGGTTCTTATCACCCTGCTGCTACAGAAATTAAAGAACTAATCCGCAAAAGCCAGGTTCTTAAGGCCCCTCTTATAACCTTAGCTGCAGTAAGGCTTGCTGCCCGAATTCGACAGAATAACGCTGATCACGTCAATGATATTGATATCGAGCGAATTTTTGATGACTTGATGCGCTATTTAGAAGACAACACACAATCTGAACCTCTCAAGACTGAATTAGGAAAAGCGAAAGCTATTTGGCGTAAAGAAATTTCCCCTCCCTAAACCGTGTCCACGTTTTGGTAACGGTGATGTGTTATCCTTTATAAGGTAATCATCTGAGAGTGGGCACATGGTTGAGGGGCCCAAGTGCAAAAGAACCGACAGTGCAAGGAGTAGAGGTGGGGCAGTGTCGGTTCTTTTTTTGTTTAACCCGACCTGAGATGGGCAACCGTGACCCCTTCCCCCCCTTCAGTCCGCCCCCCACCCTCATAGCGATCAACATGGGGGTTCAACCCCAGTGCCTGGCGGACACCTTCTCGCAAGCGACCAGTGCCCTTACCATGGATGATGCGTACGTAAGGCAACCCTGCTAAATAAGCTTTTTCAATGTAAAGGTCAAGGGCGTCAAGGCCTTCATCCACTCGTTTTCCACGCAGGTCTAATTCCATCCCTGGTGACTCTCTTGTGTCGGGCAAGGTGATTTTTCCATTTTTGACCCGTTCTTTTTTCTCTTGCGCTTCAACAACAGGTTCGCCCTTTCGAATGACGTCCGTGAGTCTGGCTCGTACCCGCAGCCTGCCGATTTGCACCTCGATTTCCTCTTCTCCAATGGCAGAGACAACACCATCCTGGTCGATAGAACGTAGATGCACTTTTTCTCCCAGCCGCAATGGGCCTGTGGGCTTTCGAACAGGCTTTTTAGGGCTTTTTCTTATTATTGGCTCTTCGATTTCTTCTTCTAAAATCTCAATGCTTTCTTCAACGGCATCAACTGCCTCTAGGGGCTGATGGGCTTTGGCTAATTGTGACCGCAGATTCTCCATTTCTTCCCGGAGTAAATCCAGCTTGCGTTCCGCTTCTCCCCGGCTTTCCTCCAAGAGAGCATAACGCTCATCCTCAATATGATCCAGCCGATCAGCTAATTGATTTCTCAGCGACTCCATCTCTTGCTGGGCAAGATCAGCGGCTTCACGAGCATGTCGCGCCAAATCCCTTTGCCGATGAATCTCGTCTAATAAATCCTCTGCGCGCAAGTCCAGCGGGTTGATTTCTTCGCGTGCAAGGTCAATAATATCCACTGGCAATCCCAGACGTTCAGCAATCGCCAGGGCATTGGAACGTCCTGGTAAGCCAATCGTCAGATGATACGTGGGTTGTAAGGTCTGCAGGTCAAATTCCACGCTGGCATTACGCACGCCAGAGGTTGTATGTGCAAAAGCTTTCAACTCTGGATAGTGTGTTGCAATCAAGCTGGTGATCGAACGATCCAGCAAATTGGTCATTACTGCTCGGGCTAGGGCTGACCCCTCTTGGGGATCTGTTCCTGCCCCTAATTCGTCCAATAGAACCAGGGAACGCTTGTTGGCTTTACGGAGAATGATAACCAGGTTGGTCACGTGGCCTGAAAACGTTGAAAGGGATTGCTCAATGGATTGTTCATCGCCGATATCGGCAAAGACATCGTCAAAAACTGATAGAACGGACCCTGATTGCACCGGGATGTGCATCCCTGATTGAGCCATTAACGCCAACAAGCCCACTGTTTTCAAGGTGACCGTTTTACCACCGGTATTGGGACCTGTGATCACCAGAGCATAAATAGACTGATCCAAAGTAACATCAATGGGGACGACGGATTCAGGATCCAGTAGTGGGTGTCGGGCTTTCAGTAGATTAATGGTACTGCCTGGGTGCTGCCCTTCCATCTGTCTGAAAGGGATAAGTTTTGGTTCACTTGCCTTTAAGTCTTCCGCATAGCGTGCGCACATAAAAGCCAAGTCTAAAGATGCCATTGCTTCAACCATCTGATTGAGCTCTTCTGAATGAATCTTTACCCGCTGACTTAATTCTGCTAAAATTCGGCGAACTTCATCGCGCTCTTTTAGTGCCAGTTCCCGATGAAGGTTATTCCATTCCACCACAGCCAGTGGTTCAATAAACAGGGTTGCCCCAGAAGCAGACTGATCATGGATGACAGCTTTGATGCGCCCCTTAAATTCCGCCCGTAAGGGCAATACATTGCGGCCATTGCGTTGGGTGATGATCGGTTCCTGGAGCATCCTGACGGTATTGGGGTCAGAGATATAGCGCTGCATCCGGGACATCATCCGTTCATAGGCGATTTTCATATCACGCCGAATATTGCCCAGTTCTTTCGAGGCTGAATCCACCACATCTCCGCGGTCAGAAATGGTCTGGCTGATTTGATCTACCAGGCCAAGCCCCACCGGCAAACTTTCAGCAAACAGTAATAAATTAGGGACTTCCCTTTCCAGGTTTTCCAGGACTCGCCGTACCTTTCGGGAGACGATCAGGGTCTGTTTGATCCCTAAGAAGTCTTCCGGTTCAAGGACACCATCACGACGGGCTAACCCCAGGGCTGGACGAATATCCTGCGCTTTGTGAAAAGAAACATCCGCGTCCAAACTCAATACATAGCGAGCCTCGCTCGACGTCGCCTGGCGCGCTTTAGCTTCTTCCAGATCAGAAGTGGGCCGCAATTGACGCGCCAAATCAGCCGAAGCGCTGAAATCCGCATAAGTCACCAAACGGTCGATAATCTTAAAATATTCGAGTATTTCCAGAACTTTAGTATGCATACGAAGGCAAGTGTATCATGATTTTGGTAAATCTCTGTATCTAAATTGTATTTTATTAATAGGTATCTCCCAAATTAGCCCAGATGTAGGTCACACATGGTTGCCATAGCAACCTATGTGATAACATTATCCAATTATTAATACGTCTAAAATGTAGGTCGGGGTCGGAAGTTGACCCCGACGAAATATGAAATGAAATGATCGTCGACGGCTACAATTCTGCCCACCTTGTACATGGTAGGCATGGCACATTGTTCGGAAATAATTGGACGTTGTAGAATATTAATTCTTAAGGGATCTGCTTTAAAACCTTACTGGGATTTCCGCTGCAATGGTTACCTCTGCCGTGCTCACCTGGCAGCGATACGCATGCACAGCCACCCCTATTGCGCAAACCTCCCGCAGGGTTTGGGAAAAATCAGGGTCGATTCTTTCAAAAGGCTCAAACCGTTGAGCGTCCTCCCTCTGGGCGATAAAGACAACACTGGCCTGATCCCCTTGCTTAATCACCTTGGCTAGCTCAAGCAGGTGTTTCCGTCCCCGTCCGGTAGGGGCATCCGGGAACAACCCTATGCCATCCTGAACATATGTCACGGACTTCACCTCCACCCAGCAGGTCTTCGACCCGTCCGATAGCCGAAAATCAAGTCTACTGTGGCCAAATGGGACCTCGTTTTCAACTTGTGGGTATGGAAATGCGCCAAGGTGCCCCCCTTGAAGGGCTTCTTTCACCAGGGTATTGGCATAAATCGCAGTCACCGAACACAATCCACCGTTCTCAAGCTGAACTAAAACCATTGTGAAGGGTGTTTTCCGTTTAGGATCAGAGGTTGGTTCCAACCATACCCGGCAACCTGGCTTCAAGACACCGGTCAGACGTCCTGTGGTGGGCACAAAAGCAGAGCTGACTTTTCCGCTATCTAATTGAACGCCTGCCACAAAGCGATTGCTGCGCTTGATGAAAATCGCCGGGGTCAACGCAGGGAATCTCATGTGTCTCCCCTCATGGCTGCAGTGAATTCTGGATGCAAGGGCCAATAACCCCGAGCAACCGCCTGGTTATAAATGACCTGTGCAGCAGCAAAAATTTCTTTCCGGGCAGCATAGATCTCTAGATCGCTAATCTCAATAGGGTCCCCCCTGAGCAAGGCTAATAATAACACTTCCGTTCGTCCAATAAAAACTTCATCCTTCAATTGCAAGTCGATCTGATTTCGATCCAATGCCTGCATCAAGGCCAGCATTTGAGCTTGAATGGGGGTTCCCTCACCCGCATTTTCGGAGTTGAGGCATGCTAATATCCCCTTCGCGCTTTTCGCCCAATCCGTCAATGGATCGAGCATGGTTGGTGGATTCTCTTTAGGTTCATTCAATGCCAACATTATCTCCACCTATTTGAAACCAAACCCATTTCTTTCGCATCATCACACTAACCTCGTTCGCCCTGACAACATTAAATAACCCATTAAATATCCACTCCTAACCAATTGCGGATCAGGAAACCAAGGAAGAAACTGAGGGCAGCTACGCCCAGGCTAATCCCAGCCATTTCTGCAAAACGTCTGCCAAAGGGCTCGTTTTTGGCCACAGAAATGTAAAAATTAAATAAGGCAATAATTACAATAGAGATGGTGATCGTGATCGCTAACGCTGATAAAGCGTTTTCCAATAGCAAGTAAGGTAGGATCAGCAAGGCCACTGTGAAGATATAGGCAATACCAGTGTAAACCGCTGCTTTTACAGGGTGCTTTTCCGATTCCTCTGACGACGTCGAAAGATATTCTGAGGCTGCCATGGATAGGGAAGCGGCGATCCCAGTAATCAACCCAGAAAGGGCGATGATGTTGACATCACTGAATGCCAGGGTCAACCCTGCAAGAGCGCCTGTTAATTCCACCAAAGCATCATTTAGACCTAACACAACCGACCCAGCATAGAGCAAGGTTTCCTCATTTAACAGCTCTAGCAATATGTCTTCATGCTCATTTTCGTCCTGAATGACATCCTTGGCTTCGGGAATAGCATCTTCGATTTTCTCATAGTTTACTTGGGCCTTCTCCTCACCCATTTCCATTAATTTAAAGCCAAATGTGAAGCCAAACAACTTGCTGATGGTGGTATACAACCAAATCTGGATTTTATTAGGCGGCACCTCTTCCCCAGTGTAACCCTTCCAAATTTCATAATGCCGCTTTTCATCCTCACCAATCTCCTCCACAATTCGACGGTTTTCCTCCTCAGGTAAGGTCTTAGCAATCGCCTTATAAACGTAATATTCGGTAATTTCTGACCGCTGTGCTTTCAATAATTCCTGCCGCAGATCTTGTGACAATTCCACTTGTCCTCCTTACTTCTTATTTCTTTAGTGTCATAATGATAACACTTTCTCAAAATCAACGTTTTCTATCACCGTTATTTTTAGCAATTGCTTGCTTTCCGTCGGTTTTTTCCAACTTCTAAATAATCGAAGGTGGATATTGTATAATGGTTTTAACCCAATTTCTAAATTATTGACCTCAGCCCGACACCAGCACCTGCAGTTAAGCCCAATCTTCTTAAGGACTACTATATGACGGATGATATTGATGATATCGCTGAATTTTATAACAAAGACCCCCAGAAGGAGCACGGTCGATTAGAGAGACATCAACTGGAGTTTGATCTGACCTGGCGGTTCTTGGAGGCCAACTTACCGCCCAATGGTGAAATCCTTGAAATTGGTGCAGGGACTGGTCGCTATACCCTCGGATTGGTCCAGCGGGGTTATTCAGTCACCGTTGTTGATCTTTCTCAAGAAAATCTTATGACTTGCAAGGCTTACCTGGCCCAGGAAGGGCTTGAGACAAGGGTACAAACTATTCTCGGCGATGCCCGTCACTTACGAAACGTACCCCAGAAAGAATTCGATGCCGTCCTGATGATGGGACCCCTCTACCACCTGGTGGAGGAAGTCGATCGACAAATGGCTGTGCGGGAAGCCCATGCCCGCCTCAAACCAGGCGGGGTGATCTTTTCAGCCTTTATCAGTCGGTATGGCATTTGGGGTGACCTATTGAAAAATGTCCCAGAAATTATTGCTCACAAGGATGTGGTGAAATCCGTGCTCACAAGGGGCAGGGATCCCGAGGATTGGCCCAAAGGCGGGTTTCGAGGTTACTTTGCAAAAGTGGATGAGATTGCCCCCTTACATGAAAGTACAGGCTTTGAGACTCTTAAGGTCGTAGGCGTTGAGCCATGCATTTCCGCTGATGACGAAAGTTACAATAAACTTGAGGGGGATAGACGCAAGCTATTCCTGGATTTGTTTTATGAAATCAGCACAGAACCTTCCATCGTTGGCGCTTCCCGGCATCTGCTTTACATTGGGCAAAAAATAACAAAGCGTTTTACTGAAAAGTAAGTAAGGCTTACAGTTACATCACGAATACTTCATGAGGAGGTAATTCAGGAAAGAACAATGCTAGAGACACTAGAGACCAACTATTTGATAGAACCAGCAACCTCACAACTTAAAATATGGATAAAATAAGATGAAATTTGGATTGATGCTCCCCAATAAAGGTCGTTTGTACGGCCACCCCGACACCTTGCTTGACCTGGCAATGAGTGCTGACCAGGCTGGTTGGGATGGTTTTTTCATTTGGGATCATATCGGTGGGACTGGCAAATCCCCTACTGTGGACCCCTGGATTTGTTTGGGGGCGATCGCCAGTCAAACCCAAACCCTTCGCATTGGGACTATGGTCACCCCTCTCTCCCGGAGAAGACCCTGGAAGGTCGCTCGCGAGATTGTCACCCTGGATCACCTTTCCAACGGACGAGCGGTACTGGGTGTAGGCCTGGGCGATTTAGTCAACAAAGACTTCAAAGCCTTTGGCGAGGTCACTAACCCACGTGTTCGAGCAGAAATGCTTGATGAGAGCCTTGATATTATCGCAGGATTACAAAGTTCTGACCCCTTTCAATATGACGGACAACATTTCCAAGTCAAAGAGACTCTTTTCAAGCCAACCCCGATCCAAAAGCCACATGTCCCAATCTGGGTTGGTGCCCATTGGCCTTTCAAAAGGCCCCTCAAGAGAGCTGCACACTGGGATGGCGTGCTACCGCGTCAATGGAATGCCGGTCCCATCACACCTGAGGTTATCAGTGAAATTGCCGCTAATATTGCCGATCATCGGGTGGGTGATAGGCCGTTTGATATCATCAAATACGGTCTCACGGAAGGAAAGCAGCTTGACCAAGACAGAGCTCTGGTCAACCAATACAGAAGAGCTGGAGTGACCTGGTGGATTGAGGAAATTTTCACCAGTAGAGGATCATTAAATCAAATTTGGGAACGAATCAAGAAAGGTCCTCCTCGTTAGGTTTTCTGAAATTAGATTTCCATGATGACTAGCTGACTCAGTCTGAATCAGCACATTTCCGGTTTAATAAAATAAAAAAAGGCATACCCAAAAGTTAGCATACCGTAAGTAAGGACATTGAGAGGCCAGCCCAAGAAATTCACTTCTCCAGAAAGTTGGATCACCAGAGAGCCAACGAAACCAACGCTATCCTGGATAAATAACGCCAGGGCAATCGCCCGTCGTGTTTTGACTGACGCCGTTTTGCTGCCAAACCACATCAATGAGGCATAGCCAAGGATGGAACCGCCAATAAGGCGAGTTACCCAGATAGAGCCAGTGTCAGGAACCAGGTCGTAAAGACCAAAGGTCCAGACCGGAAAAATAATACACATTAATGCTATCGGAAATGCAATAAATAAGTTAAAGATAAAAAGTTGTCTGAGTTTCATAGCCATCTTCTCCAGGTTAATGGGAATTCGATTGATTCTAATGCAGCAAGCGATGGTGGAGAGTTCAATTATTTTTTCTAATGCTAGCTATCAAATCTGAAACAGATAGGTTTTGGAAAGTGCGATAAGGCAAGGTACATAAGGATTTTGACTATTGCATACCCAGGGCCAATCAAACATCAGTATGGGTCAGAATTAAACCTATAACTCTTTGATGCCGCTCCACACCTGCTTGATCCCACTTCTTGGAAATCCTTTCCCCTTAAGGACTTAGTAAATCAGTCTGAATCAGCACATTTCCGGTTTTATAAAATAAAAATAGGCATACCCAATTGTAAGCAATCCATAAGTAAGAACATTAAGAGGCCAACCAAGGAAATTCACTTCACCAGAAAGTTGGATTACCAGAGACCCAACGAAACCAACGCTATCCTGGATGAATAACGCCAGGGCAATCGCCCGTCGTGTTTTGATTGACTCCGTTTTGCTGCCAAACCACATCAGCGAGGCATAGCCAAGGATAGACCCGCCAAGCAACCGCGTCACCCAGACAGATCCCACGTCAGGCACGAGTCCAACCAAACGGATGGACCACCTCGGTACAAGAATGCATAATAAAGCAATCGAAACCGCAAAGAAGAGGTTAATGATAAAAAGATGCCGAAGTTTCATCGTTATTTCCTTTTAATACTTTTTTCTGGATTGAGTCTAGTATAGCAAGCTTTTCAAGAGAATTCAAAAACTTATTTTTAACACAGATTGATTTCCTTGAGCTGCGTTGATTTTCGAAAGAAAAAGTGACTTATCCCCATTAGTTTGTTTAAAACCAATAATCAAGTACATAAAGGTGACAGAGTTGCCGTATACCTCCACTTACAATTTACTGCACCAGTGTCATGACACCTTTTGAAATAGGTAAAGCGGTGCAGTCTTGGTGTACCCAACCCCTTTCCCTCTTTCTAAAAGCAGT
>Ga0272442_10007122_pt1 | contig 14539 bp, 11 predicted proteins | sample SSMForm2O_FD_200262 | JGI IMG/M metagenome (GOLD analysis project Ga0272442, IMG submission 200262) | Marine sediment archaeal communities from Little Sippewissett salt marsh, Falmouth, MA, United States - SSM-Form-2O | ecosystem: Environmental > Aquatic > Marine > Wetlands > Sediment ...
AGTTTGCCGTCCCCGCATTTCGGCACCGGGTCAAATTTAAAACAGTTGGTGTCGTCGATCTCGCACTGGTCGTCGGCATTTTTGACGCAGGATAAAAGGCCGCCGGCATAACCCCGGGCCTCACAGGAATCTTCTGAATCCGCAATAAAATCCTCCAGCCCGTCTTGATTGATCTCGCAAACCTCCCCTTCTTCGGGTATACCGTTGCCGCATACAGCTCCGCTCACAGTAGGTTCTTCTTCCTCAGGAGGAGTTTCTTCTTCACCTTCACCTTCTCTTTCTCCTTCTCCGCCTCTGCCACCGCGACCACTTCGTCCGCCTCGGCCTGATTGCTGCGAGCCTCCACTGCCTGATTCTATATCGGCCCGTTCCTCGTCCGTCGGCCGGGACTCATCCATTCTTTCGCCCATATCTTCCATACCGCTTGAACCTTGGGTCAGGGTTCGGCTGTATTGCGTTTGGAACAAGCCGCGGGATGATAAGAAACTGATCAGGAAGCCGGCAACCGCTGCGAGTAAAATCATATATTCAACGGTCGACTGACCGGTTTGCACATTTCTTTTTAGGGTCATTTTATTAAAATCAATCATTGGTCCCCTCACAATTTTATAAACCATATAAATACATGGTCTTATAAGATTAAATCATTCGCGTTATACTGAATGTCACGGAATAAAAAGGGTAGGATTTGAAGCGAAGTTTTTCTACTTTTGAGGTTTTTTACCCAATCTTGTCAAATTAAGACAATTTCCGTGGCTTTTTAACTGCTATTATAAGTATATCACACAAATTATTATAAAAAAAGATACTGATATTTTTTTATTTTGATTTAACATTTTGATATCCAATAAATTACAATTTAAACCAAATAGATTTATTTTTATTTAAAATTTAGTATGTATTTTAAAATATAAATGATTTTAGTTAATAAAACAACAAAAGGGAAGGCCTGTATGCAAAGATACACAAATGATTAAAGCGTGTTTTCTTGGGCAGGCAATTTTGGTCCGAGGATATCAAAATCTGTCTTTGCGGAAAGTCCTAAGCCCCTTTTCCCCGGTTGTCTGATAATCAAGGTCCAATGGCCGACAGGATTTTGTAAAGACGTGACGAGCGGGATACCGAACATTTCAAAAGTATAAGTGTTATGGCCGAAGAAGACCTGGGGAGTTGCGGTTGTGCGGTGGGCGATAAGTTTGCCGTCTCGGTAAAGCAAGATAAAAAATGTTTTCGGAACGGTTGCGCTATACGGACTGAAAAGGGTGACCTTGCCTGAGAATGGTTCGCCAGGGGAATAAACATCCTTTTGAAGATGGATGGTTAATTGAAAGGCGGAGCCGTCCGGTTCAGACTGGCTGACCGGCAGATAAATCAGACTCCCGATTAATAAAACAGCAAGAATTTTGAGATTACGCACGGCGTTTCCTTTTTTTGGATGAGACCGAAACCTTAAAGCGTAAGCCGGTTCTGATCCGCAATTTTTGCCTATTCGGTTAAAATAATTTCGGCAGGAACATTCCGACCATGATAAGACCAGCGCATAGCTTGACTGTCAAAGGCCAGGGATTTTTTTCAATACCGCGCATGATGCGCGTAAAGCCTTCGGCCCCCAAGAAGAATAGAGCCAAGACCATCGGCATCAGATAGCGCACAGAACTGGCATGGTCCCCTCCTGCCTTCCCGTAGTTATAAAGATATCCGTAATAAATACCGATCATCCCGATATGGAGAACGACCGGCAATAATGCCGCATAAATTTTTTTTGTATTCGCGGCCGCAATGAAAACCAGGGAGATAATGCCGAAATAGACGAGTTGGGGCGTATCGGATAATGCCAAGTGATAAACACGGCTTAGCATATTCAGATTGGGAGATAATAGCCGTGAGAGGATTATGTGCCAGCTGCATTCGAATCCGCCGAGTTGGTGCAAAATCCGATTTTGATGAACAAAAATCCGCCAGGTTACCAGTGGGACCAAGGCTACGCATAATCCGCCTAGAATCGCGGTTACCCGGTATAACCATATGCGGTTTTTAACGAAGATGATGAAAAGCGGGACCAGGAATACCGGCCAGACCGCTGCAAGTGGAAATTTCGTCAATGCGAAGAGACCGATAATAAAGCACAGGGTGTAGAACTCGATAGGTCGGACGCGATCAATATCCGATAAACGCCTCAGCTCGAAGCATGTCCCCAGGAAAAAGACTGTACTTAATCCCTCACCGTAAATCCTGACATACAAAAGTTCGCTCAGCCATCCGCGGTCGTTGAAGGTCACGAATAATGCAGTCAGAAGGAATAGGAATCCCCAGCGGTTTGCCCGAATAGAGAAAAGGAATATTGTCAGCGTCAGGATCACGGACCAGGGCATAAAGAAGGCCGATGACGGATGGCGGAATCCAGCAATTTTGGCCGGAAGAGCGGCAATGAACGGGATCCCGTAAGGATGCAAATTCCTTGCGGGATAATCGGCGATATGGGCCTGCAAACTGTCGGTCATGATCATTCTTTCCGCGGCCGCATACCAGAAGGTTGTCTCATCAACATAAGGCTTGCGATCGGGCTGAAGATTCATTTCTAGAAAAAAAAGCCCGGCATGAATAAACCAAAGCATGATCAGAAGGCTGGGGATTATATCCTGCCGACGCGGCTGGATAAAGTGCGGCAGGACTCTGGGTTTCGATCTAAATCGCATAACCAGGAAGAACACGGCCAAGCCGATTAAAAGTAGCCAGGAGAACAGCGCCTCAGGGATACGGAGCGTTAGTTTGTTCACGAGAAAAAGGAAATAGAACCCTAAAAGAAGTCCGGGATAGAGTATTGCGACGGAGAGCTTGCTGAACACTCTGGTGCACATCCATGCTAAACCAAGCAAGACGAGATGGCATAGTATCGTTATGCTCAGCCCGGTCCATAAATATTCATGGCTTAAATCTGGCCAGATGATTTTACCCCCGCCTTGAATGCAGCGCACCGCCAGCCTTATGCTGATCAGGGCAGCGGAAAAGTAGTAAAGCCTTCTAAGATCGACTAAGCGGCGGATTTTTTCAGGCATGGTTGATTCGGGCATGATTTTTTCAGATTGGGGATTGCCAAGTAGGCATGACTGCAACGCTATGCCGACGATGTCTACTCATTTATATTTTCGGTACCAGGCTTTACAGTATGAATTGCCCCCCCCTTTTTTTTCTAGGATAAAAGAGAAAAACTTCATATCGTTTCTGCGGTGGCACGTGTTTTGCCTGTTCCTAAGAGAATCGTTAGGGATAATAGGAACTCGGATGATCAAAGGACGATATGATCGGGCAATGATTTTCAAAGCGAGCGAAAAAAGCTGTCGAAATCCTTAAAGCAGGATGACGCCCTACTTCCCGGAGGTGGAAAAGCCGCAGAGGCATGATAAATCAGAATCCGATCACGCCTTGTCACGGAGGGCTAGGCGTTATGCCCATCATTTAGCAATGAAAACAGGGTTTGATTAACCTAGAATAACGACGAGCACCCAGATGATCAGGATCGTCCAGACCGAGATCAGCGGCCATGCTTGTGCGATGAGATTCTTTTTTTTGAAAATAGTTTCGGCAAAATCAATAATCTCTTTGCCGAAGGCGGCAAAACTGGCCGCGGTGATGGCCATGACCAGTCCCATGGCGGCGAAGACCTGTACGATTGTCATTTCCTGGAGGAGATATTTAATAATGATCAGGGCTAAGACGAGGGACACAGCCATGGTTACCTGCGGTTTGGCATATACTTTTTTGACGAGGGATAACCAGGATTTGGGTTGGGTGACGATCACGGCTAGCTTGACCAGACCGATCACGGCAACAATTAAGGCGATGATTTCGACAGGTCTCATGAGGCCTCCTTTATGGGTGATCTTGATGTTTGATAAACGAAAATCCGTTGTTCCCGCCGGTTCATATGACTGAACGCGCAATGCCGATGGTCGTTTTGCGCATGAACCCAGGCTTGAGGCTTATGGGATTGCCCTTTTTCATGCAAGCTCATTCTAACGCCGGATCTCTTTTGCAAGCAAGTCCCTTATCTCTGCTAAGTAGCGGGACTGCTCGCGCAGGTGCGACCAGATTAAGATTGGCCAGATCAAGATAAAAATACCCGCGATCCCCCAAAACAATATCAATACCACGGCGGGAAATAAATCAACGAACATATGTGGCTCCAGCGTTCCATGAGGATTTGTTTATCGTTTGACGTTATTGCCACGATGCCTCATGTTCAGGTTCTTGATTCCGTTGTGCTGTTCGGCTTTCTGGGCCAGCGGGTGGACGTTTTCCGAATGAAAGGAATTGAACATTTTGGGCTACGACCTTAAAGCGGCTGCGCTTGCTGCCGTCCGGTGTCTCCCAGCGTTCCTGCTTCAACCGGCCGGTAACCACAACGGGGCTGCCTTTACTCAGATATTGGCTGCAGTTCTCGCCTATCTTGCCCCAGACCTCCACATCGATAAAAGATGTCTCGGTCATTTTCTGATTATTACTCAGGAAAGTGCGATTATTGGCGACAGTAAACATGTAGACCCTGCGCCCGCTCGGCGTGTCTTTGAACGCGACATCACGGGTTAGGTTCCCGCCCAAGATGATGCTGTTAATCTCTAAGGTCATGACGGCAACTCCTCATTTTGTGTTGGAATAAATAATTTTTAGTATTATATAGAAAAGAACTAAATAATGAAATGTTTTTTCAAAAGCCAAAGGGATCCTGCTGGCTGAGTCAATGATTCGGGGAGGATTCGGTTCGTGAATTCCGACGCCATTCGTTGACCGATTGAAATTCTGCAAAAAAGACGCGCGGGCAATCCAAACAGTTCAGGCCCCTTCCCGCCTTCTTGTTTTTTTATTTTCAAAAAGGCATTCCAGCTAATCGTGTGTTTGGCAAGTGCGCTTTACGGCATCGGGATGGGATGTTTTCCCTGACAGCTTAAAACCGCATGACTTGCCGGAGCGAGTTTACTGGCACGCTTGAGGAAGACGCGTTCTTTAAACGTATAATATTTTTGCAGCAGATCGGCCAGGACTTGGCGATGGCGGATTTTTTCTTTTTGCGCAGGGGTGGACTGTTTGACATACGGCATGATGCGTGTGCGTAAAGGAAACATCGAGATGACTGATTCGTCATACAGTATTATTTTGCGGTTGAAAACGGATGAGCCGTGAACAAACCGCGATGCGTTAAATGGCCAAAGATCCGTATTGATGCGGTTTTCGTGCGCGGTCAATTCATTAATGCGCCGGGTATCCATGACGAAAAAACCGGCCAGGTCTTCGGCCTTGTCCAGTTCATAAGCGGCCAAGCTGGCTTCATCCGGGATCTGGTCAAGTTGAGATTGGATCTGCCTAACGGGGAATTCGAAGGGTTTCGGCAGGGCCATGATAAAGGCCTGATCCGAACACGGGATCTGCCAAAAGGTGCTGTACGGAAAAACGGAGGTGAAAGTGTTCAGAAAGATCGTGAAAAAATCTGAACTAATCGTCAAAGGGATCCATTGGACGAAGATTCCAGACGGAGTAAGGTGCTCTTGGATCTGCCGGTAAAATTCCCGGGTATAGAGCATCCAACTGTCATAGGCGGCCGGGTGAGTAGAATCGGCCACAATAACAGAATATTTCTTGCGGCAATGTCTTAAAAAATGACGCGCCTCGGCATTAATGAAATGGATCTTCGGATGCGCTAGGACATCGCCCGTGATTGGCTTGAATAAAGCTTGGATCTTATCCACGGCCGGATTAATATCCACGGCATCGACCCGGTTGATCCGATTCGTATCCAAGACCGCATCGGTTGTGATCCCCGCCCCAAAGGCAATCACCAGGACATCCAGCGGTTGTTCGGATGGATGCAGGACAATTGGCAGCAGCCCCAATGTCTTGAATAAACGCACATGATAAAAACGGCTCGTTACTTCTTCAACACCGTTTAGGAATAAACGCCGGCTGTCTCCAGGGCAGTCAAGTACTGTGGCGGTGACGGCTTGGCCTTCATCAAACAAGCGGATATCACAGGGGCGTTTTTCGACGTTTGTGATAACCGAAACATACAATTCCTGCGTTTTTTGTGGTAGGTTGAATAAGATCAGAAGGGCAATGCTGAAGAATGCCAGGAGCATAACCGCTCGGCGTTTATGTCTCCGGCGCAACGATATCCCAATCAAACCGGCCCCAAGAAAAATGACAGCCAGCAGCACCAACGTCCCTTGTGTTCCCAACCATGGCACCAGCAATATATTCGTCGTTCCGGCACCCATGATACCACCGCCGCAGTTGCAGGCATAAAGTATACCGGATGCGGAGGTGGTTTCCTGTCGGGTTTTATGGATGGTCAGATAAATAGCCCCCGGCAAGAGACAGCCGGTCAGCAACGTCGGCAGCAGGATGACTGTCCAAATCAGGAATTGAAAACCGGTTCGGCCCAAGGCCCAGCGGAAGGTTAGGTTCGGCAGATGGGTTAAAAAGATCGGGGATAAGGAGATCAGAAATCCTGCGGTTATCAGAATCAGGAAATAGAAGCCAAACGGTCTGCCGCTTTGCCGCAGGAGACGTGTGCCCATTAAAGCGCTTAAACCGATGGCGAAAAGAAAGGCGGTTACAACCAACGGAAAAACGGTAGTTTGGTTGCCGAATAACAGAACGACGATCCGTATCATAAGAATTTGATACGACAATGCCACCCACCCAACTGCAAAACTGGTTAGACGAAAATAAACATTCCAGTCGTGATTTCTAGATGAAGGAACGCTCAGCCGGCCGACGACGGTCGTGGTATCGCGATTCCTCCCGGAAGATTGAAGGAAAGATTGCAAAGGCATAGCCGCGCCAGCGCTGGCCAGAAATAAGCCCGAGGCGGTAAAAAAAGTTGTTCGTATGCCCCAGCCGGGCAAAAGCAGGAATCCGGCCAGTGCGCATCCGAATGCAGCGCCGAGAGTATTGAAGGCATACAGATAACCGACCCGGGTCGATCGGCGTCCTATGGTTTGACCGCTGATCGCCAGGACGATAGCCGGGAAGGTCGCGCCGATGAGAAAAGCCGGGATGATGGGCATCCCCCATGTGAACGTGTGGTCGCTGATCCATCTGGCTGGCCACAAGATTTTCTGCGGTTCAGCAAAAAGGTCGGGATGCGTCAGCATCCAAAGGATTTTTTCGCATATGAATGTAACGAGACCCGCGGCCATTTCAAGGATGATGAACGGCAGCAGGCTCGGCGGTCGATGACGGAAGAAACGGCTACCCCAGAAACTACCCAGACTTAGGCCGGCCATAAACGTCATGACGATGATGGCACTGGCCGTGACTGTATTGCCGACCAGCAACACCAGCATGCGATTGAGCGCTACTTCACATACCAATCCGGCTACGCCGGCAATAAAGAATAGGCCGTAAAGGTAGACCATAATCTGACGGGAATCGGTTCGTGTGTTTTTAAGATATGCGGGAGTTGTAGGGGATGTGGACAACGTGGTTAGCGGGAAATACGGGGTTTGGGATTTCTGCGTTGAATCTTTTCAACCGCTTGGATCGTTTGTTTGAGAAGCACGACTTTCTCCAGCTCTCCCTGATAACGGTAGATATCAAGGGCTTTTTGATAATTTTTTTTGGCTTCATCGAAACGTTCCAGGTAGAGCAGGTATCTTCCTTTGCCCTGGAAGATAGCCGGGTTCAGGGGTTCGAGGACTTCGGCCTGATCCAAATAATCCAGACATTTTTCAAATTTTCCCTGCCGGGCCAATGTCTTGACCAGCCGTGAGAGCAGTTCGATGTCCGGATGGATTGCAACTGCCTTCTGGTATGCCCACAAGGCTTTTTCGATCTGGTCCAGATCATAATAGCTGTCCCCGAGCCCTTTCAGGGCATAATAATTGTTCCGGTCCAACTCCAGCCCCCGGTCAAAGGCCTGAACCGATTTATCATAAAGATTAATAAGGCGGAACCCGTATCCGAGATCAATATGCGCCTGGGCATAGTCTGGATTGAGTTCAAGACACTTGATGAAATACTCGAGCGCTTGATCAAATTGTCCAAGCATCGTCGCGCAGCGGCCCATAGAATGGTAGACGCCGAATGTGCCTTTATGTTCACCGAGATGCGTGTTGCGAAACTCCGCATAAAAATTTAGGGCCTCTTCACAGCGGTCCATACTGCGGTAAATGTCACCGATTTGGCCGTAGGCCAGGTCGGGATTCAACTGAACAGCCTTTTTGTAGTACTGAATGGCGTTGGCAAGTTTGCCGTTACCCCAAGAAATAAAACCTAGGGTAAAGAAAGCCTCGGCGGATTTAGGGTCGGCTTTCGCGGCCTTGAGTGCGGTCGCAATCGCAGCCTCGTCTTCGTTCAGATAATAATAGGCCTTGGCAATATTCAGCAGCGGACGGTTGCTGGGGATATCACGTAGCTCTTTGATAACCTGACGGTAATCATCGGGCAAAAAACCGGTTTTTTCAAAAACAAAATCCCTGGGCGCAATTTTGCTTTCAAGCAGCGCATAGATATCTTGCGGCATGTCCGATAGAACGCCTTGTGTGGTTTTCTTTTTAAGCGTATCGCTTGCGGGATGGGTTTGACTGGGGGCTTCGCGGTAGTTGTCAGCGCGGAAGCGCTCGGCATCTTCGGGAATCATCATCCGGTAACGGATATTCAGGATACCGGAGCCGGCGTCGAACTTAATATAGTCATTGGTGCGTTCGATCAACCGGCCTTTAAGAACCTTTCCCGATTTGAGGGTCACGGTTTCTGCGTTGGCGGTTGTAACTACTAATAAGATGATGAATAAGAAGATATATCTTTTCATAAAATCAATTTAACATCATCTACTTATAATTTACATTCCTTTTTTAGGCTTTTTCGTATTAAGCAGAATTTTAATGATCCGTTTGGCTGTTCGCCCGTCCCAGAAACGCGGCCGTGACCCATGCTTGCCCCGGCCCTGGATAATCGTCCGGACGGTCTTCAGGATACGGGCATGGTCGGTTCCGGTCAGATAATTAGTGCCTTGGGTCACGGTTATAGGGCGCTCGGTCGTGTCACGCATGGTCAGACAGGGGATGTTGAGAAACGTTGTTTCTTCCTGAATACCGCCGGAATCCGTCAAGACCATTTGCGAATTTTTGACCAGGGATATGAAATCCAGGTAGCCGATGGGATCGATCATGCAGAGATGTGGAATCGAACGGAACCGTTTACGGAATCCAAGCCGGCGCAGGGTCTTGGCGGTCCGCGGATGAACCGGATAGATAACCGGGATTTGCTCGCAAACGTCTTGGAGTATATTCCAGATGTTTTTCAGGGATGGTGGGTAGTCGACATTGGCCGGCCGGTGCAGGGTCAGGACGGCATATTGTCGCGGTCGGATTGGTTTTCTGATGTCGCAAGCGATTTTCTCGAGAATGCCGGAACGGTTGATCAAGGACCTGTTCATGATCAGAGTATCGATCATGATGTTGCCGACATAGAAAATTTTTTGGGGACCGATTCCCTCGCTTTTTAAGTTTTTTAGCCCGCTCGGTTCGGTTACAAAAAGATAATCCGATAGCGTATCCGTGATCCGGCGGTTGATCTCTTCCGGCATGGCCGGATCAAAACTCCGCAGCCCCGCTTCGACATGCGCGATCTTGATTTGCATTTTGGAAGCGACCAGGCTGCATGCTAGCGTGGAATTCACATCGCCGACGACCAAAACCAACCAGGGACATTCGCGCAGCAACGCCTTTTCAAAGGCGGTCATGATTCGGGCGGTTTGAACGGCATGGGAGGCGGAACCGACATTGAGACAGATATCGGGTTTTGGGATTTTCAGATGACGAAAGAAAATATCCGACATACCTGTGTCATAGTGTTGACCGGTATGGATCAGAATGGGATGCGCTCGGTCCCGGTAGCGCTGCAGTTCACGCAGGAGCGGCGCAATTTTCATAAAATTGGGTCGGGCGCCGGCAACGATAAATATTTTGCGCGGTGAATTAGCCATAGCTCAAAACGGAGTCTTCCCATCAAAATAGAGGCTTATTTTAATAAGTCTAATCTATCATAAGGAAATCTGCGGCGCAATCAAAAGACCGGGAATATTGGGGGCAGAAGCGGTATTCAGAATGGCAGAAGAAAACGGCCTTGGCAGGTGTGCATTACCAATGGCGGAATGTATGGCTGAGAACGCCCAATCGATTGCGCCAGCCATAGGATCGGTAAGCGCTAATAGTGTAATGCAGGAGAGTCGGCAGCACACCTTTTAATCCTCGCCCTAAGACAACGCCGCTGGAACGGTTATTGGCCGTTGGGATAATATACCCCAAGTCCACGGGATGATAAGGGATTAGGGGTTTGTTGCGATAAGAACGGATGATGTTATCGGCTGCGCATCTGCCCTGGCCTATGGCGAACATGACTGCCATGCGCAGCGGTTTGTCATGATCCATGAAGGCGGCGCAGTCGCCGATCGCGTATAGGTTATCTCGAACTTGTAAGAACGGATTTACCTTGAGACGGTTCTGGATTTTTTCAGAGTCCAACTGTTCAATGAAGGCCGGCATCTTGACGCCTGCAACCCAGACTACCAGAGCATTCGGATATCGGCTGTCATCGGACAGGATCAGGTATTGGCCGTCCACGGACCGGACTGTTGTACCGCATAAAAGATCTACGCCCATTTGCTCGAGCTGTTTCAGTGTATATTTCTTCATCCAGGCCGGCAAAGGGCCCAGGATGGAATCCGCCTTTTCGATGATATGGACAGAGGCGGTTATATGTCGGGATTTCATCCAGCGCTTGAGATGGGTCGCAATCTCGATCCCCGTATATCCTCCCCCGGCGATAAAAAAATGTTCGAATGTCTCGTGGGCAATCACGTCCTTCAGATTTTGGGCATCCTGCACACTGCGCAGGGGCATGGCATTTCGAGCCAGATCTGTGTTGCCGTAGAAATGGGTTTCGGCGCCGCTGGCAATGATCAGCTGATCATAGTTAATAGAACTTTGTTTGGTACGGAGTGTATGGGTTTGGTGATCGAGAGTGACAATTTCCTGATTGATAAAATCAGCGCTGTGCCGGCGGCATAGACCTGCGATATCGACTGTGAGAAATGCTCTCGAGAGATCCCGGCTCACCATGTCCGGCAAAAGCGGCAGGAAGTCAAAAGTGGTTTTTTTGTCGATCACGGTGATGCGGAACTGGTCTGAACAGACGGATAGGCGGCGCAGGGCTGCGACACCGCCGAAGCCGCATCCTGCGATCACGATATGTTTTTTCATGGTCACTTTTAAGGTTTTATCGTCTCTGAACGATCGGTAAAGCGAAGGTTTCTCCGGTATCAAACTCACTGTCAGGGAGAAATGATATCCGGTTAGGGTTTCCTACTCATTCGCGTTTTGTTTTCCAGACGCCCGCAATCGGTGTATGACATTTCGGACAAGCGTTATTTTCGAAATGAATGGACGGTCTGCCGAGCATCGGACGGCTGATCAACAGTTGCTGGCATTGGGGGCAAACAGTATCGGAACGCTCGGCGACATTTCCGATATAAATGAACTTCAGACCCTGTTGTTGTCCGATGTGACGGGCCTTCTGCAGGGTAGAAATAGGTGTTGCCGAATAACCGTTGAATTGATAATCCGGATGAAAACGGGATATGTGCCAAGGAATGGCCGGGTCGATCCCGGCGATGAATCTCGTGATTTCCTCCAGTTCCTGTTCGGAATCGTTGAGTCCGGGAATGATTAGGGTGGTGATTTCAAGCCAGATCCCCAATTCCTTCATGCAGCGGATGGTCTCGAGGACTGGTTCCAACCGCGCCGAACAGTGTTTGCGGTAGAATTGATCGTCAAAGCTTTTTAGGTCAACGTTGGCAGCATCTAAGAACGGCTGGATTTGTTCTAAAGCTTCCCGGCTCATGAAGCCATTGGTCACAAAGATATTGGCCAGGTTTTGGGCATGGGCCAGTCGGGCCGTATCATATGCATATTCGAAGAAGATGGTCGGTTCAGTATAGGTATAAGCGATACTGTGGGCCTTGTAGAACTGGGCCTGCTCTACGATCTCTTCGGGGGATACAGAAGGCACGCCGTCGGCGCGGGGGTCCTTCTTGTTCAATTGGGAGATCTGCCAGTTTTGACAAAATGCGCAATGGAAATTGCAGCCCACGGTGGCTACCGAATACGCGCGGCTGCCCGGCAGAAAATGATAGAGCGGTTTTTTTTCGATCGGGTCGAGATGAGCGGCAATCGGTTCGGCGTAAACCAGGGAATACAACTTTCCGTCCAGATGCTGGCGCACGCCGCAAAAACCGAACTGTCCGGGGCCGATCCGGCAGCGGTGCGCGCACAAAAAACAACCCACACGCCCGTCTTCTGATTTTTCCCAAAGCATAGCTGGATGTTTCATGAATGCCCTTAATTTTTTAGACGGAGTTTTTAAGTCGGCGACGGCTCGTGAACCGATACCGATCAGATATTATTGTAAAAGCGCAACGGTGATAAGTAAAATATTTATTTCAGGCGTAGTCGCTAACCGACCGGCGCTTAAAATCGGATCGTTGACTGCATACCTTGTGCGACTTCGGGGATGATGCCTTTTTCACGGTAGATCGGGTGGATCTCTTTCTGCAATGACGGTAGTTGCCGGCCAAAGAGCACGGCGAAGAACAAACAGCAGCTGCCTCCAATCAACAAGGTGTTCGGGGCACCGATACGATTGGCCAGGAGTCCGGCCAGCAGGCTGCCGACTGGCATGCTGCCCATAAAGGCCACCGCGTAAAAACTCATGATGCGTCCGCGTTTGTCTTCATCAACGATCGTTTGCAGGACCGTATTGCTTGAGGCCATCTGCACCATCATGCCGAAGCCGGCCAGGCAGCACATCAATAAAGAAAGCCACAGCACTCTGGATACCGAAAATAAAATAACACTTATTCCGAAAAGGCCGGATGTCAGGGCAATGATTTTTTCCAATCCCACAACGCTGCGGCGCAGCGCCAGATACACGGCCCCTAACAGGGCCCCGGCACCGGACCCGGAAACCAGGAACCCGAAAACGTGCGGTCCGCCGTGAAAAATATCTTTGGCAAAGACCGGGATCAGGATTTGATAGGATATTCCCATCAGACTGATCAAGGCCAAAAGCAGCAGGATGGATTTGATTGAACGAAAGGTCATAGCGTAATGGAATCCTTCCCTGATTTCCTGTAAGACATGTTTGCGATTTTTTATTTTTGGAGCCAGATGGATTTTCATAAGCCCCAAGGCCACGATGATTGTCAAGTAGCTGAGGGCATTGACCAGGAAGCAGATGCCCTCTCCGACGGTGGCGATCAAGACTCCTGCACAAGCTGGTCCGATTAACCTGGCCGCATTGAAGATAGACGAATTAAGCGCGATCGCATTGCCGAGGTCTTCTTTTTTTTCGACCATGTCGGAAATAAAGGCCTGCCGGACAGGGATGTCGAAGGCAAACGTGATTCCTGCCAGCCCATTAATGACGAAGATGTGCCAGACCCGTATGGCCCCAGTCAGAACTAGCCCGGCTAGAATGAAGGCTAGGGTCATGGCCGAGGATTGGGTTAGCAAGAGTAAGTGGTGCCGATTATGCCGATCGGCGTAAACCCCGGCAATGGGTGTTAGAAAAAGGATTGGGATTTGACCCATAAACGCCGTCAACCCCAGCATCAATGGCGAATGGGTAAGCCGATAGATCAGCCAGCTTAAGGCCACATGCTGCATCCAGCTGCCGACCAATGAAAACAACTGCCCGGTAAAGAACAAACGAAAATTCCGGTATCTCAGGGCGCGGACCAGCAAACCGATGCGGTTGATTTTTAGATCAGTGGGATTATTATTCATTATTTTGCGGTTCAATGAGTTTCGATACGAAAATGAATATTAGCTTAGTTTAGGCTATCTGTCAAACCACTTGATGGTAAAGATGTTACTGGTAAATCAGCCAACACAAACGCTTGTGATTTGAGACCATTGAATAGGTTTGAGGATACCCTCATTCTGATCTAGACGAGATCGTGAGAGCGGTTTTCTGAATAAAGATGTCTAGTGCCCACCCTTATGCCGAGAGCGCCACCAAGGTTTTTCAATACTTGCGATTTACAAACGCAGATTTTTTTGTAAGATGAAAGTATGACGATTATGACCTTGATTCGGCATTTGCGCCAGTGTCCTTTTCAAAGATCGCAGGGTGTTTTTAATCCGTGGCAGGAAACCGATGAGTGCCATGACGGTTCTGCAGCTGCAGCCCGTATCCGCCGCCGGCAATTGCGGCATTATCTCATAACCCGGCAGGACCGGGCCCGTTTCTGCCTGATCGGCGAGGCCCTGAGTTATCAGGGCGGGCATTTCAGCGGGATAGCCATGACCTCCGAGAGGATATTATTGGGGTATAAGATTCACGACGGCATTCGGCCAGAAGATGTCCTCCCGGGGATGAAGCCTTGTCGGACTAGCCGCCCTGATCTCAAATCCAAGGGGTTTACGGAAAACACGGCCAGTATTGTCTGGAAAACCCTGAAGGAATTATCCGATAGGCCTAC
>Ga0272442_10007123_pt1 | contig 14537 bp, 11 predicted proteins | sample SSMForm2O_FD_200262 | JGI IMG/M metagenome (GOLD analysis project Ga0272442, IMG submission 200262) | Marine sediment archaeal communities from Little Sippewissett salt marsh, Falmouth, MA, United States - SSM-Form-2O | ecosystem: Environmental > Aquatic > Marine > Wetlands > Sediment ...
CGAACCATTATTTCTAATCATTCATTTTAAGATGCTCCTCATTTAGAATGAAGTTGGGAAAGTCGTCCTGTTGGGAGAGTCACCAATTGTAAATCTTTTGACATTTATTGGGGATGTACAATTGCTAAGCTTTTAAGAGATTTAAAAAATATGCGTTATTCCCGCTAAAAAGAGAATGAATGACCTAAATGGTGCTTTTGGTCTCGCAATTTATATTGCTCTCTGTTTCATTGTAAGCTATACTATTGCCAAGCAAAAAATAAAAGAAATGATGATGGTTTTAAAAAATGGATTTACTATATAAACTATTGAAAGAAAAAATCAAAAATCATTATTCTTTTTTTATTATCCTTTATAATATCAGGGCATACGCCTTGCATTTTGTTAATCGCTTTTCCGGTAACCAACTGGAAAAAATAAGATTCTTTCAAGGATTATCTTATCCATTAAATCTTAAGCATCCCCAATCCTACAATGAAAAGATTTTATGGAAAAAAATCTATGATCGAAATCCTCTCTTGCCTATAACTTCCGATAAAGTGCGGGTGCGTTCCTATGTTAGAGAGATTTTAGGGGAAAAACAGGCTAAAGAGATACTCATTCCCATTCTGTATGTTAGCGATGAGCCGGAGACGATTCCCTTTGAAAAACTCTCTCCTCCCTTTATCATTAAACCAAATCATGCTTCCGGATCATGTATCATTGTAAACGAAGATAATTTTGATAAAAATCAAATCATAAAAACCTGTCGAAGATGGCTCAATACGCCTTATGGCCTGGAGAAAATGGAATGGGCGAATCGAGCTATCAAAAGAAAAATTTTCATTGAAAAATTATTACTTGATGATGACGGAAAGATTGCAATAGATTTTAAATTTAATATGTTTCATGGAAAATGCAAATTAGTTAATGTCTTTTTTGATAGAATGAATAATAAATCTATGAGTTCTTTTGATGGAAATTGGAACTTTATCCAATTGAAAATTAACGGTTTTGTTCAAGGACCAAAAATTAAAAAACCAAAAAACTACGAAGTAATGTTGGAGTTGGCTGAAAAACTTGCTGAAGCTTTTGACCATGTTCGGGTTGATTTTTATAACCAGGAGGGAAAAATCTATTTTGGTGAGTTAACCCATTATTCTGCAAGCGGAATATGCAAGTTTAAACCGGCTTCTTTCGATTTTGAATTAGGGAAATATTGGAAAATAGAAAAAGACTATTGGAAAAACGATGAAAATAAAAATAGAATTCCCAATAGATATATCAATCAATATGACCCTTCATTCAAATAGACCTGCAAAGCCCTTGTGTTAAGGATATAAAATAGTTGCTAATCATATTATTTTCATCGAATAGTCCAATGTATTAAACGGAGCCAATGTAAAATAGGAGATAGACCTTTACTTAAAATAAACAATTATCTCAAATCATTCATATTGCATTTCCATTACCAGCACAAAGAAGTTGCGAAAGTCATCTTGTCCGGGGACTCAGGATAATAATGACTCCTTTGGCATTGCCTGAAAGGTATTTTCATTTTTATATGTTGGGGTGAAAAATTTAAACCAGATGGAAACATGGTTGATTATGAGCTACACTATTATATGATGCGAAATTAAAATAGTGTAAGGGAATTTTCTGAAAATGAATGAACTATATAACCAAATAAAAGAAAAAATTAAAAATAATAATTTTTTATTTATACTTTTAAGTGTTATTAGAGCGAATAGTATTTACTTATTAAATAAGATATCTAATAATAAATTAGAAAAAATAAGGTTCTATAAACACTTGAGATATCACATGAATATGAAAAATCCAAAATCTATCAATGAAAAGATTGTTTGGAAAAAAATTCACGATAGAAATCCTTTTTTACCTGTTACCACTGATAAAATTCAAGTACGTTATTATCTTGAAAAAATATTGGGAAAAGGAACGGCCAAAGAGATATTAATTCCTTTACTGTATGTTACTGATAAACCGAATACCATTCCCTTTGCAAGCCTTCCTTCTGCTTTTATCGTTAAGCCCAATCATAAATCAGGGAATAGGATTATTGTGGAAAATAGTTATTTTGATAAAAATCAAATCATAAAAACCTGCCGAAGATGGCTCAATACGCCTTATGGCCTGGAGAAATTGGAATGGGCCTATCAACCCATTAAAAGAAAAATTATCATTGAAAAATTATTGCTTAACGATGACGGTAACATACCACAAGAATTAAAATTTCATATGTTTTACGGAAAATGTAAATTAGTCCAAATGATTATCAATAAAAAAAATCAATCCTATGCAAATTTTTTAGATGAAAAATTTAATATATTAAAACTAAGAACCCCCAATCATCTTACAATGGAATCAAAAATTAGAAGACCAAATAACTATGAAATAATGATGGCATTAGTTGAAAAAATTTCAAAACCCTTTGATTATGTTCGCGTAGATTTATACAATTTACATGAAAAAATATATTTTGGAGAATTGACCCATTATCCCGGAAGCGGAACGACTCATTTTGAACCAACTTCTTTTGACCACGAATTTGGAATCCATTGGAAAATAGAAGCAGATTATTGGAAAAAACAGTGAAAAATAAAGACAAGAGCATCAATTGCATCTATATGAATAGCTAATTATCCTCACCAAAATAAGCATAGGAAAAATCGTTATCGTCCGGGAGCAAAATAGCTGTTTAATATGTTGCTTCAAAGAAGGGCTAACGGATTTAATTTAATATTATCTATTTTTCATTAACTTTAAGAGTTTGGAAATTGTTAATGGGGTAGGTCAGGCATAAATAAGACAGATAATGTTTCTTTGTTTGCTACAACGAACCACTATTTCCAATCATTCATTTTAAGATTCTTCTCATTTACAATAGGTTTCGAAAATCGACCAGTCTGAGGAATCAGGCGATAACAAGCCCTTTGCTCTTTCTAAAGGGCTTGTTGTTTTCATAAATATTTTCCAAAAAAAAGAAGGGATTGAGTAATTCTTTGTAGTATTTAATAAAAAGACATAATATAAAATGTAAATTCATAACAAAAAATAATAATATATATTATAGACTATACAATTTTATATTATAAAAATCTAATATCATAACCTGTATGAAGGCAGCAGGAGAGACCTTTTCTTTTTACCGTACAAGAAAAGGAGCCGAAGAAGCAAAATATCAAAAGTATTGAAACTTTCAGGCAAAAGGACTGTTGCCTGACAGGACTCTGGAGAGCTTTCAAATGAGCACCGACGGGGCAATTTCTAACGATTAGGAATCACCTTACAGAGGCAACAAGCATATTCCTAATTTCTTTAGGAAGAATCTTCCAGGTCAAAGGACAGAGCAGGAGAAGTATCTCATTATTTTTCTATTCTGTCCTTTTTACTGTCTCAAACAATCGTTGTCGTGAAATTATACTATCCTGAAGAGGTGGGGTAAATAAATCAGAACAAAACACAGAAATTAAAAGCACTATAAATATACTATCTATCTATATTATTTAGGAGGCAATCAATGTTGCAAAAAAGAAATCTACTTTTTCTCTTTCTACTCATCATGAGCGTTTTACTCTTAACCGGCTGTTTTCTCAATCCCCTTAAAACCGAAGGCCTGTTGAAGGGTCAGGTCCTGGTTCCGGAAGGCACCTTAAAGGCCAAAGACCTTACCGGTGATACTCTGCCGGATGCCACAATAAATATCATTGACCTTACCACCGGTGAAATAATGGCGACTACCGTAACCGATAGTACCGGCCACTACCAGGTCTTTGTCCCGCCCGGCGGTCCTTATCTTTTGAAAGCAGTAAAAGGTGACGCGATACTGGAGCAGATCACCTGCTCCGTGGAAGTCGGTATCGAGTATGACCTGGGAACCGTAGATTGCACTACCACTGCAGCTGCCCTGATTGCCCAGGCGATGATTGCTGAAGGAGAAAATCCGGAGGATATTGATTGTGCCGCTATTATGTCAGATGCTAACTTCGATGATGTATCAAGTATCGTATGCAGTACTATAAAAGCAGGTGGAGACCCCACTACTTCTTCAACAGTCGAGCAGGCCATAGAGGATTTCCTTAATCCGACTACACCTATACCAGCACCCACCTACACCGTCACCTTTGATAGCAATGAAGGTAGTGCTGTATCTCCCATAACAGGCATCGCCTATAATGCGACAATAACTTTACCAACAGCTCCAATAAAGGCATTAAATACATTTGCAGGATGGTTCTCGGATGATGAAACATTCCTCGTTCCATTTACAGCATCAACACCAGTAGCCGCAGATATAATTGTATATGCCAAATGGGTGGGTCCGGTACATAATATTACCCAGAATACCTATTATTCCATTATTCAGGTAGCTCTTGACGATGCGGATAGTGCTGACATCATCGAAGTCGATGATGGTAATTATACCGAAAATATCACCTTCCCGGGAAATAAAAAGATTATTCTACAGAGTACAAATGGTGCTGATTTGACTACTATCACAGGAGACGATGGTTCTGCAACTGTGTCCTGCAGTAATTCTTTGATTGGTACTACGCTGGAAGGATTTAAGATTATGCATAATAACTTGGATTTTGGAAGTGGAGTAGATATTTCTTCCGGAAACCTGATTATAAACAACAGCACAATCTCCGGTAATCTTGGCCCTAGCGGCGGAATAGATAATGATGGCACGTTAATCATCACCGAAAGCACAATCTCCGGTAATTTTTCTCTTGGTAGTGGCGGCGGAATATCGAATTCTGGCATCTTAACCATCACCGATAGCACGATCTCCGATAATTCTGCAACTATTGCTGGTGGCGGAATAGATAATGATGGCACCTTAACCATCACCAATAGCACGATCTTTGGTAATTCTACTAACAATGATGGCGGAGGAATATATACTAACTCTTCCGGTAGTATAACAATCGGTGGCTCAGGCGAAGAAAATATTATCTGCGGAAATTATAAAACAGGACAAGAACCTTCATTGGACCAACAAATCAGAAATGATAGTGGAAGCCTTTATGATACCTATAAAGATATTAATTATATTTCTGCTTGTTGTCCTACCGTAATTAACATTGCAGCAATACCCGGTGTCACCGCACCGGTAACAGGAGAAAATCCGGTAACTACAATTACAGAAACAGCTCAATACACAGGAACCGTAACCTGGGACCCTGAAGATGCAAATTTTGCCGGAAATATAACAGGTGTAACTCTTGCCGGGAATACAGTATACACAGCGAGGATTACCCTTACAGCAAAATCAGGATTCACTTTCATCGGTGTTGCTGAGAATTTCTTTACGGTAGCCGGAGCAGAAACAGTGACAAATGAAGCTGATTCAGGCATAGTAACCGCAGTATTCCCCGCAACGGACACAGTAGCAGTGGGTGAAAGTTGTGGTGGTGGCATAGTAGCTTATATCCTACAAAGTAATGACGGTTATTACGATGAAGATAAGCAACACGGATTGATTGCAGCTAGAGCTGATATTAATTCAGGCGAAGAAGTCGAATTTGAATGGGGTTGCTATGATGCTCATATTGGTGCAGGAGCAGAAGATGTTGGAATCGGACAGAACAATACAGGTCTTATCGTAAACTGGTTGAATTCAAATACAGATAATACTTGGGAAGATGTTACATATAGAACTAAACGTGCAGCCTATATGTGCGATGCTTACTCGGTAACAGTTGATAGCATCACTTATGATGACTGGTTCCTGCCCTCGATAGGTGAACTAAGTAAATTGTTCATTAACAAAGAGGTAATCGGTGGCTTTGTTGTTGATGGTAGATACTGGAGTTCGACGGAGATAGATACGACAAAGGCGTGGTACAAGCTTTTCCACGGTATTGTCAATAGTTCGAGCTCCGCAAGCAAGTACATGTCTTTCCGCGTTCGTGCTGTCCGGTATTTTTAATCATTTACCCCGTGAGACATGACAAGATTAACAAATTATCTCACAGAGTAAATCAATTTTACTATTAAAATGGAGGGGGATTTGCTCCCCCTTCAATTTTTTTAAAAAAATGGTGCTATAAAAAACAGGGGGATGGTTCTTTGTTTGCCACAACGAACCATTATTTCCAATCATTCATTTTAAGATTTTTCTCATTTACAATAGGTTTCGAAAATCGACCAGTCTGAGGAATCAGGCGATACAAGCCCTTTGCTCTTTCTAAAGGGCTTTTTGTTTTCATAAATTATTTTCCGGAAAAAGAAGGATTTTTTAAAGATTTTGTGGTATGCAATAATAAACAAACAATCATAAGTAGTTTAGTTTTCATGTGAAAATGTACTATTTCCTTTTAAATAAAGCAATAAAAAAACGATTAATATTAATCATTGAAAATGAAGACTTGCCTTTAATGGATTCGATAATTCTCCATTTTAAAAGGTATAAGATAATGATAAAACGGAAGGATTTTTTTGAATTTTCCTTAAGCCGATCTCTGCAAATAGGTATACTCATCTTCGTTATTATATTCATACTAAGAATGATAGAAATATTTATTCTGAGATTAGACGAAATCTGGGGAGAAGTTTTTGTTTCAAAACTGCTTGGCTTCTTAATAATTATAGGTTATCTCTGGATAGTCAAAAGAAAACCAAGAGACATAGGATTTCATACAAATCATCTTCTTAAGAGTATATCCATTGCCTTTGTCGTTATGGCACTATCTATTTTATTAAGCTATCTTGCCGAATGGATTTATCTTGCCAGAAAAGGGATGGAAGTTTCTTTGATCTTTGCTCCACTTAGTTATTCACTTGATGCAGAATATGCCATAAAAGGTGGATTACTTTTTGGATTATGGCTTTTCTTTGGTAATGTGATGAATTCATTAATGGAGGAAGGTTTATTCAGAGGGGTCATGGTGACTCATTTTCGAGGTGGTCTTTCGTTTTGGAAGGCAAATATTCTCCAGGCTTTTCTCTTCGGAATTTGGCATATTGTCTGGCCTATTAAATCATATGCCATGAACCAGATGAATGCCCAAGAGGCAATCATTGTTTCTATCGGCTATATCTTTTCCTCGGGGATTATTGCATTGGTATGGGGATATCTTTTTTTAAAAACAGGCAGCTTGTGGGCTCCCTGGCTTGCACATACTTTGAGTAACTCAGTGATGAATTTGCTGCACACGGTTACACCTCAAGGATATGATACCGGATTTTTGTTAAGAATGAGCATTCTTCCTTTGATTGCCTTATTAACTCTGCCCATCATCGATTGGATGGCAAAAAAATATCAACTGTCTGGTCTCAAAAAATGGAATACTTCTAATAGTGAAATTCTTACTGAAGAAATCAAAACGACCTAAAATGAAAAAGTAGAAATATATTAAAATATTTTAGGAACCAAAAAAAAGAAAGGTTGTTGAGAATAAACAGACCTTAGTATTATAAAGTATCTTAGGAGGAATAAAATATGAAGGTAAACAAATATACTACTGTCTATATTTTTCTATTTTTCATTTTACTATTTACCTTTGCGGAAGCAAACACAATCAATTATTATACTCGTTCATCTGATGCCATTTATGGACTGGGCTTTATAGGTGCAGCGATATATTTCCTTTCTAATGCCAAAGGTTTTTGGATGGGAGTTTTAGGATTTTTTAAAGCAGTTATTTGGCCTGTTTTTCTTGTCTATGAGTTGTTAAAATTCCTAAAATGTGAATAAAAAGATAATGTTCTTTGCTTTATTACATAATATTAATTGAGTTTATATAAAAAGTTCTAAAGCTTTCCAATAGGGAGAGGCAGCGTAGGATTCGAACCTATAAAATCAAATCAAATGTTGTCATTTAAGATAGAAAATTTTTTAAAATTTTATCTTCCAACCAAAAAACCCCGGCGTGAAAAGCAAAGCCGGTGAGAATTTTGGCATTGGAATTGGTTTAACCGTATCATTATTTCTAAATCAATTTTAAATCCCTACAGCGGTTGACGGCAAAAGCCAAATCAATTCCCCTGAATTCTGCAAAGTATCCGTTTGTTTTGTCATTCAAAGTATCCAGGCCATTGTTGTCAATATCAGCCATTAATCTTTGAATCATTTCCTTTAATGATTTTTTCCCGTCAAAGGATCGACTCATGGTTAATATTGCTTCGGCAATCGCCTTGGTTTGAGATAGCTCGATAAGCTGTTCGAGGTCATTAAGGTCAATCATGGTTTTTCCAAAGTGTATTCTATTGATCTCAGTCGAATAAATGCTTTTCTTATTGTACCTGTTATAAGGGTTGATGCAATCTTTTACCGGAATTCTTTCCTTTAAGTTTATCGGGTGTTCTTTGCCTTCATGCACTCGTTTGTTGATAGTTGTATGGGAAATTTCATGTGCTTTGGCAGTTGCATCGATAGGAACATAATTTTTCATTTGAATGATATGATTTGAAACATCAAAATAATCTCCAATGCCTCCCAGCACGAGGATGGTGGAAATGCCTTTATTTTTATAGAGGTACTCCACTTTATCAATAAAGGGAGTGATCGGTTCATCATCTTTATTGATTAACTTCTGCATTTTTTGGTCCCGAATCATAAAGTTTGTAGCACAGGTATCTTCATCCATCAGCAATACATTGGTGCCTGCCCCGATGGCTTCAATAATGCTGGCTGCCTGGGAAGTGCTTCCGCTCGCATTCTGCGTTGAAAAACGCGTGGTATTTTTCTGCAGAGGAAGGTTATTGATAAATGCTGAAATATCCACTTTTTCAATATATCTGCCGCTATAGGAGCGGATTTTTATGGTACTGAAATTGGAAATACATTTTTCTCTACCGTCCTGTGGTATATGATTGTAGATTCCCATTTCAATGGCATTGAGCAGGGTGGATTTTCCGTGGTATCCGCCACCAACAATAAGCGTGATGCCTTTTGGGATTCCCATGCCTTTGATCTTTCCGGAATATGGGGTATCCAATTCCACCTCAAGACTTTCAGGTGATTTGAAGGGGATGGCTTGATTTTTTGCAAGTGGTTTGTCGCTTATTCCGCTTCTTCGGGGAAGGATAGCGTTATTGGCAATAAAAGTAGTTAAACTTAAGGATTCAAGGCTTGACCTGATAGCTTCTGCATCTTCTGCTGTTTTAATATGTTTTAACAGGGCATCGATATCTAAGTTCTCAAGGAATAAAGCATGGGCAGTGATTTCATTGATTTCTTCAAAAAGCATAAACATACAGGTATTGGCATCAATTTTTCGGCCATTGGCAGGTAAGCCAATAAAAAAGCGTACTTCAATCTTCTTTTTATCTGCAATGACCGAATTCCTATCTAATATGGCTTGGCCCGGTTTTGCGATGGTGATTAGTCCGCTGTTACCGGTTCCTCTTCTTCCTTTCGAATGTTTAATGGAGGCATTATAAAATGTTCGTGCCAGAAAATCACGGAAGGCAATTTCGCTGGTCTTTGAATTAAATATCTTATCAAAATGTTGGAAAAAGTTATTTTTGATGATAATACGATACCTACCGGTGTGCGGCGGTGCATAAGGGTCTTTTGGAATCTGGTCAATCATTAGTTTAAATTGGGGATAATCATACTTGCCTTTCAATGATTGGTAGGCACCATAATCTCTTTGATTGATTGATTCAATTTTTTTCTTTAATATTTCGATGCGGTTCATTTTTTTGCTCACAGTTTAAAAAATATTAATCAGGGTTCTTGAAGCTATTTTTGCATTCTTTAATTTACTTTATTCTATTGCTTCTTAATTTTTTTTCTTTTATTTATCATACCACACAATAGGGATGATAATAAAATACAGGCAAAGGTCAAAAAGGGTTGAAAAGAATAAACAATATAAAAATGATACAGTCTTTGGTAAAATCATTTGTGGCTCATGAGTATCCAACAGTGAGGATGAATCATGACATTGAAAGCAAGTGGCTTATTTTGAATGATAAATCAATCATCATTGATATTGCAACTTGAAAAAATTCATTGACTTATCCATACCCTTCATATTATCCTATATACTAATTATAATCCTTGATTTAAATTGAAAATGCTGAATTGTTATAATTAATCCACATATAAAAGGCAATACAAAAATGCAGAAGAAACGTTATTTTTCTCAATTATTATTTTTACCTATTTTGATTTTATTTCTATTTCCTTTAATCGCCAGTGCTGAACAGGTGAACCAACCGATAGGTGCAGATACTCGCTATAGAAGGGCAGCGATAAAACTGGGCAACGAGGTTTTGCTGGAAAGCTATTTTTATCTTATCGAAGGAAAAAATGTTGGATTGGTTACCAATCAAACCGGTGTGGATAGCAGGGGAATTAGTTTGATTAAGATATTGGCTGCTACAGAAGGGACCAGGCTGGCTGCTCTTTATGCACCCGAACATGGTATTGATGGCATTGATAGAGCCGGTGCCTGGGTGGTTTCCTACGAACATCCCGGGTATGGCATTCCTGTTTACAGTTTGTACGGTGCTACCAGGATGCCTACGAAGATGATGCTGCAGGGAATCGATGTGCTTCTTTTTGATATCCAGGATATCGGGGCAAGAACTTACACTTATATGTCTACTTTGCAGTACTGCCTGATTGCGGCGAAAAAATACAACAAGCCGCTCATCGTTCTCGACCGCCCCAATCCATTGGGAGGAATGATTGTGGAAGGACCTGTATTGGAAGACCCTTTTAAATCGTTTATGGGAGTGGACAACTTACCCATGGCTCACGGCATGACAGCCGGGGAACTGGCACTTTTCTTTAATCGTCATATCGGTGCTGAACTGACCGTCGTTCCTATGGAAAGCTATCGCCGGATGATGGTTTTTCATGATACCGGCTTGCCTTTTATACAAACTTCCCCTAATATTCCAGACATTGAATCTGTTTATGGTTATATGGTGACTGGATTAGGCGGAGGAACAGGGATATTCCAAGCAGAGAAATTTAATTGGGTTGGTGGAAAAGGCCTTGATGCCGTCCGCTTTGCAGAAATGCTCAATAGAGCAGATTTGCCCGGAGTGTTCTTTGTTCCGGAAACCAGGGGAACAGCAGGGGGTGTCCGACTGGAAATTCGTGACCCCTACAGTTTTAATCCGGCAAAGACCGGCATTTATGTCCTGGCTTATGCCTTTATGTTGGGAGATTTTAAGGTACCCAAGAGCACTCCGGAACATATTGTCATGTTTGACAAGGTGATGGGAACGGCTAAGATAGGTAGATACCTGGAAGAAGGATTTACACCCCAGCAGATTGTTGCCAATTATACGCCTGCACTGCAGCGTTTCAAAGAGGAGAGAAAGCAATACCTTCTTCCCCAATATGACGGGCCAGTGAATAACGGTGAGCAGTGAGACTCCTTTTGGTTTATTGTTGGTTAATAAAAAATGAACAAACAAAGGCTTCAACGATTTATATCATATATTTCAGATTTTATCATGGTAAAGCCCTTGTTTGATATTGAACTAAAAAGGTTTTGCGTTAAAAACGTAAGCTGGCTTTTTTACTTTTCTTATTCTTTTTCAAAATATTTTTTTACCTTTGCTATGATCTGTGGTTCAGTCATCTTATCACTAGCTTCAATGCCGGAAAGCTTTTTCAAGAATCGTTTGTCTTCTTCCATCTTTTTCTTCAGCTCGATTTTTGCTACACCTGGACCGAATATATAAAGATGTGTAGCATCCCTAAGCAAGTCAATGACATTCTGATAGTAGATGTTCAGGTATTTGTGGTAACGGCAATCCATTTTGCTTTCTATGGTATTGCCCTGTAGATTATTAGGATTAGTAGATTGTGAGTCGTCTTTTAGTCGAAAGTGTCCTTTTACATCTGATTGCATATGGACAACCTTGTGGTTTCCATTCTCCAGGCTGACAATAATGGCTTTTTCGTGGTCTACCCATAAACCAACTCTTTTTCCCATTTTTTTCCTCCTGATATTGAAAACGTATTTATTTAAATGATAAATTCAAAGAACGTTCTAAGATAAAATAGGTCAGAGGTCTATAATAATTTGGAAATATAATCGTTCGATTATTTTCATTATACCACTAAATGGGCATTTAATATCATAATATAAAAAACATATTATACTTAAAAGGTTGAATTTTGTCACGAGAAGACCAAAAAGATAAAAAAGGGTTTTTGCTGGATATTGGGAATTTTTTAGAATGCCATATAATCAAGGAAATTCTTGACAGATTTTTCCGGGAATTGATACAGATTTATTTTCAACGTTTGAGTCAAAATATGCACATTCCCCTTAATTATTACCTACCGGCTTTTCCTATAGCCAAAAATAGTGATTGACTTACTTGTATCTTTCATATTATTCTATATTTAATTGATAATTATCAATTAAAACCATAGAGAATGGATTATCCATCTTGAAGATAAGGAAATTAGAAAAGGAAAATGAAATTCAAAAAATCTGATGGTATGGTGCAGTAGCGTATATATCAATTTTAAAAGGAGTTTTCAAATGTCATTAAAAGAAAATTTGATTGAAGTCAGTAAAAATTTTCCAGCAGAACTTAAAGAACAAAGGGATGGTTCACTTATTTTAAGATTTGTCATTGCTGAAAGAAAAGTATTTTTATCCAAGAAGAAATTGACCTATAAATGTAAGGTGCGGGTCAATGATGAGAAAAAAGTCGTCAGCTTCTTTGAAATGCTCAGCGAGTCGAGCTCAGGACTTTCTGCCGGTTCCGGTTTTGAATTTAAAAAAGAGACTTTTGGAACAAAGGGGAAGGAACGTGAGGGAGGAATAGAAGAGATGTCCAGGCTTTTTGGTAAAAAATTTACTTATTCCTTCGATTATAAAAGGATAAGAGAAGCTCTTAAAGAAAAAGTCCAAGAAGCAGGATATGCTTTTTCTGTAAAATTGATTGAAAAGCTTGTGTGATTTTGATATGTTTGATAAATGACAAGAGAGGGCAACAGGGCAAAAGATAGAAAAATATTTTATAAAAAGGAGTTTGCGTATGTTAGCCATAACAAAAAAAATAAAAACCATCTATCCACAAGCATCATTAGGTGTGTTGGTTATGAAGAATGTGATTAATCCCAAGCACCATGATGCTCTTGACCAATGCAAACTTGAAATCGAAAGTGATTTGCGGGATAAGTATGCCGGGTTGACAAGAACCGACCTAAAGAAAACAGAGCCCATCAATGCTTATTGGAATTATTATAAAAAATTCAAAAAATCCTATCATGTGCTGTTTCAATTGGAATCCATTGTTTTAAAGAACAAATCCATTCCAAAAGTAGCGGCATTGGTTGAGGCAATGTTTATGGCGGAATTAAAGAATCTTTTACTGACTGCAGGTCATGATTTGGATGCTATTGAGCTGCCCATTAAACTCGATGTAGCAGAGGGGACAGAAAAATACACCCTATTGAACGGACAGGAAAATGGATTGCTTTCCGGAGATATGATGATATCTGATTCCCATGGCATTATTTCCAGTATTATCTATGGCCCGGATAACAGGACAATCATAACACCGGATACGCGTAATGTCCTTTTTACGGTATATGCACCACCGGGAGTAAAAAATTCTCAAGTGCTGCAGCATCTTCAAGATATTAAAGATTATGTACAAATCATTAAACCCGAAAGCGAAATCGAACGCCTAAAGGTTTACAATTGCACAGAGGCTTGATACGTAAATCACTTTTCCCGGCGGGAGTTGCATATTTGATTTTTGATTCACTGATTTTTCGAAGGGAGAAAACTTACAATAATGAATTTAGAGAATTATTTTAAGAATGGTAAAATAATTGTTTGGAAAGAGATTTTCGCAATCATCAAAGCAAGAGAGCCTGATTTTGGTGCATTTGTCAATATTATCGATAAAAATGAAATCACTGTCATCATGGACCAGTTAAAGTATATCCCAGAAAATGTCATCAAAATAGAAAAAGATTATAAATTATTGACTTTTAATATGGCCATACCTTTTGAAGTAATTGGTTTTATGGCAAAAGTATCCAGGGCCCTTGCAGATGAAAAAATAGCTCTATTTGCTATTTCCGCTTACTCCACAGACCATATTCTGGTGAAAGAAACCGATTTGTTAAAAACTAAAAAAGTACTTGAAAAACTTGGATGTTTAATCGAGGAAAAATAAACCCATTTTTTTGGATTTTCAGACCTTCTTTGTCCGGAAAAAGGAAATGCAATAAGTCGTTAGCCGTTTGCATTCAGCGAATTTAATTGAAAAAATAATGATAGAAAAGATTGTGGGAAAATATGAAGCAATTTTTTAAAAAAAATCTTCAATTGATAGCGATTAGTGCAGGGCATTTCACCAATGATTTCTATATGAACCTTCTTCCGCCGATTTTATTTGCTTTCAGTCGTTCGCTGGGATGGTCCTTGGCTCAGCAATCCATGGTTGCCTTTGTTGTCGTCACTGGCGGGACTTTGTTTCAGCCTTTAGTGGGATATTTACTGGATAAGGTAGGTAAAAGCAGTTATCTCATGATTGGCCTTATTTGGATTAGTTTTATGATGAGCATTACAGGGTTAATAAGCAACTTT
>Ga0272442_10007124_pt1 | contig 14537 bp, 7 predicted proteins | sample SSMForm2O_FD_200262 | JGI IMG/M metagenome (GOLD analysis project Ga0272442, IMG submission 200262) | Marine sediment archaeal communities from Little Sippewissett salt marsh, Falmouth, MA, United States - SSM-Form-2O | ecosystem: Environmental > Aquatic > Marine > Wetlands > Sediment ...
ATGAAGCTTGCAGAGAGACTGAATAGGCCCGTTCTGCTCGTGATGTGTCTGCTGGCGCTGGTTTATGTCGGGATCAGTCTGGCCAACGCCGATCAGCGTATCAGCGATGTGGTAGCGGATATTCTCAAGCTGGGGATCGTTGTCACGCTGTGCGTGGTGGGCTTCGTGGCGGGGCGCGAGTACTTCGGCTTCACGCGCACGACCCCGATCTTTCTGGTCGGCATGTTCTGCATCGTTCTCCTGCACGTCACGGAGCTGACGGAGGAGTTTGCCGTGCTGGAATCGGTGCCTCTGCTGGGCAGGTCAACACTGATCAGGGGTGTGTTTGAGACGACTCTCCTGACCGGCAGCCTGTGCCTCTTCCTGGCGGGCAACTATCTTTCGGCTTCTGCGATCAACCATACCCGGCGACAACTGGAGTCGAATCTGCGCGATCTGGAGGAGCGTGAACAGCGGTATCGGAGTCTCTTCGAGGGGGCCAACGACGCCATCTTTATCATACGGGGGGATCAATTCGTCCACTGTAACTCGAAGACGCTGGCGATGTTTGGGTGTACTGAGGAGCAGATCATTGGCGAGACGCCTTTTCGCTTCTCGCCGCCGAGTCAGCCGGATGGGCGGCGTTCTGAGGAGAAGGGTCGCGAGAAGCTGGCCCAGGCGCTGGCTGGTGAACCCCAATCGTTTGAATGGAGACACATACGCCTCGATGGGACACCGTTCGACGCAGAAATCAGCCTCAGCCTCGTGTCGTTGAGCGACGGGCCGTGCATCCAGGCCATCGTTCGCGACGTCACGGAGCGCAGGACGGCGGAGGCCGAGCGGGCGCGCCTGACGGCTATTCTGGAATCGACCAGCGATGTGGTGTCGACGTGCACGCCGGAGGGACAGCTTACCTACGTGAATAATGCCGGCAGGCGAATCCTGGGCTGGGCGGGCGATGAAGCTGCGTGTGCGCACAGCATTGCGGATGCTCATCCGGAGTGGGCCTTGCGTCTGATCCAGGAGGAGGGGATCCCGGCGGCCATCGAGGCGGGCCGATGGTCGGGTGAGACGGCCGTGCTGGGTCGGGGCGGGGCAGAGATTCCTGTGTCTCAGGTGATCATGGCGCACGCGTCGGAGGGTGGCGAAGTCGAATACATGTCGACCATCATCCGGGACCTCAGCGAGCGCAAGCGGACGGTGGAGGCGCTGCGGGAGAGTGAGGAGCGCTTTCGCGATCTGTACGAGAACGCGCCGAACGCCTACTTTTCGATCGGGGCCGATGGATGCCTGCGCACGTGCAACCGGCGTGCCGGCGAATTGCTGGGGTACGGGGTCGACGAGTTGATCGGTCGACCGGTCATGGATCTGTACGCGGAGACGCCGGACGGCAAGGAGCGGGCCGCGTATGTACTGCGACAATTCCGGGACGGACGGACAGTCCGCGACGAGGAGCTGCAGATGCAGCGGGCGGACGGATCTACCGTCTGGATCAGCCTGACGGTGAACGCCGTTCGGGATGCGGAGGGCCGACCGGTGGAAAGTCGCTCGATGGTTGTGGACATTACCGAGCGCAAGTTCGTCGAGAAGGCGCTGCGTGAAAGTACCGTGCAGCTTCAAAGCGTATTCGATTCGTCACCTCTGGCGATCGCCGTGTTGGACTTGGATGGCAATGTGCTCGACTGCAATCAGGCCACCGTGGAGACCTTTGGTCTTAGTTCCAAAGCGGACGTCCTGGGCCACAGTTCACTGGAGTCTGTTGCCGAAGGCGAGCGTGCCCATGCCAGATCGATTGTGGAAGACCTCTTGCAGAGTGGCTCCGTCCGCAAAGTGGAGCTGACGTTCGTCCGTGACGACGAAACGGTGTTTCCCGGCGAAGCGTTCGCCACGATGATGCGCGACCGCAGCGGGCGGCCTCTGGGTCTGGTGGTCGCTTTGGCGGATATCACGGAGCGGAAGCGGGCGGAGAGGGCGTTGCGTGAGAGCGAAGCGAAGATGCGCAGCGTCTTCCGGGCGGCGCCGACGGGGATCGGTGTGGTCTCCAATCGCGTCTTGCTGGACGTGAACGATCGGCTCTGTGAGATGATCGGCTATGGCAAGGACGAACTCATTGGGCAAAGCGCGCGGATCTTGTATCCCAGCGATGCGGAGTACGACTACGTCGGGCGGGAGAAATACCGACAGATCCAGGACCGCGGGACAGGCAGCGTAGAAACGCGGATGCAGCGTAAGGACGGCACGGTCATTGATGTGCTGCTGAGTTCCACGCCTCTCGACGCGGCGGATCGTTCGGGGGGTGTGACCTTCACGGCGTTGGACATCACGGAGCGCAAGCGGGCGGAGGAGACGATCCGTGCGTTCTTCGATCAATCTCTCGTTATGCTGTGTATTGCCGATACGCAGGAAGCCCGACTGATCCAGGTCAACAAGGAGATTTCTCGCATCACGGGTCGCAGCGAAGCGGAACTTCTCTCGTGCTCGTTTCTTGAGTTCATCCATCCGGACGATCGCGACTCTTCGATGCAGGTGATCGCCCAACTGGCCGCGGGCGAGCCAGTGGTTGGCTTTCGGAACCGGCATCTGACGGCTGACGGCGAGGCACGTCTGTTTGAATGGACCGCCGTCCCGGACGTCGAGCGCGGGCTGATGTACGCCATGGCGCAGGATATTACCGAGCGAGAGCGCGTGGAGAAGGCTCTGCGCCGGAGCGAGCGTCTGCTGCGAGAGTCGCAGGAGGTGGCGAACATCGGCCATTATGCGCTGAATGCCCAGACCGGCTGCTGGGAAAGCTCGGAGATATTGGACAGCATCTTCGGTATCGGCAAAGACTTCTGTAAGGACATCGAGGGGTGGCTGGAGATCTTACACCCCGATCATCGTGATGAGATGCGTGACTATATGTCGCAGAACGTGCTGAAAGAGCATCAGGCATTCGACCGGGAATACCGGATCGTGCGTCTCTCGGATGGGGCGACCCGATGGGTGTGGGGTCTGGGCAGGCTCGAACTGGGCCCCGACGGGACGCCTCTGCGCATGATCGGCACGATCCAGGACATCACGGTGCGGAAAGAGGCTGAGCAGCGTCTGCTTGCGTACCAAGGGAAGCTGAGGTCCCTGGCGTCGGAGCTATCGCTGGCCGAGGAACGGGAGCGACGTCGGATTGCCATCGGGCTCCACGACGACGCCTGCCAAACGCTGGTCTTGTCAAAGATGAAGCTTCAAGAGCTGGGCAAGCCTCTGTCGGCTGGTGACGTGGAGGAGATAGCGGAGATCTGCAAGGCTCTCGACGGAACGCTGGAAAGCGTTCGCGAGCTGGTCTTCGATCTGAGTTCTCCGACGTTGTACAAGTTCGGTCTGGAAGCGGCTCTGGAAGAGCTTCTGCATGACAAGCTCAAGTCCGAGCACGGCATCCGTTATCGCTTCCACAACGACGATGCCCGTAAACCACTGGCTGAGGACGTCCGCATCCTGCTGTACCAATCGGTGCGCGAACTGCTGATCAATACCATCAAGCACGCGCGTGCTCGCGCGGTGAGCGTTGACATTGCGCGCTGTGGAGACTGCGTTCGCATCACCGTCTCGGACGACGGGGTTGGCTTTGATGTGGAGGAGATCCTGGCAGCGGCGCCTCGCCGGCGTGGTTTTGGTCTTTTCAGTATCAAGGAACGGCTGGACCATATCGGGGGGTCTCTGGACATCGACTCGCAGGTCGGCCGGGGAAGTCGATTCACACTGACGGCCTTGCTGGCAAGGGAGATGGATGGCGCTGCGGGGACCTGCGCAGCCGACCGCCATCTCGCTTAGGGCTTTGTCCATTCGTAGGCGAGGAGTCGATTGTCGAAGAAGGTGGGGATGATCCAGAGTTTCTTCCGGGGGACGTAGCCGACGTCGGCATGGTTGACGCGCTGCCCGACGACGGGGGTTAAGGTGTTGGTGTCGAGCAGCGGCGTGACGGTGCCTTCGGGACCGACGATCCAGCTTTCGCCACTCCAGGCGGTGACGAGATAGGTGTGTTTGGCGATGGGGACGATGCCGTCGCCGATGGCGCGGGCGTTGGAGGCGAATTTAGCGATCTCGGTGACGGTCTGGTCCGTGCGGTCGATGCGGACGAGGGCCTGGCGTCGGTTGTCGAAGGCGATGAGGTCTTTGCCTTCGACGAGGAGACCGTTGGGGCTGAGGATTTGCTGCGTGGTCATCCAGGGCTCGACGCGGCCGTTCTGGAAGCGGAAGATGGCGGTGGTCGCCTGCTGTCCGTTGTCGGAGATGTAGGCGGTGCCGGCCGGATCGAATGCCACGTCGTTGGAGAAGTTGGCCCCGGGTATGGGATAGCGCTGCTCGACGGAGGCCGTGTCGAAGTTGATGCGTGCGAGCTGGCCGCGCTCAACGACGTACAGCTTGTCGTTGTGGATCGCCATGCCCGTGGGGCGGTCCAGTCCGGTGACCCATTTCAGGGCGAGGACTTTGCCGTCAGTGCTGACTTTGGAGAGGAACTCGCTGGGCTCGTTGGGATCTGTCTTTCGGTAGTTGCCGACGTAGAGGACGTCGCGCTGGGCGTCGTAGAGAACGGCTTCGGGTGTCTGGAAGACAGGGTCGGTTTGCCATACGAGCCGGGGTTGGGCCAGTGGTGCGGCGGTTACGGTGGCTGTAGGGATGATCGCGCCCAGTACGCATGATGCGATGGTTCGAAGCATGGCTTGTCTCCCTAAGATACTCGCCTTGAGAAATCGCACGACGCGGACTTGCGGCCGGCGTCCGATCCGCCATGCGATTGTACTGTGTCCAGGGCTGGTTTCACAACTGCTTGCGGCTGGGAATCCTTGAGAAATCGAGAGGGGGCTGTACAGTGTGAGGATGACCGGGCGAGATGGCAGCCGGATGTGTCGATTGAGTGTGGGGTCGGCGGGGAGCAGCCATCAATCAGAAGGGATTGGAGCGATATGAAGAAGGTTGGGTTTGTCGGATTGGGGATCATGGGCGATCCCATGGCGCGGAATCTTCTCAAGGCGGGGTATGAGCTCACGGTGTATGCGCGGCGGGCGGAAAAGGTCGAGGCGTTTGTCCAGGCCGGGGCGCGGGCGGCCGGGTCCAGCGCGGAAGTGGCGGCGGAGAGTGAGGTGGTGATTACGATGCTGCCGAACTCGCCTGAGGTCAAGGAGGTGGTGTTGGGGCCCGGCGGGGTGCTGGAGGGGGCCAAGCCAGGGACGATTCTGATCGATATGAGTTCGATCGCGCCGCTGGCGAGCCAGGAGATTGCGGCGCGGGCGCGCGAGAAGGGTGTGACGATGCTGGATGCGCCCGTCAGTGGCGGTCAGCCCAAGGCGGTGGACGGGACGCTGGCGATTATGGTGGGCGGGCCGGCAAAGACGTTCGCGCAGGTGAAGGACCTGCTGGGCGTGATGGGGGCGTCGGTGACACGGGTGGGTGAGATCGGCAGTGGGAATACGGCCAAGCTGGCGAATCAGATTATCGTGGCGTTGAACATTGCGGCGATGTCCGAGGCGATGGTGCTGGCGACGAAGGCGGGGGTCGATCCGGAGCAGGTGTTCGCGGCGATTCGGGGTGGTCTGGCAGGCAGCGCGGTGCTCGATGCGAAGATGCCTCTGGTTCTGGAGGGCAACTTCCAGCCGGGCTTTCGGATCGAGCTGCATATCAAGGATCTGGCCAATGCGCTGGACACGGCGCATGAGATCGGGGTACCGGTGCCGCTGTCGAGCGTGGTGATGGAGGCGATGCAGGCGTTGAAGGTGGACGGCAAGGGTGGGGACGATCATGGGGGGATCGTGCAGTTCTATGAGAAGCTGGCGCAGGTCGAGGTGCGCCGCGGTGCGACGGCGTCGCAGTAATATGGCGCGCGTCAGTCGGTCCATAGGTCGCGCTGGGCGGCGGCGTTCAGGATGGCGGTGAGGTCTTCGGCCAGGAGGAAACCTTCGCGGTGCAGCTCGAGGGCGGCTTCGGTTATTTGGGCGAGGTAAACCTGTCGCGTCGGATAGCGCTCGCGGACGGAAGGGCGCGCGTCATTCTGCGCGAGGCGTTCGGCGCGGGTGGTGGCGAAGGGCAGATACATGCCATCGAGGCGGGTGAGGATGCCTTCGGGTCCGGAGGCGGCGGTGCGGAGGTTCCAGCCTGTGTAGGTGCCGAGGGGGACAGCGACATCGGGCAGGCGGATGCCGGCGCGGTCGTTGCCGTCGGCGTCGACGGCGGGGATGAGCGTGCGGAAGGGGCGGCCCATCTCGGGGGGGATCTTGTCGGCGATGCCTTGCGAATGGAAGCGCGGGCCGAAGTCGAGGCGGCACGGGCGGTAGTAGTCGTCGGGCAGTGCGACGCCGGGGATCTTGGGGAACGAGCGGCGCCAGGTGTCGAGATCGACGAGGGTATCGTCGGCGAAGCGGGGGTAACGACTGGCGGGCGGCTCGGCGTGGCCACTGACCCAACGGTCGAGGGCGACGAGCATGGCGCGGAGGATGGGGGTGCGGTCATCCAGGGTGTTGCGGGGTTGCTGGCAATCGCCGGGCGTGTGCGGTCCGCCTCCGAGGTGCTGGGCGCTGGCGATGAGGTAGACGCGGACGTTGTCGGGCAGTGCGATGTCCTGCTTGCCTTCGACGTCGGTGTGGAGGAGGGAGGCGGCGCGGCTCCAGTATTCGGTGGATGTTTGGGTGAAGATGATCTTGGGCAGGCAGCGTTGGACGCGGGCGCGAGCGAGGGTGTCGCCGTGGCGGCCTGTGACGGGATCGGTCTGGGGGGCGGGGGCGAGCGGGAAGAACTCGGAGCCCGACAGGTTGCCTTGGTGGTAGGTGCCGTAGACGGTGGTCATGCGGAAGCGGTGGTTGAACATGCCCTTGCCTGATCCGGGGACGTGGGACAGGGCGCCGTCGAAGATGATGCGTCCGGCTTCGTCGGCGTTGAAGCCTTCGTATATGAAGTGGCGAACGAGGCGGCCGGATTGGGAGATGCCGAAGACGTAGGCGCGCTCGATGGAATCGGCCAGTGGGTTGGCGAATCCGGCGGCGTCACGCTGGGCGTAGCGGAAGAAGGCGATGCTCTCGCGCAAGGCGGCCAGGCCCAGGCCGGTGACGCGGGGGCCCTTGGCGGTGTAGACGAGGTCGTAGAGCCAGCCGGGGCGGAAGCCTTCTTTGACGTAGAGGTGCGTCGGATCGGGGATCAGGCGGCCGTCTTCCCAGCGGCCGAATGCCCAGGCGTCACGAGGGACTTCGGCACCAGCGTCCGAGCGGCGGGGTCGCACGGTTAGTTGGGCGGTGGTGTTGTCGAGGCTGACGGAGGGATAGGCGTCGGATGTGCCCCAGGGGCTCCAGAAGAAGGCGCGGCTGTAGACTTTTTCTTTGGTGCAGATTTCGGCGTGGGCGCGGCCGGTGACGGGGCGGCCGTTCTCGTGGGCAATGGGCAGGCCGGCCAGCAAGCGGTCCGTACCGTCGGCGAGGACGTCGCCGTTCCAGCCGGTCCAGAGGACGGAGTAGCCATGACGCATGAGGAAGCCGTTGCCGGCGTCGGCCAGGGTGGTCGGGTTGTTGCTGCGTGCGCCGTTGAAGGTTTCGAGGGCGAGCTTGTTGCCCCGGTTGCTGACGTCGTAGAGGATGCGGCCGTTGCCCCGGCGCGGATCGAGGGGCTTGAGGAGGAAGAAGTCCGTCCAGCATTCGACGCGGCCGCGGGGGTTGCGGGGGGCGAGCTTCAGGTCGTGGATCTGAGCGTTGGCGGGGTCGTCGGGGTCGACCTCGATGTGGATGCGTCCTTTGAGCTTCTCGTAGGGGCCGGAATGCTCGAAGTGGTGGCCGTCGGCGAAGGGCATGCGCTCGGCAACTTCGACGCGCACGATGCTCGCCTCGGTCAGCGTGGGCCGGCCGGCGAGTACGACCAGCAGTGCCGCGGCCAAGGTCATTTTGAATATCGCTCGTGTCATGGTTCTTAGCTCCTCGCGATTGGCAACAAGTCTACGATGAGACGCCGTCGACGACTATGAACTTTCCCTCCGCGGCTCCGACGCGCAGCTTCTTGACGGTTTGATAATCCTCGGAGGCGTACCACTGCTGGGCGCGCTCCAAGGAGGGGAATTCGAGGATCACGATGCGTCGCGTCTCTTCGGGGCCTTCGAATGTCACGGTGCGGCCCCCGCGGGCGAGGAATCGGCCGCCGAACTTCTCAATGGTCGGCAGGGTCGATTCGACGTACTTCTTGTAGCGTGTCGGGTCGGTGACCTTGACTCGGGCAATCATGTAGGCTGCCATCTGATGTCTCCTATCGGTCGATCGTACCGATGAATTGAGGCGCTGAGCGTCGTGGTGGCCGCGCGTGACATTGTAGGAGGGCGAGACCCGGAAAGTCAAATGTCGCTGGGCATAGGGGCCGCCCGAATGTGGGCACTTGCGGCCAGCGGGCAGGGGTCGGCTGGGAACATGCAACAGGCGACCTGGGCCTTGGTCTTCGCGGCGGCCCGCTGCCCGACGGTCTCGAGGGCAACGACCCGGCACGGGAGGTCCCTGCGGACCGGCACCCGCCAAATGGGTTTGTCTTTCGGCTCGCGCGGCATTTTCAGGCCAGAGACGGGGTGGATCCTTTCGACTGCCCCGTTCGACTCGGCCGGCGCTGCGCTGCGGGCTGAAGGCTGAATCAGGACGCCCGGGGCGATTGGGTTTGATTGGGTTTGTTTGTTCGCGGTGAGAATTGGGGTGGATTCCTTGTAAGTCATTACTCAAGCTGTCTTTAGGTTGATTCATGGCATTGGAGAATTGGGTTTGTTTGGCGCGATTGATGACACCTGGAGGGCGCATTTGGGGCCGAAATGATCGCGGGGAGGTCGGCCGGGGGGCGGGAATTCCTAGTATATTCGTAATCATTAACTCATTCCTTTGTTGGTTGTCTAAATATAAGACGCTTGCCGGAGGCGGGATGTTCCGGGCAATTCCGGGGTTTTTCCGGCGGAAATACGTATTTGGCGCAATTGAGCGTGTGGCGCTGAAATTCTATAATGGAGGGACTATCGAGCGTGCGTCCCTATTTACTATTCGCCCTTTGAGGCGGGTACCCTATGAATCGGAGGGACGCTATGCATTCGTTGAGTGACCCGAGAGGTGGGCGCAGGAGGCAAGAAGAGATGACTACGGCGAGAAGGCCACGCGTGCGGCGGACGATCGTTATGGCGACGGTCACACTGGCGGTATGTGTTATCTCAATGGCAACGGCGACGTTTGCTGCTGAGCAGGTGGACCAGGAGAACCTGCCGGAATGGGGGGGCGGCTGGACACACGTGAATCCTACCGGTGAAGGCCAGGCGGCGATGTGGCAGACGTTCACGCCGAGCCGGGCGAACCTGACGGCGGTGGAGATCGACATTCTCACCATCAACCCAGGCCAGGGCGACGATATTCTGGCCGTCGAGATCGCCGAGGACGGTGCTGTTCTGGCATCTGCCCAATGCGCCGTCGAGGATGGCTTCGAAGGGCTTCTGCGGTTTGAGTTCGCACAGAGCGTGCCCGTTGTCCCGGAGCAAGTCTATGAATTGAAAGTGCGCGATGCCGGGCGGCCCCGCTTCGGCTGGAAGTACGCCACGAACACCTATGAACGAGGAAGCCGATACGTCATCGGACAGGAGCGACCGGGTACGGACTGGCTCTTCCGGACCTATGGGCGTGTTGAGCCGGTTGGAGGGAAATACGGCGGCGGGACGGGCGAGCCGAACGATCCGTATCTGATCTACACGGCTGCGCATCTCAATGCCCTCGGGGCCGAGCCGAACGACTATGACAAGCACCTCAAGCTCATGGCGGATATTGACTTGTCAGGGCACTCGTACGATCGGGCGGTGATTGCTCCAGATGTTGGCGGGGATGGGTACACGTTCCCGGCCCCTGCGTTTACCGGCGTCTTCGACGGCAACGGTCATGCGGTGTCGAATCTGACGATCACAGGGGAGAGCTGCCTGGGTCTGTTTGGCCAAGTCGGGCCGGGGGGGCAGGTTCATGGTCTGGGCGTCGTGGATGTCAACATAACCGGCTCTTACTATGCCATCGGCGGCCTCGTCGGCGATAACGACCTCGGCCTGATCACCCGAAGCTACAGCACGGGCGCCGTCACAGGATACAACTTTGTGGGTGGTCTTGTGGGATACAACAACTATGGCGATATCGCTTTGAGCTACAGCCACTGTTCGGCCCGCGGCACGTCCAGCGGCAATCAGGGAATCGGCGGGCTTGTGGGCGTCACCGCGGGCAACATCACCAAGAGCTACAGCACGGGAGATGTCAGCGGTCAAAGGAAAGTTGGTGGGCTTGTGGGCAGGAATTACCAGAGCAACATAACTAACTGTTACAGCACAGGCGTAGTCAGCGGGGATAGTGATATCGGCGGGCTCGTGGGGGCAAGCAATGATGGTATTACTACCGCCAGTTTTTGGGACATGGATGCCTCAGGCCAGAGTACCAGCGCCGGGGGGACGGGCCTGACCAGCGCCGAGATGCAGACCGCCAGTACCTTCCTCGCAGCCGGTTGGGACTTTGTCGACGAGACGGAGAACGGTCCCAACGACGTATGGAAGATCGCTGAAGGTCTGGACTATCCGCGCCTGTGGTGGGAAGCGTATGACGGGCAGGTTACGCTGGAGGTGGGCCAGCGATTGACGGTCAGGCTCGAATCGAATCCCAGTACGGGGTATCTATGGGAATGGGTCGATAGGCAAGCGTCCATACTGGAGCAGATTGGCGAAGCGGAGTTCACGCCGGGCGAGACGGGCGATCCACCACTCGTCGGCGCCGGCGGGTGGGATGTCTTCACTTTCGAGGCCGTCAGTGGCGGGCAGATGACGCTTGAACTGGTCTATCGCAGACCTTGGGAAGAGGGTGTGGAGCCACTGAAGACCTTCTCGCTCCAAGTCATCGTACCTCAGAGTACCTAGAACTGTGCATTCAAGTGGCTCGTTCTCCATCCGGACGGCGTCGGGCTGCATCGACGATGCTACGATTGGGCTTGCTTGGCGCTTTGGCCTTTGGGATTGAGGGGGGCGGTGAGGGTGGCGAGACATCCGGCGCCCGGCTGGGATTCGATGTGGAGCTGTCCACCCAGTCTTTCCATGGCCTCAACGACACTGAGTAAGCCGAAGCCGCCTGACTGCTCCTGCCAGAACCGGCCGTTCGTGGCCAAGCCAATGCCGTTGTCCTTGACGCGAATGACAATGCGGTCGCCTTCGCGTCGCATGGTGATCTTGACGCGGGTGGCGCGGGCGTGCTTGACGACGTTCATGAGCAGCTCGCGGACGCCACGGAAGAGGACGGCCCGGACGTCTTCATCGAGGGGCTTGGGCTGGGCGTCGTCGTCGACGGCGGTGACAATCCCGTGCTTCTGTTGAATCTCCTCGAGCACCCATTCGCCCACGGCGGCCTCGAGTCCCATGACGTTGAGGATGGGATAGCTGAGCTCTGAGGTTAGATGCCGGGAGTCTTCGAGGGTCTTGCTCAACACGCGGCGAACTTCCTCGAGCGTAGCTCTCGGCGCGTCTTGGGAGACCGCGTCTCTGAGGGATTCGAGCTTGAACCGGGACAGGACGAGCGACTGGCTGATTTGGTCGTGGAGTTGGGTGGCGATATTGCGTCGGAGGCGTTCCTCCGTGAGGGTCAGCTCGGACGCGAGCGACTTCAACTGATTCTGGTAGGCGAGGAGTTTCTGCTCGGCCTGTTTGCGTTCGGTGGTATCCTGTACCGTCCCTTTTATGGCAATGAGATTGCCCTGATCGTCATAGACTCCTTGAAACGTCGAATAATAGTAACCCGTGCTGCCGTCGGGGCGCAGGAACCTTTGCTCGTAGGCGCCCGGTTCATGACTGTCGATTGCCCTTTGGATCAGCTCCTTGTCACGCTGGTTATCCTCAGGCCAGGGGGACAGGGCCAGGATTGAGTCGATTTGCGGTGTGAATTCCTCCGGCTTGAGTTGAAAGATGTTGTACACCTCCCGTGACCATTCGACATTGCCGGTCTTGACGTCCCAGAACCAGTGGCCCAGATGCGCCATTTGCTGGGCTTCTCGGAGCCGGCTCTCGCTTTCCCGCAGAGCCTGTTCGGCATACTTGCGATTGGTGATATCCTCGACGACCGCAATGTGGGAGGTGGGTTGCTGTCCAGGGGCCCGCATGGGAGAGACGGTAAGGTTGACCCAGACGATGGAGCCGTCCTTTCGGCAGTAGCGCTTCTCCATGGAGAACTCGCGGATGGTACCTGCCTTCAGACGTTCCACGTTGTCCAGATCCTCCTGCAGATCATCGGGGTGCGTGATGGCCATGAAGGTGGTGGCGGTTATTTCCTCGGGGGTGAGTCCGAGTATATCGGCGTACTTGCGGTTGACCCTGAGGAACTCGCCGGTGGCGATATCGATGAGGGCAACGCCTACAGCGGCCTGCTCGAAAATGGCGCGGAATCGCTCCTCGCTATCTTGCAGGTCTTGCTGGGCCTGTCGCCATTCGGTGATGTGACGGGCGATCACGGCCACGCCGGTGACCTTCTGTCGATGATCGAAAACGGGATAGAGCGTGTTGTCATACCATATGCCGTTGCGCTCATCTTCAAAACGGACCGGCTCGCCCGTCTGCATAACTTTGTCGGCGCAGGCTTTTCTCCGGGCCGTCACGTCCGGGGCGAACTTGTCCCAGATGCATGACCCGACGACTTCGTCCCGGGATGCCGAGAAGCCGCGGATCAGGGCCTCATTGCAGTCTTGCACGATTCCGTTGGCGTCGAGAAGCAGGACGGTGTCGACCGGCGCGTTGACCAGTGCGCGGGCGGTGGCTTCACTCTTGCGCAGCTCTTGCTCGGCCCGCTTGCGTTCGGTGACATCCATGACGACACCCATCATCCTCAGCGCCTTACCATCGTCGGTGCGTTCGGCGTCTCCGAACGCCTCGACCCAGCGGACGCTGCCATCGGGCCAGAGGACGCGCAGCTCCAGGTGGTGCTCGATCCCATCTTCAACGCAGGCGCGCATGCTCTCGCGCCAGCGTTCGAGATCGTCGGGGTGGACCCTGGCTGCCACCTCATCGAGGGTGCCGGTGAACTGGCCCGGTTCGTATCCCCACATGGCCACCACTTCGTCGGACCAGAGCACGTCCTTGGTTGCGACGTTCCATTCCCACGTGCCCATGCGGGAGACGCGCTGGGCCAGCCGGAGGCGTTCGTCGCTGCGGCGCAACGCGTCTGTCCGTTGCTCGATGAGTTGCTCGAGGCTGCGCTGGTACTGTTGATTCTGCATCTCCAGACGGCGACGTTCTTCCTCAAGCATCCTGACTTTGACGGCGCCGGCGACGGTCTTGAGCAGGCGCTCCTTGGCGATGGGTTTGATCAGGTAATCGAACGCACCGGAGCGGACGGCTTCCGAGGCAGTCGTGACCGTAGGCTCACCGGTCATGAGAATCACTTTGACGTGCGGCGCTACTTTTCGGATGGATTTGAGGAGACTAACGCCCGTGACGCGCGGCAGGATGACGTCCGCCAACACGACGTCGACATCGCTGGCGGACAACCGTTCCATCGCCTGGGTGGCATCCTGGGCCACGTAGGCCTGGTAGCCCGCGTCCTTGAGGAATTGCCGCACGGATAGACGAATGCTCCTCTCATCATCGACCACCAGGATGTTCGGCATCATTCGGCTCCTCTCGTCGACGGGTTACTCCTCAGGTGCCTCGCCCAACTGGCAACGGTTGTCTACGGGCAATTCAAGATGGAAGCGCGTGGGCTGGCCGGGGACACGTCTTGGAAGAGGGGGCACCGTGTGCGCGGACTGTCCATCGTCGACGGCATGGTTTCGAAAGGGCAGGACTTGGGATTGAGCCGTGGCGCTGACGACCGGCACGCGATGAAGTGCTACGAGCCGCCTCACGCCCTTAGAGACGTTCGGCCTTTGCCCGGCCATGGGTGGTCTCCCGAACTACCCACTTCTGCGGCGGTGCTTCCCATCGCCTGCGGGCGGCAGCGCCCCCCTCGGGTGATACGCCGGTGACGCTATCTCTCTGGGCTACCACGAGCACCAGAGGCTTCCCCTCCTCCTTGTGGTCTGGATCCTCACGTGCCAAGCATGATACTACCATAACATAGCATGATCGGTGGAAATCTCAAGCATATAGCGCCAGAAACCGGGGGCGTCTTGGGGCGCCCCAGACCGCTGCACCCGTGGCGGGAGACTTCAACCCGAAGGGACCACCGAGGCTATCTGGCTTTGCGTGTGAAGAGGTCGTAGAGGATGGGCATGACGACCAGGGTCAGCAGGCCCGAGACGAGGATACCGCCGACCGAGGCGATGCCGACGCCGTTGCGCATCTCGGCGCCGATGCCGCGGCCCAGGGCCAGGGGCAGCATGCCGAGCACGGCCGCCATGGTGATCATGATGATGGGACGGAAGCGTTCGCACGAAGCCGTGATCATGGCCTTGTGACGCGGGATGCCTTCGCCAACGTGGACGTTGAACTGGTCCATGATGAGGATGGCGTTGTTGACGACAATGCCGATCATCATGACGATGCCGAGGATGACGAACATGTCGAGGGTCGCGCCGCCGATGGCCAGGGCCCAGAG